>ERZ1090860.59-NODE-59-length-66335-cov-7.143075_pt1 | contig 66335 bp, 56 predicted proteins | sample MGYA00478483_ERZ1090860 | MGnify/ENA primary metagenome ERZ1090860 (study PRJEB33644, sample SAMEA5815741) | chicken gut metagenome | biome: Chicken; feature: Gastrointestinal Tract; material: Caecum | place: Ireland | collected 2019-01-01 | study: A study of the...
GTCAATTATTATTACTTTATTTCTAGATTTTCGTTTATTTTACACAAAATTCTGAATTTATTTTCGTGAATCTTTATTTATCAATCTAAAGTGTTAAATCCTTCTATCTTCATAAGAAAAAAATGTGCGCAAAATTCCTCTTCCTGACGACTTTGCCCACATCTTCTTACTTTACTCTTCTATTTTTCTGATAAAATTCGGTCTTTGCTTTTTTGTATATGATCGTATACCGCATCATATACCATTTTTTTGTCCTTTTTTTTCAGTGCTTCCAATATTTTCAAATGCTCTTTTATTGATTCTGATTCAATATCTCCCCTTTGTCCGGGACAGGTATTCTCCACTGCCCAGCGCATCCTCAAAGAATGTGCTCTCATATTTTCAAGTGTATCTTTCAAAAAATGATTATCCAAATTTTGAAAAAGCATCTCATGCAATTCCAGATCAGAATTCATATATAATTCCAAGTCATCCGGATTTTCCTGTACCTTTTTCAAGTCTTTTTCAACTTTATTAATCTCTTCCTCAGAAATTAATGGCATGGATTTTACGGCCGCATATGGTTCCAAAATTCCCCGCATTTCCCAGATATAGTCTCTCTCTTCTTTTGTTGCCTCAGCTACAATCGCACCTTTTCTCGGTACAATAACTGTAAATCCATCTCGTTCCAACATATTGAAAGCCTCCCTTATCGGAGCCCTGCTGATATTCATCTCCTCTGAGAGATCCTCTTCCCGCAGTCTTGTTCCCGGTTTCAACTCTCCGCTGATAATTCGTTCCTTCAAATTATCATACACTAATTTTTTTAAAGATGGAATATTTCCAATCTCTGTTAAACTGCCCATTCATTTTTTCCCCTTTCCAAAATATATTTTTCTACTCTAACACCCTCTTAATTTCTGTAAATCCATTTTTGAGTCGATATATATAATATCATATCAAAACTAGCAATTGTCTACAATAGATTTTACGACACATGATTATAAAATCTTTCTATAAAAATTATAAATCCTGATATCTATTGTGATACTTCTGATTTTTACATCCAAATCAGCACATTAAAACTCATTACAAAAGGACCTTCCGCCTGCATAATTTTCAGCAAACGAAAAGTCCTTTTAGTAAAAATTTCTTTTAGAATAGAACTCTCTATTTCACACCCATCAGATCACAGAGAGACAATACATAGATCAGACCTGATTTCTCCACGTCTTCAATATCCACTGTCTCGTTGTAGGAGTGAATGCCAATGGTATTGGAAGGTCCAAACTGGATGGTCGGAATTCCTTTCTCACGGTATTCTCTGGCATCGCTGGATGCCCACTGATATGCCGGAAGTACTTCCTCTTTCCACAGATCCTCCGCGTGTTTCTTGATGGCCTCCACAATCGGAGCGTCGATTTCGGTATAGTTGGCCAGCATTGTACATCCAAGCTCATACTCCACGCCTTCGACGCCGCTCTTTGCGATCATTTCTTTGATCTTCTCTTCCACCTCTTCGATGGTTACACCGAGGGGGATTCGCAGATCCACGATAGCTTCACAGTAATCAGGAACCATATTCGGTCTGGTTCCTCCCTTGATTATTCCCACATTGGCGGTGACATGATCAATGACTTCTCCTGCGCCGGCACCGTTTTTCTGGTTGGCAATAATCTTGGAATTGATCAGTGCCTGTTTCTGATTTTCACCGTATCTTCCCTCAATCTCACCAAGCATCTGTACATTTTCCAAAACTTTTCCAAGCTTCAGAATCGCATTCTCTCCCCGGTGTCCGGCAAGACTTCCGTGGGCAGACTTTCCATAAGATTTTAAGATCAGATCAATCTTTCCTTTCTGACCGATCTCAATGGTGCTGTGAGTCGTAGGCTCTGCCACCAGACATGCGTCTGCATTCTCTGCATATCCGTTGTCACAAAGCCATGCACTTCCGTACTGTCCGCCGCTCTCCTCGTCAGAAACAATATGCAGACGGATATTTCCATTTAATTCTACTCCGGATTCCACCAGTGTCTTCATGGCAAAGAGTACACCGGCAACACCGGCCTTCATATCAGAAGTTCCCCGTCCCAGAATACATTTATCTGTGATTTCTCCGGAAAATGGGTCAAAATCCCACTGGTTCCGGTCCCCTGCCGGTACCACGTCCACGTGGCCGTTTAAGATAACACTGAATCCATCGTCTTTTCCGATTTTCGCCACCACACAAGGATAATCTGGATTGCAGCCCACTTCCTCACAGCTGATTCCCGCTGATGTGAGATAATTTTTTACGAAATCCACCACATCTCTCTGTGTTCCTATGGGATTTTCGCTGGGAATCTGAATCAGTTTTGAGGTAAGCTCAACCAGATCCCCTAATTTACTCTCTGCTAATTTCAGCACTTCATCTCTTGTTGTACAACTCATAACCTGTTTTCTCCTCTCTATTACTTATCCTCATATAAAAAACATGCTACCTGATGTCCGTCTTCTGCCTCTTTCAGCTTCGGAATTTCCGTTTTACACCGTTCCATACAATTTGGGCAACGCTTTGCCAGAGGGCATCCAATCTGATCGCCAATGGGGCTTGGAATCTCACCACTTAAGACAATTCTCTCTTTTTTCTCGAAGGGTGATTCCGGCGGGATGGCGGACAGAAGCGCTTTGGTATATGGATGAAGCGGATTCTCATAGATAATGTCCGCATCACAGAGTTCCACGATTCTTCCTAAATACATAATCGCAATCCGGTCACTGATGTGTTTGATAACACTTAGATCGTGAGAGATAAATACATAGGTCAGATGGTACTGTCTCTGCAGCTGGTTAAACAGATTCAGAACCTGTGCCTGGATGGATACGTCCAGGGCAGAAACCGGCTCATCACACACAATCAGCTTCGGCGTAAGAGAAAGCGCTCTCGCAATATTGATTCGCTGTCTCTGTCCGCCGGAAAACTCATGGGGATAACGGTGAACATGCTGCACATTCAGTCCTACCGTCTGCAGAAGTTCCAGGGCACGTTTTTTCCTCTCTGCTTTGTCAGTCACAATTTTGTGGACAATCATAGGTTCTTCCACCAGCTGTCCGGCTGTCATACGGGGATCCAGAGATGAGAATGGATCCTGGAATACCATCTGAATATCCCTTTTCAGTTTCTTCAGGTCATTTCCTTTTAATTCAAAGATGTTGCGGCCTTCATATTCTACTGATCCGGCAGTGGCCTTGTGCAGCTGCACCAGACATTTTCCGAAAGTTGATTTTCCACAGCCAGACTCTCCAATCACACCTAGTGTCTCTCCTTCGTAGATGTCCACAGACACATCCGATAAGGCATGCAGAATCTGAGGTTTCTCTCCGATTTTTTTCCCTCGGATCTTAAATTCTTTGGTGAGATTTCTGACCTTAAACATTACTTTTTTATCACTCATCTTGGTTCACCTCTCCTCTCACCAGTTTCTTATCTTTTGTCTGTCTGTGACATGCCACCAGATGTCCCGGCTCCAGTTCCACCAAAGGAGGTACCTCTTTCTCACAGATCTCCTGCGCGTAAGGACAGCGATTGTAGAAATTACAGCACTTTCCTGTCAGACGCAGATCCGGCGGAACACCCGGAATCGTATTCAGCTCTCCTTTGACTTTATCACTCAATTTCGGCATGGAGTCCAGAAGTCCCCAGGTATATGGATGCATCGGAGTAGAGTACAGCGTTTTGGTGTCCGCATATTCCACAGTCTTTCCGGCATACATAACCATAACCGTATCACACATTTTCCACACCACACCCAGGTTGTGGGTAATCAACAAAATGGATGTGTCCATCTCATCCTGCAGCTCCTGCAAAAGCTCCAGCACCTGCGCCTGAACCGTCACGTCCAGTGCTGTCGTCGGCTCATCCGCGATAATCATCTTCGGTTTGCAGCACACTGCCATGGCAATGATAACTCGCTGACACATACCGCCGGACAACTCGTAGGGATAAGATTCCATTCTCTTCTCCGGCTGAGGGATCCCCACTTTTCTCAGTGCTTCCACAGCAACCTTTCTTGCCTCTTCCTTGGACACATCCTGATGGGCGCAGATCATCTCCACCATCTGGTTTCCAATCTTGAACACCGGGTCCAGAGAGGTCATGGGATCCTGGAAAATCACTGCAATATCTTTTCCACGGAAATTCAGCAAGTCTTTCTTATTCAGTTTGATAATATCCTTGCCTTCAAAATTGATCTCTCCGTCTACAATTCTTCCAGTCTTCGGGGGAAGAAGACGGATGATCGAGGAAGCTGTCACGCTCTTTCCGGATCCGGATTCTCCCACGATTCCCATGGTCTGTCCCTTTTCCAGATCAAAGCTGACACCGTCAACCGCTTTTGAGACTCCGCTTGCAGTGAAAAAATAAGTCTTCAGATCTTTTACTGTAAGTAAATGTTCACTCATATTTTCGTCCTCACTTTCCCTCTTATTTCTTCATTTTCGGATCCAGTACGTCGCGGACTCCATCACCAAAAAGGTTGAATCCCAGCACTGTCACAAGGATGAAAATACCTGATATTGTCGCGATATGGGGCGCCGTGTTCAGACAGTCTTTGCCGGCACGGAGGATATTTCCCCAGGAAGCCGTAGGCTGTGAGATACCAAGACCCAGGAAGCTCAGTGTCGCCTCTGAGATAATCGCGCCTGCCACATTCAAAGTTGCATATACAATAATCGGAGAAATTGTATTCGGAAGGATATGACGAAGAAGCATTCTCAAATTTGACACTCCAAGTACTCTTCCGGCATTACAATACTCTTCATTTTTTACAATATATACCTGACCGCGTACCACACGGGCAAAGCTTGGGACATTACCAATACCAATGGCCAGGATTACGTTCTGAAGTCCCTGCCCCAGAATTGTCATCAGAATGATTGCGAGAAGAACAAAAGGAAATGCCAGCATTCCATCCATCAGACGCATGATCACTGCATCTGCGGCTCCGCCCAGATAACCTGCAATCAATCCCAAAATGATGCCGATAATCGCTCCCACGAAAGTACCCCCAATGGCCGCTATCAGGGAGATTCTTGCTCCGTATACCACACGGGAGAACAAATCTCTTCCGAATTCATCAGTTCCGAAAATATGTCCATTCTCTCCGATTCCAAGATAGGTCTCAGAAGGTTTGATCATGTTCGGATCATGGGTTGCTATAAAAGGAGCAAAAATAGCAATGATAATCATGAAAGTTACAATTACAAGACCGATCATAGCAGTCTTGTTTCTTCGAAGTTTATTCCAGACATTGTTTGCTCGCCGTTCTCTCTTAATAAGCTGTGAGTGCGCGTCGGCCCCGAGAACTGCGGTATCTGTCATGTTCTTCTTTCCTGCCATTTAGTTCCCTCCTTTTCCGCCTTCGTAGCTTACTTTTGGATTTATGATCGTATAGACAATATCCACAATCAGATTAATTACCACAAATACAATCGCCGTGAACAGTACCACGCCCTGTATCAGAGCATAGTCTCGGTTGTCAATCGCACTTACGATCAAAGTTCCCATACCTGGCCAGGAGAAAATACTCTCTGTCAGAATTGCACCTGTAAATGCAGAGGCAAGCTGAAGACCGAGAACTGTCACAATTGGCGGAAGCGCGTTTTTCAGCGCATGTTTCCAGATGACAACGCCTTCTTTCAATCCTCTGGCACGCAGTGCCTTCACATAATCGCCATTTACAACTTCCAGCATACTGGAACGCGTGATTCGCGCGAAAGTAGCCATGGGAATCGTAGAAAGACAGAAGCATGGAAGAATCATGTGACTGATCACATCCCACAGGCCATTAGCCATACTTCCCATACCCATTGCCGGGAGCCAGCCCAGATTTACACTAAATACCAGAACCAGCATCAGCCCCAGCCAAAAGATCGGCATCGAGACACCAACCAGGGCCAGAACCATGAAAATATAGTCCAGGATTGAATATTGTCTGACTGCCGACACAATTCCGACAATCATACCAAGTACCAGCGCAATCAGCAAACTGGTCAGCGTAATCACCAGTGTGTTCGGAATTCTCTCTTTGATCAGTTCCACAACGCTCTGGTTATAGGCATAAGACTTTCCGAAATCTCCATGCAAAATCTGATTCAGATAAATGACGTACTGCTCTCCCTTGCTCTTGTTCAAGCCCAACTCTTCTTCCAGTTTTTCCACAGATTCCTTTGGTGCCTGAGGACCCAACATGGTAAGGGCCGGATTACCCGGAATCATACGTGTCAGAATAAAAGTGAAGGTAATAACAATCAACAAGGTAGGAATCGCCTGCAAAACTCTTTTTAATATAGTCTTTAACACGATTTTTCACCACCTTTTCTTAACATCCGAAACGGACGTAGCAATTCACTACGTCCGTCTCCATTGCCGAAATAATATTCAATATTTCATTTGGGAAATCATTTTTATTCCTGAACAACCCATACATTCTCTTCTTCTGTGAACAGCTTAATGGTTCCGTCGGAACGCTGATTGAAGTCCTGAACTCTCGGGTTGATTCCCAGAGATTCCAAAGGATTGCCATAGAAGATTCCAGGATTGTCGTCTGTGATCAGTTTCAGTGCCTGTTTGTACAGGTCTGCTCTCTCATCCTGATCTGTGATTACCAATGCATCTGCCAGAAGTTTGTCAACTTCTTCGTTGCTGTATCCCTGTCCATTTCCAAGAGTTCCAATTGCAGAGGATGCGAACATCTTGTCAAAGAAGAAGTATGGATCCGGATACCAGGACCATGCCATAGCAAATACATCTGCTTTTCCGGTAGAACAGGTCTCACTGAAGGTTCCCCACTCAACCGTATTGATATTCAGTGTTACACCGATCTGTGACCAGTAGGACTGAAGAATCGTAGCTGCTTTCTGACGGAATGTCTCATTGGTAATGTACATATCCAATTCAAATCCGTCGCCATATCCTGCATCTGCAAGGAGCTGTTTTGCGCCTTCCGGATCATAGGAAGGAACATCTGCCTCTACAGATTCATCGTAGCCCCAGGATGTCTTCGGAAGCGGCAGGCAGGCTGCTTCACCTTCACCGTACTGGAATACGCCAGCTGCAAGTTCGTTGTAATCCACTGCCTTGATCAGAGCCTCACGTACTGCAGGATCTGCAGTCGGGCCGTCCTGCATATTGAAATATGCATAAGCAATCTGGATACCCGGTTTCTGCAGAAGGTTTACATTCTCATCTTCTGCTACCAGCTGAACGGTCTCACCGGTCAGCTGTGTTGCGATATCCACATCACCGGTTCTCAGAGCATTTACTTCCTGGTTCGGGTCTGTGATTACCTTGAAGATAACTTTGTCAAGGTTCGGCTCACCCAGGAAATATTTGTCGTTCTTTACAAGAGTTGTCTGCTGATCCAGCTCAAAGCTCTCCATTGCGTAAGGGCCGGTTCCAACCAGATGGTTTCCGAACTCATCGCCCCATCCCTCAACTTCTTCCTTCGGTACAACCGCGTTACCTGCGTTTGTCAGAGAAGTAAGGAATACAGCACTCGGTGCTTTCAAAGTAGCAACTACATGAGTATCATCTGTTGCCTCAGCGTGATCCAGCATATCCAGACGGTTCATAGCAGACTCTGCTGCGGAACGGTTCATGCTGTAAGCCACATCCTCTGCGGTCATCAGTCTTCCGTCCTGATACTCGCCTGGCTGGAAGTATACATCATCACGGATTGTGAAGGTATACTGCATACCATCGTCACTCACGGTCCACTCGGTAGCCAGTCCCGGGATGATCTCTTCCAGATCTTTGTCATAATTCACAACTGTGTCACAAACCTGATAAATGATCTGTGCCTCATAGGTTCCTGTGTACTTCACCGGGTCAAGATTCATTGGTGAAGAGGTAAGCGCAATGCTCAGCTCACCGCCCTTTGTCACTTCGTCCGGTACGTCAATGGTTGCCTCTTTGTTCTCAATTTTGGTAGCCTCTCCTGAGCTTCCTGTGTCCTCGGAAGCCTCTGTCGAAGATGAAGTGTCACTGCTGTCGCTGCTGCTTTTTCCGCCGCATCCAGACAGAGCTGTTGCTACCATTGCCCCTGCTAAGAGCAAAGCAAGTAATCTTTTTTTCATACAACCTTCCTCCTGAATTTTTTAACTCAATCCGCTTCTCATCTTTCTTTTTTTAAGAAAAAGTTGCAAATTGTTAAAGAATATTATAGCGTGTCCTCTTTTCTAAATCAAGCATTTTTAAACATTTGTTTGCTCTTTCTTACATAAATTTTCATTTTTTGACTTTTCTCGCAAAAAATATTGACATTTTCCCAAGCTACGATAAACTAAAATCTAGTACGGCAAATTTATGAAGGAGGATAATCATGGTACTAAAACAAATCTTAGAAATTTTCGAATTAATGGATAAACCTCAGGCGAATGGAAAGGAAATTACCGACCTGTTAAAATCACGCGGAGCTACAGAAGTCTCTGTGAACACAATCACTGGTGACCGTGGAGATACCGACTGCATCAAAATTCTGATCGCAGGTTCCGAGGGTAAGACAAACGGAGGAAACGCTCCGACTCTGGGAATCATCGGAAGACTGGGCGGAATCGGAGCACGTCCGAAGCTGACCGGTTTCGTATCTGATGGTGACGGCGCTCTGGCAGCAGTGGCTGCAGGACTGAAACTTGCCGAAATGCATGCAAACGGAGATATCTTAAAAGGAGATGTCATTATATCTACCCATATCTGTCCGGATGCTCCAACTCTGGATCACAAGCCGGTTCCTTTTATGAATTCTCCTATTGATATGGCGACCTGCAATGCCAATGATGTGGATGAGAGAATGGATGCCATCCTGGCCATTGATACCACCAAGGGAAACCAGGTGATCAATGTCAACGGATTCGCCATCTCTCCGACCGTAAAAGAGGGCTATATTCTGAAAACCAGCTCTGACCTGCTGGATATCATGACCCGCGTAACCGGAAAACTGCCGGCAGTCTTCCCTCTGGCTCAGCAGGATATTACTCCTTACGGCAACAACGTTTACCATCTGAACAGTGTACTCCAGCCGGCAACCGCTACCAGCGCTCCGGTAGTTGGCGTCGCAATCACCACAGAGATGCCTGTAGCAGGCTGTGCAACGGGTGCCAGCCATCCAATAGATGTGGAATCAGCTGCTCGTTTCGCAGTGGAAGTAGCAAAATCCTTCGGAGAAGGGGAATGTGCTTTCTACGATGAAGAAGAATACGAATATCTTCTGAAACTCTACGGCGACCTGAGAAGATTCCAGACTTTTGGAAATATGGACAAATAAGGGATCAGAAAATGGATAATATAAAAATCGGCGCTGTCACCATCGGGCAGGCGCCAAGAACTGATATCACCGATGATATACGTCCCATGCTTGCGTCAAATATTGAGCTTGTCGAGTACGGGGCTCTTGATCCATACTCATATGAAGAAGCTTCCGAAAAATTTGCGCCAAAGAAGGGAGAATCTGTGTTAGTCTCCCGAATGCGAGACGGCCGACAGGTAACCATGTCAGAGGCAGCCGTCATTCCCCTGGTACAGGATTGTATCCACCGTGCCGAGGAGGATGGTGTACAGGCTACGGTTCTGTTCTGCACAGGAAGGTTTCCCGACCTTGCGCACAAAAAGCTTCTGATTATGCCTCAGCCAATTCTGCATTCATTGGTACAGAAGCTGACTCTCAAAAAGTCCATCGGACTTTTTGTCCCGGATCAGTCCCAGATTCAGCAGGTACAGGACTGGTTTTCCGAAAGCCAGATTTCCTTTGTCCCTGTGACCGCTTCCCCTTACCGGGAGGCAGCTCAAATGGCAGAGCGGGCAAAAGCCCTGAAGGGAAAAGATCTTTCCTGCGTATTGTTGGACTGCATGGGATACAGCAAACAGATGAAACAGGACATTCAAAAGGCCTGCGGGCTTCCGGTCATTCTGCCCAGAACTTTTATCGCCCGCCTGCTCAATGAAATGTATGGAGCTTAAAATCAGGGGTTGTCATCCATATGATGGCGACCCTATTTTAACAGGAGGTAACAACCATGTATCAAAAAATATCCGAAGAACTCCTGACTTTTCTCAGAAAAAGTCCGAGTTGCTTTCAGGCTGCAGACCAGGTAAGAGAGGCCCTTGTTGCCCATGGTTTTCAGCAGTTAAAAGAAGATGAAAAATGGAATCTTGAAGTGAATCATTCTTACTTCACTATGCGGAATTCTTCATCCGTCATTGCTTTTACCATCCCGGAAAACGCCCGGAATGGTTACCGGATCATGGCAAGTCACAGTGATTCCCCCACCTTCAAAATCAAAGAGAACCCGGAAATGGCTGTGGAAAAGAAATACGTCAAACTGAATGTGGAGCGATACGGCGGAATGCTGTGTGCCCCCTGGTTCGACCGTCCTCTCTCCATTGCAGGCCGTGTCATCACCGAAGAAAACGGGGAACTGGTCACACACCTGGTTAATGTGGACCGGGATCTGGTTCTGATTCCCAATCTGGCAATCCACATGAACCGTGAAGTAAATGACGGCTACAAATACAATGCGCAAAAAGATATGCTCCCGCTCTACGGAGATATCACTGCCAAAGATACTTTTATGAAAACCATCGCAGAAGCAGCTGGAGTAAAGGAGGAGAGCATCCTCGGGCATGATCTCTTTCTCTATAACCGGCAGCCTGGCACGATCTGGGGAGCTTCGAACGAATTTGTCTCCAGTGGACGTCTGGATGATCTGCAGTGTGCGTTTTCTTCTCTGCAGGGATTCCTGCGGGGCGACAAAAAAGAACACATCTCCCTTTTCTGTCTTCTGGACAACGAAGAAGTGGGAAGCGGGACAAAGCAGGGAGCTGCTTCCACATTCCTGTATGACACACTGATGAGAATCAATGCCTCCCTGGATCTCACCTATGAAGATTATCTGGTGAATCTTGCAAAAGGATTCATGATCTCAGCAGATAATGCCCATGCCATCCATCCAAATCACACAGACATGGCAGATCCGGTCAACCGTCCTTATCTGAATGAAGGTATTGTCATCAAATTCAATGCCAACCAGAAATACTGCACAGACGGTGTCTCTGCGGCCATGTTCAAATCTCTGTGTAAAAAAGCAGGAGTTCCTTATCAGACCTTCACCAACCGTTCTGATATCCTGGGAGGCTCCACGTTAGGCAATATCTCCAACACAAAGGTAGCTCTGAATACCGTAGATATCGGTCTTCCTCAGCTGGCTATGCACTCTCCCTATGAGACTGCCGGTGTGAAAGATACCTGGTATCTGATTCAGGCTGTGGAAAAATTCTATTGCTGACTATGATATAAAAAAGATTCTTTGTCCTGGATGTTTTTCCAGGACAAAGAATCTTTTTTTATAAACACCTGTGGGATTCAAACTATTTTATTTCTTTTTGGACTGCGCTGCCTCACGTGCTTTTAATTTATTGACATAAGTTGTCCACGCCCCTGTCTCATCCTTGATGCCAAATCGATTCGGATCAAACATCGGGTCATATCCTTTCTTCTTCTGTGTCTCATAGTCATCCAAAAGAGCCTTGACCTTCTTCCACAGAAGCAAAAGAGCAATGATATTTACCCAAGCCATCAATCCGACACCCAGATCCGCCATACTCCAGATTGTCTGTCCATCTACAACTACACCAGAGAAAACAGCTACCAGAAAGATTCCTCTCATCAGCCATGTCCCCGCTTTCCGGTCATTGAAGATAAACCGCATATTACTCTCTGCCTGATAATAATATCCCATCAGACTGGTAAACACAAACAGAGCGATCATAATTGCCAGAAGCTTGGAACCCCAGCCGCCCATAAACTGGTAGATTGCATCCTGTGCCCAAAGGGCTCCATACTCGCTGTCGGTATAATGAACAATGGCATTTCCTGCGCCATCCACAACCGTATAATTATCTGTACACAAAATAATCATGGCGGAAGCACTGCAGACTACAATCGTATCAATAAATACAGATAATGCCTGAATTAATCCCTGTTTCGCCGGATGAGAACACTCTGCCGCCGCAGATACAATACCTCCGGATCCCTGTCCGGCTTCGTTGGAGTACACTCCACGCTTTACACCCCAGGAAATCATGGCACCCAGGATACCTCCAAACATCTCATTGGCTCCAAATGCAGAAGTAAAGATCGCCGCGAATACTCCCGGCACCTTGCCGATGTTCATTCCCATAATGACAATCGCCATGAGTAAGTAAATAATACACATCACCGGGGCCAAAAGTTCTGCCACCTTACCGATTCTCTTGATTCCGCCCATGACAACCAGGGCAATACAGATTACGGAGAGCACACCGACAATCATTTCCGGAACACCAAAAGCGCTCTCTACTGTAGATGCAATCTGATAAACCTGCAGGCCTGGCATTAAGGTACCAGGTCCAAGCACTGCCGCCACTGCAAATACATAAGCAAGCGGTTTCAGGTGAAGCCCTTTTGTAATGAAAAGCTGCGCTCCACCCAGATATTCATCCCCTACTTTGTCTTTGTAAGCCTGAGCCATGGTTGACTCCGCAAATGCTGTCGCAGCACCCAAAAGAGCAATCAGCCACATCCAAAACACGGCTCCGGGAACGCCGAAATTCCTTTTTCTTTGCTCTCTTCATTTTCTTCACGAATCAATTTGAGCATATCTTTAAACAGACGAAACTGACAACCCTTCGTGAGAACCGTGAAGAAAACTCCGGCTGCCACACATAAAATAACCAGCGGAAGCGCCCACACCAGATTGTTGATATTGGTAACCACATTTATAAAAGTCTCCATACATTCCCTCCTTCTTACAATTCTTATTTCTCCCGTGACATTAAAATCACAGCAATACAGTCCCAATCTTTTACCGGTTTTGACTTTTTTATTATCAATTCTGTTATTCTTCATAGAATTTTTATACAAAAAACGGACCTGGTCTCCCAGGTCCGAATGATGTTTGCTTATGACAACTCCAGTTTTCCTGTATACAGCTGATAGTAAGTTCCTTTCAGCTTCAACAGATCCTCATGTGTACCTCTCTCAATAATCCGTCCATGCTCCAGTACCATAATCGCATCACTGTTCCGGATTGTTGACAATCTGTGTGCAATAACAAATACGGTACGTCCCTTCATCAGATTATCCATACCTCTTTGTACAATACTCTCTGTACGTGTATCGATACTGGAGGTCGCCTCATCCAGAATCAGAACCGGTGGATCCGCAATCGCCGCCCGGGCAATTGCCAGAAGCTGTCTCTGTCCCTGTGACAGTTCCTCGCCGTCACTGCTCAGATGTGTATCGTAACCTTTCGGCAGCATACGGATAAACTGATCTGCATGAGCCAGTTTTGCCGCCTTATAGACTTCGTCATCTGTGGCATCCAGTTTGCCGTATCGAATGTTCTCCATGATTGTTCCGGTAAACAAATGTGTATCCTGGAGTACAATTCCCAGAGAATGCCTCAGATCCGCTTTCTTAATCTTATTAATGTTAATACCATCATAGCGGATCTTTCCTTCCTGCACGTCGTAGAAACGATTGATCAGGTTTGTGATCGTCGTCTTACCTGCACCTGTAGATCCCACGAACGCCAGCTTCTGTCCAGGTTTCGCATACAGAGACAGATCATGCAGCACCATGTGATCCGGCTCATATCCAAAGCTCATGTCAAAGAAACGGACATCACCTTTCAGCTCTGTATAGGTAACCGTGCCGTCTGCCTGATGGGGATGTTTCCATGCCCACATACCGGTTCTCTCTTTTACTTCTTCGATAGAGCCATCTTCTCTCTTGCGCGCGTTGACCAGTGTCACATAACCTTCATCTACTTCCGGCTCCTCGTCCATCATCTTGAAGATACGCTCCGCACCTGCGAGAGCCATGATAATGGAGTTAAACTGCTGCGCGATCTGCATGAATGGCTGCGTGAAGCTCTTGGTAAACTGCAGATAAGATGCCATCACTCCGAGCGTGATATTGCCGATTCCGGATACTGATAAAAATCCTCCCAGAATCGCAGTCAGCACAAACTGCAGGTTACCCAGGTTACCGATCACCGGTCCCATGATACTCGCAAACGTATGTGCGTGGGACGCACTGTGGAAAAGCTGCTCATTCAGCTCATCAAATTCTTCTTTTGATTTCTGCTCATGGTTAAATACTTTCACCACTCGCTGGCCATTCATACGTTCTTCCACATAACCTGTGATCTTCGCCAGATCCAACTGCTGGCGCACGAAATATTTTCCACTGTTTCCTCCGATGAACCGGGATGCCAGAAACATGACAAAGATCATGGCAACCGCCAGAATTGTCAGAATCGGGCTTAAGGCAATCATTGCGATAAATGTGACCACAATTGTAAAGGATGCCATCAGCACCTGCGGGATGGACTGATTGATCATCTGACGCAGGGTATCTGTATCATTGGTGTAAAGACTCATGATGAAACCATTTGTATTCTGGTCAAAATACCGGATCGGCAGCTTCTGCATGTGGTCAAACATCTCATCACGCACTCTCTTCAGGACACCCTGTCCGATCACTACCATCATCCTGCTGTACACAAAGGATGCAATCACACCGCAGGCAAAAATGGTTCCCAATACCGTCAGCGCTCCATACAGCTCACCAAAATTCGGATTCTGCTGGCCAATCAGCGGAATGATGAAATCATCCAGCAAAAATCTCAAAGAGAGGGATACAGAAATACTCGCCACGGAACTGATCAGAATACAGATCAGCACAATGATGAACTGCACTTTGTAAGTAGATGTCACATATTTCAGAAGGCGTTTCGCCGTCTTGATTGTGTTCGCGTTCAAAGAAGGTTTCTCTCTCTTATTCATCCTGACCGCCTCCTCTCACCTGTGACTCATATACTTCCTGATAAATCTTGTTCGTCTTCAGAAGTTCTTCTGAAGTACCGATGCCATTAATCTCACCATTATCCATGACAATAATCACATCTGCATCCTCCACAGAAGAGATTCTCTGAGCAATGATAATCTTCGTCGTATCCGGAATCTCCTCCCGGAATGCCTGGCGGATCAGCGCGTCCGTCTTCGTATCTACCGCACTGGTAGAGTCATCCAGAATCAGGATCTTCGGTTTCTTCAACAGTGCTCTGGCAATACACAGACGCTGTTTCTGTCCGCCGGACACATTGTTTCCACCTTCCACGATCATAGTATTATACTGTGCCGGGAATTCCTGAATGAAACCATCTGCCTGGGCCAGACGGCACACTCTCTGTACCTCTTCCTGGCTGGCATTCTCATCTCCCCAGCGGATATTGTCATAAATAGTTCCTGTAAACAGGACATTTTTCTGAAGCACCATGGACACCTGATCACGCAGAGTCTCCAGATCATAATTGCGGACATCCACGCCGCCGACTTTCACACAGCCGCTGGTGACATCATAAAGTCTCGGAATCATCTGTACCAGAGTGGATTTCGCACTTCCGGTACCTCCGATAATTCCCACCATCTGACCGCTTTTAATATGAAGGTTAATATCTTTCAGCGCAAGATTGCCCTGTTTCCCGCCATAGCTGTAATCCACATGCTCGAAATCAATATCTCCATTGGCAACTTCCATCACCGGCTCTGCCACATTCTCCATCTCAGGAATCTCATCCAGCACTTCCTGAATACGGTCTGTGGATGCCTCCGCGATCATAATCATGACAAACACAAAGGAAACGATCATCAGAGAAGACAAAATCTGCAGCGCATACACAATGACACTGGTCAGCTCTCCGGTCTGCATAGTACCATAGATAATGCTCTCTCCGCCTACCAGTACCATAACAATCACAACGGCATAGATGGTAAACTGCATGACCGGCATATTCCATGCCACGATTTTCTCTGCCTTGGTGAACAGCTTAAATACCAGTGTGGAAATCTTTCCAAATTTCTCATTCTCATGCTCTTCACGGACATAAGCTTTCACCACTCTTGCTGCATTTACATTCTCCTGTACCGTGTTATTCAGCACGTCGTACTGGTCAAACACCTGAATAAAATGCGGATGCGCTTTTTTTGCGATAAAGATCAGAATGCCGCCCAGGAACGGAACTGTAATCAAAAGCATCAACGCGATATCCTTATTGATTGTCAGCGTCATAACCAAAGACAGTACAATCATAATCGGCGCACGAATCAGCATTCGAATCGTAAACATGTATGCCATCTGAACATTTGTGATATCGGTCGTCAGCCTTGTGACCAGACTGGAGGTAGAAAAATGATCGATATTTCCAAATGAAAATTCCTGTATCTTGTAAAAAATGTCATGACGCAGGTTTTTTGCATAACCGGCACCTGCTATAGCTGCATACTGTCCAGCCTTCGCTCCGAAAACCAGCGACAGCATAGCCATGAGCACCAGCAGAATTCCTGTCTTGGTGATATATCCCATATCTCCGCCGCTGATGCCGATGTCAATAATGTTCGCCATCAGATATGGAATCAATACCTCCAGAAATACTTCCAGGACTACCAATACCGGTGCAAGAATAGATTCCTTCTTATATTCCCTTACGGACTGAAGTAATTTCCTATTCATGTCTATCCCCTTTCTTCCTTTCTTCACCTAACAAATTTTCGGACATCCGGTTTAACACCTTCGCACAGATCATCAGATCATCTTCGGGAATTCCAGCCAGCATCTTCTCCTCCACATACCGGATATTGTCAAGAATTCCTTTCTGAAGACTCTGTGCCTTTTCGGTGGGGATGATCTTCTTCAGTCTTGCATCTTTTTTCTCAGGCTCCCTGCGGATAAAACCATTCTTCTCCAAAAGCTGCAAAGTACCTGTCGCCGTCGATCTGCGTATCTGGAATTCTCTTTCCAGATCCTTCTGATAGATCTCCTGTTTGAGAGATCCCAGCAAAATATAATGCAGAATGTGTTTCTGCATATTCGTCAGACCATCCTCCCCATCCAGGCAACACATCTGACGTTTGAGCTGATGAGAAACAATGTTAATCAGTTTTCCAACATCCTCCTCAGATTCCCTCTTTCCCGTGCACATCACGATATCCCTCCAAATTGTTCGGTATCTAACGGATATTATTATAAGGAGTTCTTTTATTATGTCAATACCCAATTTTCAAATTTTACAATTTGAACTAATTTATCTTACATTTTCGTAAGCATCTAAACTTTCTCCAACCACTATGATATACTGTATCTGAATAAGTATCTTAAAACAGCCTGCAAATAAAAAGTCAAGGCTAAATTGATGAACATTGAAAATTTTATACGGGTTGAAGAAATAGGTATCACAATAAGACCACCACACCTGCGCTGGTCTGAAAAGTGCTGTGAAATTATTCGGATTCCGGAAGCGATGAAAGATATTCTTTCACCCGGCCATAGTAGATTCGTAAAAATTTATTAGCTCCGGCAGTCATATAGACATAATACGGCTTGCCTTCCGATCGCTTTTTATCCATGAACAGATATACCGCATCATCTGGTTTGGTTTTGATCAGTACATCCATGATCTGAAACAGGGTTTTTCTCAGCACTGGCGAACCGTGTTTGGAAGCATGCACACTTTTCTGGGAATAATCTCCAGAATCGTTGACGCCAGGATCTACGCCGGCAAATGCCGTGATAGCGCCTTTGTGGGTAAAACGTGTGACATCCCCGATCTCGGCCATAAGCTGAGGCCCCAGAGATGGTCCTACACCCTTCATTGCCATGACAACTGGATATTCCGGCAGCTTGGAGGCGGTTTCGTTCATAAGGGTGCGAAGCTGTTCAATGGTCTGTGACGCAGCGTTTAATTGGTCGATCGCCTGTTTGATGATGCGTTTGGTAAAACTGTCCTTCGGAAGTACGGGAATGAGTTCCTTTGCTTTTCCGTAGATTTCTTCGGCTTTTAATTTACTGAAGTTGTACTTCCTGCGGCTGCACCACTTCTGATAGTGGTCTGTGAAAGCGTTCAGAGACATCTTGCGGACACAATCCACATGCCAGTAAGTGTCAATGAAATCCACCCATTTCTGGCTGCCGTCCTCGCGGGCAGGGCTGTCAAAATAGGTGTTGGCGCCGGGATAGGTCTGGTCAATGAGGCCAATCAGGTTATTCTTCATGGCAGTTTTATGTTTCATGTAGAAATCAAACTGGCGGTTCATGGTTTTGAGTTGGGAACGTAATTCATCCATAAGACTATATTGTTTCAGATTTGCCCAACTGTCAAGCGTGTAACGTGCGATCTTTACAGAATCCGCTTTATCGGTTTTGACTTTGCGGAGGGGATTGTCCTGCCCCTGAAAGTTACGGATGATCTGAGGATTCACAGCGCTTACAAAAAAGCCGGCCTGGGATAGTTCCCGTGCTACCGGTTCATAGTAGCGTCCAGTGCACTCCATGACAATGCGAGTCTCGCCATCCAATTCTCTGATAAGCTTTTCAAGAGACTGGAAATCAGCGGACAAGTGGGGAACATCAAAGGGTTTTACAACAACCTTTCCACCAGGACGGAGGATTGCCACAGTGCTTTTCCGCTTGGAGACATCAATACCTACTGCGTTCATGTTCATAGAAATGTCACTCCTTATTTGAGATTGCAATTGGTCAGTACCAGTTTTACTCATTGCCCATTCTATCTACTGAGGTGTGACACGAACGCACCCTGGAGGTGGTTCAACCTGCATAAAACGAACGCTGCGAATGAAGAGCTGGTTAGCAGACTGTTTTACGGGTGCGAAGCCCAAGGAGGTATCCGCTATACCGATTGCTCTTATCATTCTAACAGCTTAAGCAACAAGATGGGTAATTCCTTACTGGCTGTAAGGGCTATTAACCATAAATATATTGTAGTAGGAGGAATTATTTTGAATCGGCTGCTTTTGTTAGAAGATGATTTTAGCCTGATCGAAGGGCTTCGCTATTCTCTTGAAAAAAATCATTTCGTATTAGATATTGTCCGCACCGTGGAAGATGCCAGAAAAGTTCTCGCCGGCAGCACTTCTTATGATCTGTTGCTTCTGGACGTGACGCTTCCAGATGGGACAGGTTTTCAGATCTGTGAAGAAGTTCGTGCCAGAGATGATCTCACACCGATTATTTTTCTCACCGCTTCTGATGAGGAGACGAATATTATCCGTGGACTGGACAGCGGCGGAGACGACTACATTACCAAACCATTCAAGTTAGGAGAGCTGTGTTCCCGCATCCGGGCTTTGCTGCGCCGCAGCGGTATTCACCCCGAGAAGTCTCCCTCCTGCCTGCGTTCCGGGGACTTGTTCCTGGATCCCATGTCCTGCAAAGTCTTTCTGCACGGAGAGCCACTGGAACTTACCGGCGCTGAATACCGTCTTCTAAGCCTTTTTCTTCAAAATCCCGGACAGGTTCTGACCCGTACCTGGATCCTGGATCAACTGTGGGACGGCAACGGTAACTTTGTGGACGACAATACCCTGTCTGTCTATATCCGCCGTCTCCGCGAAAAAATCGAGCAAAATCCCTCCCGCCCGGAACACCTGTTGACAGCCCGCGGCTTTGGATACGTATGGAAGGAGTAACATTCATGGAATTTCTTTCGGAAAAACAGTCACGCAACTATTTTCAAACACTTCTCATACTCTGCCTGGTCATTCTTCTCCTCCCGGCATGTTTCACTCTGTTTCATCTTCAGGAATCCAATCATCTGATTCTGCAACGTGAGCAAACCCTTGTCTCCAGTCTTCTGGAACATGGAATCTCTGAAGAGCTCCTGGCCTCCTCCCTGAACGATACCGGTGTGTCCCCGGAGGGACTCCGTCTTATGGAAAAAGTGAATCACACAGAAGATACCTTACCCTGGATTTTCCCCGGGTATTCCCTCGCAGACACGGCCTTCTTTTTCCTGATCCTCTTTCTTCTCCTGCTCATCCCCTGTCTGATTCTGATTTCTGTCTCAATTTTCTTTCTTCAAAAAAGAGAAGATCTTTATCAACAGTCTCTTTCCATTGTCACCCGATTTTCGGAGGGAGATTTCTCGCCCCGCCTGTCAGACAGCCAGGCCGGAACCCTTTATCAGCTTTTCTCCAAGACGGATCAGCTGGCAACGGCTCTGAAATCCAAAAGTGAGACAGAATATAAGTCCAGAGAATTTTTAAAGAATATGCTCTCAGATATTTCCCACCAGCTAAAGACACCTCTGGCAGCTCTCTCCATGTATCAGGAAATCATCCAGGCTGAGCCGGAGAACCAAAAGACGGTACTTCATTTTTCACAGAAATCCACTCAGTCTCTCCTGCGAATGGAAAGTCTGATTCAGACACTGCTCAAGATGTCCCGAATGGACGCAGAGAGCGTTACCTTTGAAATGCGCCCATGCAGTGTCTTGGAGCTCATTCATTCTGCTTTATCGGAGCTGCAGACCCGCGCATTGCAGGAGGGAAAAGAAATTTTACTTCCAAATCAAGACAACACCATCTTCTGTGATTTCCGGTGGACCCGTGAAGCTCTGGGAAATTTGATTAAAAATGCCCTGGATCACACAGACACCGGAGGAAAAATCAAAATCTCCTGTGATCTCTCCCCTCTGATGCTCCGTCTGTCCGTCTCTGACAATGGAGAGGGAATTGCCCCTGAAGATATTCACCACATTTTCAAACGGTTTTACCGCAGTAAATCTTCCCCGGATGCACAAGGAGTCGGCCTGGGACTTCCTCTGGCAAAAGCAATCATGGAAGGACAGGGCGGTTCGCTCTGTGTGCAAAGCACTCTTGGCAAAGGTTCCATCTTCACTCTTTCCTTTCTTACAAAATCGTAATCTCAGATTCACCGTACTGTAAGGTTCCCCTGGTAGGATAAATTCCAGAATATCCGATCGATCATCACAAAGTACCAGATCTTGGATATTCTGAAAAATATGAGAAAGGAAGTCAGAAACTATGGAATTATTGAGAGTTGAAAACCTCTGTAAGAATTATGGTTCCGGAGATGCCCTGGTCAAAGCCCTTCAGAATGTCTCCTTTTCCCTGGAAAAAGGAGAGTTCGCCGCCGTTGTGGGGGAATCCGGATCCGGAAAAAGCACACTGTTAAACTGTATCGGCGGTCTGGATAATCCTACTTCCGGCAAAGTCTATCTGGACGGTGAAGACCTTTTCGCTCTGGGCGAGCCCAAAAGAACCATTTTCCGCCGCCGTCATATCGGTTTTATCTTCCAGTCTTTTCACCTGATCTCGGAACTGAACGTGGAACAGAATCTGATCTTCCCGCTCCTTCTGGATCACCGGAAGCCCGAGCCCAGCCAGTTGGAAGAACTGCTGGAGCTGCTAGGCCTGAAGGACCGCCGCCGTCATCTTCCAAGCCAGCTCTCGGGGGGACAGCAGCAGCGGGTGGCCATCGGGCGCGCCCTGATCATGCGTCCTGCCATCATACTGGCCGACGAACCCACCGGCAACCTGGATTCCAAAAACAGTCAGGATGTCATCGACCTGCTGACCTGCGCATCCCGCCAGTATCAGCAAACCATCCTGATGATTACCCACAACATTCATCTCACTTCCTCTGCTGACAGAATTCTTCGTGTGTCAGACGGAGTCGTGACCGACCTGGGAGGGATGCAGCCATGAAAAACTATCTGGATTTGGTTCCCCTCACCGCAAAAGTGAACCGGCGAAGCAGCCGCATGACGCGAATCTGTATTTTTCTGGCTGTTTTGCTTATCGCTGGTATCTTTGGCATGGCAGATATGCAGCTTCAGTCACAGAAGATACGCTCTGCATACCACGACGGCACCTGGCACGCCGCCTTCAATGGCATTACCCAAGAGCAGGCCTCCATCATCCGCTCACGTCCTGAGATCAAAGCTTCCGCCTGGTATGACGTGACCAATTACCAGCTGGATGAGGGATATACCATACAGGGAACTCAGACTGTTCTGTGCGGAATGGAAGAAAATTTTCTCAGTTTTTTCCCTGCCAATGAAATTGTGGAAGGAAGTTTTCCCGTCAAAGCCGATCAAGTTGTTGCCACGAAAGGAATCCGTGACCGGCTGCATGTCCAGATCGGAGACCCCCTCCATCTTACGACGCCGGACGGTCAAGCCTTAACTTTTACAATCAGCGGTTTTACCGGGGACAGCTCTATGCTCACACAGAAGGACGCCTTTGGACTTTTCTTTGGAATTGACACTTACCAGATGTATTTCTCATCCGGCACAGAGAAATTGGATTCTCAGCTTTTTGTCCAATTCGTCCCTTACTGTAATATCCAGAAAAACCTCTCCAAGATTCAGTCTCAGTTCCATCTGGATAAAAATCAGATCAGTCAGAACACTGCTCTGTTGGGCATGATGTTTCAAAGTCTGGATTCCTATATGATACAACTATACCTGATGGTTCTGCTCCTGGCAGGTCTGGTGATCCTGGCAGGTGTACTGATGATCACCAGCAGTCTGAACACCAGTATCACCCAGCGGACGGAATTCTTCGGAATGCTCCGCTGTCTGGGGGCCACCCCGAAACAAATCCGGAAATTTGTCCGCAAAGAAGCGCTTGGATGGTGCAGACTTGCCATACCGTCAGCAATCCTTCTGAGCATTTTGATATGCTGGGTTTTATGCGCGGTCTTAAGATTTATCAGCCCTGGGATTTTCTCATCTCTCCCTGTGTTCGGTGTCAGTTGGCCCGCCATTTTCCTGAGCTTGGCACTTGGAGTCCTCACCGTTTTGATCGCTGCCCACTCCCCGGCACAGCACGCCGCCAAAGTCTCCCCGTTAACTGCTTTGTCGGGAAATTTTTCACATCATTCGAAAATCAACAAGGCTGTCCCTATCCGGTTCTGGCCGATCGATGTCTCCTTGGGAATCCACAGAGCAAAAGGAAACAAGAAGAACTTCTTCCTGATTTCCGCCTCTTTCGCCTTCAGTATTATTTTGTTTTTATCCTTCACAACGGTAGTGGATTTCATGAATCACGCTTTTCAGCCCCTGAAACCCTATGCTCCGGATCTGTCCATAATCAGTCAGGACAATACTCTCTCAGTCGATGCGGATCTCCCGGAAGAGATCCGGAAAATTCCCGGTGTAAAGCGTGTCTTTGGGAGAAGCTTCGCCTACGATTTGTCCGCCAGCTCCCATGGACAATCTCTGAGTGTAGATCTCATCTCCTATGAGGAATATCAATTTCAATGGGCTAAGGAAGACATGATGCTGGAAGGGAGCACCGAAGAGGTGGAAAAAGGTAACGGATTTCTGACGGTATACAGCAGTTTAAATCCTCTGAAACCAGGAGATACCGTCACCCTCCATACAGATTCCGGGTCTATAGAACTGCCGGTTTTTGGAATGCTCTCCACTTGTCCTTTTGACCAGAAAATGGGAAAAGAAGTTCTGATCTGTTCCGAAAACTTATTTCATCAGCTCACCAAGAACACCGGATATACTATCCTTGACATACAGCTTGACAAAAACGCTACGGACCAGGAAGTATCTGCCATACGTGAGTTGACCGGAGAGGGAAACCGATTTTCTGATAAACGTATGAGTAACCAGGAAACCATTGGCGCCTATTATTCCTTCGCCCTGTTCCTCTACGGATTTCTCGCGGCAATTGCACTGATCGCAGTCTTTAATATCATAAACTGTATTTCCATGAGTGTCTCTGCCCACATCAGGCAATACGGTGCCATGAGAGCCATCGGCATGAGTGGACGCCAACTCTTGCGCATGGTTTCCTGTGAAGCTGCATGTTACGGCATATCAGGGATCTTCTTCGGTTGTCTGATCGGCCTTCCTCTGAACAGACTGTTCTATCATGAAATGATAACTTCCCACTGGGGAACCCCCTGGTCTTTTCCGTTTCTGCCGGTGACAGTCATTGTCCTCATTGTCATCCTGGCAATTTTTCTGGCCATCTGGGCTCCTGCCAGACGGATTCGCAGTCTGTCTGTCGTAGATACTATCAATGATCACTAAAAACCGTGATTCTTCATGACAAAGAGGGAAAACCCTTCAGAATACAATTTCTGAAAAGTTTTCCCTCTCTCTTATGCCTCCACACCAGACAGCTGTTTCATCTTCTCATAGGTAATATGGTTGAACACCGCAATCGTTCTGCCAACTCCCACCATTGCCAGAAGTGTTCCAATGCCAACTCCCACAATATGCCCAACAAAAAAGATGCTGAAGCAGGTTGTAATCAAAATATTTGTCAGATCAAAACAATTTTTTGTAAAACCGACACTTTTGTGAATCGTATCTGAGATCGCCTGTACAATACCATCCCCCGGATTCGGCACAAGCCGCATATTCAGTGACATGGCTGCACCAATCCCTGTAAAGACAATTGCCAGAATCAAAAAAGCAATTCGAACCGCCATTTCCCCAGCCGTACTGTTCCCCCCTGAATAAAGAGTTGGAAGCAGAACATTAAATATGTTCAGAAAGCGAGTGAACAAAATACTCAGAGGAATCTGAAGGAAATCCATCAGCAGAATCCATTTCAAATCCTTTTTTCCCACCTGAGCGAGCACTCCGCCTCCTGCCTTCCTGTATCGGAAGTTGCGAATCAAGTGGAGAATCATCTCAATTACTACAAAAGTGCTGTAAAGCGCCAGTGTCATATTGCCAAAATTTTGGTCAAAAATCTCTGAAATGCTGTATGCCACGGAAATAATGGGAGATACTCCCAATCCTGTCTTCGTGTTCAATGTCAGCCCTAAGGCAAGAATCAGGAGCCCGGCAGCATAAAACAGCACCCGGTAAAAAACAGTATGTCTCATATTCTTTCTCCTTCTTCTCACAAAATCGTATACACAACCACTGCCACCAATGCCGGCAGCATATTCGCGACTTTAATCTTCGCGTTCAGGAACAAATTCACCCCGACACAGAAGATCAACATCGAACCCACCATGGAAATATTGTCAATCATTGCCTCCGTCATAAACGGTTCGATGGCACCGGCAAAAAGAGTGATCACTCCCTGAAATACAAAGAGCGGAATCGCCGCGAAGATTGCTCCAATGCCAAAACCTGCGGCAAAAACTGCCACGATAATTCCGTCCAGAAGTGCTTTGGTAAAAAGCATGGATGGGTCGTGGGACAAACCATCCTGGATCGGTCCGATGATCGCCATGGCTCCCACACAGATGGTCAGTGTTGTCATGACAAAGCCATCAATAAATTTGGAATCTTTCTGACGTCCTGCTTTGACCTTCAGCCAGGCGCCGAAACGCTCAAATTTTTCTTCAATATTAATAGCTTCTCCCAGCACTGCCCCAATGGCCAGGCAGATCGTAGCCATAATCGTTCCCTCTGTGCTGATCGAAGAACCGGAGACGTTCACCATTTTCTCCAATGCCCCGGTAATACCAATAAAAATCACTGCCAGGCCGTTCGCCTGCATAATCGTATCCTGGAATCTCTGACTGAGGCCTCTCTTGCACAGAATACCAATGAGGCCGCCGATAATCACGGCGGCCGTATTTACGAGTGTACCAATTCCTGCCATTCTTATCTCCCCTGACTGTTAAAATTTCGTAACATTAATACAGTAAAGGAAATAATTTTTTTTGTCAATCCCCCTTTAAAGCCTGCTCCACTTCTTCTCTTTCCGGAATAGACGGTGCGGCTCCTTTGCGGGACACTGCAATGGAAGAGGCTTTCGCAGCCAATCTCAGTCCTGCTTCCACAGACATGCCTCTTATTATGGAAGAAAGAAAATATCCAGTGAAGGTATCACCGGCAGCCGTGGTATCTACCGTTTTTACCGGATAGATTCCCTGTCTGCATATTTTCCCCTGATCCTGGTAGATAGATCCGTCTTTTCCCAGTGTGAGTACCACTTTCGCATGGGGATACATGGCCTTTAATATTTCCAGAATTTTCTCCGGCTCCTCTTCCCCGGTCACCTGAGCGCCCTCGATTTCATTCAGCAGAAACATTGATATTTTTCCGAAATCACAGGCTTCCAGTTTTTCGTTATAAGGAGATGGATTTAAGACAATCATCATTCCCTTCTCATAAGCACGGTCGATCACATAATCCAGCAGATTCACCTCATTTTGCAAAAGCAGAAGATCCCCCTTTTCAAAATGGGCCAGAACCTCATCCACATACTCTTTGGTCACACTCTGATTCGCCCCTCCATACAGGAGAATACAATTCTGTCCGTTCCTGTCCACCTGGATAATGGTATGCCCTGACTTTCCAGGCACTCTTCGAATATAATCCACATGTACTCCGCCCTTTTTACAGGTATCCAGTAAAAGATCTCCTTCTTCTCCGATCAGCCCTGCATGAAAAACTTCTACCCCGGCTTTTGCGAGGGCAATGGACTGATTCAGACCTTTCCCGCCACAGAATGTATTCATACCATAAGACGCCAGAGTTTCCCCCGGCGTCACCATATGGTCCACAGAATATACATAATCCAGATTCAACGAGCCAAAATTTAATAATCTCATACTGCTCTCCTCTCCATTTTCTATCCGAAATAAGCTGTCCCTTCTCATTGTCTCAGTATTATAGCAAGGAATCTTTTATTTATCAATGTTCGAAATACAAAATAACCCCCACTTGTGTTATAATGACAGACAGATTGCACAGACAGGAGGATATTTCATTGCAGCATTCTTATCAGAGAACCATCTATGCCTGTTTCATCGGATATGTAGTGCAGGCTATCGTAAATAATTTCGTACCTTTACTTTTCATCACCTTCCAAAACACATACCGGATTCCTCTAGCTCAGATTACCATGCTGATTACCATCAATTTTCTCATTCAGCTGGCAGTTGATCTGTTGTCCGCAGGTTTTATCGACAGAATCGGATACCGGGCTTCCATTCTTATGGCCCACGTTTTCTCCGGTGCAGGACTTCTTCTGCTCACGATTCTTCCGGAACTTTTCGATCCATTCTTGGGAATTTCCATTTCTGTGGGTGTCTATGCCGTAGGCGGCGGGCTGATTGAAGTTCTGGTAAGTCCTATCATGGAGGCTACACCCTCTGACAACAAAGAAAAAGCCATGAGTCTTCTACATTCTTTCTACTGCTGGGGCAGTGTGGGCGTTGTATTTTTGTCCACTTTGTTCTTTGCCTTATTCGGTACTTCCAACTGGAAGATTCTGGCTCTTTTGTGGACCCTGATACCCATGGCAAATTTCCTTTTGTTCGCCCGTGCTCCCATCTCTTCTCTCTCCGAAGATGGTGAGAAAGGAATGTCCTTGAGAGAACTGATGTCCCAGAAAATTTTCTGGCCACTCATCCTGATGATGCTGTGCGCGGGAGCCAGTGAACAATCGGTCAGCCAATGGGCCTCTACCTTCGCGGAACGCGGTCTGGGAGTGAGTAAAACTATTGGCGATCTGACTGGCCCCATGTCTTTTTCTATTCTCATGGGACTTTCCAGAACGTTCTATGGAAAATATGGTGAGAAGATAAATTTGGACAGTTTTATGAAATACAGCAGCCTTTTGTGTGTTGTTTCTTATCTCTGCATTGCTCTGATTCCCATTCCCGCTGTGAATCTCATCGGCTGCTCTGTGTGCGGACTGTCTGTGGGAATTATGTGGCCGGGCACTTTCAGTAAAGCAGCTGCCGGCATAAAAAGAGGCGGAACTTTAATGTTCGCCCTACTGGCCCTGGCCGGTGATCTGGGCTGTTCCGCCGGCCCCACACTGGCCGGCATGGTATCCAGTCATCTTCAGGACAATCTGAGAGCTGGAATTCTGGCCGCTGTCATCTTCCCGATATTGCTCCTGGGCGGACTATTCCTGTATCGGAAGCTATCAGACACCCTTCACTAAACTGCATCTTTACTCTGTGGCGGCTCTTTTCTGTGCCGCCACCAGCAGCATCATAGGACGGCTCATCTGACTGTACTTTTCAAAAAATTTCGGATCATCATATTTATTTTCTTTCATAAATCTTACTCCTGCTCTATCCCAAAATGATTCCCCACAAAGGAATGGTCACAATGGAACATACTGTGGAAAAAATCACAAGATTCGTCCCGAACTCCTCGTCCGCATGATATTTCAGCGCCAGAATACTTGTGGTCGCTCCCGCCGGCATTCCGGCCAGCATCACGCTGACACCAGGCACCAGATACGGCATATTCAGCAGTCTGCAGGGCAAGTACACAAGCGCCGGAATAATCAAAAGTCTCAGCACTGTAAATTTGAAAATGTCCCTATCCCAGATTTTTTCCATATTGATATCTGCCAGAATCATGCCGATAACCATCATGGACAAAACCGTGTTGCAGCCACTCAAATCAGTGATCAAATCCACCACAAACTGCGGCAGCGGGAACTGGGTAAACATCAGCACCAGACCGATGTTGCAGGCAATAATACACGGATGGGTCAATGTCTGTTTTAAAATCTGTTTTTTATCAATTCCATTGGAGAAAACGGCAATCCCTGCCGACCACATGACAATTCTCTGGGGAATCAGATAAATGGATGCCAGAGCAAGCCCCATGCTCCCATAAGCTTCCTCCGCAACGGGATTTCCCAGGAAGCCTGCATTGGAACAGATGACTCCAAACTGCAGGCACTTACTCTTTCCGGAATGATCTCTGCCATACAGGAGTCTTCCCAGCAGAATGCATCCTGCCTGAAGAACCGTGGAAATCAACAGAATGCTCAAAAAACCCTTGAGAACCTGCATGTCAAACTCGATCATAAAAGATTTGATAATATTACAAGGGAGGATCAGATTCACCACCAAATCGGTGAGCACTCCCTTACCTGCCTCTCCCACCAGCCGGAACCGTTTCACCGCAAATCCGACCAGAATCAGGAAAAACATTGTCACTTCCAGAGATACCATACCTGTCATTCTTCATTCGCCTCGTGTCTTTTTTGTACTCTACTCTAGCATTTTAGCAGACTTTTCCCTCAATAACCAGCCTCTTTTCCAAAAAACACAAATCACCGCACGTCCAAAATGGCCGTGCGGCGATCATCTCTTCCTTCAAGTCAAGACTCGTTCAGGAATCTTTCACCGTCTGATTAATATGACAACCTCGTAAGGTCTTAACTCTTCTTTCACATCACCTTCGTAATTATGCAGAAGTTCCCTGGCATTCTTCCACTGTGGAATCAGTCCACATTTCGCCGGCTGCCCGCTGAAGTTGGCGCACACCAGCATCTGTTCGCTTCCCAGTGTCCGGGTGTAAGCAAAGATCTGTTCGTCTTCCGGCAGAAGAAGCTCAAATCTTCCTTCCACAAAGATCGGTTCCTCCTTTCGAAGATGAACCAGCCGTCTGTAGAAAGAAAATACGGAGCCTGGATCTTTTCTCTCCTGTTCCATGTTAATCTGCCTGTAGTTGGGATTGACACGAATCCAGGGAGTTCCCGTGGTAAATCCCGCATTTTCCTGATCGTTCCACTGCATCGGTGTTCTCGCGTTATCTCTTCCCTTTGCATAGATGGATTCCATCACTTCCTGGCGGGTGTATCCTCCATCCAGCCGTTCCCGGTACATATTGTGGATTTCAATGTCACGATACTCCTCTATGTCTGCGAACTGTACATTTGTCATACCCAGTTCTTCTCCCTGATAAATATAGGGAGTCCCCTGCATGCCATGGAGAACCGCTGCCAGCATTTTCGCGGACTCCACCCGGTAATTCTGGTCATCGCCCCAGCGGGACACAATTCTCGGAAGATCGTGATTATCCCAGAAAAGGCTGTTCCAGCCGCATCCATAGAGACTGTCCTGCCACTTGGCCAGGTTTTTCTTCAATTTCACCAAAGACAACGGTGCCAGATCCCACTTTTCCTTGCCTTCCTGCTGATCCAGCATCACATGTTCAAACTGGAAGACCATGGAAAACTCGCTTCCATCGGGATTACTGTAGAGCTTCGCATTCTCTGTGTTCGCTCCCCAGGCCTCCCCTACTGTGAGAAGATCCCCCTTCTGGAAAGTCTCCCGGCTCATTTCCTGGAGAAATTCATGGAGTCTTGGTCCATTGTTAGTGATTTTCCGATCCGGCTCTTTGGCAATCTGATCGATGACATCCAGCCGGAATCCACCCACTCCCTTTGCCATCCACCAGAGGATCATATCATAAATCTCCTGGCGTACTTTGGGATTCTCCCAGTTCAAGTCCGGCTGTTTCACCGAAAACTGATGAAAATAATATTGTCCAATCTGGGGAACCCACTCCCAGGCAGGCCCTCCGAAAACGGCTTTCATATCATTCGGCAGTTTTCCCGGTGTCCCGTCCCTCCATACATAATAGTCGTGATAAGGATTCTCCTTACTTTTTTTGGCCTCCTGAAACCAGGGATGCTCGTCGGACGTGTGATTCAGCACCAGATCCATGATAATTCGGATCTCTCTCTTTTTGGCCTCCTGAATCAGCTCTTCCATGTCCTCCATAGTCCCGAACATGGGATCAATATTTCTGTAATCAGAGATATCATATCCGTTATCGTCCTGAGGCGAACAATACATTGGGGAAATCCACAGAGCGTCCACTCCCAGATCTTTAAGATAATCCAGTCTGCTGATAATTCCCTGGATATCACCGATTCCGTCTCCATTGCTGTCCTGGAAACTCTTCGGGTAAATCTGATAAACAACGGCTTTTTTCCACCAAGGCTGTGTCTTCTTTTCTGTCATACAGTTTCTTCCTCCTCTTTCTCAGCAGATTCTTCGGATCAGCGTCCCTTTTTCATAAAGTTTTCCGTCCCGGAAGTTTCTAGAGAATAATACTTCTCCTTCATCCTGAACTGCTATCGTCTCACTGGAACAGTTTATGAGAACCTGCACTTTTTTCCCATATTGATCCAGCTTAATATATTCCACACACCGCCGATTCGTATATTCGTTTGGGAAATGAAAATACAGACTTCGAAATGTCTCCTCTTCCCTTCTCAGACGAATCAGCGTCTTCATACAGGAAATCCTTTCCTGATTCTCCTGTGTGCCAATCTGATCCCATGGCATACAACGCCTGCAATCCGGATCGTGTCCTCCCTCCAGGGCGATCTCCGTGCCGTAATAGATACAGGGGCTTCCCGGAAGGGTAAACAAAATGGCAAGCTGCTGATAAAAAATATCCAGATCATGAAACCGGTTCATCAGACGTTCCGTATCATGGGAATCCAGAAGATTAAACATCACATTGTTATTCTGCTGCATGTACATAGTATAACACCGGTTCACCATATACTCAAAAGATTCTTTGTCCATGGAAGTATCCAAAAAGAAATCGTGAATTCCACTCATAAGAGGATAATTCATGACCGAATCATACTCATCGCCCTGCAGCCACTGGCTGGCATCATGCCAAATCTCTCCCAGCAGATAGAGATCCGGTTTGATCTTTTTTAAATGTTCCCGCACTCTCTTCAAAAAACGGTGGGACACTTCATTGCCCACATCGAAACGGATTCCATCAATGTTGTAATTCCGGACCCAATCTTCACAGACCTTACAGAAGTAATCAATGACTTCCTCCTTGTTGGTGTTCAGCTTCGGCATCCCGTCCGCAAAAGCAAAAGAATAAAATCTTCCATCTCTGGTGTCAGCCTTCTTCTTAAGGTCTGTCCAATCCTGAACCATGAACCAGTCTGCATAAGGAGAATCCTGCCCTCTCTCCTGTACATCCAGCCAGGGAGCAAATTTCCGCCCGCAATGATTAAACACGGCATCCACCATAATCCGGATGCCCCGCTCATGGGCCTCGCTGACCAGACAGCGCATCTGTTCTTCGTCCCCGAAGGCCGGATCAATCTGTGTATAATCGGTAGTGTCATATTTGTGATTGGACTCCGCCTTCATAATGGGATTCAAATAGATTCCCGTGATTCCAAGTTCCTGCAAGTACGGCAGTTTCTGCCGGATTCCTTCCAGATTTCCTCCGAACCGTTCCTGGTTCGTCACCGGTCCTTCTCTCCAGGGAGTGAGTCCTTCCTTCTGCCTGTCAGGAGTGCCATTGCAGAAGCGGTCTGGAAAAATCTGATACCAGACGGTATTATTTACCCAGCCTGGGGTGCGGTTCACATCCGCCGGATTCATCCAGGGAACCACAAAACACTGCAGCATCCTTCCATCCATCTGAAGCTGTTCTTCGGTCAGAAAGCCATCTTCAAAATAATACCAGGTCTCCTTGTCTGTGTGCAGCTCAAAATAATACTTGCATCTTTTATATTTTGGCACCAATGTGGTTGTCCACCAGATCTGATGAGCAAGACGCTTTTTGTACACAATCTCCTCACGTCTGCCCGTCCATTTCTCATTTCCACCCAGGATTCCCGCCTCAAAAGGGTCTCCATAATGGATAAACACCTGTCTCACATCGTATCCTGTCTTCAGGTTCACAATCAATTCGTCCTCATTCAAAGCGTAGCTCATCTGCTCTGAGGTCTTATGGTATACTCCTGCAAATTCCATGGCGATATACTCCTATCTCCGGTCAAAAATTGTATGTCTGTATCGTCTCATCTGTGCCCTGGCATTCTCAAACCCTGGCATTCTCCATTCCCAGTTCGGGGAACCTACCGTTCCCGGCGTGTTGATATGGCCTTCCGCCCCCAGCCCCAGAACATCTGCCATGGGAAGAATGGCGTATTCCGCTTTGCTGGACAGTGTGTAAGCTAAAAGCCTGTCTTTCACGGAACCTGTCTTGAAACCTTTCACAGCCAGGAACCTGCGTACTTTTCTTTGCCGCGCCTTGCTCAGATTTCCATACCACTGCATGAGTGTATCGTTATCATGCGTTCCCGTGTAGATAATCATGTTCTCTCTCTCCGGCAGCTCATCGAAGGCATATTTTCCGTTGGTATTCATGGCAAAAACCAGAATTTTCATTCCCTTCAGGTGATAATGATCACGAAGGGTGAGAACCTCCGGACGCAATTCTCCCAAATCCTCTGCTGCCAGATTCACCCCTGGAATTTTCTCTTTCAAGGTGTCAATCACTTCGTATCCCGGCGCTTCAATCCACTCACCCTCGATGGCAGTCGGACAGCTGGCCGGGATCTTCCAGTAGGTGTCAAACGCACGGAAATGGTCAATCCGGATCATGTCAAACAGCTTGCTGTTATACCCGATTCGGTCCACCCAGAATTGATAATCCTGCTGTTTCATATAATCCCAATCATAAATAGGATTGCCCCATCTCTGCCCTGTGGCACTGAAATAATCCGGCGGCACCCCGGCGATAAACACCGGTCTTCCGTTTGTGTCCAGAAGGAAATTATCTTTTCCAGCCCAGACATCCACGGAATCAATACCCACATAGAAGGGGACATCCCCCATGATCTGAATCTTTTTCTGATTTGCCGTCTCTTTGATCCGCATCCACTGTGTATAGAACAGATACTGCAGGAAGATCTGATACTTTGCTTCATCCAGAATGGCTGTATCCAGTGTTCCCCCATTCTCCGGCCATTCTTTGTGTTCTCTTGGCCATTCGTTCCAGCAGACGCCCCCGTTCGCACGTTTCAGAGCCCGAAAAACTCCATACTTTCTCACCCAGTCCTGGGCGGCAAAAGCTTCATAAGTCTCTGACCCCTGGAATCCCTGGTAAGCTTTTCTCAGATACGGTTCCTTGAAGGCTCTCACTGCATCGTAATCCACTCTTTTCGCTTCTTTTCGAAACGCAGGCGGCTGTTCATCCAGCATTCCCTCTTCATATAATTGATCCAGACTGATGTAAATCTCATCCCCTGCACAGGAAGAATAGGGCTGATACGGCGAGTTGCCGTAGCCCACAGGGTTCAGAGGAAGCAGCTGCCAGATGGTGATCCCGTTTTCTTCCAGAAGATCCAGCCATTCATAGGCAGACGCCCCCAGCTCCCCGATTCCTGTCCTGGAGGGAAGAGATGACAACGGCATTAAGATACCTGTCTTCTTCATATTCATTCTCTCCTATTTCTTATTTCTTACAGATGCCAGATGTCTCGATTGTATTCCGCAATGGTACGGTCTGAGGAGAAGTATCCTGCCTTGGCAATGTTCACCAGCATTTTCTGCTCCCACGCCTTCTCATTCTCATAGTCTTCCAGCATCCGTTCTTTTGTCTTGATGTAATCTTTCACATCTAACAGCGTCATAAACCAATCCTTACCCACAATCTCCTTGTAGAGACGTCCCAGATTCACCGGATCTCCGATACGGATCAGTTCTTTGCTGATGATGAAATCCACCAGCTCTTCGATCATCGGATCATTGTCGTAGATATCTGCGGAGCAATAGCTGGCAGTATCATACAATTCAATGACTTTCTCTGATTTCTCACCGAAGATATAGATGTTTTCATCTCCCACCAGTTCATGAATCTCCACATTGGCGCCATCCTCTGTCCCCAGAGTGACTGCTCCATTTAACATGAATTTCATATTTCCGGTACCAGATGCCTCCTTGGAAGCCAGAGAAATCTGCTCCGAAATATCGCAGGCCGGAATCAGCTTCTCCGCCTTGGTCACATTGTAATTTTCCACCATAACAATCTTCAGATACGGACCTACCTGAGGATCATTTTCCACCAGCTGCTGCAGGCAGAGAATCAGGTGAATGATGTCTTTGGCGATCGTATAGGCAGGCGCCGCCTTTGCTCCAAAGATCATAGTCAGAGGACGTCTCGGCAAGTTGCCCTTCTTGATTTCTTTGTATTTATAGATTGCATACAGTGCATTCATCTGCTGTCTCTTATACTCATGGAGACGCTTGATCTGAATATCGAAGACTGAATTCTCGTCCACATCCACGTTCTGTGTCAGCTTCAGATATTTCTTCAGCTCGAGTTTTGCCTCTTTCTTAATCGCTCTCAGATTCTTAAGAACCGTCTCATCGTCTTTGTACTCCAGAAGTTTTTCCAGTACGGCGGCATCCTGCATATATTCCGGTCCCACCAACTTCTCGATATAAGCTGCCAGCTTTGGATTGCAGTGCACAAGCCATCTGCGGAAAGTAATACCGTTGGTCTTGTTGGTAAATTTCTCCGGATAAATATCATAAAATGGTTTCAGTTCGGACTTCTTCAGAATTTCTGTGTGAAGTGCAGCCACACCATTCACCGCATAACCATAGTGAATGTCGATATGTGCCATGTGTACCCGGTTCTCTTTGTCAATGATGTAGACTTTCTCATCATGGTAGTCCCGGCGCACTCTCGCATCCAGCTCCCGGATGATCGGAAGCAGATGGGGAACCACTTTCTCCAGGTAGGAGATCGGCCACTTCTCCAGCGCCTCTGCCAGAATCGTGTGGTTGGTGTATGCACAGGTCTTTCTCACCACATCAATGGCTGTGTCCATGTTGAATCCTTTCTCCTGGGTGAGCAGACGGATCAATTCCGGAATCACCATAGTCGGGTGGGTATCGTTAATCTGAATGGCCACATGCTCATGCAGGCGATACAGGTCATATCCCTTCTCCTGTGCTTCTTTCAAAATCAACTGTGCCGCATTGCTTACCATGAAATACTGCTGATAAATACGGAGCAGCTGTCCCTTCTCGTCACTGTCATCCGGATAGAGGAACAAGGTCAGATTCTTCTGGATATCCTCTTTGTCAAACTGAATGCCGTCGTGGATAATGCTCTCATCCACAGAATCCAGATCAAACAGATGCAGTTTATTGCATCCATTCTGGTATCCCGGCACATCAATATCATACATGGTGGAAGTCAGAGTAAAATCTTTAAATGGTATCTCAAAATGGCAGTCGGTTCTGGTCAGCCAGCTTTGCTCTGTGATCCACGGGTTAGCTTCTTCTCTTTGTTTGTTATCCACAAAAGTCTGGCGGAAAAGTCCGTCATGATAATTCAGGCCCACACCGTCTCCCGGCAGCCCCAGCGTGGCGATGGAATCCAAAAAGCAAGCCGCAAGACGTCCCAGACCTCCATTGCCCAGGGAAGGCTCCAGTTCCACTTCCTCAACAGCGGTCAGATCATGTCCATATTTTGCCAAGACTTCTCTGGTCTCCTCGAACACGCCCAGATTGATCAGATTGTTGGACAGCAATTTTCCGATCAGAAATTCTGCTGAGATATAATACAGTTTCTTCGTCCCTTCATTTCTCTTCATGCCTTTCATCCGATCTTTTACGATACACAGAAGTGCCGCGTAAATTTCCTGATCGGAAGCTTCACGAATATCTTTTCCACATTTTTCTTTCAAAATCTCAAGTAATGCCTGTTCCATAATAACTCCCTTCTGACCCCTGCCTCATGGCAGCAGATCCTGACTCCATTTTACTTTTCTTCTACTTTCTCATAGACACGGAGGATCTCTCCCACACTCCACGCCTGTGCGAAACAGCCTTTGGAGGAAGTCGGATTCTTCCCGTCATAGATCTCCGGCAGCTGTCCGATACATCCTTCTCTCAGGGCACTCTCCAGTACCTCAAGCTGTTCTGTCACTGTTCGTATGGCTTTCTGGCTTTCCCCGTTCACTTTCAGGTAAGCCAGATAGTACCCGCCCAGCGGAAAAGTCCAGACAGTCCCCTGATGATAAGCCATATCTCTCTCCAACACCGGACCGCCGTAAGTTCCGTGAAACTGAGGATCTTCCTCATCCAGGGTCCTCAGTCCATAAGGAGTATACAACTTTTCAAATACAATTTCCACCACCTGTTTTTCCTGCTCTTCCTCCAACATGGTAAAGGGCATGGAAACCGCCCAGATCTGATTGCAGCGGATCTGTTCATCGGCAGATGTGCCGGATACAAGATCTCTTAAACAGTGTTTCTTTTCCATCCAGAATTTCTTCCGGAAGGACTCCTGTGCTTTTTTTGCCAGATTTTCATACTCTTCTTTCTCATCCCCGAACTTCCCGGCGAAAATGCTCATAATACACAGCGCATTGTACCAGTAAGCGTTAATCTCCACAGGCTTTCCATGCCGGGGCGTAGGCAGAATCTCTCCCACACGCACATCCATCCAGGTCACCTGATCCAGGCCTTCTCCCGCCAGAATCAATCCATCCTCGTCCATATGAATCCCGAACAAGGTTCCCTGACGGTAGCCTTGGATAATCCGCTTCATCACTGGGTACATCTCACGCACAAACTCCAGATCCTGCGTTTTTTCATAATACAGATACACACAATTGATAAACAGCAAAGCTGCATCCACCGTATTATACATCGGTTCGCTGTTCCCCTCCGGAAACAGATTCGGCATAAGGCCTTCCCGCTCGTTTTCCGCGAAAGTCCTGAGAATTTCCCTTGCCTCCTGATATCGCCCGGTGGTAATGCAGATTCCCGGAAGCGCTATCATCGTATCTCTTCCCCAGTCCTCAAAAAAAGGAAAGCCCGCCAAAATGGTCTCTTTTCCGGTGGAATCTCTTTTTGAGATAAATTGATCTGCGCTTTTTGCCAGAAAAGAGGCAATCTCTGACCGAAATCCTGCCTTTTTTTCCAACTGCCGCCGATACTCTTTCAACTGCGAGGAGAGGGATTCAAAACTCTGTGAAATCGGATCCAGGCTATAGATCACTTCCAGGCGGGCACTCTCTCCAGCCTCCACAGATAGACAAATCCTGTGGCAGGCCTTGGCACGCCCTGAATCTCTCCTTCCGTCGCAGGCATCGTAACGGTAAAAATATACTTCCGTCCTCTCTGGAAAATCTACTATCTCCCCGTTGGTCTGAAAATGCAGCGTAATCCCATTGCTCTTAATCTGATTTTTCTCCCGGCAAAATTCCTGCTCCTCCTCTGGCTCCGTCCCCTTTGGCGTAAACTGAAAAAACGGCGTCACAGACAACGTACATCTGCTGGAACTTCTGTTGGAAATCTCATAGCAGACAGCCACAGTATTGCTTCTTTGCTCCATGGCAGCCTCTTTTCGTATCTGAACACCTCTCACCAGAAATCTCCACACAGGAGTATCTTCATAGGAAAACTCCGACAGATACTCATACCCCTCCTCCGAAGTTCCATCGGCAAACTCCTGAGAAGAAATTACGTATTCCTTTTCTTCCAATTCCACTGACTCGGACAGGCGATGTACCAGATTATACCGATAATTCGGTGCTTTCAGGCATCCCATCAAAAGTGCGTGATCATTTCTTGAGGCTGATCCGATCATGGTCATGGAGGAAAATCCTCCCAGTCCATTAGTCATCAGCCAGCAGTTCTCCTGTCCTCGTTCCAGCGTCTTCCAATCCTGCTTTCCATAAATCCATTTCATAAATTCTGTTCTCTTTCTTCCTGTCCATTTTCTGTCTGTCCCAGCACCAAAACACTGATTGGTTCCACGCTCACCCGCTTCGCCACCCGGGCCGGTGCCTTCCACAGATCACTTCTTTTCGCATCGCAGAGCAACTCCCACTCCCCGCCTGGAAGCGGAATCTGTTCCGTCCTGCGCTTGCTGTTATAAATCACAAACAAATTCTTCCATCTGGAATTTTCTCCCTTCTTCTCGTTGTCCAACATATAAGAGACAATTCCATTCTTCTTTGTGATATGAGAAAAACGTCTGTTGGCACTTTCCGATTTATCACAGAGTCCCGGGAGCTGTTTGCGAAGACCGATCAGTCCCTGGTAGAATTTTACCAGTTCTCTCTCCCGGTAAGCCTGCTCCCAGTCCAGACGATTCAAAGATATGGGCGCATTATAGGTATTATCATGTCCATTCTTCGTTCTGGCAAATTCCTCTCCTGACAAAAAGAAGAGGGTGCCCTGGCAAGTCATATACAAAGCCGCCGTCATCCGGTTGATGCGCATCCGCTCCTGCAGGGAGACCGTATCCGTCAGCTTATCCCATAATGTCTGGTTGTCGTGGGAGGACACATAGGTCACAATCTGAGAGGGTGCTTTTGCCTCTGGCATTTCCTGCGTCTGCCCTTTTGTACTCCTCACACACCAGGCCGCCGCACTCTCAAAAATATCTTCCTCCAGACCGCTTCTCCCGCTCACAAATCCTCGTTCCTCAATATGCACGGAAGAGCCTTTAATCGCGTCTCTGGTATTGTCACAGAAAATTCCCACATTTTTATCCAGCAAAGAAAGATTCTTCTTCAGAGCCGGCACTGCCCGGCTCTCCATCGCCGTTTCCTGGGCTGCCCAGGGCTCTCCGAAAAGAATTTTCTCTCCTTTGCCATATTTTATATCCAGGCTGCGGCGGATCTGGTTCATCAGCTCCACATCCAAAAGCCCCATCAGATCAAAACGAAATCCGTCTATGTGGTATTCCTCTGTCCAGTACAGAACTGATTCCAGAATATACTTTCCACACATGGCCCGCTCGCTGGCAAAATCATTGCCGCAGGCAGATCCGTTGGAGGCTTTTCCGTCCTGATTCACCCGGTAAAAATACCAAGGTGCCGTTCTCTGAAACCAGGAATCCAGGGAATACGTGTGATTGTATACCACATCCATAATCACCCGGAAGCCTGCCTGATGGAGAGCCTGAATCATCTCCTTCATCTCCCGGATTCTGACTTCTCCATGTCTGGAATCTGTGGCATAGGATCCCTCGGGCACATTGTAATTCACCGGATCATACCCCCAGTTGAACTCCTCCGGATCCCCGTCTTCATTCACTGAGCCATAATCATAGGAAGGCATCAGCTGTACATATGTCACTCCCAGTTCCTGAAGGTAGCGGATTCCTGTGGGATGGATGCCATCCTGATAAAGGGTAGTATCTTGGCAGGTAAAAGCTTTGTACTTGCCCCTGTATTTTTCGGGAAATCCTCCGGATGCATCCCAGGAAAATTCTTTGACATGCAATTCATAAATAATGTTTTCTCTCGGTTTCTCCGGAGCCTGATCCTGAGCCCATCCTTCCGGATCCGTCTTTCTCAGATTCACTGCCATACTGCGCCTTCCATTCAGCCCGCACGCCTTGGCATAGGGATCGGCAGAACGTATTGTCTCACCGTCCATCTTCAGAGTAAAGTCATAATAAATTCCATGGAGTTCCTCTTCCACACACCATTCCCACACGCCCTGCTGCCTCTGCCGCATGGGAATCCGTTCAAAAGCCTCTCCTTCGTCTCCCGATCGGTACAGATTCAATGTCACGGAATCCGCCGCCGGGCTCCACAGGAGGAAGGAAGTCCCTTCCTCTGTGCAGGTAGCACCCAGGTCTCTTCCATCATACAAAAACTTTTTCTGGAATTCTTCTGTGGAATAATACGCCTTCCATTCTGCTGCTGTCCTCATATTCTGTCAATCCTCTCATCCCTTGTCTCTGTATTTTTTCTTTTGCCTGATCAGCCCTTGACCGCGCCGGACATCCCATCCACATAATATCTCTGCATGAACAAAAACAGAGCCGCAATCGGTATGGAGATCAGCACCGCCCCCGCCGCAAAGCAGGTATACCAGCTGTCTATGTATTCTTTCTCCAGCATCTTCCAAAGTCCTATGGCGATGGTGTACTGGTCTGAGTTCGCACGGCAGATCACCTTCGCGAAGATGAAGTCCAGCCACGGCGCCATAAAGGAAGTCAACACGGTGTAGACAATAATTGGCTTACTCAGAGGGAGCGTCACCTTGGTAAAAATCTGCCATCTGGTGCAGCCGTCCAGCAAGGCCGCCTCGTCAATTGCTGTCGGGATCGTATCAAAAAATCCTTTGGCTATCTGGAAGGATAAGCCGGCCCCTCCGGAGTAACACAGAATCAACGCCAGGCGGATCAGATTTCCCTCTGTCAGTCCCAGGGCTTTTAAGATGAAATACACCGCCACCATGGACATAAATCCCGGAAACAGTCCCAGTACCATGGCCATATTCATATAGGGTTTTCTCAGTTTAAATTTCATTCTGGACAGGCAATAGGACACTGCCAGAACATAAAATGTGGAGATGATACAGGAGCACACCGCGATAAAAAGTGTGTTGGTAAACATCTTCGGGAAATTTAAAATGGTTGTATCCGTGAACAGACGGATGTAATTGTCCAAGGTATAGCTCTGCGGGAAAAATGTGGATACATAAGAACCTTTTTCCGCGCGGAAGCTGGTCAGAACCACCCAGATAATCGGGAATACCCAGATCGCAGCCAGAACTGCCAGGATTACATGGACAATACTATTGTTAATAAATCTTTTTCTTTTTGCAGAGTAAACTTTCTGACCTGCCATGTCTTAGAATCCCCCTTCTTCTTTGTATGATTTACTGTTGCGGTAAGTGATCAGAGCACCGATTGCAAGGATAATGAAGGTGAGAATACCAATCACCGCACCCACATTATAATACTGCTTATCGATGGTCAGCTTGTACAGCCACGTGACGAGCAAATCCGTCTTGCCGGCTGTGGACGCCAGGTCTGTGATGGGATCTCCTCCCGACAGCAGATAGATGACATTGAAGTTATTCACATTGCCTGTGAAGGTCGCGATCAGGTACGGCGTTGTCACATACAGCATATAAGGCAGGGTAATCTTAGTAAAAGTCTGGAACGCATTGGCTCCGTCCACCTTCGCCGCCTCATAGAGCTCTCCCGGAATATTCTGAAGCACACCGGTCAGCTGAAGCAGTGTATACGGCACACCGACCCATACATTGATGACAATGACTGTCACACGTGCCCAGGTAGGATCTGTGAAGAAGGGAAGGCTTGCATCCTGCGCAATCAGTCCGATATTTCTAAGAAGTACATTCACTGCACCGTTTGGCTGCAGCATGGTTCTCATAATCAGCAAAGATACGAACATGGGAACCGCACAAGTCAATACAAAGCAGAATCTCCAGAATCCTTTCGCTCTTGTCCCTTTCCGGTTGATCAGCAGGGAGAGAATCATACCGAAGATATAATTGCTGAATGTTGCAAAAAATGCCCAGATCAACGTCCAGCCCAGAACCGACCAGAAGGTACTTCCCAGAATACTGCTGGAATCAAACAAAGCCTTAAAGTTCTCCAGTCCTACCCAGTCAAACAGCATCAAATGGTTGCCGATCTTGCTGTAATTGGTAAAAGCCATACAGATCATAAACACCAAAGGAAGTACCGTAAATATGAAGATAAAAGATGTCGGCAGTGTCATCAGTACCCGGTACAGATTCTCATGGAGCAGTGTCCGCAAATCTTCCACGAAGCTATTTACATGTCTTCCTTCTTTGTGCAGACATTCCGCTTTGTAGGCGCTGCGCAGAGCTCCTCTCCACAGGCACACCATGAGAACCGTGAGCATCAGCGTCGCAACTCCGTACAACAGAATTAATATAGACTGATCACCCTTGGTATACAGATATACCTGTGTCGCCTCATCCCAGATCTCTTTTTGGGGAACACTTCCCAAAGATCCCAGCATATGGATGAATCCCACTCCGTAGATTGCCATGAATACCACATATGCCACTTCCACAGCCAGATAGATCAATCCTTTGATTTTCTGACCATGCACGATATTTCCAAATCCCATCAAAATCATGGAAAGTTTTGTCTCCATACCGCCCTGCTTAATGGCTGCTGTACAAGTGTAGGGGGTAGGAAAATTATTGACCCTTTTTCTTGTTTTTCTCATTCTTTTTCACCTCATCAGATACCATCACTGTTCATCGCATCATTCATCGCCTCTGTCTGCTCCTTGGCATTTTCATGGGTCACACTTCCATTTCGGATTCCTTTTCCCATGTTCTCCACCGGTGTCCAGCAGTTATTCATCTGGGACACAAAAGGCTGCAGAACGGAAGTCTCATTGAAAGTTCTTGTCTGTGCCTGAACCAGTGGATCTGTCGCAAGATCTCCATTCTCCAGAAGTGTCTCATTACACGGAATCACGCTTCGAAGGTCATAGTGCAGCTCCTGCGCTTTCGCAGATCCCAGATAGACTGCCAGCTCCACAGCCGCCACCATGTTGTCGCTGTTTGGATTGACGCCGATCGCTTTGGAACCTGCATAGGCCATCATCTGATGTTCCTCTCCGTTCAGTGTGTAAGCGGGAAGCGCTGCCACTCCCATGTTCTCTCCCAGAGCTTCCTGAACCGCATTGGCATCCCAGGAACCTGAGAAAATCGCATTGATACTTCCATCACGCAGTCCTGCCAGTCCGGATCCATCCTGGTCGATTTTAAAATTCGGGTTGGCTTCCAGATCAATCAGATAATTTGTCACGTCCACTGCTTTTTGTCCGCCGAAATCCACTCCTTTCGACTCATCGGTTCCATCGCCGAACAGGGTACATCCGTTTCCGATGTAAAACGCCGGAAGATACCAGGAGTTTGCGAAGGGGAAGGACACCACTCCTTTCTCCAGCATTGTGTCAAGACTCTTGACATCTTCTTCTGAAAATACACTCTTGTCATAATACATGAACCAGGTGTTTGTGGTAAACGGCACTCCGTATAGTTCACCATCCATGGTCAGGGAGTCCAGCACCTGCTGTGAATTCTCAGATTCAATCTCTTCCCGGTATTTCCCGCCGAATTTCGTAAGTCCGTCCGCATCGGTCAGGGTTGTGAGGGTATCGTTCGCGAACATGAATACATCCGCGCTGGCCTCCGGGTCCTGCGCCACCTGTCCTGCGGCACTCGCCTCATCGGCCACGCCATAGACAAAGGTGATATCCCACTGTGGATGTTCCTCGGCAAAAGCCTCACAATTGGTCTGAAGCCATTCCCCGCTGTCTTTCGACTGGTCTTCAGACGGGGACCACACCATCAGACGCACTTTTTCTTTGCCGCCGTTTGCCGCGGCATCTCCGCAGCCGGACAGACTCATCGCCGCCAATCCGGCTGCCAGCATAACTGCCAGTCCTTTTTTCCACATCTTTTTCCATCTCCTCCTTGCAAAAGTTTCGTGATGTTTCGCATATGCATACTATAATCCTCATACTCTGATTCGTCAATATCTAACATTCATGTTCTCCACTACTTTCTCTGTTTTTCATAGCTTTCAGAGTCTTTTTTTGTGCACTTTTATTTGTTCTCTGTTCTCTCGTTACGAAACAATCCTAAACTTCATTTCTTTTTCATTGATTTTCCCGGGATCTTCTTATATAATAGGGAAAAAGGGTTTCATGAGGGAAGAAGGGTTCAAAAATGGTCACAATTCAAGATATTGCTGATAAACTCGGGATTTCCAAGGGTACCGTATCCAAGGCTATCAACGGAGCTCCGGACATCAGCGAAACTTTACAAAAACAAATTCTGGAGACAGCCGTGGAGATGGGCTACACCAAACTGCGCCGTTCGAAGGGAACTGCCAGAAAACTCTGTATTCTGGCCCAGATTGACAACATCGAGTATACACAGCCCCATCATTTTGCCTATGACATTGTCATGGGCTTTCGGCAGATGGCAGAACCTGCCGGTTTTGACGTGGATGTGATCCCGGTCAATGACAAAACACAGCGTGCCTCTTCCTATGAAGTGTTCATGCTCCAGAATCATTATCTCGGAGCTTTCGCCATTGGTTTTGCTCTGAACGATCCCTGGATGCAGGATTTTCAGACCAGCCACACTCCCGTCATTCTCTATGACAATTATATCCCGGCCAACCCTGCCACTGCCTACGTGGGAGTGGATAACAATGAAGGCATGGAACTTGCCGTCTCCCACCTAAAAGAACTGGGTCACAAAAAAATCGGTTATCTCAGCAGTGCCCTGGGTTCCCACATCATGCAGGTGCGTCATAAAGCTTTCTTCAATGCCCTGCGCCAATGCGGACTGAAGGCAGAGCCTCAGCAAGCCGGAAGCTCTTACTATGTCTCCCAGTGTATGGAGAGGCACCTGCCCCGCCTTCTGAAACTGGGAGTGACCGCTCTCGTCTGCAGCCATGACCAGATGGCCAACGCTGCGATCATCCAGTGCACAGAGCTCGGGTATTCTGTCCCGAAAGATATCAGCGTCATCGGCTTTGACGACCTGGCAATCTGTCCTTATACTTCCCCTCCTCTCACAACCGTACGGCAAAACCGCACACAATTGGGAAAGTCTGGCTACTATGCTCTGAACAGTCTGCTCAACGATATTCCCATCAGCACACTTTTGCTGCACACCGAATTGATCGTGCGCGGCTCCACCGCGCCTCCACCAAAAAAATAGCAGGAATTTTCATTCCTGCTATTTTCTCTCCTGTTTATCTGTTCTCTACACCGGCGGAATCCCATTTCCATTGATCAGGGCATCTTTCGCCAGCTGATCCACCTGTTCATTATAATAATTCCCAGAATGGGCCTTCACCTTCTGAAAATGTATCGTGACTGCTTCCATACTCTGTCTCATAAACTGCGCGTATTTCTGCGTCAGCGGATTTTTCGCCTGCCAGTCGCCCAAAGCCCATTTCTCAATTCCCTGATAATCATATCGAATCACCAGTTCCCGGTAACCATTTTTCACCGCCCATCTCACCGCATACATGGCGCCCAGCATCTCACCGGCCACGTTTCGGATTGCCAGGGATTCCGGATTCTCTCCGTTTCCGCTCCTTTGAACAGTCTCTCCTTTTGGCGTCAGCAAAATACACCCAAAAGAATATCTTCCGATATGCTCGTCAAAGCTTCCGTCCACATAAGCCACCAGACAGTTCTCCAGGTTAGAAGGTTCTTCTTTGCCTGACTCCTTTTGTTTTACTTTTCCGGGGATATCCGAATCACCTTCCCCTCTCTTCAGATAAGCCTTTGCCTCTTCTAGGTCTGTAAATCCTTTGAACTCTGCCCCTGGATATCCTGTGACAGACTTCTGACAGTCCGGCCAGTTATCAAACAATCCCGTGACTTTGCCCTTTCGGACTGCGTATACTTTCTTCTTCGCCATAAAACCTCCCGTCAGGCTTCTACCCATCTCCGGAAAAATGTGTGATCTTTGTAGACAAAGACACCGCATTTATCCTCATCCAGACCGCACTGGTCAAAGGCTGCATGGGTCATAAAATACAGAAAATCAAAATCTACATTCTTAAGAGAGCTGACTCCAGGAATGATTCTCTTGCTGGTTTTGCCGTTCTTGTAATCGTTATAAATCTCGGTCGCCTGCTGCGCGGCCTCCATACTTCCATAATTGTTGATCTTTGCGAGAGCCTCCGGGTCATTGTCACGGATTCCCTCCAGCAGATCTGTCAGCATTCCGTTTCGTGCCACCTCAAACTGCATATCCGCATAGACAACCAGATTCAAGGTGGATGGGAACATGCTGCTCATGACACGGTTGTAGATGGACACACCTACCATTGTCTGCCCGGCAACTCCCTGATCTCCAGCCTCCGTGTAGAGAACGGCTGCCAGAAATTCCTGCTGCGTCACCTGATTCGCACCGGTCCCGATCTGGGGATCTGTGTAATACTGGGGCTCTACTTTATAAGTCTTGCCGGTGTTGGGATCCACCGCATACTCTCCCCCTGCCGGAACCTCCCGGTACACACCGTTACTGTCAAAATAGTATCTCTCACCGTCGATGGTCTTGTATCCGCCCTCGAACCGCATTCCCTTCACACCATAGTCTCCAGTCCTCTTAAAGAAATACCGGTTCCCGCTGATCGTGACCCATCCGGTGAACATCTTACCCCGCACACCATAGGTCCCTGTCGCCTTGAAATAAAATGTCCTGGATCCAATCTTCTGCCAACCCGTCTGCATCTGACCGGAAGAAGAGAAATAGAAAGTTTCACCGTCAATGGTATTCCACCCGGTGTACATCTGTCCTTTCTCACCTTTACTTCCTGTCTCTTTCAGATAATAAATTTCTCCGCCGTTTTTCAGCCAGCCGGTCCACATGGTTCCAAGTGTTCCGAAATCTCCGGATTTTTTGAAATAATACTTCTTTCCGCTGATGGTCTGCCAGCCAAGCTGCAGAGTTCCCGAACTGCTGAAATAATAAGTCTTGGAACTGATATTCTGCAGTCCGGTAAACATCCGCCCTCGCACACCGTAAGTTCCGCTCGCTTTGAAATAATATGTAGAGGAACCGATCTTCTGCCAGCCTGTCTGAAGCGTTCCATCTGAAGCAAAATAGTATTTATGGCCGCTGATAGACTGAAGTCCTGTGAACATCTGACCTTTCACGCCCTTCTCACCAGTCTGCTTCAGATAATAAATCTCTCCGCCGCTTTTCAGCCAGCCAACCAACATCTTACCCAGAGTACCCAGATCTCCCGATTTCTGGAAATAATATCTCTTGCCGTTAATGGTCTGCCAGCCCGTCTGCATCACGCCATCGCTGTCAAAATAATAGGTCTTCCCGCTCACATTCTGAACACCGGTGAACATACGGCCTTTGACACCATAGGTTCCGCTCGCCTTAAAGTAATACACCGAAGATCCAATCTTCTGCCAGCCTGTCTGAAGCGTTCCGTCTGACGCAAAATAATAGGAATGTCCATCGATCTTCTGAAAACCTGTGAACATGTGGCCTATGGTTCCTTTCTCTCCGCTCTGCTTCAGATAATAGATCTCTCCGTCGTTTTTCAGCCAGCCAGTCCACATCTTACCCAAAGTACCCAGTATTCCGGATTTCTGGAAATAATATTTCTTACCGTCAATGGTCTGCCAGCCGGTTGCCAGATAACCGTCCTCATCAAAATAGAACCAGCAGCCCCCGATCTTCTGAAAATCCGATTTGGTAAATGTCCCATCCTCATTCAGATACCGGACACCTGACTCATCTTCCATCCATTCTCCATAATCAATAGTCCCGGCGGAGGCATTCTGATCTGTCTCTTCCAGATCGTCCGTCAAAGACTGAGGATCCATCTGGGAGTTTTCCTGCTCCTCATCCTTCAAAGACTCCCCTGCTTCCGTCTCTGCATCCTCCTGCGGCTCTGTGTCCTCCCCTGGAGTTTCCAAATTCTCATCCTCCTGCGGGGTCTCCTCTTCCTTTGGTTCTTCCAAAGACTCCTCCGGCATCTGTCCATTCTCCTCTTCCGGCCAGACTTCCTCCGATGTCAGATCTTCCTGCACCTCCCCAGGCATCTCCTGTACAGCAGCCTTTTGTTCCTGATCCAGGCTGGCTGCCCCTGCCGGATAAGGGACAAGCAGGCTTACCGCCAGAAGCCCTGGGAGCAATTTATTGATTGTCCGTCTCTTCATTTCTTTTTCTCTCCTACTGCCGTTCCTTTTCGTTAACATCTTTGTAACATCTTTATTATATCTTCTTAACAGATAAAATGCAATCAAAATTCATCTGCATTTCCTTCAGCGACCTCATTTTTCTCACGGTTACCACGTCATCTGGCTCCACCTTTCCGCACAGGAGCGGTGAGTTCACATCGTAATTTTGCAGATTTTTCTTTACCTTTTGCTGATTTTCACTGGCATAGCAGTATCTGCACCCGCCAGGGCAGGTATCGTAGGCACCCACTTCCACGCTCTCCATGCAGCCACAGGCAGTTCTCTGTCCCGGATCCGCACTTCCCTGGAGCCTGCATCCTAAAATTTTCTCAATCCTTCTTCGATCAATACAGCTGCCGTGGGATACTCCCTCCTTTTCCAGATCCAGTTCTTCCGCACAACTTACGATCCCCAGCCCAAACTCTCTGGCTATTCCGGCAAGATCTGCCGCCATCTTGCGCATTCCGTCCCCATCCGGGCTTGAGACTCCAAGCTCTGCCATATTTCTTCTGTTCTTCCTGTAGAAATCCACAAAACTAATCACCACCTGATCGGTATACTCTCCCAGTCTGGAAGCGATCTCCCTGAATGCTTTTTTATGATATTCCCAGGTGTACCTGGAATTGATGAAAATCGGATCATAGCGCCAGACCATCCGCCCTCTACCGATCCTTTTCGATAACTGCTGAAACAGCGGAATCAGAACCGATCTCTTATCCGGGAGGTCCGGCTCCACATCATGCCCATATCCCGTCAACGTAAACTGAAAATAATAAGGATATTTTTCCAGTTCATCCAGATATGGAATCAGACCGGCCGGATTTTTTGTCCAGAACACCATACAGTCCACCACAGACGGAGACAGATCAATCTGGCTGATCTGTCTGGGATTGACAGGATTTCTCACCAGAAGATATCCTTCCCTGATACGGTTTCGAAACCATTGCCCATAGTAACGGGGAATGTCGGTTCTCCTGCTGACGCTTAAAATCATTTCTTCCTCTCCTCTCAAAGCTCTTACGTTCTCCTGTTGTCTTTCTATTATACAGGTGTCATCGATCCGGGTAAACCTCTCCCATTTCCTCGGATGATATTTTTCGAAAACTGTATATATTCAGTATTGACAGTTAGTACAGATTCGTATATACTGTACTTAGTCAACAAGTACAGTATACAACAAAGGAGAGAGTGCTATGAATCAGGAATATCTCGTCTTGAACCATATCTCAAAAAAATTCGGCTCAAAACTGGTCTTGAAAGATGTCAGTGCCACTGTACACCGCGGAGAAATTCTCGGCTTTCTGGGTCCAAGCGGCGCCGGAAAAACCACAACCATCAAAATTCTGACCGGGCAGCTAAAACCCACCTCCGGAGATGCCTTCGTCCTTGGCAAAGACTGCCAAAAGATCGATGAATCCATCTATGAACAGATCGGAATCGTCACTGACATCAGCGGAGTCTATGAGAGACTGTCTGTCTATGACAATCTGAAATTTTTCGCCAGGATACTGAATGTCCCCCAAAAAAATATCGACCTTCTCTTAAAAAGAGTCGGGCTTTATGAACACCGAAAAAAAACTGCCGGCAAGCTTTCCAGGGGACAGGTACAGAGGCTGATCTTGTCCAGAGCCATCCTGCACAAGCCGAAAATCCTGTTCTTAGACGAACCCACCAGCGGTCTGGATCCCACCGCGGCTCTGGATATTCACCGGCAGCTTTTGGAATTGAGAGATGAGGGAATGGCCATCTTCCTCACCACCCACAACATGGAAGAAGCCACCAAACTGTGCGACCACGTGGCTCTTCTCAATGAGGGAGTGATCGTCGAATACGGCACACCAAAAGAAATCTGCCTGAAATACAACCAAAACAAAAGATACCAGGTACAGCTCACGGATGGTTCTTTCCATTTGTTAAAACAAAATCCAGAGGATAGCCGCCTATTGGCTTCCTGGATTCAGGAAGACCGTATCGAGACCATTCATTCCTGTGAACCCACACTGGAATCTGTCTTTTTAGAAGTTACCGGGAGGAAATTGCAATGAAAACAATCTCATTCAGAAAACTGACTGCCATCATGGATATCAAAAGCAGAACCTTATTCAGCAAAAATTTTATCATCATGCCCATCTTTTCCCTGGGATTTACCTTTCTGATGCGTGTGCTCTACAAATCCATATTGGAAGAAGCCGCAGGAACTATGACTGCCTATGCGCTGTCCATCGGAGTACTGATGAACATCTGCATGAGCGGTGTCTACTGCGTGGCCGCCTCTCTTGCAGAGGAAAAGGAGAAACATACCCTCAGAACCCTCATGACCTCTTCGGTCAACGGACTGGAATTCTTCCTTGGGAGTCTGATCCCAGCCATACTCATGATGATGTTCGTCAATATCGCCTGTGTCTTTTTATCCGGCTTCTCCATGAACCCGGCACAGTGGGCAGGCTATCTCTTCATCAGCACCGCCTGCAGCATCGCGGGCGCCATCATCGGAATGATTTTTGGCATTTTCTCCAAAAATCAAATGTCAGCCGGGACTGCCACCACGCCGGTTCTGCTGATTTTCATGATGATCCCCATGTTCTCCCAGCTAAACGACACTCTGGGAACCATCTCCGGGTTTCTGTTCACAGGTATCCTCTCCGATGCCATCTCCAATATCGGCAGGCAGACTGCTCTTCTGTCCATCCGAAGCGGTGTCATCCTGACGGCTGAGATTCTTCTGACTGTCATACTGTTTTTGATGTTGTACAAAAAAAATGGATTTGACGCAGACTAAAACAAAATCAAATATACAAAAAGGACGGCGATTTTTTGGAAATTATTTTAAGCAGTGCCAACGACAAACCGATTTATGAACAGATCTCCTCTCAGATCAAAGAGCAGATCATGAAAGGAATCTTAAAACCCGGCGAGCCTCTGCCCTCCATGCGGAAACTGGCGAAAAATCTGCACGTCAGTGTGATTACCACCCAGAGAGCTTATGATGATCTGCAAAGAGACGGATTTCTCGTCACAGTTCCGGCGAAAGGAACTTTCGTCTCCACCCAGAATCAGGATTTTATCCGGGAAGAAAACTTAAGGGAAATCGAATCTCTTCTGGCAAAAGCCGCCTCACTGGGGAAAGAAAACGGTTTATCTTTGGAAGAATTACAAACTACACTGACAGTTATCTATCAGGAGGAGTAACTTTATGGAACATGCAATTGAAGTCAAAAATCTGACAAAAAGATATAAAGATTTTACCCTGGATCATATCTCCTTTTCACTTCCCAAGGGAATGATTCTCGGATTAATCGGCGAGAACGGTGCCGGAAAATCCACATTCATCAATTCTCTTCTGGGAATTGTCAAATCAGAATATGAACAAATCCAGATTCTGGGGCTGGATCTTGCCTCCCACGAAAAACAGATCAAGGGAGAGATCGCTGCAATCTTCGACGATGCACGCTATGATGAGAATTTCACTCCGCTTTTCATTGGTAAAATCATGGCAGGCATCTACCGAAACTGGGATTCTCAAAAATATCAGAATTATCTGAAACAGTTTTCACTTCCGCCGAAGAAAAAGCTGAAAACTTTCTCCAAAGGAATGAAAACGAAGCTGGAATTCGCGGCCGCCTTAAGCCACAACCCGAAACTTCTTATCCTGGATGAGGCAACCAGCGGTCTGGATCCTATCTTTCGAGATGAGATCCTGGATATCATACGGGAATTCTGTGAAAACGAAGAGCATTCTGTATTGATCTCTTCCCACATCACCAGTGATCTGGACAAAATCGCAGATTATGTGGCTTACATACACCAGGGAAAACTTCAGTTTTTCAAGACTTATGATGAAATCCAGACACAGTATGGGATCTTGAACTGCGGACGTGAATTTTTTGAGAATATCTCCAAAGATGATATTCTCGCCTATCGCAGGGAAGCCTACAGTTATCAGGTTCTGATCCGCAACCGCCAGGAATTTAAGACAATCTTTCGGGACACACCCATTCAAAATGCTTCGCTGGAAGATATTATGTTATTTTACTCAAAGGGGGAGAAAATGTTATGAAAGGGATTTTACTAAAAGATCTATATGAATGTGTCTGTATCCGGAAAAACCAGCTCAACTGGATTGCCACCATCGCGCTGGTTCTGATCCTTACCTTTGTCTTTCGGACCACTTATGTGTTCCTTCTGAATGTGATGATCACAGCACCGCTGGCCGGATCCTGCGCCTACCAGTTCCCCATGGAACAGGATGAGATTGTGAACTTTTCCAAAATCCAGATGACCTATCCCATCACAAAGAAGGAATTCATTCTGGAGCGATTTCTTCTGACTCTGGGATTCATCGGTGTAAGCGGGGTTTTCTCCCTGATCCTGACCATGGTCTACACCTATGGTTACCGTCTGGCAGCCCTCTCCGCCACCCTCCCGGTCTGGGGTATGGGAATCTGCTTTGCCCTGATCTTTTTCTCCGTCAGCAATGTCTTCTATCTGGGACTCGGAGTCAAGGCTGGAACCGTTCTGTTCATTTTACTCATCCTTGCAGCTGCATTCGGTTATCTCCTCACAGCGGTAAACTTCGGTGTTCAGACACTTCTGTACATGGACAAGACCTTCTGGCTTCTCATTCTCATTGCCGGCGCGGTTCTCTGTCTGATCGCAAGCTATCTGATCTCCATAAAAATTTATGAGGCAAAACATGCCTGATCTTAGAAATCAAAAAAACTGGATGTCAAAAGGAGCAGATGATTTTCCTCACCGGAAAACCCTGCTCCTTTTTACACTCACTATATTACATCATGCGCAGCAGCATTTTTCTTTTCTCAATGTCCCGTCCTGAATCTGTATCTTCGCTTTTGCCTGCGGATCATCCCGGATAATCTCCTGTACTGCCGGCACCTGAATATACCCGGCATAAGGATTTTTGATGCTGATCACAGGGGTCGTGACTGTGGCCTCCACCTGAGACTTCTCAAAACTCAGATCCGCATCAATCATCTCACAGTTGACTATAGATAAAAGCATAGAAAAAAATTTTTAGGAGTCCTGCAGCTGATGTAAGCCCTTAAAGTCCAGAATCTCCACGGTTCCCCTCGTCAGCTTGACCAGCCCTTCCTTCTGAAAATAGCGAAGCATACGGGTCACCACTTCTCTCGCTGTCCCCATATGGTTTGCTATTTTTTCATGAGTCATCTTCAGAGACGCACTGTCTTCCAGTCCGCTCTCCTCCAGCAGAAATCCCGCGAGACGTTTGTCAAAGCTTTTCCACATAATCTGTTCCAGAAGCCACATTACCTCTGAAAAACGGTCCCCCATAATCTGATTGGTATAATTCGCGGCCGGAGCGGAAGTTTCCATCACTTTCCTGTAAATCTCCGGCGGAATCACCCACATCTGCGTGTCTTTCTCTGCCTCGATGGTAATATCAAATTGAATACTTTGCATCATACAGGAAGCAGACAGCAGACAGATATCTCTCTCGCACAGGCGGTAAACCGTGATCTCCCGCCCTTCCTCTGAGACAATGTAGGCACGAAGCTGTCCCGAACAGACTAGCAAAAGCCCGAGACAGTCGTTGGAGCCATTGTGAATGATCTCTCCCTTTTCAACTGTGCGCAAAAAAGCATGCTTCTCAATCTCTTCTCTCTGTTTCCCGGTAAGTTGTTCCCAAAACGGGAAAAAATCTGAAAAACCCAACATAGCTGTCAACTCTTTTCTAAAACTCAAATAAATTCAATCCGATCTCATCGCTGAATCTTCTTCCCACACTTCCGGGAATCACCTGGAGAATGATCTCTGCCGTCGCACTGACAATCGCCCGGTTTAAATGACCGCCAAACACATTTCCCTTGGCGTCGCCGGCACTCAGATGGGCATGTAGATACGGCTTGCCCTCCATACGGGAAAGAGTTCCTGTCAAAGAGACAATCTCCAGCGCTCCCTGGAACTGATTGGCATGATACTCCTTGGTTACCGTGTCAAATACACCTGTGGTGAGCTCTTTGATCGCTCCCAGGCCAGAGATGGAGGCCAGTGTAATCTGTTCTTTTTCGGCTATTTCCACCAGTTTCTCACAGATCTCCTCATTCGGATCCAATCTCAGTACAATTGTATTTTCAAAACGTCTGTATTCCATCTTTCTTCCATCCTTTCTGTCTTTGTTTTGTCATTCTACGTCTATTTTATATAATTGCCTATCCAAAATCAACCAGCGGTTTCTTCTTCCTGCATTTTGCGTCCCGGTTTTCTCTCAGACAGAAACAGACCGGCTAAAGTCAGCACGATCCCCATCCCGGCGAGAGGGGTAATCTGTTCTCTGAGAATCAGGACAGACGCTGTGACCGTGATCACAGGAACCATATAGATATAAAGGCTTGTCTTGACTGCTCCCAGCTGCTTCACTGCAAAGTTCCAGGTGACAAAACACAGAGCAGACGCACCCAGGCCCAGGAAAATCAGGTTCAGAAGATTCAACGTCGATGTCAGCCTAGACAAATCCAGCTGAAAATCAAAGACGAACAGAGCCGGAATCATAAACAAAATTCCATAGCAGAACACTCTTCTGGTCGTCAGGATCGTGTGATACCCAAAACTGCTGATCTTCCTGGTCAAAATCGAATAACAAGACCAGATAAAGGCTGCCCCCAGTGCCAGAAGATCACCTGTCGGGTTGAAGGACACCTTCGTTCCGTTGAAACTGATCAGACAGATTCCTGCCATTGCCGCCACAAACCCAATAAAGAAATCCCGGTGCAGTTTCTCCTCTCCTTTTAAAAACAGGTGAGTCAAAAGCGCTGTAAAAAATGGCGACACCGACACGATCACTCCCACATTGGACGCCAGTGTGTAGGTCAGCGCAATGTTTTCCATCAGATAATAGAGACAGACTCCACACAGCCCCGCTGCCGCAAAAGTAAGCTCCTGGCGCAGGGTCGTCCCACGCATCCGTCGGGGATAGACAATCATCAGCGCTACAAATCCCATCACAAACCGAAAGAATAAAATTTCCACCGGCTGAAAATCTACCAGCAGAACTTTTGTGGAAATAAATGTTGTTCCCCAGATTAACACTGTCACCAAAGCCGCAAGATGGCCGACCGTATTTTGATTCTTCATCCTCTTCTCCCTCTCCTGTTTCCAAACTATTTTATAATCTCAAATCACTGCATTTTATCAACTTTAATTTCTCTCATCTGAAAACCACAAATGGTCATCCAGCGCCGGACCTCCTCCACAGACATTTTACAGGAAGGTCCCAAAACGACTTTTCGAATCGGCAAATTCTCGTCTGCCTCCACATCCAGACAGGGGACAATTTTTCCATCCCTAACTTTCAGATCAAATTCTCCGGAAGCCAGATCCTGGATCCGTGACTGTGTCTGTCGGAAAATCAGGCGCCACTCTTTCTCATCATACTGGTCTGTGGCAATCGATTTGTAAATATCATAAATTTTTGACCAGAGTGCCTCTGAAATCTGGCGATTCTTCTCCCAATCTCTCCTTATGGAATTTTCCTCAAAACGCATCACCAGGTAAGAAGCACATTCCCCAATCATATTCTGCACTTTTTCACTATCATCCAGTTTACAGACCTTCTGTAATTCTAACAGACCATTGCTCTGATTTGCCTGTCTCATCTTTGTGAAATCCAGCCCCACTAGAATTCCCGCTTCATCCCCTGCATGTGGGTTCCAGCGGTAACTCATCTTCGTCTCTGCCATCAGTCTCATGACAAAATTCATAGGATTCTCCAAGTCTCGTACATTTTTAAATACTTCTTCTAGAAAAGAGTTGAATACTCCCTTTGTTTGCTCCCTGTTCAAGGTATGATATTGAAAAGTACGTTCTCCTTCAAATTCGCTCATATCTTTTTTCTTCTGAGCCTGCTCTCTAATCCTGCCGATTATCTTCTCCGCAGCAGCTGTTCCCTGCAAAGTACACAGATCCCAGAATCGGAACTTTTTGTTTTTCATTATCTGCAGAAACTCTTCTATCGAGCAATAATGATACAGTATCTCCGGTACTTCCTGATTATCATTTTCTTTGTTTGTCTCCACCTGGTAAATTTTCGGAGTCTCCTTAAAAACTGTAGAATCCGCAATTGCTTTTTGATTCGCAGGTTTATACTTGCTATTTTTCTGTAGGTATTTCGCACCTTCTTCTGTCAAGGAATACTGCTTGCGACGGTTCATCTTCACCAACCCAGCGCTTTTTAATATCTGCATCCTTCGGCTGATGTCTGAACGGTTCAAAACAATTCCATACTTTCTTTCTGCTGTCTTCAGTAATTCTTTTCCCACACAAGCATGCTCTCTTAATTCCAGCAGCAGTTCCCGGATATAGTCCACATGTTCGTCCAGAATATCCACCAACGCTTCATACGTAGGATCTTTCAGCCATTCCTGGCCTAATGGTGTGATCTTATACACATAGTCTTCCGTCTCCATAATCAGTCCATAATTGACCAGCGTTCTCTGAGTCAGACTCATGGTTTTCTCACTTCTTTGTCCAAAAATCTCCTCAAAAAAGCTCTTAAATCTCAGATCCTTTCGCTCTTCCTGATAAAATTCCAGAATCGTTTTGATCGTTTCCCTCGCACTTCCCATACTCGGCAAATATCCAATATTACTCTTCTCCATACTTTCTCCTTTATCTTAAACTATGACCATATCCGCAACACGAGCCACATCGAGCACTACATCCATTTTATATTATATATTGCAAGTATACGGCAGTCAATATCGACACAAAATCTTCCCATTTCTGCTGCTTTATATCCGTTTTTCCGTAATCAGACTATTCATCTCCAATTTAGGATACACATTCCGGACAAAATATGTTATACTACATGTTTAGGTCAGGAATTATCCTGATCTCAGTAAAGACGAGGTGAAAAAATGTTTGTTGTAGATAAATATATCGACTACGTGAAAGATGAGGCAATCCAACATCCCGAGAAGAGCTGGGACAAAATTCTTCTGGGATTCAAGGCAAACAAATGGCGCACCAGGCTGCTGCCCAACAAAAATATCTCCAAAGGCTATCAGAAGCTGGAGAGCATGATGATGGGCCTGGTGGCCGACTCACTGAGCCGGGAAGGCAGCTACGTGTGGGGAAATATTTTCGCCCCCTGTGAATTGATGCAGTGTTTCGGCCTGCGCACCCTATCCATCGAATGTCTCTCCTGCTACATGAGCGGTTATCATCTGGAGGACTATTTTATCGATTATGCCCAGAATATCGGCATCGCCCCCACTCTGTGTTCCTATCACAAAACTTTCGTGGGCGGCGTGGAGAGCAAAGTAGTGCAAAAGCCGGAATATGCAGTCACTACTTCTCTCTCCTGTGACGGTAACTTAAATACCTTCCGCTATCTGGAGAAAAAGGCAAAAGTGCCCTTCACCTTCCTGGACGTTCCCTACGCGGACGATGTAGACTCCATCTCCTATCTGGCAGACCAGCTGAGACAGCTTGCAAAAACTCTGGAGGAACGAACCGGAAGAAAATTCCAGGAAGAACAGCTAAAAGAAATCCTGAGAACCGAAAATGAGACACGGGCAGAACTCATGAAATTCTTCGATTACCAGAAAACTTACTACTATCCCGGTGAACTGATCAGCCATCTCTACATGATGATGGGAATGCATCTGCTCATCGGAACCAGAGAATTTCTGGATCTGATCCGTTTTATGAACGAAGAGATTCAAAAGGCCCCTCTCTTCGAGGGAAAACGAATCCTGTGGATTCACCTGATGCCGTTTTATCAGGAAAGCCTGAAAAAATATTTTAACTCCAGCAAAAAATACCAGATTATCGCCAGCGATATCATCCTGGATTTCATGGAGGAACTGGACGCAGAGCATCCATTTGAAGCTCTGGCCCGCAAGATCATCAAGAACCTGTACAACGGCTCCTATGCCTACAAAGCCAAGATGATCGGGCAGCTGGCCGATCATCTGAAGCCGGACGCCGTCATCCATTTCTGTCACTGGGGCTGCAAACAGGCCTCCGGAGGCAGTGTCCTTCTGAAAGAAAAAATGCAGGAAATGAACATTCCCATGCTGATTCTGGATGGAGACGGAATTGACAAACGCAACAGCCACGACGGCCAGATCAAAACCCGTCTGGAAGCTTTTCTGGAATTAATCGAGACAGGAGATGTGACATGTTAGGATATATCTGTAAATATGCCCCCATAGAGATTTTTCAGTCTATGGGAGTGGAAATCAAAAGAATTGAACCATCAGTCACCAATTTCACACAGGCAGATATGAAAATGCATCCCAATATCTGCAGTTTCGCAAAGGGTGTCCTGGAAGATGTGCTGGCAAAAGATTACGAAGGTGTTATTCTCACCACCTGCTGCGACAGCATCCGGCGCCTTTACGATGTGCTCCGGGAAGAACTGCCGGACAAATTCATCTACATTCTGGATACTCCCCGGATTACCAAAGACGCCGGCATCGCTCTCTATGAGAAACGGATCCGGAATATGATCGAGGAATACGAGGAATTCTCCGGCAGAAAGTTTGAGGAAAACAAACTCGCCGAAATCCTCCGGGTAAAGCAAAAAGAACAGAGTATTTCCATTCAGCCCGGCAGACCAAATATCGGAATTCTGGGAGCCAGAGCCAATGAGGCCATCTCAGGGATTCTAAACGAGAAGGGGGCGAACGTGGCTTTTGATCTCACCTGCACAGGTCTTCGCCGAAAATATCTGCTGGAGCCAGACCAAATTCTCACGGGATACACCCGGGGACTCCTCAGCCAGTTTCCCTGCATGCGTATGGAAGCTGCTGCCGGCAGAGACGAATTGATTGAGCGGTATGCCCAGAGTGTGGATGGTATCATCTACCATACCGTTCAGTTCTGTGATAATTATTCCTATGAATATGCCTGGCTGAAAAAGGTTCTAAATAAACCGATTCTTCAGCTGGAAACAGACTACACAAAACAAAGCTACGGGCAGGTGCTGACGAGAATCGAGGCTTTTCTGGAATCTCTCTCACCCTCCCCTGGCCAAGACGATATAATCAGAAAGGGAGAGACAGGTACTATGTACGTAATGGGAATTGACAGCGGTTCCACGTCCACGAATGCGGTTATCATGGATGAGAACCGGAAAATTATTGCTTCCGCCGTGGTCCGCACCGGCGCCAAATCCGGCGAGAGTGCACAGAGAATCTTAAAAGAAGTTCTGCAAAAAGCAGGCTGCACCCGGGAAGACATCTCCTGGATCGTATCCACCGGATATGGACGGGTGAGCATTCCCTTTGCCGATGAAAATGTGACCGAGATCAGCTGCCATGGACGCGGCGCCCATTATTTCAATCCTGCTGTGCGCACCATCCTGGATATCGGCGGCCAGGACAGCAAAGCCATCAAACTGAATGAAGCCGGCGAAGTATCTGATTTCGTCATGAATGATAAATGTGCCGCCGGAACAGGGCGTTTTCTGGAAATGATCGCCCGCTCCCTGGAAATTGATGTGGACGAGCTGGGCCCCATCGCCCTGCAGTCCACAGAAGAAATTGAGATCACCAGTATGTGTTCTGTATTCGCGGAATCTGAAGTGATCTCCCTGATCGCAAATAACAAGGAAAAAGCCGATATCGCAAACGGCATCTGCCGTGCCATCGCAAATAAGGCGTTCTCTCTCATGAAGCGTGTGGGAATGGAAGAGGAATTCATGATGACCGGAGGTGTCGCCAAGAACCCGGGAGTCGTGAAAGCGGTGGAAGACAAAATCCACGCAAAACTCTATATCTGCGATGAGCCTGAAATCGTAGGCGCAGCCGGGGCAGCATTATACGCCCTAGACAAGTTCTCAAAATAACACCCAATCGGATTCTTCAGAAATTAAAAATCCGGATACCCCGTCTCCAGATTTCCTATGCGAAACTAGAGCGTTGTATCCGGATTTTTTTCCGTCTCTGATTATTCTTCGCTTTCTTTTAACCACTCGGCAATCAGCTCTTTGGATGACGCAGCCTCGCTGCCCCTCACCGAGAGTCCTTTCTTTAAGACTGCTCCCGGGCAGAGTCTTTGAATATCTTTCTCACTGCTTCCCATTCCACTTCCCTCATTGGTGCACAGCGGAAGGATTGTCTTGCCTGAGAAATCATACATTTCCAGGAATGTAAATACAGCCATGGGCATAGTCCCGCAGTAGTTGGGATATGCCAGGATTATGCGGTCATACCCGTCAATCTGTTCCGGTGCCCCCACAATCTTTGGCCTTGCATCTGCCTTCCAGTCCTTCTTTGCCTCCTCCACACAGGCTTTATAGCCTGCGGAATAAGGAGTCTCCATCTGAATCTTGTACACATCGGCGTCCACCAGATCCTTCATCTGTCCCACAGCCACTTCTGTGTTTCCCACTTCTATATACCGCAGGGTGCCGCCGAAATAATTCTCATCTGCCCTTGAAAAATAAGAAATCAACGTCTTACTCATTTTTTTCTTCCCTTCTCTGTCTGGTCCGAATCTCTTCTTTGACAGCCTGCACAAAGGCATCCAGACTCTTCTGGCCTTCATCACCTTCAAATCTGCTGCGGACAGAGACCACTTTGCTCTCTTCTTCCTTCTGGCCGACTACGAGCATATAAGGAATTCTCTCATTTCTCGCCTCACGGATCTTATATCCGATCTTCTCCGCACGCTCATCGATCTCACAGCGGATTCCCTCTGCTTTCAGGCGGTCCATCACCTGATGTGCATAATCCAGATATTTATCAGAAATAGGCAGTACCTTCACCTGTACAGGCGCCAGCCAGGTCGGGAATTTTCCTGCAAAATGCTCTGTCAGAATTCCAATGAAACGCTCAATGGATCCAAAGCATACTCTGTGAATCATGATCGGGCGGTGAATCTCTCCGTCTGCCCCGATGTATTCCGCCTCAAACCGCTGCGGAAGCTGGAAATCCAACTGAATGGTACCGCACTGCCAGGTTCTGCCGATGGCATCTACCAGGTGGAAGTCAATCTTCGGACCATAGAATGCGCCGTCGCCCTCATTGATGGTATAGTCCAGATTCATATCCTCCAGAGCCTCGCGCAGTCCATTGGTCGCCATCTCCCAGTCCTCATCACTTCCCATGGAATCCTCCGGTCTTGTGGAAAGCTCGATGAAATACTGGAATCCAAACAACTCATATACTTCTGAGATCAGGCGCACTACACCCTTGATCTCATCACGGATCTGCTCCGGTGTCATGAAGATGTGGGCATCATCCTGATTAAAGCATCTCACACGCATCAGACCATGCAGAGCACCTGATTTCTCATGGCGATGCACCAGTCCCACTTCCGCCAGACGCAGAGGCAGCTCACGGTAGGAACGGGGCTGTGATTTGTAAACCAGCATTCCGCCTGGACAGTTCATTGGTTTGATCGCGAAGTCCTCTCCGTCAATCTGGGTGGTATACATATTCTCCTTATAATGATCCCAGTGTCCGGAAGTCTCCCACAGATGGCGGTTCAGGATCATCGGTGTGGAAATCTCCACATAGCCTTCTCTCTCATGAATCTCCCGCCAGTACTCCATCAGTGTGTTTTTCAGCACCATTCCCTTTGGCAGGAAGAACGGGAAGCCTGGTCCCTCCTCAGAGAACATAAACAGGTTCAGCTCTTTTCCCAGTTTTCTGTGATCTCTCTTCTTCGCTTCCTCCAGCATGTGAACATAAGCTTTCAGCTCGGAATTCTTGGTGTAAGCAGTTCCATAGATTCTGGTCAGCATCTTGTTCTTCTCGTTTCCTCTCCAGTAAGCTCCCGCAAGCTTCATCAGCTTGATCGCTTTCACTGGTTTTGTGGACATCAGATGAGGACCTGCGCACAGGTCTGTGAACTCACCCTGGCGGTACAGACTGATCACAGCATCCTCTGGGAGATCTTCAATCAGCTCCACTTTATATGGTTCATTCTTCTCCTGGAAAAACTTAATTGCCTCCTCTCTGGGAAGTTCGAATCTCTCAAGAGTCAGATTTTCTTTCACAATTTTCTTCATCTCTGCCTCAATAGCGGCAAAATCATCCGTGGTCAGCACTTTTTCGCTGTCCACATCGTAATAAAATCCGTCATCGATGGAAGGACCGATCGCCAGTTTTGTCTCCGGGTACAGTCTTTTGATCGCCTGCGCCATGATATGTGCGGCAGTATGACGGAAGGCATCTCTTCCACCCTTATCTTCAAAAGTCAGGATATTCAGGGAGCAGTCCTTGTCCACCATAGTACGCAGATCCACACGCTCTCCATCAATCTCACCTGCACAGGCAACTCTTGCCAGCCCTTCACTGATATCTTTTGCGATATCAAAGACACTTTTTGCCTGTTCATATTCCTTCACTGAGCCATCTTTCAATGTGATTTTCATGTTCTTTTCTCCTTTCTGCTGTTCCCACTGTGCATTCCCGGCCGGAAATATTCAGTGGCATTTACTCCAGCCGCAGCTTTTGCAGATATTGCAGCCTTCCTCAAATATCAACGGCTCCCCGCATTCCGGACAGTACATTCTGTCGATCTGGGACGCACTGGGTACCGCTTTGGGTTTTGGAGCTTTTTTCACTTTTTTCGGTGCGCTTCCACCGCTGCCCTCTTCTTTCTGGGCAAGTTCTTCCTGCATTTCATTATACATATCCATCAGGGCATTTCCCACTGCCATCGGACAGCAGGCACCCTTGCTGGTATCTTTTCTGGTCACTCTTCTGGCTGTATAAGACGGGCAGGATCCGCTGGAATTGAGCTGATCCACGATGGTCTCAATGTCAATTCCGCCTCTGGCGCTGATGGAAATCATCCTGGACAGGCCCACCATGAAATTGTTGCATCCTCCTGTGGAACCCTTGCTCAGATAAGTCTCCAGAAGCGCTCCCGTGTGGGGATCAAACAGAGCAATACAGTGGAGACTTCCACATCCCGTTACCAGCTTTCTCTTTTTGCCCACCACATCGTCTGTCACCAGAAGAATCTCTCCCCGCTTCAGTCCTTCTCCAGGGGAAACCTTCTTATTTTCCTTCTGCGTGTGCGTGTTCAAAATTCCCACTCTCTTGCATCCGTCACGGAACAGGGTGACTCCTTTTAGTCCTTTCTCATACGCGTACAGATACAGCCCTTCTGTCTCCTCCACGGTAAAACCGTTGGGAACGTTGACCGTAGAACTGATGGACGCATCGATATGCTTCTGCCAGGCGGCCTGCATATCAATTCTCTGCCTGTAATCCAAAGTCATTGCTGTGACGAAATAGTCAGGAAGTTTCGTATCTGTCTTCAAATCAAATCTCTTCATGTAATCTTCCACAATCTTTGTGTACACTTTGTAATACACATCAGTACCGTGAAGAGATTCTGTCTTTCTCTCATAATAGTTTGCGTAGACCGGCTCAATTCCTCCGGAAATTCCCAGCATCGTAGAGAGCGTTCCTGTCGGTGCGATGGTCAGAAGCTGTGAATTCCGCAGTCCGTATTTACGCACCAATTCCCTGGTCTTCTCAGATGTGTTCTCCTTAAAGTAAGGTGTGGACATAATCTCATCCACATGACAGGCCTCGAACATTCCTTTTTCCTTCGCCAGTTTCGCCGACGCGGCAATTGCGGAGTCTGCCATGGCAAATCCAATCTTATCACACATTTGGACTGCGTCTTCTTCCCCGTAGGTCAGTCCCAGCTTAATCAGACAATCCGCCAGCCCCATAATACCAAGGCCGATCTGGCGCCATCTTCTGACGCTCTGTCTCTGCTCTTCCAGAGGATGCAGCGGAAGCCCTTCCTCCAGCACTTCATTCAGCGCACCCACGGAGACTTCCACACAATGCTTCAGTCCTTCGAAATCAAACTGTGACTGTTCGGTAAACGCATCTTTGACAAAAGCAGATAAATTAATGCTTCCCAGCAGACAGCTTCCGCCTGCCGGCAGAGGTTCCTCCGCACAGGGATTCACACCTGCGTAGGAAAATTCTTCCGTGTTGCTCAGAAGATTCCATCCGGAAATTCTATCCCAGAACAAGGCTCCCGGCTCTGCATAATCCCAGTTGGTCTCGGCAATCTTGTGAAATAGTTCCCGGGCATTTACCCATTTTTCAATTACCTCTCCCGTTACTTCTCTCTTATAATACAGACGGTAGTCTTCGTTCTTCTTCACCGCCTCCATGAAATCTTCATGAATCCGGATAGAGATGTTGGCTTTTGTGACTTTATCCAAATCTGTTTTCAGATCAATAAATTCTTCCACATCCGGGTGAGAGCTGTCGATGGAGATCATCAGCGCTCCCCTTCGTCCGTTCTGGCCGATCAACGCTGTCACCAGAGAATACAGTTCCATAAAAGAGACGGATCCGCTGGTCTCCTTCGCCGCATTGTTGATCTTCGCTCCGCGCGGACTGAGCTTCGAGATATCCACCCCGCAGCCCCCGCCATAGCTGTATGTCCGGGCCAGTTTTTTTGCACAGTCAAAGATGCTTTCAATATTGTCCTCCGGTGGATCAATCACATAGCAATTGGAGTACGTGACCTTACGTCCCTCTTTATTCAGCCCCCTGTTAGACAGAATTCTGCCGCCGAATAAAAATTTCTTCTCTTTTATATACTCCGCAACTTCTTCGTTCTGACCGCTGATCCGTGTCAGCCACTCATCAAAAGACTCCCCTTCGTTGCAATATTTTTTTGACCAAATATCAATGCCTAGTTGGTTATCCTCCCCCAACCATTCTTCAATTGTCATATTCTGTCCCTCTTTTTCATTTTGTTATAGCTGCATATAGAATGTTACCACTACAGAATAAAAATTTCAATTCTGCATTTCATTCTTTTTCTTTTTTGTGGAAATTATCCTCTTTGCGGATCTTTTTCCTTTCTTTTCTGTGGTATAAAAATTGCCTGCCAGGTACCTGCTGCTGAACCAGCAGGCAAATGGTAGGCAAAGCTCAATTTTTATCTCTCAAAATCCTGAAGAATTCTTAATTTTGCCGGATTAATACTCCAGTGTCTCCATATATTTCATATATCTGACAACCATCAACGCGATTTTGAAAGTGATCGCATCCTCAAACACACGGAGATCCAGTCCGGTACTCTTTTGCAGTTTGTCCAGACGGTACACCAGTGTATTTCTATGGATATAGAGCTGTCTGGATGTCTCAGATACATTCAGGCTGTTCTCAAAGAACTTATCGATGGTCACAAGAGTCTCCTCGTCAAAGTCATCCGGTGACTTATTCTCAAAAATCTCTTTGATAAACATCTTACAAAGAGGAATGGGAAGCTGATAGATCAGACGGCCGATTCCCAGGGAACTGTAAGCAATTACTTCCCGCTCTCCGAAGAAAATCTTTCCCACATCCAGAGCCATTCTCGCTTCCTTGTAGGAACGTGAGACTTCTTTTAATTCTTTTACGATGGTTCCGTAGGCGATGTGGGTTCCCGGCTGTTTGTTCAGTCCCAAAGTGGCCAGGATGGTCTCCGCCAGCTTATCCATCTCAGGATATCCTTCATTTTCCGCCAATTCTTTGACAATAATAATGCTCTTTTCATCCACAGCTGTGATGAAATCTTTGCTCTTTCCGCCAAACAGACTCTTCACATTCTCGATGGAATTGTGATCTTTCTCCTGCTGTGTCTCAAGGATCAGCACCACCCTGGGCACATCTGCCTCAATGTGCAGCTTCTTCGCGCGATTGTAAATATCCACCAGAAGCAGGTTATCCAACAACAGGTTCTTGATGAAACTGTCTTTATCAAAACGTTCTTTGTAGGCCACAATCAGATTCTGAATCTGGAATGCCGCCAGCTTTCCGATCATGTATGTATCTTCGTCTTCCCCGTGGACAACCAGAATATATTCCAGCTGATGATCATCACAGACTTTGAAATACTGATATCCCTTCACCAGCTGACTGTCCGCCTGGGAATTGGCAAACGCCTGCACATCCACCTGGTTAATCACGTAATCCGCGAATGTGGATGCCAGCACTTTTCCTTCTGTGTCGATAACGCAGAATTCCGTCCTGGAAATTTCTTTGAGTCCTTCCAGCGTATTTTGAAGTACCTGATTTGATATCATAAGCTCAATCCCTTCTCGTATAAGTATATGCTTCCCCTTTTACATATCTAGACATATTTTATAACAAAATAGACAAAAATGAAAGAGGAAATCATAAAAAATTCATATATTTTTGTCAGATTTACCCAATGAGCTCTCAACATTTTGTCAAATACCTAGGAATCCGCCTCCAGCTGTTTTGTCAGGTACCGCCCCACGATCCTGGAAAAATTGACAATGTCACGAATATAAGCAAAATCTTTGCCAAAAATTTTTTTCTCCGTTGCCAGATCTTTCTCCTCACCTGCGAAGACTCCAAGTACGCTCACACCCAGGTTCCGCAGTTTGCGGACTTCAAAACCGGTATCCCGGATTGCGTACTTACCCTGATAAGGC
>ERZ1090860.62-NODE-62-length-65604-cov-30.125509_pt1 | contig 65604 bp, 59 predicted proteins | sample MGYA00478483_ERZ1090860 | MGnify/ENA primary metagenome ERZ1090860 (study PRJEB33644, sample SAMEA5815741) | chicken gut metagenome | biome: Chicken; feature: Gastrointestinal Tract; material: Caecum | place: Ireland | collected 2019-01-01 | study: A study of the...
TCAGCCTGATGCCCTTCGGCCAGACCGGGCTGCACAGCCTGACCAGCGTGACCTTTACCCCCCACGAGACCAGCTATGATCCGGTGGCTACCTTCCCCTGCCAGCAGCGCAGCGAAGGCCACTGCGCCCCCGGCAACCTGTACAACTGCAACGAATGTCCGGCCAAACCGGAATCCGCCTGGCCGTACATGAGCCAGCTGGCCCGCAAATACCTGAAAGAGGAGTACGGCTTCACCTACAAGACCAGCCTGTTCAGCATGAAGCCCATCCTGAAAGCCAGCGAGATCGACGATTCCCGCCCCACGGTGGTGCGGGTGATGCACAAGGCACCCACCATGATCAGCGTGCTTTCAGGCAAGATCAACACCGTCTACGATTTGGATGAGGTATTGGACGTATGAACCAGGAATCTCTGAGCGAAAAGCTCAACAAAGAAAAAAATTTCATCTCGGCGGTGGTGTATCTGCGGGGGGATGCCGACCGCACCCTCCGGTTTTTCAAGACCCTGACCGCCCAACTGGAAGCCCACTTTGCCCAGTATGAACTGGTGGCAGTGGATGATGCCGCCGACCCGGCGGTGGTCAAGACGCTGCGGGAATGGGCCGCCGACCTGCCCAAACCCCTGACCATCCTGCACATGAGCCTGCATCAGGGGCTGGAACCGGCCATGAACGCCGGTCTGGACGCCGCCATCGGCGACTATGTCTATGAGTTCGACTCCACCGAGATGCCCTACGACGCCTCCCTGATCTTCCAGGCTTACCGCACCGCCCAGCAGGGCAGCGATATTGTCTCGGTCTGCCCCAAGCAGACCCGGGGCGGCAGCGGACTGTTCTACCGCATCTTCAACGCCAACTCCCACAGCGCCTACCGCCTGCGCACCGACGCCTTCCGTCTGGTCACCCGGCGGGCCATCAACCGGGTACACGCTTCCAGCGCCCACCTGCCTTACCGCAAGGCGGCCTATGCGGCGTCGGGCCTGCGAATGACCGACCTGGAATTTGACGGCCGCCTTACCGACAAGCCCGCCGGCCGGTTCGCCCTGGCCGCCGACAGTCTGGCCCTGTACACCGACGCCGGGTTCCGCCTGAGTGCGGGCATCGCCCTGGCCATGATGGTGCTGGCCCTGGCCGAACTGGCCTATACCTTTATCATCTTCTGCACCGGCCATCCCATCGAGGGCTGGACCACCACCATGTTCGTGCTGACCCTGGGCTTTGCCGGGGTGTTCGCGGTGCTCACCATCATCATCAAGTATCTGTCCCTGCTGGTGGACCTGACCTTCAAACAGCAGAAATACCTGATCGAGAGCATCGAAAAGATCCAGAAGTAAAACCGCCGCGCTGTCTGCGCCCCGAAAGGACCCCTCATGTCGTTTCCCCGCCTGAAAAACCGAATCGATCTGTCCCGCCGCGCCTTCTGGGTGTGGGTGGTTGGGCTGGTGGCGGTGCGTCTGGCACTCACCGCCTTCCAGCAGGCCTACACCTGGGTGGGCGGCGCCCCACTGGACGATGAACTCATGTTCCGGGCTGCCCAGTCCATCTCCGCCGGCCAGTGGCTGGGCGGGTATGATTACCTCACCCTGTCCAAGTCCATGTTCTTCCCGGTGTGGCTGGCCTTTCTGCACGCCCTGCACATCCCCTACCTGCTGGGGGGCGTGGGGCTGTGGTGCGCTGCCGCCCTCTTTGCGGCCTTTGCTTTCTCGCCTTTGTGGGAAAAACTGCCTGCGGGGCAGGGCAGGGCCGTGACCCTGGGCCTCTTTGCCGCCCTGGTCTGGCTGCCCACCTCCTGGGCATCGTATACCCTGCGGGTCTACCGGGACAACATCTTCCCGGCGCTCTGCCTGCTGGCCTTCGCCGGATTTTCGGCGGCGGCGCTGCGGGTGCTGCGCACCGACCGCACCCCTCTGTGGCCCTGGCTGCTGGCGGGGGGCGCGGGTCTCACCGCCGGGTATCTCAACCGGGAGGACGCCGGCCTCTTCCTGCTGCCCTTCACCGTTCTGGCCACCCTGGGTATGCTGGGGGTGGCGGTGCGTCGCCGCCGGTGGACCCGGGCGCTGGTGCAGCTGCTGCCTTACGCCATGCTGGCGGGGGGCATCGGCATCTTCTGCGCCCTGAACCAGGCTTATTACGGGGTGTTCACCCTCTCCGATTTCTCTGGCGGTGCCTTTGCCGACGCCATGGGCGCCATGAGCCGGGTGGCCACCGACGCCGAAGACCCCATGCTCAGTGTGCCCGCCGACGCCCGACAGAAGCTGTATGCGGCGGTGCCGGAACTGGAGCCCCTTTCCTACTGGCTGGAGGAGGACCCCCAGATGATCAACGATTTCCGGGACCCCCAGCTGGAGGACTACCGCGCCGGCAGTTTTTACTGGGCGATCCGGAGGGCGGCGCAGTACGAGGGCATCTATGATACCGCCGCAGGTGCGGAAGCGTACTGGCAGACGGTGGCGGACAAGGTCAACGCCGCCTGCGAGGACGGCACCCTGCCCACCCGCAGCGGGCGGCGCAGCGGCACCACCCAGCCCATCCGGGCGGAATATGTGCTGCCCACCCTGCAAGAAAGTGTCCGCAGCCTGGGATGGGTGCTCACCTTCCAGGACTGCGCGGCCTACGAGACCCAGCGCTCCATCGGCACCCCGGAGGACTTTGCCCAGTGGTCCGGGTATCTGCACTGCGGGCTGAACGGCGCCGCCGAGGCTGGCAAGGACACCCCCTACTACAGCCCCAACCAGAAGCTGGTCTTCGGTCTGTTCGGCGCCCTGCGGCTGGTGTGGGCCTTTGCCCTGCCGGTGTGCTTTATCCTGGCGGTGCTTTTCTGGCTGCGGGCTCTGCCTGCCAGTGTGCGGGCTGCCCGGAAATGCTTCACCGCTCTGGTGCCTTGGACACTGCAGACATTGCTTCTCTTCATGGCCGCCCTGCGCTGCGGCATGATCGCCTTTGTGGAGGCGTCCAGCTTCGGCATCGGCACATCCACCATGTATCTGGCAACGGTGCAGCCGCTGCTGGTCCTGTTCACGGCTCTGAGTTTTGTGTGGGCCGCTCAGCAAAGGAGGAACCCCCATGCCGCTGGATGATCTGGTAATTGTGGGCGGCGGTGCGGCCGGACTGATGGCCGCCGGGGCCGCCTGTGCCCGGGGGGCTTCGGTCACCGTGCTGGAGCACAACCCCAAAGGACCGGGGCAGAAACTGCTCATCACCGGCAAGGGCCGGTGCAATGTCACCAACGACTGTGACCCCCGGGAATTCCTGCGGTATGTGCGCCGCAATCCCCGTTTCCTGTATTCCTGCCTCTACGCCTTTCCGCCCTCGGCGGCCATGGAATTGTTCGAGTCCCTGGGCGTGCCCCTCAAGACCGAGCGGGGCCGCCGGGTCTTTCCCCAGAGCGACCGGGCCGCGGATGTGCTGGCCGCTCTGCGGCAGTACGCGGCGGACGCCCGGTTCGTGAAGGCGGACGCCCAGGATCTGATCCTGGAGGACGGCGTCTGCAAGGGCGTCATCGCCGGGGGCAAGGCCTACCGGGCCCGCCATCTGCTGCTGGCCACCGGCGGGGTGAGCTACCCCGTCACCGGCAGCGACGGCAGCGGCTACCGGCTGGCCGCCAAGGCGGGGCACACCATCGTTCCGCCCCAGCCCAGCCTGTGCAGCCTGGTCTCCCCGGACCCGGCCTGCCGCAAGCTCATGGGGCTGTCCCTGCGCAACGTCACCCTGACCCTGCTGCGGGACGGCAAGCCCCTGTTCACCGAACTGGGAGAGGCTCTGTTCACCCACTTCGGCCTGTCCGGGCCGCTGGTGCTCTCCGCCTCCACCTACATCGACGACATCCACGCCCACAAGTATGTGTGCGAGTTTGACCTCAAACCCGCCCTGGACGAAAAGCAGCTGTATGACCGCCTGACCCGGGACTTTGCGGCGTTGGGCGGGCGCAGTGCCCAGGGCGCCCTGGAAAAGCTGCTGCCCCATTCCATGCGCCCGGTGGCGGTGGAAAGGTGGGGCGTGGACCCGGCCACCCGGGCCGCCCAGATCACCCGGGAGCAGAAGATGGCCCTGGTGCAGCTGTGCAAGCACTGGGCCGTGCCGGTCACCGAGCTGGGGGACCTGGAACACGCGGTCATCACCGCCGGTGGTGTGGACGTGCGGGAGGTGGAACCCAGGACCATGGCCAGCAAACTCTGCCCGGGGCTGTATTTCGCCGGGGAGATCCTGGACGTGGACGCCCGCACCGGCGGGTACAATCTGCAGATCGCCTGGGCCACCGCCCGGGCTGCGGCGGCCGCTGTGACGGAAGCCGACCAATAAAAAGGAGCGTTTTCTCATGATCTCTGTTGCCATCGACGGCCCTTCCGGGGCCGGCAAGTCCAGCATGGCCCGCCGTCTGGCGGCTGACCTGGGCTACACCTATGTGGACACCGGCGCCATGTACCGGGCCATCGGTCTGTATGCCCGCCGTGCCGGCGTGGATACCAAGGACGCCGACGCTGTGGCCGCCCTGCTGCCCCAGGTCAAACTGGATATCCGCCTGCAGGACGGCGCCCAGCACATCCTGCTCAACGGGGAGGACGTGACCGAGGCCGTCCGCGCCGAGGAGATCGGCATGGCGGCATCGGATGTGTCCGCCCATCCGGCGGTGCGGGCCTTCCTGCTGGACACCCAGCGGAATCTGGCCGCCAGCCGGGACGTGCTCATGGACGGCCGGGACATCGGCACCGTGGTGCTGCCCAACGCCACCGTCAAGATCTACCTCACCGCCAGCGCCGACGCCCGGGCCCGCCGCCGTCTGGCCGAGCTGCTGGAAAAGGGCAAACAGACCGATTACGCCACCGTCCTGGCCGACATCGAACAGCGGGACTACCAGGATACCCACCGCGCCGTGGCGCCCCTGCGTCAGGCGGAGGACGCCATCCTGGTGGATACCAGCGATATCGGCATCGAGGAGAGCTTTGCCCTGCTGAAAAAGACCATCCTCGGGCACATCTGAACCGCGTCTGTCTCATATGGATGTAAAAAATTAGGAAATGGTGAATTTATGCTTCTGTACTGGATCCTGCTGCCCATCGTGTGGGTGCTGATGCACATTGTCTATCGGGTGGAGGTCGTGGGCCGCAGCCTGATTCCCCGGGGCCGCCCCATCGTCATTGCCCCCAACCATATCTCAGATCTGGACCCGGTCTTCATCCTGGTGGTGGTGTTCCGGTTCCGACGCTTCCGCATCCTGGCCAAGCAGGAGCTTTTCCGCAATCCCTTCATCGGGTGGTTCCTGCGCTGCATGGGCGCCGTGCCCATCGACCGGGGCCATGGGGATGTGGAGACCGTCAACAAGGTCACCGAGGACTGCAAAAAGGGCACCGGCGTGCTCATCTTCCCCGAAGGCACCCGCAGCAAGGACGGCAAGCTGGGCAAGCTGAAAAGCGGCGCCTTTGTCATTGCGGGGCAGGCCGGGGCGGATCTGGTGCCCTGCCGCATCATCTACGACACCCCGGACCACCGCATGCGTCCCTTCTGCCGCATGCGCATCTGCTTCGGGGAACCCATCCCCGCATCGGACCTGCGCATCACCGACCCGCGCCACCAGATCAAGGAACTGCGGGCCCTGCGCACCCGCTTGACCGACGACCTGGAGGAACTGTACCGCCAGAACAGCTTTGAGCCGGCGCCCCTGCCGGCCCCCGAACCCAACCCGGGCACCGAGCCCGGAACCTGAACACAGGAGAATCTGCCATGGAGATCATTCTGGCCAAGACCGCCGGTTTCTGCTTCGGTGTGAACCGGGCGGTGAAGCTGACCTATGAACTGCTGGACAAGGGCTGCAAGGTGGCCACCCTGGGACCGCTGATCCACAACCCCCAGGTGGTGGCCGATCTGGAAGCAAAAGGCGCCCTGACCTGCCCGGATGTGGACGCCGTACCCGACGGATATGAGGTGGTGATCCGCAGCCACGGGGTCCCCCGCAGCGTATATGAAAAAATTGGCACACGCGCCCTGGCGTTTCATGATGCCACCTGCCCGTTCGTATCAAAAATCCATAAAATTGCCGAAGAAGCGGGCAAAAACGGTGCGCTTTTGCTGGTGGCGGGGGATGCCTCCCACCCGGAAGTGCAGGGAATTGTAGGCCATACAAGCGGCGAGGTGCGGGTTTTTGCGAACCTGGACGAGCTGGAAGCCATGCGCGAAATTCTTGCGCAGCAAAAATCCATTTATGTGGTGGCCCAAACCACTTTTCGGGTCCAAAGTTGGGAAAGTTGCAAGGCTTTTCTAAAAAAGTGGTGTACAAATGCCAAAATATTTGATACAATATGTAATGCAACGTGGGCGAGGCAACAGGAGGCGGAGGACCTCAGCCAAAAATGCGATCATATGATCGTCATTGGTGGTCATCATTCCTCCAACACCCAGAAACTGTTACAGGTCGCCGCTCGGCATACCGACGCCGTTACCATCGAGACAGCTGATGAACTCGACCGGGAATGGCTGCGGGGCGCCAGGGTGGTAGGCGTAACAGCAGGGGCTTCCACGCCTTCGTCTATAATTGAGGAGGTACTTAACTGTATGAGTGAAGAAATCCGTGACGACATGAGTTTTGCCGAGATGCTCGAGGCTTCTGAGGCGAAACCGCTGTTCGCAGGTAAGATCGTTAAAGCCAAGGTCATCAGCGTTAGCCCGACGGAGTGCGTTGTGGGCATCGACGGCTCCAAGCACACCGGCATCGTCAAGCTCAATGAGATGACGCATGATCCCAACGCCAAGATGGAAGACCTTGTTAAGGTGGACGACGAGCTGGATCTGGTGGTTGTCAAGACCAACGACCAGGAAGGCGTCGACACCCTTTCCCGTGTCCGCTTTGAAGCCCAGAAGGGCATGAAGGACGTTTCCGAAGCTGCCGAGAACGGCACCGTCATGGAAGGCGACGTCATGGAAGCCAACAAGGGCGGCGTTGTTGTCAACGTCAAGGGCGTGCGCGTCTTCGTGCCCCGTTCTCAGGCCACCATGCGCCGTGATGAGGACTACACCAAGCTGGTGGGTCAGCATGTGCGTCTGGTCATCACCGAGTGCGCCGGCCGCAAGATCGTCGGCAGCATCAACAAGGTGACCGCCGAAGAGAACAAGGCCAAGCGGGAAGAGTTCTGGCAGAACGTGGAAGTGGGCAAGCACTACACCGGCGTTGTCAAGAGCCTGACCTCCTACGGCGCCTTTGTGGACATCGGCGGCGTGGACGGCCTGTGCCACATCAGCGAGCTGAGCTGGTCCAACCTGAAGCATCCGTCTGAGGTCGTCAACGTTGGCGATACCATCGACGTGTATGTCAAGAGCTATGATCCCGAGAACCAGAAGGTTTCTCTGGGCTACAAGAAGGAAGAGGACAACCCCTGGGAGAAGCTGAAGAACGAGTATCCCATCGGCAGCGAGTTCACCGCTCCGGTTGTTTCCATCACCAAGTTCGGTGCCTTTGTGCGCATCCTGCCCGGTGTTGACGGCCTGGTCCACATCAGTGAGATCTCCAACGAGCGCGTCAACAAGGTCAGCGACGTGCTGAAGGTCGGCGACGAAGTGCGCGTCAAGCTCATCAACGTGGACTTTGACCGCAAGCGCATCAGCCTGTCCATGAAGGCCTGCGAGGGCGAAGTGGAAGCTGAAGGCTCCGACGCTGAATAATCTCTGAACGATCCCAATGGGAGGCCTGCCTGGTAACAGGCGGGCCTCTTTTTGGTTCACGGGTGTATCATGCAGAAACTCAAAGACCTCATTGTGAAATACTATGAACAGCTGTCCTACCTGTTCTTCGGCGGGCTGGCCACGCTGCTCAACTTTGTCATCCTCAATATTTTCCAGGCGGCTTTCGGGCTGGATTTCGCCGCCGGTGTGGGCAACGTCCTCAACAATGCCATCTGCATCCTTTTTGCCTACTGGACCAACCGCACCTTCGTCTTCCGCAGCAAAAGCCGCGGTGCCGCCGCCTGGCAGGAATTCACCAAGTTTGTGGGCTGCCGTATCTTTACCGCCGTGGTGGATCAGCTGATCATGTGGGGCGGTGTGAGCGTGCTGGGCCCCATGATCGCCTTTGTGTCTCCCCAGCTGTGGGCCAACATCGTCAAGCTGTTCTCCCAGGTTGTGGTGATCGTGTCCAACTATGTGTTTTCCAAGATCCTGATCTTCACCAAAAAAGCGCCGTGATCCGTGCGCGATAAGGAGGCATTCTTATGAAAAACAACGTTCGCGGCGGAGGATTCCGCCTCACCGGCCTGATCCTGGGCATCATCGCCACCGTGTGCGGTGTTACCTCCATCATCTTTGCGGCCATCGGGCTGCACCAGGCACATCTGTGCAAGCACTGCAAGAAGGGGGCGGAATACCGGTGAGCCATTACACCAAAGAACATCTGTTCTCGGTCGTTGACCACACCCTCCTCAAACCCGAAGCCACCTGGCCCCAGATCCAGAAACTCTGCGACGAGGCCATGGAATACCACACGGCCTCGGTGTGCATCAACACCTGCTATGTGAAGCAGGCCGCCGAGTATATGGCCGGCCGGGTGCCGGTGTGCTGCGTGGTGGGCTTCCCCCTGGGGGCCATGGATACCGCCAGCAAATGCTTTGAAGCCCGCACTGCCATCGAAAACGGCGCTTCGGAAGTGGACATGGTCATCAACATCGGCCGGCTGAAAAACGGCGAGTACGACGCCGTGCGGGAAGACATCGCCGCCGTCAAGCAGGCGGTGGGGGACCACTGCCTGAAGGTCATCATCGAGACCTGCCTGCTCACCGACGAGGAAAAGATCAAGATGTGCGACATCGTGCCCGAAGCCGGTGCCGATTTCATCAAGACCTCCACCGGCTTCTCCACCGCCGGCGCCACCTTCCATGATATTGAGCTGTTCGCCAAGCATGTGGCAGGCCGCTGCAAGATCAAGGCCGCGGGCGGCATCTCCACCATCGGGGATATGGAAAAATTCCTGGACCTGGGCGCCGACCGCCTGGGCACCTCCCGTGCTGTGGGTCTGCTGACCGCCGAATAACCCAAAACAAAACCGCCTTCCCGGGCTGTGTCTGCCGGGAAGGCGGTTTTTTTGCGGCAAGGCGCTCAGCCCATCCGCATCAGCAGCCAGCCCACAGCAATGCAGGCGGCGCAGAGGACCAGGCAGAGCATGGCGGACCGGGCCCGGTCGGGGGCGGGGGCATCCTTGGGGCGCAGCAGGCTGAGTCCGGCCCAGACCAGCCAGGGGCTGGCCGCGGCCAGGAAAAAGTAGGCGCCCAGCGCAGGAAGGGTCATGACCGTGCCGGCGGTCTCCGCCGCCTCCAGCGCCGCGGTGTCGGCGGAGGCGGGCACCAGGGTGGCCAGGGCGGACAGACTGTTGTTGAACAGGTGGAAGAGCATGGCGTACAGCAGATTGCCGCTGCGCAGGGCACCCCAGGTGAGGAAGATGCCCAGGATGGCGGTGGGCAAAAACCGCACCGGGTCCAGATGGAACAGCCCGAACAGCCCGCCGCACAGCAGGATGCGTCCCCAGGCGGGCATGGGCTGCATGTGATGGAGCAGGTATCCCCGGAAGAGCATCTCCTCACAGAACGCCGGGGTCACCGCCACCAACAGAAACCGCAGGACAAAGGGGACCTGGGAAAACAGGTCGGTGATGGCGGTGCTCACATCGGTCAGCTGCTGGGGAACGAGAAGCATGGTAAACATGGACACCAGCATGACCAGGGCGTATGCGCCCATCCAGAGCAGCAGGGTGCCGGCCACCCCTTTCCAGGTGGGGCGATGAAAATTGAACACCTGACGCCAGGGGGACCGGAACACGGCCGTGCCCAGCAGGGCCAGGGCCAGCAGCCCCAACTCGGTCCACAGCAGCCCCAGCATGCCGTACCGCAGCTGCAGGGGAGCAGCAACGAACAGCAGGAAGAGCAAAGCCAGAAGATAGCCGCTCACGGCCGCCAGCAGGTTCTTTCGGGATGTACGCATGGGAAAACGCCTCCTTTGATGGCAGATACGTCACAGCACACGGCTGTAATACAGGCGGAACAGCAGATACAGCACCGCAAACACCAGGATGCCCGCCAGACAAAAGGCGAACAGTACCGGCGCAAACAGTCCGGCTGCCAGCAGAATGAGGTACAGCACCAGGAACAGGACAAAGGCGGCAGCCAGCGCAGCCTTTTCATTGATGCGGCAGTTCCGCTCGTCGGTGATCTGGGTAAAGCGGCGGCGCAGGGCGGCGTCGTCCCGCAGCAGCCGTCCGGTGCGGAAGAACAGGATGCATCCCAGGGCGATCAGAGAGAACCCGGTGCCGGTGTAAAATCCGCTGAAAAAGGAAATATTTCTCTCTTCGCCCAAAAGGCGGGGCACCCCCAGCAGGGCAAACAGCACGGTGGCGGCGCCCAGCACCGGCAGCACCGCACAAAAAGGGCGCAGGGAACGCAGGCGGGCCCGGTACTCTTCCAGGCCGGCCGGATGCCCTTCCAAAAGCTGACAGATGATCATAGCTCTCCCTCCAAATGGCTGAAATCGAAAACTTCTTCGATGGAAAGTCCAAAATAGTGGGCGATCTTGTATGCCAGTTCCAGGCTGGCCGTGTACCGTCCCACCTCAATGCTGGTGATGGTCTGCCGGGTCACGCCCACCGCGTCGGCCAGCTCCTGCTGGCTCATCCGTCGGGCTTTGCGCAGTTCGGGAATACGGGTCTTCATGGGTCATCGCCTTTCCGGCCCGCGGGGCGAATGCCGCGGACTGAAATTGCAAAGCCTGCTTTGCAATTTCAGTATAGCTTGCTTTGCAAAAACTGTCAAGCATACTTTGCAAAAATTCCGGTGTGCCCCGGCACGCATTGCGGCAGGGGACGGTTTGTGGTATACTGACCGTGTATATCCTGAAACGGCAGAAAGGAGGGGCGTCCATGGTCCATACACCCGGAACGGCCGCGGCCGTCCTGGCGCTGGCCCTGTGTCTGACCGGCTGCAGTGTGCTTCCCGGCGGCGAGACCGAAAGCCTGCTGCGGGCTCCCCGTCTGTCGGGGCAGAGCAGCGCGGTGCAGAAGGCCCTGAACAGCTATCTGGACGGGGTGGCCACCCTGAAATATCCGGCCAGCGGCGATTTTCTCTCCCCCTTTCTGTTCGGCGACTGGGACGGTGACGGCACCCAGGAAGCCGCCGTCCTCTACACGGTGGAATCCGGCGGCTCCAATGTCTGGCTGGCCATCCTGGAACCCACCGATTCCGGCGGCTGGCGGGTATCCCAGCGCACCGAGGGTCTGTCCAGCGAGGTGGAAACGGTCAGCTACGCCCACCTGCGGGACGCGGATTCCCTGCAGCTGCTGGTGGGGTATGACAGTGCCCAGGGGGACCGCTACATGGTGGTCTACCTGTACAACAGCGACGAGACCCTGCAGACCGTCAACAAACAGAGCTACACCGACATGCTGGTGGCCGACGTCACCGACGGCGGCGACGGCACCGAGGACCTGGTCCTGGCCCTGCCCACCGAGACCGAAAACGGCGGCATCAACCTGCAGCTGCTGACCTACACCGGCGGCGATACCTTCCTGGCCGCCCAGACCCTGGCCGTGGGCGAAGGCTTTTACAGCGGCTGTGCGGGTCTGCATGCCGGGGTGGGGGAGGACGGCGCCTCCTATGTGGTGGTGGACGGCTGGACCGGATCGGCGTCCAGTCTGGCCTCCAGCATCATCATCTATGACGCCGAAAGCGGCTTCCTCAAGACGTATATGCCGCCGGGGGTCCCGGACCTGTACAGCGCCACCCAGCGCTATGACACCGACCTGCTGAGCATGGACGTGGACGGCAACGGTACCGTGGACATCCCCACCCAGGTCGCCGACGGCGGCACCGTGCCGGAATCCCTGGCCAACCAGCTGCACTTCCTTTTGTGGAAGGATTACGCCACCGAGGAGGGCAGCAACAACATCTTCGGCGTGTATGACAGTGAGCACCGGTTTTTCCTGCGCCTGCCGGAATCCATGCACGGCAATGTCTCCCTGAAATCCAACGCCGACGGCAGCGGCTGGATCATCGCCAACCTGGCGGGGGATGTCCAGTACTGCGAACTGCGGGTGATCGACCCGGCCGAAACCGATCTGCGCACCGACAAATACAGCCGGGTGGCCACCATCGGCAGCCAGCAGCTGCAGGCCCGCATCCTCACCGAATATTACGGCCTCACGTTGGAGGATATCCTGTCCGGCGTGACGGTCCTGCCCTGAATTCCGTGGAATTCCTTGTCATGGAAAGGAGTTATCTGTATGAAACGAGTCCTGGTTGTGGAGGACGAAAACAGCATCCGGGAAATGGAAGTGCTGAACCTGCGCATGGCCGGATGGGAAGTGCTGGAAGCCCCCAGCGCCGAGCGCGCCCTGGAACTGCTGCACGCCAACCCGCCCTGTGACGCAGCCCTGCTGGACCTGATGCTTCCCGGCATGGACGGCCTTTCCCTGTGCGAGACCATCCGCCGGGACGACCCCGATATCGGCATCATCATCGTCTCGGCCAAAGGGCAGGAGACCGACAAGATCCGGGGCCTTTCCATCGGCGCCGATGACTATATCACCAAGCCTTTCTCGGTGTCCGAGCTCATCGCCCGGGTGGAGGCCCTGGCCCGCCGGGTGCACCGCAATGCCGGCGACAGCCGGGAAGGTTCCGGCCCCGACCAGCTGGTCAGCGGCAGCTTTGTGCTGGATGAGAAGAGCCGGATGCTGTACAAGGCCGGCAAACCCATCGACCTGACCCAGGTGGAGTTCCAGATCATGGAGCTGTTTTTCCGCAATCCCGGCGCCGCCCTGGTGCGGGAAAAGATCCTGGAAGGGGTCTGGGGCAAGGGGTATTACGGGGACGTGAAGATCGTGGATGTGAACATCCGCCGTCTGCGCATGAAGATCGAGGATGAACCCAGCAGCCCCACCCACATCCTCACCGTATGGGGATACGGCTACCGCTGGAGCCCCTGATATCCACACCCGCATGCACCGGAAGAAAGGGGGGACCCCCGCGTGCAAAGCATCACCAGGCGCTGGCTGCGGGGCAGCCTGCTCATCACGGTGCTGATCCTGGCCCTGGCCGAAGGGCTGTTCCTGTATTTCTGTTACCAGAACCTCTACGGCGGCATTGAGCGTGCCATGGAAAGCCGGTTCTCCACCTTCATCGGCCGGCTGCAGGCCACCGGCACCGCCGGCGACAGCGACAACAACGCCGCCAGCCGCGCCCAGTCCCTGCGCCGCACGGTGGAACAGTTTGAGGAAAAAGACAAGTTCGAGTTCATGCTGCTGGACCAGAATGGGGTGGTGCTGGCCACCTCCAGCGGCACCATCAACGAGAACCTTACCGAAGGGGTGGACTATTACCACGCCCTGGTCAGCCCGGACGGGGTGGGGCGGGCCATCTTCCGCACCCCGGACGGGGAGCGGGTCATGGCGGTCACCGCCCTGGTCCCCTATGATGCGGGCAACATCACCGCCATGCGTCTGGTCACCAGCCTGACCCTGGCCGACCGGCAATGGTGGAACACGGTGCTGCTTTCGGGGGGCATCGTGCTGCTGGCCCTGGCCTTTGCCTTGTGGAGCGGGCTGTTCTTCATCCGGTCCATCGTCCGGCCCCTGGGCCAGGTGGAGGTCATCGCCAACCGCATCGCCGGGGGAGACCTGCAGACCCGCCTGCCCGATACCCGCTACAACGACGAGATCGGCCGGCTGTGCCGCACCATCAACGAGATGGCGGAACACCTGACCGAGACCGAGCGGATGAAAAACGAATTCATCTCCTCGGTGAGCCATGAGCTGCGCACCCCCCTGACTTCCATCAAGGGCTGGGTGGAGACCATCGCCAACCTGAAGGATCCCAGCGACGAAAACTACCGCAAGGGCCTGGAGGTCATCGGCGCCGAGACCGACCGCCTGTATGCCATGGTGGAGGAATTGCTGGACTTTTCCCGCCTGCAGAACGGCATCAAGCTGGACTGCCAGGTGCTGGACCTGGTGGCCGAAGCCACCGATGCCGCCCTCTTTGTGGAAGGGCGGATCCGGCAGGAAGGCCTGCGCCTGGTGTATGAGGAACCGCCCGAACCCTTCCCGGTGTGGGCGGACCCCGCCCGCCTGCGCCAGGTGTTCATCAATGTGCTGGACAATGCCATCAAGTATTCGCCCCCCGGCGGGTCGGTCTTTCTCACCCTGACCCGGGGTCCGGCCACCGTCACCGTGTCGGTGCGGGACCAGGGCCGCGGCATCTCCCCCGAAGACCTGGAAAAAGTCAAGGTCAAGTTCTTCAAAGGCAAGAACGCGGTGCGCGGGTCGGGCATCGGTCTGGCGGTGGTGGATGCCATCGTCACCGCCCTGGGCGGCACCACCGACATCACCAGCACCCTGGGGCAGGGCACCACCGTGCTCATCACCCTGCCGCTGTACCGCTCCGGGCAGGAACACCTGCACGAACCTATCTGAAACCAACAAAGGAGACTCTTCGTCTTATGCCGCAAGAATCGCGTCCCACCGAAAAATTCCGTACCAGTGTGGGCGGTCAGGCCCTCATGGAAGGTATCATGATGCGCGGCCCCAAAAAGATCTGCTGCGCCGTGCGCCGTCCGGACGGCACCATCGACCTCACCTTCGAGGAGGTGCACACCCACTGGTACAACCGGGTGCCCCTGGTGCGCGGGGTCTGCAATATGGTGGAAAACCTGCGCAGCGGGTACAAGTACCTGATGCACAGCGCCGACATCGCCCTCACCGAGGAGGAACAGGAAGCCGAGCAGTCCCGTTTTGAAAAGTGGCTGGACGAACACACCGGCCCCGCCTTCCAGAACGCCCTCATGACCATCTCCGCCCTGCTGGGGGTGGTGCTGGCCCTGTTCCTGTTTCTGTATCTGCCCACCTTCCTCACCGGCCTGCTCTCCCAGGTACTGACCCTGGGCCGGTGGCCCCGGGTCATCATCGAAGCCGTCATCAAGCTGGCCCTGTTCCTGGGGTACATGTTCCTGTGCACCCGCACCAAGGAGATCCACCGGGTGTTTGCCTATCATGGCGCCGAACACAAGACCATCGCCTGCTACGAGGCCGGGGAGGCGCTGACGGTGGAAAACATCCGCCGCCATTCCCGCTTCCATCCCCGCTGCGGCACCAGCTTCCTGATCCTGGTGCTGCTCATCAGCATTGTGCTGTACGCGGTGCTGCCCTGGACCAGCACCGGCCTGCGGGTGCTGTACAAACTGGCCATGCTGCCCCTGCTGGTGGCCATCTCCTATGAGGTGCTGCGCTGGTCCGGGCGGTCCAATTCCTGGCTGGCCAGGGCCGTGGCGGTGCCGGGGCTGTGGCTGCAGCGGCTGACCACCTTTGAACCGGAGGACGACATGATCGAGGTGGCCATCGCCGCCGTGACCCCCGTCCTGCCCGAGACCCCGGAGGAGGCCGCCTGGAATCGTGACTGAACTGTCCCTGGCCGGTCTGGCCCCCCGGGATGCCCTGCGGGCGGTGCGCACCCGGCTGGAAGAAGCGGGTGTACCCGACGCCGCCTTTGATGCCCGGGAACTCTACCGTCTGGCGGTGGGGCGGGACCCCCGCCTGGATACCGCCCCGCTGCCGCCGGACAAGGCGGCTGCCCTGGCATCCTTCGCCGCCCGCCGTGCCGGACGGGAACCGCTGCAGTATATTGCAGGAAGCTGGGATTTCCTGGACTTTACCCTGCGGGTGGGCCCCGGGGTCCTCTGTCCCCGGGCGGACACCGAGGTGGTCTGCGAGACCGCCGTGGACCTGCTGGGGAAAATGGCCGTCGCCGGCCCTGTGGTGCTGGACCTGTGCGCCGGAACCGGCTGTCTGGGGCTGGGCGTCCGGCGGTTCGTGCCCGATGCCCGGGTGACCTGCTGGGAGAAAAGCCCGGAAGCCCTGCCTTACCTGCGCCGCAATGCCCGGGAAGCTCTGCCCGGGGCGGAAGTGGCCGTGCACGAAGGGGATGTGCTCACCGGGTGGCGGGACCTGTCCCCCGGGAGTGTGGATCTCATCGTCAGCAATCCGCCCTACCTCACCGGGGCGGAGATGCAGGCTCTCATGCCCGAAACCGCCCGGGAACCGGCCATGGCCCTGGACGGCGGGGCGGACGGGCTGGTCTTTTACCGCTGCCTGACCGGGCCCTGGCAGAAGGTCCTGCGCCCCGGCGGCTGGCTGGTGATGGAGATCGGCTATGCACAGCGGCAGGCCGTGCTGGACCTGGGGGCCCGGAATGGCTGGGTCAACGGCGGCTGCCGGCAGGACTACGGCGGCAACGACCGGGTCATCCTGCTGCAGAAGCCCGGAACAGACCCCGGATCCCCGGCCGGAGGCACAACAAATAGTTGTAATCTGCGGCCGGACAGGGTATAATAGGGGCATACAAACCATACCAAAGGCGGGGGAGCGATCCCCCTGAAAAGGAGAAAATACAATGGCAGCCAAAAAAGAAACCAAATCCACCGCCGCACCGGCCGGCGACAAGAAGGCCGCGCTGGAAACGGCCCTGGCCCAGATCGAAAAGCAGTTCGGCAAGGGCGCCGTCATGAAGCTGGGCGCCAATGTGACCATGCAGGTGGATGCCATCTCCACCGGCAGCCTGGGCCTGGATATGGCTCTGGGCATCGGCGGCGTGCCCCGCGGCCGTATCGTGGAGATCTACGGACCCGAATCTTCCGGCAAGACCACCCTGGCGCTGCAGGTGCTGGCCGAAGCCCAGCGCAACGGCGGCGAGGTGGCCTTCATCGACGTGGAACACGCCCTGGATCCCACCTATGCCCGGGCCCTGGGGGTGGACATCGACAGCCTGTTGGTCAGCCAGCCGGACACCGGTGAGCAGGCCATGGAGATCTGCGAAGCCCTGGTCCGCTCCGGTGCCATCGACGCCATCGTGGTGGACTCGGTGGCTGCCATGGTCCCCAAAGCCGAGATCGAGGGCGAGATGGGCGATTCCCACGTGGGCCTGCAGGCCCGCCTGATGAGTCAGGCCCTGCGCAAGCTCACCGGCATCATTGGCAAGACCAACACCGTCTGCATCTTCATCAACCAGCTGCGTGAAAAGGTGGGCGTGGTCTACGGCAGCCCCGAAGTCACCACCGGCGGCCGTGCCCTGAAGTATTATTCCTCGGTGCGGATCGATGTGCGCCGCATTGAAGGCCTGAAGGATTCCAACGGTTCCTTCATCGGCAACCGCACCCGCGCCAAGATCGTCAAGAACAAGGTGGCCCCTCCCTTCCGGGAAGCCGAATTCGACATCATGTTCGGCGAAGGCATCTCCAAGGTGGGTGAGATCATCGACCTGGGCGTCAAGCTGGGCATCGTGCAGAAGAGCGGCGCCTGGTTCAACTACGGGGATGTGCGCCTGGGCCAGGGCCGGGACAACGCCAAGCAGTTCCTGAAAGACAACCCCGCCGTGGCCGAGGAGATCGAAAAGATCGTGCGGGAGAACGCTGACCGGCTCATCGCCGCCGGCAAGAAGGGCACCGTCAAGCCCATCGAGAAGGTGGCCACTCCGGTGGCCGCTGCCCCTGCCGCCGAAGAAGCCCCCGCTGCCCCCAAGACCACCGGCAGCGAGGTGGACCTGGATATCATGGTTGACGACTGATGCCGCAGCTGACACAGATTTCCGAGACCAAAAAGGGGCGGTATGCCCTGTTTTTTGACGGAGAGTTCGCCTTTTCCCTGGACGAAGGCACCTTTGCCGACGCCGGCCTGCACAAGGATGACGAGCTGGAACCCTGGCAGATCGAGGAACTGCGCAAGAAAAGCGATACCCGCCGCGCCCTGGACAAGGCCATGGACCTGCTGGCTCTGCGGGACCATGCCGCCGGGGAACTGTACGACAAACTCTGCCGCAGGTTCGACCCCCACAGCGCTGCCGCCGCGGTGGCCAGGGCCGGGGAGCTGGGCCTGCTCAACGACGAGGACTTTGCCCGACGTCGGGCCGCCGAGCTGCTGCGCAAGCGCAAGAGCCGGCGGGAGATCCTCATGGACCTGAACAAGAAAGGCATCGACCGGGACATCGCCGCCGCGGTGGTGGAAGACCTGGGAGGCGAGGAAGAGGACCCCGATCTGGCCAGTGCCCGGGCCCTGGTACAGCGGCAGTATGCCGCCAAACTGGCCCAGGGCAAGGAACCCCAGGTGGCTGCCGCCCTGGCCCGCCGGGGCTTTTCCCACGGTGTCATCCGCACCGTCCTGCAGGAAGCCCGGGACGAATGACCGCCCCTCATCACACAGATAAAAGGAAACCATCATGACCAAAAACATTGCCATCATCTCCCTGGGCTGCCCCAAAAACCAGGTGGACGCCGACGTTTTCTGCCACGCCCTCCTCAAGGCGGGGCACCAGACTGTGGCCGACCCTGCCCAGGCGGACGTGATCATCGTCAACACCTGCGGCTTCATCCAGTCCGCCAAGGAGGAGGCCATCGAGAACATCCTCATGGCCTGCCAGTACAAACAGCAGAATCCGGACCTGAAGGTCATTGTCACCGGCTGTCTGGCCGAACGCTACAAGCAGCAGATCGCCTCCGAAATGCCGGAGGTGGACGCGGTGGTGGGCATCGGCTCCAACGCCGCCCTGCCCGCCATTGTGGAGCGGGTCTGTGCCGCCGGGGCTGACCGGCTGGAAAGCTACGGCCCCAAGACCGATATGCCCCTGGGCGGCGCCCGGGTCATTTCCACCCCCTCCCATTACGCCTACCTGAAGATCGCCGAAGGCTGCAACAACCGCTGCCGGTACTGCGCCATCCCGCTGATCCGGGGCCCGCTGCGCAGCCGTCCGCTGGAGGACTGCGTGGCCGAAGCCCGCTGGCTGGCCGGGGAAGGGGTGCGGGAGCTCATCGTGGTGGCCCAGGACCCCACCGCCTACGGCGAGGACTGGGGCAAGCCCGGAGCGGTCTGCGAGCTGCTGGACCGGCTGAACGAGATCGACGGCATCCGCTGGATCCGCATCCTGTACGCCTACCCGGAGCGCATCACCGACGAATTCATCGCCGCCATGGTGCGCAACAAAAAGGTGGTGCCCTATCTGGACCTGCCCATCCAGCACTGCGATGACCGGGTCCTCCAGGCCATGAACCGCCGGGGCGGCCGCCGGGAGATCGAGGACGCCATCACCCGGCTGCGGGCGGCCATCCCGGGCCTGACCCTGCGCACCACCCTCATCGCCGGCTTCCCCGGTGAGACGGAGGAGGAGTACGCCGAACTGTGCGACTTCGTCAAAACGGTGCGGTTTGACCGGCTGGGCTGCTTTGCCTACTCGGCGGAAGAAAACACCCCCGCCGCCACCATGGACGGCCAGATCGACGAGGCGGTCAAGCAGCGTCGGGCGGAGCACATCATGGAGATCCAGGCGGATATCAGCGCCGCCGCCATGGCCGCCAAGGTGGGCAAGACCTTCGAGTGCATCTGTGACGGGGTGGACGACGAGACCGGCATGTATCTGCTGCGCACCCAGGCCGACTGCCCGGAGATCGACGGCAACGTGCTGACCCCCGCCGATACCCCCCTGACCCCCGGCGAATTTTACCGCGTGACCATCACCGACAGTGATACATACGACCTGTACGGCTATGTGGAATCCGAGGAGGAGTAAGCAATGAATCTGCCCAACAAGCTGACCCTGCTGCGGGTCGTTCTGGTGCCCGTGTTCATGGTGTTTGCGGCGTATGGCCGCATCGGCACCGCCGCCTACAATCCCAACGCCCATCTGGTGGCGGGCATCGTCTTTGCGGTGGCCAGCCTCACCGACTTCCTGGACGGCTACCTGGCCCGCAAATACCACCTGGTCACCGATTTCGGCAAGTTCATGGACCCCCTGGCGGACAAGATGCTCACCACCGCCGCTTTCATCTATATGCTGGTGGACGGCCTGTGCTCTCCCGTGGTGCTGGCGGTCATCTTCTTCCGGGAATTCGCCGTGGCCGGCGTGCGGATGATCGCCGCCGGGTCCGGCACCGTCATTGCCGCCAACATGTGGGGCAAGGTCAAGACGGTGCTGCAGATGCTCACCGTGCTGTTCTACTATTTCGTGCCCTTCTTCATGGGGGATTCCGACATCATGGCCTTCGGCCTCATCACCCAGGTGCTGTGCTGGCTGGTAGCCCTGGTCACGGTGATCTCCGGCTGTATCTATCTGTGGCAGAACCGCCGCTGTTTCATGCAGGCAAAATAAGCGCCGCCGGCCCTTGCGCCGCTGCGGCGCCGGGGCTATAATGAAACAGCAAGGAAGATCCCGAAACCATCCGGAAAGGAAGCTCCGTTATGCAGATTTTCAACACCCTGACCCGCCAGAAGGAAGAATTCGTCCCCCAGACCCCCGGGGAATACCGCATCTACGTCTGCGGGCCCACGGTCTACAACTATATCCATGTGGGCAACGCCCGCCCCATGATCGTCTTCGACACCCTGCGCCGCTATCTGGAATACCAGGGCAACAAGGTGTATTACGTTTCCAACATCACCGATATTGACGACAAGCTCATCGCCAAGGGCCAGCAGGAGGGCGTCTCCATGCAGGAGGTGGCCCGCAAGTTTGAGGCCGAGTACATCAAGGACTCCGAAGGCCTGAACGTCAAGGAGCCCACCGTCCGCCCCCGTGCCACCGAACATATCGGCGAGATCATCAAGATCGTCAAGGACCTGGTGGCTTCCGGCCACGCCTACCCCGCCCGCAACGGGGACGTGTACTTCCGGGTCAAGTCCGATCCTGGCTACGGCAAGTTGAGCCACCTGAACCTGGACGACCTGGAAAGCGGCAACCGCGCCCTGCGCAGCCAGATGGACGACGACCTGAAGGAAGACCCGGCGGATTTTGCCGTCTGGAAGGCCGCCAAACCCGGCGAGCCCTACTGGGACAGCCCCTGGGGCCACGGCCGCCCCGGCTGGCACATCGAGTGCAGCGCCATGGCCCGCAAGCATCTGGGCAAGACCATCGACCTGCACTGCGGCGGTCAGGACCTGATTTTCCCCCATCATGAAAACGAGATCGCCCAGTCGGAGTGCGCCAACGGCTGCACCTTCAGCCGGTACTGGATGCACAACGGGTTCCTGAACATCAACAACCAGAAGATGTCCAAGAGCGCCAACAACTTCTTCACCGTGCGGGAGATCGCGGACAAGTACGGCTATGAGCCCATCCGGTACTTCATGCTCACCGCCGGCTACCGCATGCCCCTGAACTACACGGTGGAGCTCATCGAAAGCTGCAAGAACTCTCTGGAACGGCTGTATACCTGCCGGGACAACCTGGACTTTGCCATCGAGCATGCCCACGGCACCGACACCACCCTGGCGGAGAAGGCCCAGGAAGCCAGGAAGAAGTTCGTCACCGCCATGGACGATGACCTGAACACCCCCGACGCCCTGGCCGCCATCTTTGAGTTCGTCAAGGAGATCAACACCCTGTCCGATTCCGCGGACAAGGCCAGCCTGCAGGCTGCCGCCGATATGTTCGACGAGCTGACCGGCGTGCTGGGCCTGGTGTACAACCGCAAGACCTCGGCCATCCCCCAGGAAGTCACCGACCTGGTGGCCGAGCGCGCTGCCGCCAAGAAGGCCAAGGACTGGGCCCGTGCCGACGCCATCCGCGCCCAGCTCACCGAGATGGGCTGGAGCGTGGCCGATACCGCCCAGGGCCCCCAGATCAGCAAGCTGTAATCAACAAACCGTCAGGAATGGGCAGACATTGCGCCACGGAGCGCAGCTCATTCCTGTTTTTTGTATCCGGCGCGCACCGCGCCCCTACGGAAAGACCTGCGTATGTACAAAGAACGCCTGAAACTATCCCCGGAGTGGAAAGCCTTCCTGCCGGTGCTGGCCGCTGCCTTTGCGGTGCGGCTGGTGCTGGCCGCCGTGACCCAGGGCTATACCTATGATATGTCCTGCTTCATCGCCTGGGGCGAAAGACTCCTGCATGAAGGTCCTGCCGCCTTTTACAGCGCGGACTACTTTGCGGATTATCCCCCCGGCTACCTGCCGGTGCTGGCCCTGGTGGCGGCGGTGCGGGGGCTGCTCGGCCTGACGGGGGACTCTGCCCCGGGACGGGTGCTGCTGGTTTTGGTGCCCTCCCTGTGCGACTGCGCCATCGCCGCCCTGGTCTACCGGGAAGCCCTGCACGGGGTGAAAGATCCCGCCCAGGCACGGCGCATGGGCATCTTTGCCGCGTTCTGTCCGCTGCTGCTCTTTGCCACCGGTGTATGGAAGCAGGTGGATGCCGCTTTCGTGCTGCCGCTGCTGTTCTGCTTCTGGCTGCTGGAACGCCGCCGGTATCTGCCCGCGGCCTTCCTGTACGGGGTGGCGCTGGCCATCAAACCCCAGGCCCTGCTGGCCGGACCGGTGCTGGCCCTCTGCTTTGTGCTGGGGGTGGCCGACGGGGCAGGGCAGGGGCCCAAGGCCGCTGCCCGGGCGGTGGGCCGCATCTTCGGCGGAGCGGCCCTGGCACTGGCGGTGCCTCTGGCCGCCGGACTGCCCTTCTACGGTCCGGTGCGGCTGCTCCCCTCCCTGGTGGAAAAGTACATCTCCACCTCCTCCGGCTACCCCTACGCCACCATCAACGCCTTCAACTGGTTTGCCGCCCTGGGCGGCAACTGGACCCCGCTGACGGACCCCGTGGTGGGGCCGGTCACCTGGGGTATGCTGGGCACCTTCAACATTGCGGTCCTCACCCTGGCCGTGCTGGCCCTGGGCATCATCGCCTGGGCCGCCGACCGCAAAGCCCCCCGGGAAAAACGCCGGTTTTCCCCGCTGCTGCTGGCCGGCTTCTATCTGGTGGGCATCTTCACCTTCGCCCACTGCATGCATGAGCGCTATCTGGTGCCCGGTATGCTGCTGGTATTGCTGGCCGCCGCCCGCTGGAACGACCTGCGTCTGTACGGGGTCGCCTTCGGGCTCTCCCTCACCGGCTTCCTGAACCTGGCCGCCGTCTACACCCAGGTTGGCACCGAGGACGAATGGCTCACCTCCGCCGCCAGCCGGCTGTTCACCCAGCTGGTGGGCCTTGCCGAGACCGCCGCCTTCGTGCTGCTGGCCTTTACCGCCTGGACCCTCTGCCGCCACGGCCTGACCTCCCCCATGGGACCCCGGATGGCCCGGAGCGGGGAACGGACGCTGCGGTTTTCCCGGGCGGCCCAGAGCATCGCTCTGCCCGACACCCAGCCCCGCTGGACCCGGCGGGAAGTGCTGGCCCTGCTGGGGCTCACCGCCGCCACCGCGGTGCTCAGCTTCACCTACCTGGGCAGCCTGACCGCCCCCCAGAACCCGCTGGATGCCACCGACACCACCGTGACCCAGACCGTCACCCTGCAGGGGGACGCCGCCGAACTGTGGATCTACCCCGGCATCAGCACGGGGGGCAGCCTGACCGTTACCCTGAACAGCGGCATGGACCTGTACACCCAGGAACTGGGGTATTCCACCGTTTTCAGCTGGGAGTCGGTGTCCATGCAGATCCCCGCAGGCACCACCCTGCAGATCACGGTGAACAACGCCCAGATCTTTGAACTGGCCCTGCGTTCCGCCGACGGTTCCCTGGTTCCGGTGGAGGGCGGGGGCGAGATGTTCGACGAACAATCCGCCGTGCCCGAAACCATCAGCCAGCTGAACAGCATGTACTTTGATGAGATCTACCACGGCCGTACCGGGTATGAACTGCTCCACGCCCTGAAAGTGTACGAGACCACCCACCCGCCTCTGGGCAAGGATTTCATCATGCTGGGCATTGCCCTCTTCGGCATGACCGGCTTCGGCTGGCGGTTCTCCGGCACCCTGTTCGGGGTACTGCTGGTGCCCCTGGCCTGGTGCTTCGGCCGCCGCCTCACCCGCCGTGTGTGGGCGGGGGCGCTGGCCGGGTGCCTGCTGGCGCTGGACTTCATGCGCTTTGCCCAGAGCCGTATTGCCACCATTGATATCTACGGCACCTTCTTCATCCTGCTGGGGGCCTACTTCATGCTGTGGTACTGCCAGAGCGTGCTGGAAAAAGGGGTCATGAAATCCCTGTGGCCCATGGCCCTGGGGGGACTGGCCTTCGGGCTGGGCTGTGCCTCCAAGTGGACCGGCATCTATGCCGGGGCGGGACTGGCCATCCTCTACCTGGGGGTACTGTACGCCCGGTGGAAGCAGCACAAGCCCGGTTTCTGGCGGGAATTCCGCACCGCCGCCCTGGGCGGCGTCATGTTCTATGTGCTGCTGCCTTTTGTGATCTATCTGGCCTCCTACCTGCCCTACCTCTGGCGGGACCCCTCCTTCGGACTCAAGGACTGGTGGGACTGCCAGACCTATATGTTCTGGTACCACTCCACCCTCAAGGCCACCCATCCCTTTGAGAGCCGCTGGTACACCTGGCTGCTGGGGCTGCGCCCGGTGTGGTATTACCAGAACACCCACCTGGCTGCCGGACTCAAGGGCAGCATCGCGGGCCTGGGCGGACCGGTCATCTGGCTGGCAGGGCTGGCGGCCATCCTGCTGCTGTTCTGGCGGCAGATCAGCGGCCGGGGTACCCGCACCGGCATGGGGGTGCTGATCCTCTACGCCACCCAGCTGGTACCCTGGATGCTGGTCACCCGCTGCACTTTCCTGTACCACTATTTCCCCAGCTCCCTGTTCTGTCTGGCAGCCATCGTGCTGGTGCTGGGGGGCGCCCGCAACCAGCAGCGGGCCAAGCGCATCGGCGTGGGGTTGACGGCGGCATCCCTGGTGCTGTTCGTGGCCTACTATCCGGCCTTGTCCGGTCTGCCGGTGCCGGAATTCTGGGCCCGGTGCCTGGAAATCCTTCCCAGCTTCGGATTTTATTAAGAGCAGAACGGCTCCTGCCTGCAGGCGGGGGCCGTTTTTGGTTTCTGCAAAGGATTTCTGGTTGTAAACACTGGCCCGCCTTCGTTGGCGGGGGCGGGGACGCTGTGGTATAATAAACAGAAAGTCATACAGCAAAAGGGGGAAATGACCGCATGCCGGATATTCTGGTGGTGGATGATGAACGGGAAATTGCCGACCTGGTGGGGGTGTACCTGCGCAACGAGGCCTTCACGGTGCGCACCGCCGCCACCGCCGCCGAAGCGCTGGACGCCATCCGGCAGTCCCCGCCCGACCTGGCTCTGCTGGACGTGATGCTGCCGGATATGGACGGCTTTGCCCTGTGCCAGCAGATCCGGCGGGAACATCTTTTTCCCATCATCATGCTCACCGCCCGGGTGCAGGATATGGACAAGATCACCGGCCTGACCCTGGGGGCGGACGATTACATCACCAAGCCCTTCAATCCCCTGGAACTGGTGGCCCGGGTCAAGGGCCAGCTGCGGCGGTACATCCGGTACAATCCGGCCGGGGCCGCTGCGCCCGCCGACCCGGAGGAATACGACATCCACGGGCTGACCATCGCCAAAAACTCCCACAAATGCACCCTGTACGGCAAAGAGGTGGCCCTGACGCCGTTGGAATTTTCCATCCTGTGGTATCTGTGCAGCCACCGGGGCAAGGTGGTCTCCAGCGAAGAGCTGTTCGAGGCGGTGTGGGGCGAAAAATACCTGGACAGCAACAACACCGTGATGTCCCACATCGCCCGCCTGCGGGAAAAACTGGGCGAAGCGCCGCGGCATCCCAAATTCATCAAGACCGTGTGGGGGGTGGGCTACACCGTTGAATAAACTTTTCAAAAAGCGGCGGGGCACCCGCAAACCCCGCACGCCCTACTACGGCCGCAGCCCCATGGGTCTGCTGGCCCTTTACCTGCTGGCTATGCTGGGGCTGGTGCTGGGCATCGTTCTGCTCTTTTTTGCGGGCTATGCCCTGTACCGCTCTATCCGGGACCTGTACTGGACCAGCTTTGAGGATGCCCGCCTCTTTCCCGTCCAGATGCTCCTGCTGGGGTTGTACAGCGTGGCCCGGTTCGTGCGGGACATCGCCCTGTTCCTGGTCTGGATGCTGCTGGCCGTGGGCTGGATGGCAGTGACCTATCTGTTTCTGCGGTGGGGGCAGCGGGACCTGAGCCGGGTCATTGCCATGGCCGACCGCCTGACCGATCCCTCCAAAGGGGAGATCGAACTGCCTCCCGCCCTGGCGGAAGCCGAAGTGCGGCTGAAGCTGGCCCGCCAGAAGGCCCTGACCGACGCCGCTGCCGCCCGGGAAGCGGAACAGCGGAAAAACGACCTGATCATGTACCTGGCCCATGACCTGAAAACCCCGCTGACCAGCGTCATCGGCTACCTGACCCTGCTGCAGGACGAACCCCAGATCAGCACCGAGATGCGGGCCCGGTATACCGGCATTGCCCTGCACAAGGCCCAGCGCCTGGAAGACCTGATCAACGAATTCTTTGAGATCACCCGGTTCAATCTTTCCCGCCTGGAACTGGACACCCAGCCGGTGGACCTGAAACGGCTGCTGGAACAGGTGGCCAGCGAGTTTGAACCGGTGTTCCGGGAAAAAGAGCTGCACTGCACCCTGGACCTGCCCGCCGAGCTGCGGTGCGAAGGGGACCCGGACAAACTGGCCCGGGTGTTCGACAATCTTCTGCGCAACGCCGAACATTACAGCTTCCCCGGCACCTGTGTGCAGATCCGGGCGGAGCAGGGGGCGGATACCGTCACCCTGCAGTTCACCAATGCCGGACGCACCATCCCGCCGGAAAAACTGGACCGTCTGTTTGAGCAGTTCTTCCGGCTGGATTCCTCCCGGGGCACCTCCTCCGGCGGGGCGGGGCTGGGGCTGGCCATCGCCCGCCAGATCGTCCAGGCCCACGGCGGCACCATCCGGGCCGACAGCGCCGACAACACCATCACCTTCACCGTCACCCTGCCTGCCGCAAGAAATTCGTAAGAACTTCGCATACAAATCACAAACACCCCGCAAGGCGGCCTGCAAACAACCCGCGCCCTGTTTTGCTACCATAAAGGAGCAAGGCAGGGCGCTTTGTGCTGGCAAAATTTCTGCGTCCTGCAAGGAGGAATCCCCATGCATGCACGCAAAATCCTGGTGTTTTTCGGCGGCTGCTCCACCGAGTATGCCGTTTCTCTGCAGTCGGCGGCCGCCGTGCTGGAAAATCTCGACCCCGCCCGCTGGGCCCCGGTGCCGGTGGGCATCACCCGGGAAGGGGAGTGGCTGCACTATACCGGCCCCCTCCCGGCCATTCCCGCCGATACCTGGCACAAGGACCAACTCCACTGCGTCCCCTGCACCCTGAACGCCGCCCGGGGCGCCGGGGAGCTGTGGCTGGCCGACGGCCGCCGCATTGCCTTTGATGCGGCCTTCCCGGTACTTCACGGCAAAAACGGGGAGGACGGCACCCTGCAGGGGTTGCTGGAACTGGCCGGGGTGCCCCTGATCGGCTGCGGCTGTCTGGCGGGTGCCCTGTGCATGGACAAGGACCGGGCCCACAAGCTGGCCGCCCTGGCCGGGGTGGCGGTGCCCAAGAGTGCGGCGTTCCCCCGGGGCACCGACCCGCAGGAGATCCTGTCCGCCGCCGAAGCCATCGGCTGGCCGGTGTTCGTCAAGCCGGTGCGGGCGGGCTCCTCCTTCGGCATCAGTCGGGTGGAAGGCCCTGGCGCCCTGGCCCCGGCGGTGGCGGAGGCCTTCCGCCACGATGACGAAGTCCTGCTGGAAGAGACCATCCCCGGCTTTGAGGTGGGCTGCGGGGTCATGGGCAACCCGGGCGGGCCGCTGACCGTGGGGGCGGTGGACGAGATCGAACTGGCCCCCGCCGACGTGCTCTTTGATTATACCGAGAAATACACCCTGCGCCATGCGGCCATCCACTGTCCCGCCCGCATCCCGGACTCCACCGCCGCCCGCATCCAGAACGCTGCCAAAGCGGTGTACCGGGCCCTGGGCTGCCGGGGCTTTGCCCGGGTGGACCTCTTTCTCACCCCGGACGGCCGCATCGTCTTCAATGAGGTGAACACCATCCCGGGGCTCACCTCCCACAGCCGGTTCCCGGCCATGATGCGGCAGGCGGGGTATTCGTTCCCGGCCTTGCTGGACAGGCTGGTGGAACTGGGGGTGGAAGCATGACCCCCGCCGACCTGCACCTGACAGCCGCCGCTTGCCGCAAAGGCAGTCTGATCCTGGTCAACCGGGACCATCCCCTGCGGGAGGAACTGATCCCCGACCTGGTTCCCCTCACCGGCGGCTGGCCGGACCAGCACCTGGACCGCACCGCCGCCCGGATGCTGGCCGCCGCCATCCGGGCAGTGCACGGGGAAGGGCAGATCCTGCCGGTGTCCGGCTGGCGCAGCCAGGAGGAACAGCAGGCCATTTGGGACGGTTCTCTCACCGACCATGGCCCGGACTTTACCGCCCGGTATGTGGCCCGCCCGGGGTGCAGCGAGCACCAGACCGGTCTGGCGGTGGACCTGGCCCTCAGCGCCGACAAGATCGACTTCATCCGCCCGGAATTCCCTTACGACGGGGTGTGCGGGGCCTTCCGCCGGGTGGCCGCCCGGTACGGCTTTGTGGAACGCTACACCGAAGAAAAGCAGGACAAAACCGGTATTGCCGCCGAGCCCTGGCATTTCCGGTATGTGGGGGTGCCCCACGCCGCCATCCTCACCGATGCGGGCATCTGCCTGGAGGAATACCCTGCCTTCCTGCGGGAGGCACCCCGGGTGGTCCGGCTGGAAAACGGCCGCCGGGTACAGGTGCGGTATCTGCCCTTCTGCGGCACCGACACCACCCGCCCCGCTCCGGGGCCCTGCTGGCAGCTGTCCGGCACCAACGAGGGCGGGTTCATCCTGACGGTGTGGGAGGGACAGCCATGAACAGACAACCCCTCCCGTCCCTGGACCGGTTCCGGCTGCTGGCCGCCGTGCTGGTGGTGGCCATCCACACCGGCCCGCTGGGCAGCTTTTCCCCGGTGGCGGACCTGTGGCTGACCCGGGTGCTGGCCCGGGTGGCGGTGCCTTACTTCGCCATGGTCAGCGGGTATTTTCTGGCCCGGGGCCACTGGCAGGGCACCGGGCGTCTGTGGCGGCACACCCTGGGGCTGTATGCCGCATCGGTGCTGCTGTACCTGCCCCTGAACCTGTATGCGGGCAACCCTGTGGGGTGGCGGGAGCTGGTGTTCAACGGAACCTTCTACCACCTGTGGTATCTGCCCGCCCTGCTGCTGGCCCTGCCCATCGCCCGCCTGCTGGCCGGAACCGGCCGGACCGGGTGGGCCGTGGCCGGTCTGCTGTATCTCATCGGCCTGGGCGGGGACAGTTATTACGGGCTGGCCGGACAGCTGCCGGGATTGGGGGCCCTGTATGAGGCGGTATTCCTTTTCTGGGACTACACCCGCAACGGGCTGTTCCTGCTGCCCCTCTTTCTGCTGCTGGGGGCGGCCTTTGCCCCGCGGCCGGTGCCCGCGGCCTGCCCCAGCACCTGGCTGTTCCTGGCGGGTCTGGGCGCCATGACGTTGGAAAGTCTGGCCCTGCACATGGCCGGCATCCCCCGGCACGACAGCATGTATCTTTTCCTGCCCCTGACCATGTGGGGGCTCTTCGGGCTGCTGCTGGCGGTCAACGGCGGGCAGGACCGGGCGGTGCGCCGCACGGCTGCCCTGGTGTATATCCTGCATCCCTGGTGCATCGTGGCGGTGCGGGGGGCGGCCCGGTTCCTGGGCCTGCGGGAATTGCTGGTGGAAAATTCTCTCGTCCACTTCGCGGTGGTGGTGCCGCTCAGTGTGGCCCTGGCCTTTGCGCTGCAATCCCTCACCGGCCGCCGCACCCTGCCCCCGGACGTCCGGGCGTGGCGGGAGATCGACCTGGCCGCCCTGCGCCAGAATACCGCCCTGCTGCGGGATGCCCTGCCTGCCTCCTGCGCTCTCATGGCGGTGGTCAAGGCGGACGCCTACGGCCACGGGGCGGTGCCGGTGGCCCGGACTTTGCAGCGGGAAGGCGTCCGCCTCTTTGCGGTGGCCTGCCTGTCGGAAGGCATCCGGCTGCGCAAGGCAGGCATCCGGGGGGATATCCTGATCCTGGGCTGGACCGACCCGGCCCAGGCCCCGGTGCTGCGCCGCTGGCGCCTGTGTGCCACGGTGGCGGACGCGGACCACGGTCGGGCCCTCTCGGCCCAGGGGGTGCCGGTCCGGGTGCATCTGGCGGTGGATACAGGCATGCACCGGCTGGGCATTCCGGCGGAGGAGATCGGCACGCTGGCGGAGCTGTTTGCCCTGCCCCATCTTCGGGTGGAAGGGGTGTACAGCCATCTGTGCACCTCCGACGGCACCTCCCAAGGGGACCGGGCCTTTGCCCGACAACAGACCGGAACCTTTGTGCGTACCCTGGCCCTGCTCCGGGGGATGGGGCTGGACCCGGGGCTGACCCACCTGCAGGCCAGCTACGGCATCCTGAACCCCGCCTGCACCGCAGGCCACACCTTCGGCGCTGCCCGACCGGGGCTGCTTCTCTACGGGGTGTACAGTGACAGCAACCCGGTGGACCATCCGCTGCCCCTGCGGCCGGTGCTCAGCCTGCTGGCCCGGGTGGCGGCGGTGCATCGGGTCCCGGCGGGGGAGGGGGCCGGGTACGGTCTGGCCTTCACCGCGCGGCGGGATACCTGTCTGGCGGTGCTGGCCATCGGGTACGCCGACGGCCTGCCCCGGAACTATGGCGCCCAGGGGGGCGTGGTGCTGCTCCACGGTGCCCGCTGCCCGGTGGTGGGGCGGGTGTGCATGGACCAGATGCTGGTGGACGCCACCGACCTGCCCACCCCGCCCAAAGCGGGGGAGTGTGCCACCCTCATCGGCACCGACGGCGCCGGGACCCTGCGGGCGGAGGAGGTGGCGGTCGCCTGCGGCACCATCACCAATGAGCTGCTCTCCCGCCTGGGCTCCCGGCTGGGCCTGCTGGTGCGGGACATATAAAAAGCGCCGGGTGCTTCCCCAGACAGGGAGGCACCCGGCGCTTGTTGTGGGTGATGCCAGAATATCAGGTATCGGAATCCAGCTTGAGCACGGCGGTGAAGGCCTCACTGGGCAGGGTCACGCTGCCCAGCTGGCGCATCTTCTTCTTGCCGGCTTTCTGCTTTTCCAGCAGTTTTTTCTTGCGGGTGATGTCGCCGCCGTAGCACTTGGCCAGCACGTCCTTGCGCATGGCCTTGACCGTCTCCCGGGCGATGATCTTGCCGCCCACCGCTGCCTGGATGGGAATTTCAAACAGGGCGCGGGGGATGTTCTCCTTCAGCTTCTCGCAGATGCGGCGGCCCTTGGCATAGGCGTTGTCGCTGAAGACGATCATGGATAAAGCGTCCACCGGCTCGCCGTTGAGCAGGAAGTCCAGCTTCACCAGATTGGACTGGTGCCAGTCCTCCCACTCGTAGTCGTAGCTGGCATAGCCCCGGCTGCGGCTCTTGATGGCGTCAAAGAAGTCGTAGACGATCTCGCCCAAAGGCAGCTGGTAGTGCAGGTCCACACGGGTCTCGTCCATATATTTCATGTCCACCAGCACACCCCGCTTCTGCTGGCACAGGTCCATCAGCGGGCCCACATAGTCGTTGGGGGTGTAGATGTGGGCGTTGACGAAAGGTTCCTCCGCCTTTTCGATGCGGGTGGGGTCGGGGTAGGCGGAAGGATTGTCGATGATCTCCACCGTGCCGTCGGTCAGGGTCAGGCGGTACTGAACACCGGGGGTGGTGGTGATCAGGTCCAGGTCAAATTCCCGCTCCAGCCGCTCGGTGATGATCTCCATGTGCAGCAGTCCCAGGAACCCGCACCGGAAGCCGAAGCCCAGCGCCGCGCTGGTTTCCGGCTCAAAGCTCAGGCTGGCGTCGTTGAGCTGCAGCTTTTCCAGCGCGTCCTTCAGGTCGGGATAGTCGGCGCCGTCGGCGGGGTAGATGCCGCAGAACACCATGGGGGTCACCTTGCGGAAACCGGGCATGGGCTCGGCAGTGGGGTTGGCGGCCAGGGTGACGGTATCGCCCACCCGGGTATCCCGCACCGTCTTGATGCTGGCGGTCAGGTAGCCGACCTCGCCGGCTTTCAGGCAGTCGCAGGGGGCCAGGGCGGTGGCGCCCATGTGGCCCACCTCCACCAGCTGGAACTGGGCGCCGGTGTGCATCAGCTTGATGGTGTCGCCCGGACGCACGGTGCCCTCGAACACCCGGATGTAGACGATGACGCCCTTGTAGCTGTCGTAGACGCTGTCAAAGATCAGGGCCTTCAAGGGGGCATTCTCGTCCCCCGTGGGGGCAGGGATGTCCTGCACCACCCGTTCCAGCACGTCTTTGATGCCGATGCCCAGCTTGGCGGACACCCGGGGGGCGTCCTCGCAGGGCAGGCCGATGATGTCCTCCACCTCCTTGGCGGCGGTGTCGGGGTCGGCGCTGGGCAGGTCGATCTTGTTCAGGATGGGCACCACTTCCAGGTTGTGGTCGATGGCCATATAGCAGTTGGCCAGGGTCTGGGCCTCCACGCCCTGGCTGGCGTCCACCACCAGCACCGCGCCCTCACAGGCGGCCAGACTGCGGCTGACCTCGTAGGAAAAGTCCACGTGGCCCGGGGTGTCGATGAGGTTGAACATATAGGTCTTGCCGTCGTCGGCCTTGTAGTGCATGGTCACGGCCCGGGCCTTGATGGTGATGCCCCGCTCCCGTTCCAGCTCCATGTCGTCCAGGATCTGGTCCTCCATGGTGCGTTTGTCCACACTGTCGGTCAGTTCCAGAATCCGGTCGGACAAGGTGCTCTTGCCGTGGTCGATGTGTGCGATGATGCAGAAATTGCGGATGGTATCCTGTGCCATTAACCTTCCTCCAAGTTGTTCCAGATGCTCACCGGTTTGCCGTCCTGCATGTACAGGCGGGGCACCCGGCGGGAAATGCCGCACACCACCTCATAGTTGATGGTGCCGGCCTTTTGCGCAATGGTATCGGCGGTGTCGGCGCCGCCGGGACCGAAGACGGTCACCTCGTCCCCCATGGCGGCTTCGGGAATGTCGGTCACGTCAATGACCGTCTGGTCCATGCACACCCGCCCCAGCACCGGGGCCGGCTTGCCGTGGACCGTCATTACCCCCCCCCCGGCGCTGCCGGACAACAGACGGGGATAACCGTCGGCATAGCCCACGCTGACGGTGGCCACCCGGCGGGGTGTTTCGGCGGTGTAGGTGCGGCCGTAGCACACCGACTGCCCGCCCTCCAGGGTCTTGACCTGGGTGATGACGGTTTTCAGGGTCATCACCGGGCGCAGGGCGTCAAACTGTACCTGGGGGCTGGGGTTCAGCCCGTACAGGATGATGCCTGCCCGGGTCATCCGGGCCCGCCATTCGGGGTGGCGCAGCTGGGCGGCACTGTTGGCGCAGTGGGTGGTGCCGGTGTCCAGCCCGTCGGCCTGCAGGGCCTGCACCGTGCGGGCAAACAGGGCGTGCTGCTCGTCGGTGTAGGTCTCGTCGTCAGGCTCGGTGCTGTCCGCCACCGCAAAATGCTGGAACACCCCGGTGATGCGCAGCCCGGGCAGGGTGTAGCAGCGCTCCATCTCCTTCAGGGCTTCGTCAAAGCCGGACCGCACCGCAAAGCCGATGCGCCCCATGCCGGTGTCCACCTTCAGGTGGCAGTCCACCGTGACACCGACCGCCACCGCCGCCTGGGAAAGGGCAGCGGCGTATTCGGTGGAAAACAGTGCCTGGGTGATCTGCTCCTTTGCCAGGTCGGCGGCAAAGGCCGGGGAGGTGTATCCCAGGATCATCACCGGGCGGGTGATGCCGTGACGGCGCAGATGCTTGGCTTCGCCCAGACAGCTCACCGCAAAGCCCGCCGCCCCGGCGGGTTCCAGGGCCCGGGCCACCGCCACTGCGCCGTGGCCGTAGGCGTCGGCCTTGACCACCGCGCACACCGGCCCGCCCACCTGGCGGCAGATATACTCATAATTGGCCCGCAGGGCTTCGAGATCGATCTCGGCCCAGCAGTGCTTTTCAAAACGGGATGTGTTCAAACCCAACCACCTCGTATCTTCGGGATGCCTGTTTCTGGCCATATACCTTACTATTATACCACACACCATCCTGTTTGAGAAGTACGCCGGCCCAGCGGAACAAAATCAAAAATGCCGTAAAAGAAAATGGAAGAAAACAAGAGTAAACAAGAGAAAACGAGAGCTACACAGGAATAAATGAAAAAACATGCCAGAAACCGTTGACTTGTCCGGCCGGGTCTGTTATAATCACTCTTGCGCTAAAAAACGTCCCCAAGGACGTTCCCGATACCCCTGCGGACCAAGAAAGCCGAAGGGCGCGTGAATATACAGTATGGAGGATTCAGTATTATGAGTACTACGCTCGCTAAGCCCGCTGAGATGGCTGACCGCAAGTGGTATGTGATCGACGCCGCCGGCAAGCCCCTGGGCCGCGTCGCCGCCCAGGCTGCCGTCATTCTGCGCGGCAAGAACAAGCCCACCTTCACCCCCAACGTTGACTGCGGTGACCATGTCATCATCATCAACTGCGACGAAGCTGTCCTGACCGGCAAGAAGCTGGAGAAGAAGTTCCATCGCACCCATTCCGGCTGGATCGGCGGTCTGAAGGAGACCCAGTACAAGACCCTGATGGCCGAAGCCAGCGACAAGGCCATGACCTACGCTGTCAAGGGCATGGTGCCCTCCAACACCCTGGGCGCCAAGGCCATGACCCGCCTGCACTGCTACAAGACCGCAGAACACAACCACACCGCCCAGAAGCCTGAAGCGGTCGAATTCTAAGCAAGGAGGCAGCGAATATGTACGAGACTAAAGAATATTTCTACGGCACCGGCCGTCGTAAGCATTCCGTTGCCCGCGTCCGCGTGTACAACGGCACCGGCAAGTTCATCGTCAACGGCCGTGAGCTGGACACCTACTTCGGCCTGGACACCCTGAAGCTGCTGGCTCGCAGCCCCATGGTCCTGACCGGCACCGAAGGCCAGTTTGACGTTGTCGTCAACGTGGTCGGCGGCGGTTACTCCGGTCAGGCCGGCGCCATCCGCCATGGCCTGTCCCGCGCCCTGCTGCAGTTCAACCCCGAGCTGCGCACCACCCTGAAGAAGGCTGGCTTCCTGACCCGCGATCCTCGTATGAAGGAACGTAAGAAATACGGCCTCAAGGCTGCCCGTCGCGCTCCGCAGTTCAGCAAGCGCTGATTGTCCGCACTACTTGCGAACTTTTCAGTACGCTTCACGACTTTTTTGCACGATTGTGTGCAGAAAATCGGATGCGCCTGACGTGGTGGAATGCAGCAAATCGCCTTGGAACCTGCTGAAAAAGCAGCAGGTAAGAAGCAAGTATGCAGCAGACCATTCCAAAGCAAATCGCCTATTGCAGGAGACGTTTTCCGCAAGGAGAACGTCTCCTGCTTTTTTGTTTGCAAAAAAGAAAGACCTTATGGCTTGCAAATCATGTTGATGCCGTCGATGAGGGTCTGGATATCCAGATGAGTGTACACACGCTCGGTCAGGCTCATGGCACCGGAATGACCGGCAATCTTCTTCTGAATGGTGGGGTTCACACCGGCATCAGCCATCATGGAAATACAGGTATGCCGGGTGTCGTGGGGCTTGTGCTTCATCCCGTATTCTTCCATCAAAGGGTCCCAGTAGGTGTCGCAGTAATTGAAGTAGTCCAGATGCTTGCCGTCGGTGGTGCAAAGCAGATACTCGCAAGGCGAGCGCTCCATCCATCCTTTGTAAAAGGGCAGCATCTTGTCTGCAATGGGCACCTTCCGGATACCGTTTTCGGTTTTGCTTTCCACCACATCAAAATACTGTTTTTCCAGATGGACGTTCTCCTTCTTCAGATCCAGAAACTCCGAAATGCGGCAGGCATTGTAATTTAGCATGAGCAAAATCTGACAATAGGGATTGGCTTTGTGCGCCCACAGGGCTGCCAGCTCTTCTTTTGTGAAGATATTGCGGTCACGCCGGTTGGGATTCTTGTCCCGGTAACCTGCCAGATCGACAAATTGGGAATAGTCCTTATTGCAGATGTCGTTCTTCATGGCATAGGCATACATCTGGTTGAACAGACCCTTTAGCTTTTTCAGCGTGGGATAGTTCTTGCCGCAGGTTTCGATGACAAGCTGCAAGTCACACAGTTTGATCTCGCGGAAGGCTTTATCGTACAAAAATCCGCAGACTTTGTACGAAGCCTCATACCCCTTTACATTGGAATGTGAGATAGTGGGATACTTGGATTTGGACCAGCGCTCGTACACTTCGGCGAAGGTGACCTTGGCGGTATCGACATCATAAGGGTTCTGATTGTATTCAGCCAGCATTTTCAGACCTTCGGCTCTGGTTTCAGCATAGCCGATGATGATGAAATCCTGAATCTGTCTGCCTTTTCCTTTGTCCAAATGCCAGCCGATGGTTTTGCGTACCATATAGGGTTTTCTGCGTTTTCCGGACATTTTGACTACGCTGCCGTAGCCATTGGGTAATTTCATGTTTTTATCAAACTCCCTTTCGCTCAGGCAGATTTTATGATAAAGAGGAAAACCTCTTATCAACGTTATTTCAGATTTTCCAGCTGCTCCTTGGTCATGGCCTTCAGCTCGGCAAGGCTATATTTGCTGAGATCGGCGGAGTAGAGGGGTTTGTCTGTCAAAGGTGTTCCGGCATATTGGGCCGTATTCTCCTGCATCCAGCTTTTCATCTGTTTGGGATTGTGCCAGTACTCTTCGGACCATGTGCGTGCGGAGGAGAAGTTCTCCAGAAGGTAGCAAAGCGTTCCATTCAGACTGGCATCGGGATTGTCAGCACGAAAAATCAGGGAAGCGGTGAAATTCCCATCGTCGTTTTGCTCGTGTTTGATATCCACATCAAAATGAAGCTCTTTCTTTTTATTGAGTTCATAGAGTACTGCGATGACGTCGGACAGAGAGTTCAGTTGCAGTTGGGGTTCTTCAAACCCCAACAGGTAGGAAGGGGTTACCCCCAAAAAGTTTGCAATGCTGCATACGGTGTCAAAGAAAATCCTGCTTTCACCACTTTCGTAGCTCTGCACGGTGCGCAGGCTTTTCCCCAAAAACTTCGCAAGTTGAGTCTGTGTAATATTTTTTTCTGTGCGGACTTCTTTGATGCGCTGTCCGATTTGTTCGTTTGTAAGATTCATGGCTTCTCACCTCGTCTTAATACTATCATAGGAATGCGAAGAAATCAAGCATCTTAGGCAAATTATATGAAAATTAAATTCATATACAAGATTGACATACGCAATAAAACTGCGTATAATGAAATTGCTGAAAAGCAATCACAAGCAGAAGGAGGTGGAAAGCATGGGAGAAAGTCAGAACTACGGAAAGATGCCGCCGTTTACGGGGAGAAATGTGCCGGTAACGGAAATTGCAAGGGCAATGCACAAGGACGCGCAGTATGTACGAGTGGGCTTGCAACAGGGAATTTTCAAGTTCGGTTACGCAGTCAAGCTGGAAGGTTCCAACGAGTATAACTACTACTGTCCTGACCGCAAGGTATGGGAGGAAATCGGCTATTTTAACCCGGAGAGTCATGTTGGGTAATAAAAAAGAGCGCTTACCCATGCAGGGGTAAACGCTCCGATGAAAGACAGTTCCAACAGCGGCTGCTGTGTGTAACTATCAGGCACCACTGATATTTTACCACAGCAGCCGCCATTTTTGAAGAAAAAATGGGAGGCTTTATGGAAAATGAGAGTACTGTAAAATTGATTTCCCTGGATACGATTCCTGTACAAGAAGTGGAATGGCTGGTATATCCGTTCATTCCCTGCGGAAAGATCACCATCATTCAGGGCGATCCCGGTGAAGGAAAAACGACCTTTATTCTGCAGCTGATTGCGCGCTTGACTACCGGCAGACCTGCATGGGACGGGATGCCGCCTATGACACCCGGCAACGTGATCTACCAGACGGCGGAGGATGGTTTGTCGGATACTATCAAGCCACGACTGGTGACCGCCGGTGCATCCTGTGACAAGGTACTGGTGATCGACGACAGCGATAGGGCGCTGACGCTGGAGGATGACCGGCTGGAACAGGCCATTGTGCAGACCCACGCACGGTTGGTTGTGCTTGACCCGATTCAAGGCTACATCGGGGCCGGGGTGGATATGCACCGCGCCAACGAGATCAGACCACTGATGCACAGGGTCGGTGTCCTGGCTGAAAAGCATCACTGTGCCATCGTCCTGATCGGGCACATGAACAAGAACAGCGGGGAAAAGTCCAGTTACCGGGGACTCGGCTCCATCGACTTTCAGGCAGCTGCCAGGAGTGTTCTGGTGGTAGGCCGTATCAAGGATGATCCGACGCTGCGGGTTGTTTGCCCCACCAAAAGTTCCCTGGCTCCGGAGGGAAAGGCGATAGCCTTTCGCCTCGACCCGGAGCAGGGATTCCAATGGATGGGTGAATATGATATCAGCGCAGAAGATCTCCTGTCTGGCAACAGTCGCGGTCATAAGCTGCGGGAAGCACAGAAGTTCCTGCAGGAAGTGCTGGCGGAGAGGGCCCTACCGCAAACAGAAATAGAGACAGCTGCGGAGCAAAAAGGCATCAAGCCCAAAACGCTGCGCAATGCCCGGTATGAGTTGGGCGTCACTTCCCGCAAGGTAGGGAAACAATGGCTATGGGAATTGACGCAAGAATAAGCAAGAAGGCAAGATGCCCTGTTCTTATAGTTAGGGTCATCTTGCCTCCTTGAAAACAGGAGATTGCTTTTTCAGCCAGGTAGCCCCGCAGGGCGCAAAGGCGCTTTTGATGCGAAGTGTCAAAAGTGCTTTTGCGTTACTCTTGACAAGAGTAACAGAACTCGCCGGCTTGCGCCGGAGAAAGGAGAAATTTTGAAAAGGACAATCAGCGCTATGGTTGGGAAAGGCTCCCTCAATCATAACAGCCGTGAGTTTTATGCTCCCAATGTAGACCCGTCCCGCAGCCATCTGAACATGGAATTTTGCAAGGAAGATATCCGAACGGTGTACCATGAACTGTTTGACGCAGCACAGCAGCGTTACAATGCAAGGCAGACACGCAGTGACCGCCGTATTGCAGATTATTATGAAAAAATCGCGTCCTCTAGGCAGGAGAAGCCCTTTCACGAGGTTGTGCTGCAAATCGGAAACAAGGACGATACCGGCATCGGCTCGGAAATGGCGGAACTTGCCCGGCAATGTCTGGAAGCGTATGTCCATGGCTTTCAAGCACGAAACCACACACTGCGTATGTTTTCTGCTCATTTGCACATGGATGAAGCGACGCCTCATGTCCATATTGATTTTGTGCCCTATATCACCGGCAGCAAACGGGGAATGGATACCCGTGTATCCCTCAAACAGGCGCTGGCGCAGATGGGCTTTGTGGGCGGAACGCGCAGCGCCACAGAGTGGAATCTGTGGGTGCAGCGGGAAAAGCAGGTGCTGGCGGATATCATGCAGGAGCATGGTATCGAATGGGAGCAACTCGGCACCCACGAAGAACACCTGTCTGTATTGGAGTACAAAAAGCAGGAGCGCAGCAAGGAGGTCAAGGAACTGGATTCAGCCATTGCGCAGAAACGTACCGAAGTGGAAAAGATAGAGGACACCTTGCAGGCGGTCCAGAAACAAGTGGTGGACCTTGATAAGATCGAGGCCGTCAGTGCGAAAAAGGCGCTTTTGAGTGACCGGGTAACGCTGCCGCGCAGTGACTTTGAAAACCTGCTCCATGCAGCCAAACAGTATGTGGTGTACCGCCGTCAGGATGAACAGCTGCAGAAACTGCGGGATGCCGCTCAGGAAAAAATCCGGCAGCTGGAAAGTGTGCTGAACAGTCTGAAAAAGAAAGTGAATGATCTGACCAACAGACTGGGAGAGCAGACTGCTCGGTACCGTCAGGCACTCATGGAGGAAAGAGCACGGCGAATGCAGGTGGAAAAAGAAAACGCACGCCTCAAACGGGAAAAAGCAGGTATGGTATCACTTCTGCGAAAACATAAAATCGAATGGAAGGAAAACTTGTTTACTGAACGAAATGAGAGGTAGAAATATATAGACATAAGCTGGTTGGGAAAATTCCTGACCAGCTTTTTATTGTTGAACTGAAATGGGTAGAATAATCAAAAGATATATGATATTATATGAATGTGCATATTGAATGAAATAAATATAAAATTATAAAAAAATATAGGTAGTATTCCGGACTGGAGGCGGCTCTTCAACGAAACATGTGCATGAAATAAGCTGAAGGTTGTATATACGAAATAGAGAGACAGGATGAGGTAAACTTATGAATTTGATTGTCTATAAAGGATTTTCTCTGAATTTTCTTAAAGGTATAGAAGAAAAGCCCTTAGTTGAAACGGAAGTGAGCGACAAAGTAGATATTATGTCGTTTGACAGAAGAACACGCAAACGACTGAATATGGCGCTTATTGAAATGGATGAGAATGATGCAGCTTGGATTACTTATGAAGAGTATTCCTTGATCAAGGCACAGATCGATGAAGCGATAAAAGAGGATGGATTAACGGTTTTAATCTATCGTAATAACCTTTACCCGGATTATTATCCCATACCGTTTGAACTTACTAATGAATTGTCTGAAGAAATAACACGAGTGCTAAGTGGAGATAGTGCAAGTGACGTTTCAAAAGAATGTCAAAAGTTTACGTCTGTTTATAATGCCCTAGTTAATATTGATGGCACGTACTATGGCAGCTTTTGCAATTATGAATATGACAAGAATGATGGTATTAGTATACAAGACTATTATCCTAGTGTAGTAACAATTGAAGAAGGCCTGACATGTGGAGAATATAATGTCTTTCTAAATGATGATATTGACACATATCTGCGGGATCTTGCACACATTGCAGCACAAAAGCCATCGGTAATAGGAATCAGATCTACAGAAGGGTATGTGTCAAAGCGTATGCAGGAGTCTTTGCAAGCATACTGTGTAGAAAATCATATTCGCCTGGTAAGGTTTCATGAGATTCTTCCAGAAGATCAAACAATGGAGGATGCGCTTGTTAATATCGCTAAAAATGATATTGGTATAGCCGGTTTTACTAGCTTTAGAAAGATTAAATTTTATAAAAATCCTGATATTGATAAGGAAGTGATAGAGCTTTCTCAAGGGCAAATAATTCAGGAAATTATACATCAGGCTGAAAAATCTTATGATGTGGATTCTGGGAATTCGTTCAGAGATATTTTTATCACGGCATCAACGGGAGCAGGCAAATCTGTTATGTTTCAGATCCCTGCTGTTTACCTTGCACAAAAATATAAAAAACTGACAATCATTATCGAGCCAGTCAAGGCTTTGATGCAAGATCAGAAAGAAAAGCTAAACAAAAATGGATATACAAGAGTTGCAGCATTTAACTCTGACCTGATTTCGCAAGTTGAGAAAGAGGCGGTTTTAAAGAAAATCAAAGAAGGCGAAATAGATCTTTTATATCTGAGTCCTGAAACGCTCCTCTCTTATTCTATCGAAACGATTATAGGTGAGAGAGAAATAGGGTTACTTATAGTTGATGAAGCCCATATTGTTACAACCTGGGGTGTAGGATTTAGACCGGATTATTGGTATCTAGGCGGGTATATTAATAGGCTGCGCAATCAAATTCAAACAAAAAAGGGAATTAAAAGAAAAGTGTATCATTTCCCGGTATGTGCGTTCACGGCAACTGCGATTAATGGGGGTATTGATGACTCGGTAAGCGATACGGTTATAAGTCTGTATATGGAAAACCCTATAAAATATATTGGTTACGTACGCAGGGATGACATCGGTTTTGATATTGTCCATAAAGTTGAAGGAAAAAGATTGCCAAAATCAGAGTATGAGGCTGAAAAGACAAAAGCGCTAGATGCACGTATTAAAGGGTGGCTTGCAAAAAACGAAAAAACGATTGTCTATTTTCCGTATGCATCTTTGGCAAATGATGCCTTTAAAGGAATTCGCGGCTTTACTGGAATGACCGTAGATAAAAGAATAGGATTGTATACGGGTAGAAATGTAGATGGTTTAAGTCGTGAGGCTTTTAATGCCGCGAAAAGAGAAACGTTTGAGGGATTTCGTAAAGGAACGACACCAATTATGCTAGCAACAAAAGCATTTGGTATGGGAGTCGATGTAGATGATGTCCAGAATGTGTATCACTATGCAGTGACCGGGAATTTATGTGATTATGTGCAAGAAATCGGGCGTGCTGCGCGTAAAAAGTCGATGAGAGGTACGGCTATTACAGATAATTACTATAATGATATCAATTTTATGAAGGTTTTGTTTGGTATGTCTCAAATTAGACAATATCAAATCAAAGCTGTTATCGAGGGAATCTATAACACATATAAAAACAAAAAAGAAGCTCGTAGTTTTTTGATTTCGCCAGAATCATTTACTTATATATTCAATGGTAAAGGCGCAAAAGATGAGGATCAGTGCATAAATAAATTGAAAACCTGTCTTTTGATGCTTGAAAAGGATTTCTTTGACAAATATAACTTTAAAGTTATTGTTTCTCGCCCGCAAAGTGTTTTTACGAAAGCGTTTGTCTGTATAGATAAGGAACACGAAAAGGAAGTCTTATCTTCCCAATATGGGGTTTGTTTTAAGTTTATTGAAAAAGGACGTCATTATGAAAGACAAGCGGATGGTTCCGTATTAAGCGATATAGGAGATATTTATTCTATTGACTTGAAAGAAATATGGGAAAATTACTATCCTAATATTTCTTTCCCACAGTTTAAATATTGGTATTTTAATCCGGATTCTACAGCCAGTGATAAAGTGGTTATTATGCCAGAGATAAGGTCTTTTTTTGCACCTAGACAGAAAGTTAATATCGAAGCACGGAAGGATATGCTGCTTTCTGACTTGCGACAGACAATTTTGGATGATTTTGAATATATAGCCAATACGCTGTATACAAGCTTTGGAAGAAGTTATTTCGCTTTAGATGATATGGTAAAAATCCTTCGCGAGAGATTCGGAATAACAAATGCTAGAATTATTTCGAATTCTTTGTTCGAATTGGTTGATCCGAATGGGCGCTGCGTAAAAAGAAGAACTAGTGAAACTACAGGAAAGACTCAATATTCTCTAACAAATGGAAATTTTAAAGAATTCATGCGCAGGCCAATTTTGAAGTCGAGAATCATTAGCAATTTATCGAAAATATGTGATTCTTGTAGCTATTCCAGTTATATTAGCTTGACATCAGACACCACATCTGTTGTTGCACTTAAATTGTTATCGATCTTCGATTATATTACATATGAGGTTCTGGGAGGTTCGGAACCGGAAATTTTTATTCGTTTAAATGATCCAAATAAGTTTAGAAGTATTGTTATGGGGCAAACGTATTATTCGAATGGTTATGTAAGCAAAGCAAAGCAAAAACATGATCGCGATATAGAAGTTCTGCTTCACTTCTTCAATGGAATAGATACAGACGAGGAAAGATGGGACTATATTGAAAATTATTTTCTTGGATATGATGTGCTGTGTAATATTAAGCCGCAAAATGTTAACGCAGTTAAGATGACGCGGGCGATAGACAAAGAACATTCCTATCAAACAACAAAATTTAAGAGCTGGGAAGATGTGGGAGACTTTTTTGACGAGAATGATCATGTGATCATTAAAGAACTCGGAGAAACAGGTATTAATATTCCTGAATATCTTCAGACAGAAATCAAAAAAGCAGATGTAGGTAGTGATATTCTTATGTCTTGGCCTTCTCGTGATACTTTAATTTGTCAGCAAGATACCTCTGACAAAACAATGGAATTTTTTAGAGTAAGAGGTTGGCATGCGTATAAGATTAATGCGATTGATTACGAATCTATAAAAAAGGAATTGAGCTGAAATGGCACATATTTATCCACAAAAGGAAGATTTAGCAGATGTTCCGTATTCAGAGATTAGAGTCTATGAATTGCTCGAAAAATTACCAGATACATATTATGTATTCCACTCGGTTCAATGGGCAAAAAAAGGAAGCAGATGGAAAACCACATGGAAAGAAAATGATTTCCTTATCCTAAACAAAAATTTGGGAGCCCTTGTGCTTGAGGTTAAAGGCGGTGAAATCGAATGTCATGGTGGTGTTTTTCATCAGATAAACTCTCAAACGCGGAAAGAGAATATCCTTAATCCACAGAAGAAAAACGATCCACTATCACAAGCTATTGATGGTATTTATCACTATCGTAGGCAAATTGATAACATTGCTTTTAATCTTGAGGATAGATTTCCGATAGAAGCTGCAGTTTGGTTTTCAACATGTAAGATAAAAGATAAAATTGCAAGCTTCCCTTTAAAATATCGAGAAGTTGATGGAGCGATACTCGGAGACGAGGATTTTCAGTACGGAGCTAATGCAATTAGAAAGGTATTCGACTTTTACGAGAATTATAATAAAACAAGCGTTTCGGATGAGGAATTTCAGAGAATACTCGATCTCATCGCAAATGATTTTGAGTTAATTACAGCACCAGCGGCACGCAAGGGAGAATTGGATCACGCTTTTTTGAAACTGACAAATGAGCAGACTGGACTATTGGATTATATTTCAGAGCAAAAAAGCGCTACAATACAAGGAGTTGCGGGTACGGGTAAAACTTTAATAGCAAAGGAGGCCGCCCGAAGATTTGGACTTGAAGGGAGAAAAGTTTTATTTCTATGCTTTAATAGATTTTTGTATATGGACCTTCTACGCCGGTATCCATACGAGAATGTGACTTATTATAATTTGAATACTTTTATAGCCAAATACAGACCAGGATTTGACATATCAAATGCTGCACGACGCTCTGCTGAGCTACAAAAGATAAGTTGGGACGCGTTGGACTTCGATGATGTAATAGTGGATGAAGCACAGGATTTTGAAAATTCAGAGATCCTCTATTTCAAAGATTTTACTGAGCTGAGAGAAGGGCATTTCTTTGCTTTTTATGACAAAAACCAGCTTGTTACAACGCGAGAAGTTCCAGAATGGATTAGAAACTCAGAATGCAAATTACTCCTGACCAAGAACTGTAGAAATACGCGTGAGATCGCTTTAACAGCTTATAATGTCATTGATGTAGAACTCAATCAAAAAGTAATGATGGTTGATGGGGAACGAACAGGCATCAGTTTTGTAAAAGGTCAGGCTTTACCCAAGCTTGCAACTTTACTTAAATTACTTACAGGCGATAAATATGGCTATGAGTATTCTGATATAGTAATTTTATCATTGCAAAAAGAGGAAAACTCTATAATGAATGGGGTGAATAGACTTGCGGGAATACCGATCCTGAAAGAAAGGTCGAATACCGCTGTAATGTTCACTACATCACGCAAGTTTAAGGGGCTAGAAAGCCGTGTTGTTATCGTTACTGATATCAATGAAAGCTGCTTTACTAATAGTGATATGAAGAAAAACTTTTATGTTGCGTGTTCACGTGCTACGCAGCAACTTGTGCTATTTGTGAATGCAGACGATGGCCAAATCCAAATTATGGCGGATGCTATTAGTAAAAATAAATTTGCTGCTAAAGGGCGAATAGCAATGAAAACACAAGCAAAAATCTGGGAATTATAAAATGTAAGTTGAGAGAAAAATAAAAAGAGCCTTACTTCTTTGTGCTTCCCTCCACAGTCCTGAGCTGCCGTGGATAAGAAACAGAAAAGAAGCAAGGCGCCTCGCAGATTTTGGCTGAAATTGTGAAAACTTCTGCCTGAATGATTGTAAAATGTACGGCTCTGTGTTATTATTGCCTCTGGAAAACGCTCAAACCGAAGCAGCCAGAACACATTTGCCGCACCGGAAACAATTCAGCAAGCGCTGATTGTATCTTCTGCCTTTTCAAAGCCGCCAACCCGCCTGGGCCGGCGGCTTTTTTGTCGCTTTTGCTGCAGAAGCAAACCAAAAATTGCCCGAAAAGGCTGTCGAAGTCTGTGCAAAAGCCCGATAATAGGTGAAAAAACTGGTATTTGTATGGACAAGCGCCCCAAAGTGAAGTATAATAATCCGGAACAGCTGCCGGGTACGCCGTATCCGGCGGACACTGTAGCGGCGCTTTTCCGCGGCATCTGACTCTGCAATGGGTGCCGGCCCCCGCGGCCGGCCTTTTCTTATGCGCCGGAAAAGTCGTAAACATCCGGCATCATTCCTGAAATAGATGCCGAAGCCTGAAAGACAGGAGCTGCCATGTTATCAGTCAAAACCCGTGAACATATCCGCCGCCGCATGGAGATCACCGGTCCGCACCTGGCGGTGCTGCTGTGCGGAGCCGTCTCCTTGGGCGTATCCCTGGCCGTTGTCAGCGACAGCCTGCGCATTGTGGAAATCAGCGATACCCATGGCCAGAGCGGCGTCATCGTCACCTGTGCCACCGATGTGAACACCCTGGTGGACCAGGCCGGACTGACTGCTCCCGGCAGTGAGGACGAGCTGGAGATTGTGGAGAGCAACGGCCGGGACCGCATCCATGTGCTGCGGGCCTTTACGGTGCCCGTCACCGCCGACGGCGCCACCACCGACCTGGTGGCAACCGATGAGACGGTGGGGGAACTGCTCTCCGAAGCCGGCATTGCGGTGGGGGAGCACGACATTGTGGAACCCGCCCTGGATGAGGAACTGGAGCGGGGGGACAGCGTGACCCTGCAGCGGGTGGAGTACGTGGAGTACACCACCGAGGAGGCCGTCCCCGCCGAGACCGAATACCGCCAGACCAGCCTGTTCTACCGCAATCAGGACAAGGAAACGGTGCTGGAACAGGGCCAGGACGGCCTGGACCAGGTGACCTGGCGGGAGATCTGGGTGAACGGCGAGTGCACCGAAACGGTGGAGATCGGCCGCCAGACGCTGACCGAAATGCAGCCCACCGTCATCAAGTGCTACGGCGAAGGGGTGCCGGTGTCCATCTTCCACGGCCCAGAGGTGGTGGACGGTGTGCCCACGGAGGGCGTTTCTGCGGTGTATACCGGCAAACGCTCCACCGGATACTCGGCCTCCCTGACTTCCAAGGGGGCTTCCGGCCAGCGGCTGACCTACGGCACCGTGGCCGTGGACCCCTCGGTGATCCCCTACGGGACCCTTCTGTACATTACTTCGGATGACGGCCGGTTCGTGTACGGCTACGCCTATGCGGCGGATACCGGCACCGCCATGATGGCCGGCCACGCCTTTGTGGACCTGTACTATGAATCCTACGACGAGGCGGTGACCAGTGCGGTCATCCCGGTGACGGTGTACGTCATTGACGACGAGACCGCGGCTGCCTACAAGGAGGAAAACGACGCCATCCGGGAAGCGGATCTGGCGGAGCACCACTGAAGCGCTTTTCTGTCCCTCTGTCCCTATATAAATAAGGTGCGGCCCTGTCCGGTGTGAACCGGGCACGAAGCCGCACCTTCTGTTTTTGTCTGCATTCCGGAAAGGGGAGTGCCTCAGACCTCCACCCGGCCCACAAAAGCGGTCTCGGCGGGGCCTGCCATCTGCACCGCGTCGTCGGCATCGATGGTGATGGACAAAGTGCCGCCCAGCAGCTCCACCTGCACCGCCTCGCCCCGGGGACATACCCCCCGCAGGACCATGGCGGCCACGGTGGCACAGGCGCCGGTACCGCAGGCCAGGGTCTCGCCGCTGCCCCGCTCCCACACCCGCATGACCAGGTGGTGGGGGTCCCGCACATACACGAATTCGGTGTTGGTGCCTTCGGGGAAGGCGGGGTGCTTCTCAAAGGACGGCCCGATCTCCGCCAGTGCCGCGCCGGTGGGCAGGGTGTCCAGATCTGGCCACTCCACGATGCAGTGGGGATTGCCCATGCTCACACAGGCCACGTCCCAGCTCTTTCCGGCGGCCACCAGGTCGGCATGGACCAGCGGTCCGGCCCCCAGGCCCACGGCGGGCAGGGCGTCCGGGCTGGCGTCAAACCGGCCCATGTCCGCCTGCCACATGCCATCCCCCAGACGGCGCAGGGTCTTGCGGCCGGCCATCAGGGTATCGATCTCGATCACATCCTTGGCCATGCCGTGCTCATACAGGTACTGCGCCACACAGCGCACCCCGTTGCCGCACATGCGCCCCTCGCTGCCGTCGGCGTTGAACATCCGCATGGTGGCGTCGCCTCCGGCCAGTACCGGCGGACAGATGCAGATGATGCCGTCCGCTCCGATGGAGAAATGCCGGCGGGACAGTTTGCGGCTCCAGTCCGCGATCTGCTCCGGCAGGCCGGTCTCCCGGCAGTCCAGATAGATGTAGTCATTGCCGCAGCCGTGCATTTTGGTAAAATCCAGTTGCATAAAAGGCCCTCCTGTGTAATCTCTCTCTCTATCATATCGCGTTTGGGGCTGCCGTACAACCACCGGGCCAAAAAAACTGCCGCGGCGCTTGACAACCCGCATGGGATACGATATAAAATTACATGAAGACTTGCATTCTGCCCGCAGCGTGGGCAACCATAGATGAAGGAGAGTTTAGAATGGAATCCGAAGTTTTTGAACGCATCCGTGAGTATCTGGCTGACCAGCTGGATGTGGAGCCTGAGAAGATCACCCCCGAGAGCGATATCGTGGAAGATTTTGGGGCCGATAGCCTGGATGTCATCGACATGATCACCACCCTGTCCGACGAGTTCGGCGTGGAGATCCCCGACGAGGAGATCGAGAACTTCCACACCGTGGGCGATGTGGTCAGCTATGTGGAGGAACGTCTGTAATCTCCCGGAAAATTGTAGAAAGTGTGAGGAAAAGCAATGGCAAACGATAAGAAAAAGATGGTCGAAGCCATCACCGCGCAGGAAGTGGATTTTGCGCAGTGGTATACCGACATCTGCACGAAGGCCGAACTGGTCGAATATTCCAGCGTGAAAGGGTTTGTGGTGCTGCGCCCCTATGGCTACGCCATCTGGGAGAACATCCAGAAGAACCTGGACAGCCGCTTCAAGGCCACCGGCCACGAGAACGTTGCCATGCCTATGCTGATCCCCGAAAGCCTGCTGAAGAAGGAGGGCGAGCTGGTCAACGGCTTTGCCCCCGAAGTGGCCTGGGTCACTGCCGGCGGCAGCGAACCCCTGGAAGAGCGGCTGGCCGTGCGTCCCACCAGTGAGACCATGTTCAGCGACCACTTTGCCCATGTGCTGCAGAGCTACCGTGACCTGCCCATGCTGTACAACCAGTGGTGCAGCGTGGTCCGCTGGGAAAAGTCCACCCGTCCTTTCCTGCGCACCCGCGAATTCTGGTGGCAGGAAGGCCACACCATCCATGAGACCGCCGAGGAAGCCGAGGCCGAGACCGAGCAGCAGCTGAACTGCTACGCCGATTTCTGCGAGAACGACCTGTGCATCCCGGTAATCAAGGGCCGCAAGACCGACAAGGAAAAGTTTGCCGGCGCCGAAGCCACCTACACCATCGAAGCCATGATGAAGGACGGCAAGGCCCTGCAGAGCGGCACCAGCCATTACTTTGGCGACAAGTTCTCCCGCGCCTATGACGTGACCTTCACCGGCCGGGACAACACCCTGCAGTATCCCTTCCAGACGTCCTGGGGCGCTTCCAGCCGCCTCATCGGCGCCATCATCATGACCCACGGCGATGACGACGGCCTGATCCTGCCCCCGGCCATCGCCCCGGTGCAGGTGGTCATCGTTCCGGTGGCCGCCCACAAGGCCGGTGTCACCGAGAAGGCCCGGGAACTGGCCGCGTCCATCGGCAAGTACGCCCGCGTGAAGCTGGATGATTCCGACAAGGCTCCCGGCTGGAAGTTTGCCCAGTGGGAGATGAAGGGCGTGCCCCTGCGCCTGGAAGTGGGTCCCCGTGACATCGAGCAGGGCCAGTGCGTGCTGGTCCGCCGGGACACCCGCGAGAAGCAGTTCGTCAAGTTCGAGGACCTGGAGACCGCCATTCCGGCCGCTCTTCAGGCACTGGCCAAGGACCTGTACGATCGTGCCCTGAAGAACCGGGAAGCCCGTACCGTCAGCGCCACCACCATGGAAGAGGTCAAGGCCAAGGTGGCCGAAAAGACCGGCTTTGTCAAGACCATGTGGTGCGGCGATCTGGCCTGCGAGGAAGCCATGAAGGAGCAGGCGGGGCTGTCCAGCCGCTGCATGCCCTTTGCCCAGGAGCATCTGTCCGATGTCTGCCCGGTCTGCGGCAAGCCTGCCAAGACCATGGTCGTCTGGGGCATTGCGTATTAAGTTCGCTTTCTGGCAGCGCCCGCAGGGGCGCTGCTTTTTGGTTACGGGGACTTTTTTGCCTTCCGTCCGCTGATTTTTCCGGAAAGGTCGTTGCCGCATGTTTCTGCTTGTGACACTGGGGGTATACGCCGTGGGGCTGGTGCTCACCGCCGTGGGCAGCCGGCTGGCGGGCCGCTGCGCCACCTGGTGCTGCGCCTTGTGCGGGCTGCCCATGTGGGTGGTGTCCGGCACGGTGGCGTCTCTCAGCGTGGCTTTGCCCCAGCTGGTGCTGGCCTTTCTGGCGTCGGGGCTGTCCATCACCTCCATGGCGGTGGGGGTGGCCCTGGCGGGGGCCGTCACCGACCTGGGGCTGGTGCTGGCCCTGTGCCTGCTGCGCCGGTCGGTCACGGTGGACCGGGGGGAGTTCTGCCGCAAATGCGGCATCCTGCTGGCTGCCTGTCTGGTGCTGGAACTCTTTGCCGGGGACGGCGTGCTCACCCACACGGGGGCAGGGCTGCTCATGGCCCTGTTTGTCCTGTTTGTGCTGGAAAGCATCCTCTACCAGTACCGTCTGGCCTATGACGAGGACCTGCAGCCCATCGGGGTGGGCCCTCGCCGCCTGCCCCGCAGCGCCGCTGTGCCCGCCATGCAGACCATGGCCTTTCCGGCCATGAGCCTGACCAACAGCATGAAGAATCTGGCCGGCATGCTCTTTGGGGCCGCGCTGCTCACGGTGGGGGCCTGGGCGCTGCTGTACAGCGCTACGGTGTTTGCCAATCTCACCGGTACCATCCAGGCGCTGTGGGCGGCCACCCTCATCTCCTTCGGGTTCAGCCTGCCCCTGTTGGCCGAAGTTTTGCACCATCCCTTCGGTTCGGTGTGGAAAAAATTTGCGGTGCGCTGCCGGGTACATCCCCCGGCCGCCCTGCCCATGCAGATGCTGAACAGTGCCATCCTCAGCCTGACCTTTGTGCTGCCCGTGTGCAGCCTGACCTATCGCCAGCACCTGCCGGTGGGAGCCCAGTTCCGCCGGTACGACATGCCGGCCTGTCTGGCTCTGGGCCTGATCCTGCTGCTGCCCGCCCTGCTGAAAAAGCGGCTCTACCGCTGGCAGGGAGCCCTCTGCTTTGCCATCTATCTCATCTATGTGGCGGCGGTGCTGCTGGCTCCGCTGGCCGGCGCCTGAACCATTCCAGACAAAAACCGCCCCGGGAACCTTGCGGCTCCCGGGGCGGTTTGTTGTTGTTACAGGGATTTCTGCATCCAGCAGGCATCGGCATAACGGCCGTCGGCGTATTTCATGTTGTGGGGCAGGGTGCCGCAGCGCACAAAGCCCAGCCGTTCATACAGAGCCACGGCGGGCCGGTTTTCGGCCATGACCGTCAGTTCCGCCTGCTCATACCCGGCAGCCTTTGCCTGCGCCAGCAGGGCGGTCATCATGGCGGTGCCGATGCCCTTGCCGCAGAACTTCTGATACAGGGCAATGGAAACTTCGCACCGGTGGGAAACCCGCCGAAAAGGCCCCACCGATGCCAGAGCGCAGCTGCCCGCCAGTTCGTCCTTATAAAAGCCCAGCAGCATCAGATCCCGGGGGGAATCCAGCCGCCCCTGCAGAAACTGCTGTTCCTGGCCGAGAGAAAAGCTGCTTTCCCCCGGTTCCCGCAAAAGGTAGGGCGTTTCGGCGGTGGTACCTTCCAGATAGGCCAGCACCGCTTCGGCGTCCTGGGGTCCGGCGCTGCGCAGGGTCAGGGAACTGCCGTCCCGCAGAGGGACTGTCTGTTCAACAAAAACCATGAGGCTGTGCCTCCTTTTATTCGGTGTGGCCTACGGGCAGGGTGAAGGTGAACCGGCACCATTTGCCCTGCTCGCTCTCGGCCTTGATCTGGCCGCCGGACAGGTTGATGAGCACCTTGCAGATGTGCAGGCCCAGGCCGCTGCCCCGGGTGTTCAGGCCCCGGGAGCGGTCCTCCTTGTAGAAACGCTCAAACACAAAAGGCAAAGCTTCGGGAGAGATACCTTCGCCGGTGTTCTCCACCGCCACCACCACCATGCCGCCGTCCCGTTTCACCGAGAACCGGATGATGCCCTGGGGCGGGGTGAACTTGATGGCGTTGTCCACCAGATTGTACACCACCTGATGGATCAGGTCCGGGTCGGCGTAGACCGGTTCCCTGGCCGGTTCCAGCCCCTGGATGTCGATCTGCCCGTCCTCGATGCGCTTCTCGTCGGACAGCACCACGTCGGTGATGGTGTCCCAGATGTTGCAGTTGCGGGCCTGGAATTTGTATTCCCCGGATTCCAGCTTGGTGATGTCCAGCATGTTCTGCACCAGACGGGCCAGCCGTCCGGTCTCCTGGGAGACGATGCCCAGATAATGCTTGTACTCTTCCTGGGGGATGGTGCCGTCCAGCATGCCGTCGATGAAGCCCTTGATGCTGGTCATGGGGGTGCGCAGCTCGTGGGCGATGTTGCCCATGAACTGGCCCCGGGCGTTGTCGATGGTCTGCAGGCGGGCTGCCATGTTGTTGAAGGTGGTGGCAAAGTCGGCCAGCTCCTCACAACCGTCCACCGGGGCCCGGGCGGTGAAGTCCCCGCTGCCCAGCTGTCGGGCGGCCTCCCCGATCTGCTCGATGGGGGCGCTGATCTTGCGGGCAAACAGGATGGAGATGGCGCTGGCAAAGATCAGGATGCCCACCGCCGACATGAGGAAAATGCTCAGAAGATCGCTCACATACTGGTGCAGGGCGTCCATGGAGGTGGCCACGAACAGATAGGCGTTGGTGGTGGGGCCCTCGATCAGCCGTCCGGCGGTGTAGTATTTGGTGCTGAACACCCCGTCCAGGGTATCCTCGCTGTAGTAGTCCACCCCACTGTTCAGCACGTCCAGCACCTCGGCGGGCACGCTGGCCCCGGTCAGGTCGGCGGCCTCGGTGTGCAGGATGACCTTGCCGGTGGGGTCGGTGATGAAGATGACCGCGTCGGCGGAGGTATGGAAGAGCTCAAATCCGCTCTCAATGTTCTCCTTCAGTGCCTCGTCGGTGATGGGCCGGGTCACGTCGCTGCCCTGGTCGGCAAACCGCTGGCTCAGGGCGGTGGCGCCGTCCAGCACGCTGGTCAAAGCGCTCATCCGCTCGTTGGAAAAGTAGGCGATGGACAAAGCACTCTGGATGCCGCACATCAGAGCCAGACTCAGCAGCAGGACCAGGGCAATGCTGGTGAACAGCTCGCGGCTGATGGTTTTGCGATGCACTTTACTCTTTCACCTCGAACTTGTACCCCACGCCCCAGACGGTCTTCAGGCACCACTGGTCGGAAGCGCCCTCCAGCTTTTCCCGCAGACGCTTCACATGTACGTCGATGGTGCGGGAATCGCCGTAATACTCAAAGCCCCAGACTTCGTCCAGCAGCTGGTCACGGGTGTACACCCGGTTGGGGTGTCCGGCCAGACAGGCCAGCAGTTCCAGTTCCTTGGGCGGGGCGTCCACCACCTTGCCCTTGACCTTCAGCTCGTAGCGGTTCATGTCCAGGTGCAGGTTGTCAAAGCTGTACACGCCCTTGTCCTCCTCGTTGGACACGGCACACCGGCGCAGCACCGCCTTGATGCGGGCGGTGACCTCCTTGGTCTCAAAAGGCTTGACGATGTAGTCGTCGGCGCCCAGTTCCAGGCCCAGCACCTTGTCGTAGGTCTCGCCCTTGGCGGTGAGCATGATGATGGGGGTCTTGTGGTTCTGGCGGATGCGGCGGCAGACTTCCCAGCCGTCCATATCCGGCATCATCACGTCCAGCAGCACCATGTCCGGGTGCAGCTTGTCAAATTCCTGCAGAGCGGTCTTGCCGTCGTAGGCCAGCGTCACCGCAAAGCCTTCCTTGACCAGATACAGCCGCAGCAGTTCACAGATATTTTTGTCGTCGTCCACGACGAGAATTTTTTCGTTCGCCATTCCGGAATTTCCCTCCAATAGATGGTATTTCTCTTATTATACGGGGCAAATGTTGAAAAATAAAGAAGAAACCGTACATTTTCCCTTTTTTGGGCAAAGAAACAGGCAAAGATTTTTCCCGCTCTTCCCCGGCGGCCCCGCATATGGTATACTGAAGAAAAATCCCACCCTCTGCAGGAAAGGAGTGCTGCCCATGGCCGGTTCGTATGTATGGGAAGACCGCAAGCGCATCATCTTCGGTCTGCCCTTCACCTTCACCACCTATCACCTCACCAAGGAAAAGCTGCTCATCCGCAGCGGCATCCTCAACACAAAGGAGGAGGAGATCCGCCTGTACCGCATCATGGATGTGACCCTGAACCGCTCTTTGTGGGAGCGCCTGTTCGGGCTGGGCACCATCCACTGCTGCTCGGCGGACAAATCCACCCCGGAATTCGACATCCGCTGGATCCCGCACTCTGCCGATGTGAAGGAGACCCTCTCCAACATGATCGAGGAGGAGCGCCAGGCCAAGCGGGTGAGCAGCCGGGAATTCATGACCGATGAGGGCGACGGGGACGACGACATGATGTGAAGCCCTTTATCAGCACACAGAAGCGGCAGGGAACAGCCCCTGCCGCTTTTTGCTGCCTGCCGCCCCTTGCCTGTTGGCTCCGGGATGTGTATAATAAACACTGGTATAAAATGCAGCAGTACGCCAAAGGAGCGAATCGTAATATGAAACTCGGTATCGTCGGCCTGCCCAACGTGGGCAAGTCCACTCTGTTCAACGCCATCACTTCCACCCGCAACGCCCAGGCGGCCAACTATCCCTTCTGCACCATCGAGCCGAACTCCGGCATCGTGGCGGTGCCGGACCCCCGTCTGGACAAGCTGGCCGAGATCTGGAAGACCGACAAAAAGACCCCTGCCACCGTGGAGTTTGTGGACATCGCCGGTCTGGTCAAGGGTGCAGCCTCCGGCGCGGGCCTGGGCAACAAGTTCCTGGGCCATATCCGGGAATGCGATGCCCTGGTGCATGTGGTTCGCTGCTTTGACGATGACAACATCGTCCATGTGGTGGAGGATGTGAACAAGCCGGAGAGCGTGGACCCCATCCGGGACATCGACGCCATCGACCTGGAACTGATCCTCTCCGACCTGGAAATGGTCAACAACCGTCTGGGCCGCCAGCAGAAGGCTGCCAAGACCGGCAACAAGGCCGCCGCCGCGGAAGCCGCCTGGCTGGCCGATCTGGCCGCCCATCTGGAAGCCGGCCAGCCCGCCCGCACCTTTGCTTTTGATGAGGAGGACACCGCCCAGCTGGCCGCCCGCAAGGAGCTGGGCCTGCTGTCCGCCAAGCCGGTGATCTACGCCTGCAACGTGGGCGAGGATGACCTGCTGGGCGGGCTGGATGCCAACCCCTACTACCCCCTGGTGGTGGCCCGGGCCGAGGCCGAAGGCGCCCAGGCCATGCCCATCTGCGCCAAGACCGAGGAGGACATTGCCGACTCCACCCCCGAGGAGAAGCTGGCCTTCCTGCAGGAGATGGGCATTGAAGCCACCGGTCTGGACAACCTGATCAAGGCCAGCTACAAGCTGCTGGGCCTCATCAGCTTCCTCACCGACGGCAAGAAGGAATGCCGCGCCTGGACCATCAAGGCAGGCACCAAGGCACCCCAGGCTGCGGGCAAGATCCACTCCGACTTTGAGCGGGGCTTCATCCGCGCCCAGGTCATCAGCTACGACGAGCTGGCCGCCGACAACTTCGACTACGCCGCCGTCAAAGCCAAGGGCAAGCAGCGCACCGAAGGCAAGGAGTATGTGGTGCAGGACGGGGACATCATCGAGTTCCTGTTCAACGTCTGAGGAAAGGGGAAAAGACCATGATCATCGGCATTATGGGCGCCATGCCCGAGGAAGTGGCACAGCTGTGTGAGAAGCTGTCCGATGTGCAGAAGGAGACCTACGCCGGGGTGGAGTATTACCGCGGCAGTCTGGCGGGCAAGCAGGTGGTGGTCTGCTGCGCCGGCATGGGCAAGGCCAACGCTGCCGCCACCACCCAGGTGCTGGCCGGCCGCTATGGCGCCGAAAAGATCATCTTCTCCGGCATTGCGGGCAACATGACCAGCAAGATCGGCATCGGGGATGTGTGCGTGGGCCGCACGGTGGTCTACCACGACGCCCAGAACGATATGATCTGCCAGAGCGCTCCCTTCCTGCAGGAGTTCCCCGGGGACGAGACCCTGGTCAGCGCCGCCATGCAGGCCTGTGAGCGCTGCGGCGTGAAGGCCATTGCGGGCAAGATCGCCACCGGCGACACCTTTGTGGGTGACGCCGAGACCAAGCGCCTCATTGAAGAAAAATGCCACCCCGACTGTGTGGAGATGGAAGGGGCGGCCGTGGCCCAGATCGCGGCGCGCAACGGGGTCCCCTGCGTGATCCTGCGTGCCATGAGCGACAACGCCGACGAGGACGGGTACGAAGTGCTGGTGGTGCGGGATTTCAGCATTGCCGAGTATGTGCGCACCGCCACCGCCATTGTGGAGACGATGATCGAAAGCCTGTAACAGGCTCCCGGACAAACAACAAAGCCCTTCCCGGTATGCAGTTGCCGGGGAGGGCTTTTTCACTCTCTTATTTTTCCTATACAGGGGATCACGGATTCAGGATGGTGCGCCAATCCAGGTCGCCGTGTTCCAGACCGTGGATGAGCACTTCGGCGGTGGCGATGTTGGTGGCCACCGGGATGTTATGTACGTCGCACAGGCGCAGCAGGTTCATCTCGTTGGGTTCACCGGGCTTGGCGGTGATGGGGTCGCGGAAGAAGAGGAGCATGTCCACCTCGTCGCAGGCGATGCGCGCCGCGATCTGCTGGTCACCGCCGTGTTCCCCCGGCATGAAGCGCTGTACATCCAGCCCGGTGGCTTCGGACACCAGCCGCCCGGTGGTCCCGGTGGCGATCAGCCGGTGCGACGCCAGAATGCTGCGATACGCGATGCAGAACTGAACCATCAGTTCCTTTTTGGCATCGTGTGCAACCAATGCAATCGTCATAACAAACCCCGCTTCCCTCATGCCAGCGGCATGATGAACAACATATAATTCTCGACCAAAGAAAAACCCCGCAATGGGTTCAACCGGTAAATGTCAATGGAATCCGCTGCCCCAGCACCCGGCCCGCCATGGCGGCACCGGCTTTCTGGGCGGCACAGCCCTGGGGCAAGGCCTCGCCCTGTGCCCCGGCCAGCTGCAGTTCCCGGCTTTCAGGGATCACGGCCAGCAGCCGCACCCCCACGGTGTCGATGCATTCGTCCAGATCAAACACCGGCGCTCCCCGCCCGAAACTCTGGCGGGTCACCCGGTTCATGACCAGACGCACATTGTCCTGGGGATGTCCGCCCTCAATGAGCGCGTCGGCCACAATCCGCCCGTCGCGCAGCGCCACCGGGTCAGGCGTAAGCACAATCAATGCCTGTTCCGCCAGCTGGGCAGCGGCCTGGAAAGGGGCGCCCATACCGGCGGCGGTATCAAACAGGATAAAATCAAAATATCCGCGCATGGCCAGGATCAAAGCGGCCAGCGGCGCCGGACGGACTTCGCCGCCCTCATAGGGTGCACTGATGACCGAAAGGCCCGGATAGATGGGACTGGGCACAATGGCCTTGTCGCCCTGACAGCGGCCGCACAGTACATCCTCGATATCATACACGGTCTTGCCGTATACCCCTGCGATCAGGTCCACGCTGCGCAGCCCGGAATCCAGCTCAATGAGCAGGACCCGCCGTCCCTGTCGGGCCAGTTCGGCGCCCAGCAGGACCGAGGTGGTGCTTTTGCCGGTACCGCCCTTGCCGGAACAGATCATGATGGTTTGTGCGTTCACGTCAGCGGGCCTCCGGTCGGTTTTTGTGGAAATGATGCAGCAGACATTGCCCCGAGTATAGTACACTATTTGGCTATACTTGGAGTTATCCTTTATTATTCTAGCACAAGACAAGACCCCCGACAACTGTTTTTTTGATAAAAATTGGACAGAATTTTTGCACACAATCACGGCAAAATACGCCGCTGGCCCACGGCGTGACGTTAACTTTTGCACACAAAAGGGCTTTCTGTTTGTTGCAGTTTATCCAAATAAAGCATCGGCCACTGCCCGCATGACGGGGGCCGCATTGGCGCCGCCGCCCCCGTATTCCAGCACCACCGCCACCGCATATCGGGGAGCCTGGGCGGGAAAATATCCGATGAGCACCGAGTTGGTGTAGTATCCGCCGCCGGGGGCCCGCTCGGGGCGCTGGGGGCTGCCGGTCTTGCAGGCCAGGGACACCGGTGCCTCCCGCAGGGCGGAGAGGGTCTGGGCCATCTGGATCATCCCTTCCCGGATGGGGGCAAACACCTCTTCGCCCCCCGGCGCCTGCGCAATGGTGCGGGGTTCATACTGCCACACGGTCCGGCCGGCGGCGTCCACCGCCCGGTCGGCAAAATGCAGGGCGGGGCGCTGCCCGTCATTGGCCAGGGCGGCCGCGTAGGCTGCCAGCTGCAGGGGCGTCACGGCGGTATTGCCCTGGCCGATGGCTGCCTGCAGGGCCAGACCGTCCTGGTAGTTTTCGTCGGTGGTCCAGGTCAGCCGCCCCGCCGCCGCGGGCAGTTCAATGCCGGTGTCGGCGGCCAGCCCCAGCTGCTGGGCGGTGGCCGAAAAGGCATCCACCCCCAGCCGGCGGCCCACATCATAAAAGTAGATGTTGCAGCTGTGCCGCAGGGCGGTCAGCAGATTCACCGGCCCGCTGTGGCCCAGCTGCAGGCATCCCGGCTGGTAGCCGCTGTAATACAGGTACCGGCCGGTGCAGTTCACCGTATCCTCCACCGTGATGAGCCCTGCCGCCAGGGCGCTGGCCGCCACCGCCGGCTTGAAGGCCGACCCCGGCGCATACAGTCCGGCGCACACCCGGTCCAGCAGGGGAGCGCCCTCATCCGCCGCCAGGGCGGTATAGTCGCGGCGCCAGGTATTCAGGTCGTATCCCGGCCAGCTGGCCGCCGCCAGCACCCCGCCGGTCTGCACATCCACCACCACGGCGGCTCCGGCATTGCACTCCCGGCCGGCCCCTGCCCCGGTGGTGGTCTGCAGGGTCCGGATGCGGTCCTGCAGGGCCGCCTGCACCGTCTTTTGCAGCCCGCTGTCCAGGGTCAGGACCAGGGTGTCCCCGGGTACGGGGGATTGGGCCACCGTCTCGCTGCGGGTGCCGTCAAACCCGGCCGATACCCGGATGCGCCCGTCCTGCCCCCGCAGCAGTTCATCGTATACCTTTTCCAGCCCGCTCTGGCCGATCTCCGCGTTCATGGCCACCCCGGCGGTGCGCAGGGCGTAGTCCTCCGCCTCCCACTGTTCGGCGGTGATGGGGCCGGTGTCCCCCAGTGCATGGGGGAGCAGGGTGCCGTCCGGCCAGCTCCGGGTACCCCGGGCCACCAGACGCACCGCCCCGCTCTGGGGCAGACCGGTGGCGTACAGGGCGGCGGCCTGGGCACCGGTCAGCCCCTCGGCCAGGGTCAGCTCCCCGGCGCTGGCGGCAGAAAAAAAGGCGGCGAGCTGTGTTTCCACATCCTCGCCGCTTGCGTCGGTCAGTTGATAGTCCTGCAGGATCTGCCATGTCTGCTGTAGGGTCGTGCCTTCCGGAGCGGGCAGGCACAGGTTCAGGTCATACACCGTATCATCCCGGGCCAGGATCTTTCCGTTCCGGTCCACAATGTCTCCCCGGGCTGCGGGCAAGGCCACGCTGTAGCTGGTCTGGCTGGCCTCCGCCACCTTCTGGGCGTAGTGGTCGGCCATGACGAACTGCATCCAGGCCAGCCGCACCGCAAACAGCACGAACACCGCCCCGCACAGCACCAGCAGGACGGTCAGTCTCTTTTTGCTCGGCGTGGTTCTGCGCCGTTTGCTCATTGTTCTCACCCAGCCTTCCGCCAGCTATTATACACAGCAAGCGCAAAAAATGCAATATCAGCCGTCTTGTGCGCCCTCCGGCAGAAAGAATACGGCCCCCGCCATGCTGCCGGTGTCCTGCAGGGGGGCCTGCTCGGTCAGACCGGTGCTGTCGGCGGCGGGGGCTTCAGCCAGGGTGCCCACCCACAGTCCGTCGGCGGTGGTCACCGCCGTGCCGGCTTCCAGGCCGCTGTGCCGGGGCAGCCCGCTCACCAGCAGGGCTCCGCCCTTGCGCAGCAGCACGCCGCAGCAGTCCCCGGCCAGCACCGCCGCCGCGCCCCGGTCCCGCCCTGCCGGGTCCACCCGGCTGCCGGTGCCGTCCACGGCGCTCACCACCCCGGCCAGCCGCCCCTCCTCATCCAGCACCGGGGCACCGGGGGCGTACTGCCCCGCCAGGATCATGGTCCCTTCCGGCTGGCGGGCGATGACCCGGACCGGTGTCCAGCCGCCGGTTTCGGGGCGGGCAGGACTTTCCAGCAGGGTGCGCAGGGCCTGGTTTTCGGCTTCCAGCGGCGCTGCAGCGGCCACGGCGGCGTGCAGGATGGCGCTGCGCCGCCGCAAAGACTGCAGCCGGCGGGTGTACCCGGGCACAAAATGCTCGGCCAGCAGGGTGTCCGCCCGGGCCGGGACCTGGGCCAGCACCGCCCATACCGGGCCCAACCGGTCCCGCAGGCACCATCCCGCCGCCGTCAGCAGCAATACCGCCCCCAGCACCGCCAGCCGCCGACGTCGCTGCCGGCGGCTCCGCCGTCCCCGGGTGAAATCCAGTCCGTCCCGCATGATGTCTCCCTCCGCTCAACCGTTCTCTTGTCCAGCATATGCCCGCAGGGCGGATGCTAGACTTTGCGGGGACTTTTCCTGTATAATAGCCACATAGGTCACCGATGATAGAAGGGAAGGAAACCATTATGTCCTATCGTTTGTTTGTGCTGGATATCGACGGCACCCTGCGCCCCCGGGGCTGTACCTGCGTGCCCCGGACCACGGCCAAAGCCATCAAGGCGGTGCAGCGGGCGGGGGTCAGGGTAGCCATTGCCACCGGCCGGGGTCGGGCCAGCGTGCCCAAGGATCTGCTCAGCGGCATCCACCCGGATTACTGGATCTGCTCGGCGGGGGCCCATGTGCTGGATGCCAAAGGCACCCTGCTTTATGATACCCGCATGACCCCCGAACAGATGTATGCCCTGGTGGATTTCTGCGAAAATTACGAGTATCCTCTGCGGTTCATCTTTACCGACGGCAGCTATGCCTACCTGGGGTATGAGGAGTTCCGGGCGTGGGGGAAGACCCACCCCATCGGCATCGACCTGAAGGACGGGATGGACCAGGACCGGCACCTCCTCGACATGCCCTTCACCGCCTTTGCATGGCTGAACCGGGAAGCCGCACAGCGGTTCCAGGACAAGTACGGGTACCTGGGTCTGCGGTTCGTGTTTGACAAGGACGATGCCTGTGATGTGCTGCCGCCGGAGGTGGACAAGGGCCATGCCCTGACCGGCCTGCTGGAAAAGCTGGGCCTGCCCGCCGCCGACTGCGTGGCTGTGGGCGACGGGGACAACGACGTGGGCATGCTGCAGGCTGCCGGCCTGGGCGTGGCGGTGGAAACCGGCAGCGAGGCGGCCAAAGCCGCCGCCGACCGCCTGTGCCCCCCGGGGGACACAGGCGGCCTGGAAGCCTTGTGCCGGGAACTGTGGCCCCATGCCTTTGAGGAGGGGTGAGCCGTGGCCGAGTATACCCGGGTGGGCCCGGGCCTGCCGCCCCTGCACGCAGACCACGCCCGGGTGCTGATCCTGGGCAGTTTTCCCAGCCCCAAGAGCCGGGAACAGGGGTTTTATTACGGCCATCCCCAGAACCGCTTCTGGCCGCTCATGGCGGCGCTGACCGGCAGTCCGGTGCCGCAGCATGATGACATTGCGGCAAAAAAGCAGATTATTATACAAAACGGAATGGCTGTCTGGGACGTCATTCGCAGCTGCGAGATACGGGGCGCCTCGGACGCTTCCATCCGCAGCGTGGAGCCCAACGACCTGGCCGCCCTCATTGCAGAGCTGGGGGTGGAGCGGGTGGTCTGCAACGGCAGCACCTCCGCCAGACTCTACCGCAAGTACGCCCTGCCCCACACCGGGCTGGAAGGCATTGCCCTGCCCTCCACCAGTCCGGCCAACGCCTCCTTCCGTCTGGACCGGCTGCAGCAGGTCTGGGGCCAGGTCCTGGGGCCCTTCCTGCCCCGGCGGGGTGTGACCAAACTGTAAAAAAACCGAAAACTTTGCATGCACACGCCCGAATCAATTTGCATAGCGTGTGCCTTTGCATTATAATGAAGCTATCACCATCCTGGGAGGTACGCCCATGCGCAAGTGGGAAGAAATACGCCGCCGTCCGGTGCTGCCGCTGTATCTGGCGGCGCTGGTCTGGCCGGTGGCGGCCCTGATTCTGCCGGTCTATACCCTGTGGGGGCTGCTGGTCACGGCGGCGCTCAGTGCGGCGGTGGGACTGGCGGCGGGGCGGCTGTGTCCCACCCGGGTCATCCGGCGGGAAGTGCCCTTTTCCACCGGCAGCGAGGACACCGACGCCATGCTCCGCGGCATTTCCGATAACCTGGACGCTCTGGCCGGACTGAACCGGGCCATCCCGGACGCGGGACTTTCCCATCAGCTGGACCGGATGGAAAAAGCCGGCCGAACCATCGTGGCCGAGATCGAACACGACCCCAAAAAGGCGCCCCAGGTGGACCGTTTTGCCCGTTACTACCTGCCTGAAGCCGTCAAGATTTTGTCGGCGTACGCCCGGATGCAGACGGTGCAGGGGGACAATGCGGTCCAGGTCCGGACCGAGGTCAACGATACCGCCGGCACCATCGCCCAGGCCTTTGAAAATCAGCTGGATGCCCTGTATTCGGCGGAGGCGCTGGATATCAGCACCGACATCGAGGTGCTGGAAGGCATCCTGAAAGGGCAGAATCTGACCCGCTGAAGGATACACAATCATCATTGTACTTGCAAATACCCGAGAATATGAGAAAGGATTGATTTTTTATGGCAGAAAAGACCACCCCGGAATTTGACCTGAACGCGCCCGCCGCACCCAGCCTGACCCTGGATGCTGCCCCGGCGGCGCCCAGCCTGACCCTGGACCCCGAAGCGGATGCCAAGGTGGTGGCCGAAGCCCAGAAAGCTGCACCGGTCAAGGTGGAGGACACCCCCCTGACCCCGGAAGAACAGCAGATGGTGGATGACTTCGCCAAGAAAATCGACATCACCAATTCCCAGATGGTGCTGCAGTACGGCGCAGCCAGCCAGAAAAAGCTCAGCGATTTTTCGGACACCGCTCTGTCCAAGGTCAAGACCAAGGATATGGGGGAGACCGGCCAGCTCATCACCGACCTGATCGGGGAACTGCAGGGCTTTGACGCGGCGGAGGAATCCAAGGGATTCTTCGGCTTCTTCAAGCGCCAGCAGGCCAACATCGCCAACCTCAAGACCAAGTACGAGAAGGCGGATGTGAACGTGGAGCGCATCAAGGCCAAGCTGGAAGACCACCAGGTCACCCTGATGAAGGACATCACCATGCTGGACAAGATGTACCAGCTGAATCTGGTCTACTTCAAGGAGCTGACCATGTACATCCTGGCCGGCCGCAAGAAGCTGGCGGATGTCCGGGCCAACGAGCTCAAGGCGGCCCAGGAAAAGGCCCAGCGCTCCCAGCTGCCGGAGGACGCCCAGGCGGCCCGGGATCTGGCCGATATGTGCGACCGCTTTGAAAAGAAACTCTATGACCTGGAACTGACCCGCAACATCTCCATCCAGATGGGCCCCCAGATCCGGCTGATCCAGTCCAATGACACCATGATGGCGGAAAAGATCCAGACCACCATCATCAACACCATCCCCCTGTGGAAGAACCAGATGGTGCTGGCCCTGGGCATGGCCCACAGCCAGCAGGCCATGCAGGCGGAGCGTGCCGTCACCGATGCCACCAACGAGCTGCTGCGCAAGAATGCCGCCACCCTCAAGCAGGGGACCATCGACATCGCCAAGGAGTCCGAGCGGGGCATTGTGGATCTGGAGACCCTGAAGCAGACCAACCAGGAGCTGATCTCCACCCTGGATGAGCTGAACAAGATCCGCGCCGACGGCAAGGCCAAGCGGGCGGCCGCTGAGGTGGAGCTGGGCCGCATCGAAGGGGAACTGCGGGCCAAGCTGCTGGAAATGAACAAGTAACGCCTTTTTCCAAAAGAGGATACCATGCAACTGCAACAACAGGAAACCTTTACCATTCAGGGCCCCCAGCTGGAAGTGCTGGGTCAGGCCGAGAGCAAACTGCCTGCCCCGGCACGGCGGGCGCCCACCGCTGCCCTGGTGCTGGTGGTGGCTGCCCTGGTGTCGGTGTTCGGCATCGGCGGGCTGAAACTGAAAGGAAGCTATGCCCGGGTGCAGGGGCTGTACACCACCGCCGCCAATGAGTACGGCGATGGCATCCAGACCGACCTGGCCGCCCAGGCCGACGCAGCCGCCAGCCTGATCCGGCTGGCCGGACGTATCCTGGGGGAGACGGAACCCACCGTTGCCCAGGCCAGCACCGCCCTGGACGGCTGGAACGCCGCCGAAGCGACCCCTGACGCCCAGTACCGGGCCAACCAGGCCCTGTATGCGGCGGTGGGGGACACCTACACCGCCGCCAGCCTGCAGGCCGACAGCGACCAGCGCAACCAGCTGGACGCCCTGTATGCGGAGTTCACCTCCCGGCAGGCCCTGGTGGAGCGGGCGGCGGCCAACGACTATAACCCGGCGGCGGAAGCATACAACCGCACCACCGCCTCCTTCCCCGGCAATCTCATCGGCGGGCTGTGGGGCGTGGGCCGTGCGGAACTGTTTGCCCCCACCGATACCGCCAACGGCTGAAAGAGGGGAGATACCCATGAAACAATCCATCCTGCCCCGGGCCGTCGGGGTCCTGACGGCAGCGGCCCTGTGCACGGCCTGTGCGCTGCCGGTGCTGGCGGCGCCCCAGGCGGACCCGGACAAGGCCGTCATTGACAATGCGGATATCCTGTCCAAGGAGACCGAGACCTACGTCACCAACATCAGCACCGCCCTGCAGAACACCTGCGGCGCCCAGATCGGTGTATACACGGTGGATACCATCGGCAACTACACCATGGAAGGCTATACCTACGAGCTGGCCAACGAATGGGGCCTGGGCGACGCCGACAAGGACAACGGCATTGTGCTGCTGCTGGCGCCCGGGGAAGACAACTACCACGCCATGTGCGGTGCCGGTCTGGAGACCCAGTTCACCGTCCAGATGCTGCAGACCATCCTCAACGAGGATATGGAGCCCAACTGGGTCAACAAGGACTATGATGCCGGCACCCGCCAGACGGTGTACGCCATGGCCGAAAAGCTCTGCACCATCTACGGCCTGACCTTCGATCTGGACGACGCAGCGGCGGGCAGCATCCCGTCTGCCGGCACCGTGTCCGGCAGCGCCCCGGCGTCCCCGCCTCCCCAACGGGGCGGTGTCTCCTTCGGCGGTGTGCTGATTCTGGTGGCGGTGCTGGCCGTGGTCATTGTGCTGCTGGCTGTGCCCCGCCGGTATTACGGCAGCCCCGGCGGATACCGCGGTCCCACCTTCATCTGGTTCGGCGGCTTCGGCCGTCCCCGGGGCCCCCGCCCGCCTCGTCC
>ERZ1090860.63-NODE-63-length-64945-cov-17.488226_pt1 | contig 64945 bp, 52 predicted proteins | sample MGYA00478483_ERZ1090860 | MGnify/ENA primary metagenome ERZ1090860 (study PRJEB33644, sample SAMEA5815741) | chicken gut metagenome | biome: Chicken; feature: Gastrointestinal Tract; material: Caecum | place: Ireland | collected 2019-01-01 | study: A study of the...
TTCGTCAGACACTATATATTGTGGAATTTTAGTCCAAGGGCTTCATCGTGGGGAAAAGAAGTACATCGCGGATGGCGTCCGCGCCGGTCAGCGTCATCACCAGCCGGTCCACACCGATGCCCAAGCCGCCGGTCGGCGGCATGCCATATTCCAGCGCAGTCAGGAAATCCTCATCGATGTCGCAGGCTTCTTCGTCACCGGCCGCCTTTGCAGCGGCCTGCGCTTCAAAGCGACCGCGCTGGTCGATCGGGTCATTGAGCTCAGAGAAGGCGTTCGCATGCTCACGTCCCAAGATAAACAGCTCAAACCGCTCCGTATAATTTGGATTCTCCGGCGAACGCTTGGCCAGCGGCGAAATATCCGTCGGGTGATACGTCAGGAAGGTCGGCTGGATCAGCTTATCTTCGCAGTACTCATCAAAGAAGAGGTTCAGGATGTCGCCCATCTTGTGGCGCGGCAGGACTTCTAGATGATGCGCCTTGGCAGCCTCGCGAGCCTCTTCGAGCGTTTGGAACTGGTCAAAATCCACGCCAGCGTACTGCTTGACCGCATCTTTCATCGTGATCTGTGCAAAGGGCTTGCCAAAGTCGATCTCCACGCCGCCGGTTTCGATCTTTGTGGTGCCAAGCACCTTTTGGGCGACCGTGCGGATCAGGTCCTCCGTCAAGGTCATCATGCCGTGAAAATCGGTGTATGCCTGATACAGTTCCAGCAGTGTGAATTCCGGGTTGTGGCGGGTATCCATACCTTCGTTGCGGAACACGCGGCCGATTTCATAAACCTTGTCAAAGCCACCGACCACCAGGCGTTTGAGGTACAACTCCAGCGCAATACGCAGATACAGGTCGATATTCAGCGTGTTGTGGTGCGTGATAAAAGGCCGTGCCGCCGCTCCGCCTGCAATCGTGTGCAGCACTGGCGTCTCTACCTCCAGGAAATCCTGGCCGTCGAGATAATTGCGGATCTCTTTGATAATCTGGCTGCGCTTGACGAAGGTGTCCTTGACCTCCGGGTTCATGATCAGGTCGAGATAACGCTGGCGGTAGCGCATGTCTGTATTCTGCAGGCCATGGAATTTTTCCGGCAGCGGCAGCAGGCTTTTGCTCAAAAGCGTCCCTTCTGTGGCCTTGACGCTGATTTCGCCGCGCTTCGTGCGGAAGACATGGCCCTTGATGCCCACAATGTCGCCGACATCCCAGTATGCCTTCATCTCTTTATACGGCCCCTCGCCCATCTCATCGATCCGCATATAGATTTGGATACGGCCGGTTTTGTCCGCTACATCGCCAAAACTGGCCTTGCCCATCACGCGGCGGCTCATCAGGCGGCCCGCAATACAGACCTCCTGGCCCTCGAGCGCGTCAAAATTGTCGCGGATCTCCTGGGCATAGTGATCGCGCGGATAACGGGTGATCTGGTAAGGGTCTTTGCCAGCCTGCTGCAAGGCCGTGAGCTTATCGCGGCGGATCTGCAGCAGCTCGCTGAGCGGCTGCTCCTGCCGTCCGGCCTGCGGCTTCTGCTGTTCGTTCATGTGTGGGGCTCCCTTCTTACTTGGAAATCTCGATGATTTCGTACTTCTTCATTCCTGCGGGGACTTCGATCTCGACGGTCTCGCCAACCGCATGGCCCAAAAGGCCGGCGCCCACGGCGCTCTCATCGCTGATGCATCCCATGACAGGATCTGCCTCGCTGCTGCCGACGATCTTGAGCTTCATCGGGTTACCGCCGTCGATCTTCACGGTCACGGTGGAGCCGATGTGGATGTGCTCATTATTTAACTCGTTTTCGTCGATCACCTTCACATTTTTGAGCATTACTTCCAGGTCGGCGATGCGCGCCTCCAGGATTGCCTGCTCATTTTTTGCTTCATCGTATTCGCTATTTTCCGAAAGGTCGCCATAGCCAAGTGCCACTTTGATTTTTTCCGCAACTTCCTTGCGCTTGACACCCTTTAATTCATCGAGTTCATTCTGGAGCTTTTGCAGGCCTTCTTTGGTCAAAACCGTCTGTTTCGCCATAAAAATACCACCTTTTCAAACGGGCGATCTCCGCCCGGATATTTTGTGTATCAGCATAGACCGGGCAAGGCGCAGGGCCTTCCCCGGTCTATCTGCGGGCTTTCGCCCGATCCTGGAAAAATACATATAAAGATATTATACTGATTTTCCTGCGAGATGTCAACGCCGCCAATGCACGCAAAAGCGCCCATTTGATGGGTTCCCGGCGCGCTGCCCGCCCGCTGAAAGGCATCCGGTAAATCCACAAGAGACTACTGTTCCGCCTTCATGCGTGACTTGAAATATAACGAAATAACGGAATTTTGGAGGTGGAATTTTTCACCCATCCATGGTCCAAAATCAGCCGGGCAACTGCGCTGCAAGCCATGCAGCCCCCAGCAGTCCCGCCGAATTATGGAGTTGGGCCTGGTAAATTTCAACATTTCGGTAGCTCGGCATTACTTGATCATACAAATATCTGCGGACGCTGTCGAGAATATAGGGCTGACTCATGATGCCGCCGCCCAAAAGGACCCGTTCTGGATTGAAAATATGGATGAGGGAAACCAGCCCGATCACAATCTCCTGAATCCAGTCGTCCACAATGCGGCGCACGGCGTGATCTTCCATGTGCTGGAAGATCACGCGGCCGCTGTTGAGCGAAGCATCAAGCCGCATCGCGCGGCGCACCAGGGCGCTGGCGGAGGCGTAGCGCTCATAGCACCCGCGCCCGCCGCAGCCGCAGAGCTCGCCGCCCCCGTGGGTGATCAAATGGCCGAATTCACCTGCAGAATCGCTGCTGCCGGGATACAGTCGGCCGTCGATGAAAATGGCGCCGCCCACGCCCGTTCCATATGTTAGGCAAAGAAAATTTTTGCACCCGAGCCCCGCGCCGTAGTGCGCCTCGCCAATGGCCGCGCTGTTGACGTCGTTTTCCACTGCCACCGGCACGCCAAAACGCTTTTCCAGCCGTTCTTTCACGCGCATGCCGGTGTAATGCGGGATATTCTCATTTGCAAAGCGGATTGTGCCGGTTCTGGAATCGACCTGGCCTGCGGTGCTGACGCCGATGCGCGCAAAACCGGGGTGCGCTTCCAGAATAGACGCCACCGCAGCCATCACCGCTTCCCCGCCCGCACGGGCCGGCGTTTCCGTCTCTTCCGTCTGTGCCACCTGGCCGTCTTCCACCCAGCCGGACTTGATGGAAGTTCCGCCAATATCAACTGCGTAAATTTTCATAGTTCTCTCCTTACGATTCGTACAAAATCTATATAAGCGAGTTTGCAAATTTCCTTCTGGCACGCCGCCGCACCTGCAGGCCGCCACCCCCGTTAAAGCCAGTTGTACGCGGCAACCGGTTCGCATTTTCACCTGTTTCCAGCGGAAAAAGGATCGCCATTTCGGCGAAGGCGCACGCGCCGGTCCATGGACGCTATGCATCAGCCGTTCATAGAAGCATTGCTTTTTCTTTTCATCATATGTGAATTTGGACAAAAAACAAGTCCTCCTGCCGGAAGCCAGCAGGAAGGCTTGTTTTTGGTTGGATGGTTTGTAGGTGTGCCTTTTCAGGCGCCTATTGTGATCCCCTGCAGAAAACCCTTTTGAAAAAACAGGAACACATTTTGGGTTTCCCTTTTGGGTCGCTTTCTATGATTTCCGGCGATTCAAAATTACCCGTTGGCCTTCAGCGCGGCGACAAAGCGGTGGGTGATTTCCCGCGGCCGCGTGATGGCGGTGCCGACCACGGCGCTGGTCACGCCGGCGCGGTACGCTTCCATAAGCTGGTCCGGGCTCCAGATGCCGCCCTCGGCGATGACGGGGACGCCCGCCTGCTGGGCGAGCACACGCATCATCTCGAAGTTTGGCAGCGGCGTTCCCTTGGTATATGGCGTATACCCGCTCAACGTTGTGCCGACCAGGTCAAACCCCAACTTGGCAGCGTGCAGGCCTTCCTCTACGTTCGAGCAGTCCGCCATAAACAGCTGGTCCGGGTACTTCGCGCGCACCTGCGGGAAAAAATCATCCAGTGTAACACCGCCCGGCCGCAGCCGGTTCGTTGCGTCCAGCGCGATGATTTCCGGATGCTTGGGCATCGTCGCCAGTGCGTCGACCTCTTTCATCGTCGGCGTGATATACACGTCACTGTCCGCATAGACCGCCTTGATGATGCCGATCACTGGCAGGCTTGTGCGTGCGCGGATCTCGGTAATATCCTCCACGGTGTTCGCCCGGATGCCCGCCGCACCGCCCTCCTGGGCCGCGTAAGCCATCCGTCCCATGATATAGGAACTGTGCAGCGGCTCTTCCGGCAGCGCCTGACAGGAGACGATCAGCCCCCCGCGCAGGGATTGGACCACTTCTATATTGCTTTTCATGCGCGCTCCTCCCTTCTGACAGGCGTTTGGGGTCCGGCATAGGACACTTGCAGGCCGATTTCAAACATCCGACGCCACGGCATCCAGACGCGTTCCAGCTTGATATTGGCGGCCACAGAGGACATGTAATCCTTGATGAAAAACAGCAGACCGTCATAGACCAGATTGCTGACCGTGCCGCGTTGCTCCCGGACATCGAAATAATTCATGCCGTATTTTTCGAGCATGTCGTTGACCTGCCAGCGCACCAGCGAGCAGTAGCCGGCGTCCTCCACATACCGCTCCATGAGAAAATCGTTGTGGGCAGGTGTACAGCCGTTGTGATAGGCATCCACGCCTTCGGCGATCGCAGTCCCCAGCGTGTTGGCTGAGGTGTTCCAACCCGCATACCCCGCCACACGGTTCAACAGCCCGCTTTGGTCGAGCATGCGAATCAACTGCAGTTCGCCGCCGTTGCCGTAGGCATTGTCGGCGATGGTGACGATTTTCCCTTCGTTGACGCGTTCCACAAGAAAATCCAAAAGCTCCGGCATACACCGCTCCACGCAGTATCCCTTTGCTTCCGAAGGCTGATGGACCGCCTCCTCAATATGCTCCGCTGGGGCCGTCACTGCAAGCAGAATATCCGCGGCTTCGTAGGAATCCGTCAGCTGGCAGCCCGCGGCCATGATCTGGTAGCGCACGGTAATGTCCAGCGTATTGCCCTCGTAGATGGGCAGCACGCTCTTGGCGCCTTCACTGGCATATTTGACATAAACCTTCGGCTTTTTGCCGTTCATCGTGTTGATCATGCGGGCCATCAGCGTCATGCCGGCTTCGTCCGCGCCGGGATACATCAGGATTTTGGCCTGCAGGTTTTCCTTCATGATCTTTTCGCGGACAGCCTGCTGGTCCATCGCCGCATAACCGTAAGCTGCTGAATCGTCCTGCGGGATAACCATCATGTCGATCAGCCCTTCCTTGACGTAGCTGATCATCAGGTAATTCAGCGCACGGTTGCATTCCCGGCGGGAAACGTAGTCAGTCAGGTCCTTTTCGTCGATCTTTTTCAGGATGGACTTCAACTGCTGCTCCTGGCACAGTCCCAAACGGCTGCGGTGCAGTGCTTCGCCCGCCTTGTGAATCAATTCGCCGCTGTGTTCGTAATAATCCGGTTCCTCGTCGCTGCTCGAATAGCTCGGGCAGCGCATAATGCACTGGAACGCATAGATGAGAATCTTGGGGTTTTGCTGGCGCACTTCACGGATGGTCAGCGCCAGCCGTTTGAGCTCAGCGATGTCGCTGTGATGCAGCCGGGAGGGCACCAAGCCCCCGTAAAGCAGCATATCCACGGAAAGCACCAGTCCGTCCGCATCCGCGCACTCCCGCCGCAGGAAAGCGGCGATTTCGTGCACGTCGGCGGGTTCTTTTTTGTTGCCGAGCTTTTCGGGCTTGACAATCTGATAATCGCCGTGTGCAAAGAGTTTGCCGGGGAAATCATAGTTGCATGGGCGCTCGTCGAGCGGCAAAAATACGATTTTCTTTTTCATTTTTTACGCACCTGCTTATAGCTTCCGCGGTAAGTCCTTACCGGCTGAAAGCCAAACCTTCCATAAAAATCTTTCAGTATCGTCCAGTCGATGCAGACTTCCCGCGCGCCTATGCGCCGCAGGTGCAGCAAGGACTGCCTGAGGAGATAATCTCCCACGCGGTGACCGCGCACAGTCTGTGCGATGCCGATGGGACCAAGCCCCCCGTTGCCGTCTTCGGCGACGGAAACATGGCAAAAGCCCTGCACTGCGCCCGTTTTGTCCTTCAACACAACAAAAAAGCGTTCCTGATCTGCCTGTGAAAGCTGCGTCCGCGCTTCCAGCGCCCACCGGCCGGGGAATTCCCGGTCCAAAAACGCGTAAAGCGCGTCTTTTTCCCCGGATTGCAGCGGCGCTGTGGAAAACTGCGCGTCAAACGGGGCGGTGTTAAAGCCGTCGATCAGCGCATTGTGCACGACGTCCGCCGTCAGATCGTAATGATCTTCCGTGTTGTTGGTGCAGCCCAAGTCTGCAAAAAAGTGCACTTTTTCCGGCGTGGGATCGGGGATGCCCGAAAAGAAGTTTTGGAACTCCTGCCCCAGGAAGATTTTCTCCGCGCCAATTTGCTGCAGCGCACGCTCACAGGCGTCGAAGAGCTGGGTACCAAAGCCACGCCCCTGCAGGGCAGGGTCCACGACCAAAGCGCTCAGGCATCCGGCGTGCCGGTAGGTGTCAACCTCCTCGTGAAAGACTTTCCCGACCACCGCGCCGATCAGCGTGCCGTCCGATGTCTTCAGTGTAAAGGAAGCATCCCCGCAGAAATCGGGGTCCTCGAAAATGCGGCGGTGCAATTCCTCTTGCGTATAGTGGAATTCGGGCGGGAACGATTTTTCCCACAGTGCTTCCAATGCCTCCAGGTCGCTTTCCCGCAACAGCGCACGCTGCGGGACGCTGCCAGCGTCCATGCCCACCAGCGGCCACCAGTGGTTTTGCTCCAGATAAGAAAGGTCAAACAGCATGCAGCCCGCAGAGCGCGCAAAGCACATGTGCACGGCGTCCGTCATGGCGGGCAGGTTTTCGGTGTACTGCTGCAAAAACAGGCTGCCCGTTACCGGGACGGCGCCCTTTGTCACCTGTTTTGCCATGCGCGCGGAGCCCTCCACGCTGTACCACCACGCCGGTTGTCCGGAAGATGCTGCGTCAGACTCGGTTACGTCCGGATAATAGAACCCTGAAAGCAGCCCGTCGAGCAGCTCCGCATAGCCTGTTTTGGCGTAGGTCTGCGCATCCACCCACGGATACTCCGATGGCAGATACTGCGTGGACGCCCAGTTGGCACCGACCTGGTGGTAGAGCGGGTACCAGGAGCCGGTGTAGTCGAGGAAGCGGATGCGCCCGCCGCGCTGGTCCACATGCGCCCGCACCTGCTCGATAAAACGTTTGACCGTTTGAGCGCGCAGCTCCAAAAAGCTGCCGAAATCCGGACCGGGGTGCAGCACAGGGCCATCTGCCCCCGGTTCCAGCGTGTAGACAGACGTGGGCCATCCGGCGCTGGAACGGCCGGTATATGCCTCCCAGGTCCGGCGGGTTTCCGGACCAAAGTCAGAGCTCAGGCCCACATAACGTACACGGTCCAGCGCAATGCCGTCAATCTCATAATGGTCCATCAATTCGTCCAACAGGGAGAGCGCATAAGCGCACACCTCCGCGTTCGCCGGATTGACAAACACCTCGCCGAAGTCGTCGATGCTGCCGCAGGTTTTAAGCGGCGTACTGTCCGTGACCGGCTGGGTGCGGGGCCGGCCCGCTTCGTCGAGCCCATAGACCACCGTCTGCCATGCCGGTTGCTGCAGCCCATGCATCAGTGGGTGCGGGTGCATCTTATTCCCCTCCGCAAACACGTCGATGGAAGCGTAGCACCGCATGCCGAGCTGGTGTATAATCTCCAGGCACTGCGCCAGGTAATCTTTTCCCGCTTCAAAAGCGGGGTCATAAGCGGCGTAATGGGGCGCGTAACGGCTGTTGTAAATGGCAAAGCCGCTGGTGTCTTTCACACTCAGAATGACCGAACCGATGCCCGCGCGAACGCAGTGTTCCATCTGGCGCCGAAACGCAGCCGGGTCGCAAATTGTCTGTTTGTTTGCCTGAATCTCTACCCATACAAAATACTGTGGATACATACAAAGCCTCTTTCTGTTTTAACCTTTTACTGCGCCACTGACAGCCTCAATATAATTTTTCTGGCAAAGGACAAACACAATGATAACAGGGATAATGGAGATGATGGCGCCTGCGGCGATATAGCCGAACTTGTAGTTAAAGGAGCCGTTCAAGTACTGCAGGGCCGTGGCCAGCGGGTATTTGGCCGGGTCCTGCAAGACGATGACAGGCCACAGAAATTCATTCCACTTGCTGATAAAATCGAAAATCACAACCGTGCTGATGGTCGGGATGATGCCGGGGACCATGATCTGCCCCCAGATACGCATCTCGCCCGCGCCATCGATGCGGGCGGCTTCGATCAGCTCCCGCGGAACGCCCAGGTATGCCTGCCGCAGCAGAATGATGCTGAACACCTTGACAGCGCCGGGCAGGATTGCGCCGGTCAGCGTGTCGAGCAGATTCATCGCGGAAATGGTCAGGTAATTAATGACCATGCCGGCCGCGGCGGGGATAATCATCGAGGCGATGAGGATGCTCATGACCACGTTCTTACCGCGGAAATTCATGCGGGCCAGCGGGTAAGCGCACAGCGCGGAAAATACCACGTCGATCACGATGCTGGCAACCGTCATGATGACGGTGTTGAGCAGGTACTGCGGCACGGAGAGAAAGTTCCAAACGCCGATGTAATTGTCAAAAGTCGGGTGTGCGGGAATGAAGCTCAGGTCGTAGATGTTCTGCCCTGACTTGAAGGAGGCACTCAGCATCCAGACAAACGGGCCGGCACACACGATGGCAACCAGAGCCAGAACAATATAAATGAGCACCTTGCGGACAATTTTCTTTGAGTTGTGCCGCCGGGGGATCACAACGGAACTTGCATTGTTTTTCATAGCGCTTAATCCTCCTCTGCTTTTTTGCCGTACAGGAACACGAAAATGCTGAGAACGCCGGTGATGAGCGCCTGTACAAAGCCAACAGCAGCCGAATATCCAAACCGGAAATCCTGGAATGCCTTGACGTAAGAATAGTAGTTGATCACCATGGTAGCGTTGTCCGGCCCGCCTTTGGTCAGCACATATACCGCGTCGAAGACCGCGATCGCGGAGATGACGGAATTGAGCGTGCAAAACCAGATGTAGGGCTTTAAAAGGGGCAGCTTGACCTTAAAGAAGGCCAGCGCCGGCGTTGCGCCGTCCACCATGGCGGCCTCTTCCATGTCGTGCGGAATGGATTGCAGCCCGGCCAAATACATCATCATGTAGTACCCAAGGCCCTGCCAGATGGTGATGAACATGATGCACGGCATCGCGGTCTTGCTGTCGTTTAAAAAGCCGAGCGGCGACTTGATCCATCCCAAATCCATCAACACCGTGTTGATCAGGCCGTTCTGGTCAAAGAGAAAGCCCCACATGATGGAGACAGCGACCATCGAGGTGACGACCGGGATATAAAACAGTGTACGGAAGGCGGTGATGCCGTGCATCTTCCGGTTGACGAGCACAGCCAGCAAAATGGAGAGGATCTGGATGATTGGCACAACCACCACAAAGAGGATTGTGTTGACCAAAGCGATCTGAAAGTCGCGGTCGGCAAAGGCCTCTTGGAAATTCTGCAGGCCGACAAATTTGGTTTCGCCCAGCACGGAATAGTCCATAAACATCAATGGCAGACTGCCGACGATCGGCGCAAACACGAAGATGGCCAACATAATCAGCGCGGGCGCCATAAAAAGATATGCACGCAGGGTCTCATTGCCGCCGGGCTTTCTTTGCAGCCGGCGGGAAGCTTTTGGCGGGGTTACAGCTGCTGCGCGTCCTGTAGTCCTCATAGAAAATACCTCCTGACAAAACAATCTGTTTCAGGCCAGGGAAAGCGCCCGAAACAGATTGCCAAATGCTTTCCTGTGCGTTCGTTTGCTGCACAAGATCTTTTGTTTATTTCAACAGGGAATTGACCTTTGTTTCTGCGTTTTTCAGGGATGTGCTGATGTCCTGGCCGTTGATGATCGAAGCCTCATAGGCCTTATTGATCGCGTCCTGAATGTCGTTTTGACCATCCACGCCGAGGGAGTAATCCTCAGAAGTCTCGCTGACCTGTGCAGAAATATTGCGCGCCTGGCCCTCAAGCGAAGAGGTGTCGGAAGTAAAGTAGCTGTCCTCACTGGCCTTGGTCGTGGAGGGGAAGACTGCAGTCTGCTTGCAGAAGGCAAGCTGGTTTTCGTCATTCGTCAGCCAGGCGGCAAACTTGATGGCTTCCTCGTGGTTTTTGCTCTTGGAGGGAACGACCAGATCCATCAACGCGTTATGACTGAGGCCCTTGCTGCCGGTCAGCGGCTTTGCAACGCCAATCTTGTTGTAGACGTCGGGCGCCTCGTCCTTGATGCGGGACAGGGAGGAGCCGGAGGAGCTGACAATTGCGAGCTTTTCAGTTTCAAAGAGTTTGAGTTCCTGGTCCCACTGACCCCAATTCGTCTTGGGCAAAATGTCCTGGTCCGTCATGGTTTTGAAGTTGCTCAGCAGCTTAACGGTGTCCTCGTTATTAAAGGCAGCTGCGGTCTTGTCGTCGTTGAGGATCGGGATGCCCTCTTCAAACAACAGGTTAAAGAGTTCCGGGGGGTTATACAGGTAAGCGCCGGTCTTCTCTTTCATGGTCTTGGCGTCGTCAAACGCTTTCTGGTATTCGGTGGGGATATCTTTGATGCCCGCTTTTTCAAACAGGTCCTTGTTGTAGAACATGATGTTCGGGGAAGCGTACCACGGGAAGGCGTAGGCGGAGTCGCCGATGCGCGTAGAGTCATACAGGCTCTTGATGTAGATGCTGCGCTGTTCCTCGGTGGCCTCTTTTTCCAGATCAACCAGCGCGCCCTTGCCGGCAAGAGTCAGGGTAAGCTGCGTGTTCAGATTGACAACGTCCGGCGAAGTACCGCCGGCGGTCGCCGTCACCAGCTTCTGCTGGATGGAGTCATAGGGCAGGTCCGTCCATTTGATGGTGACATTCGGGTTGTCCTTTTCGTACTGATCAATCAGGCCGTTAAAAAAGTCGGTGAAGGTCGGCTGCAGGGAGATCGTCCAGAAGTCGAGGGTGACCTTCTGGCCCGTCGCGGCGCCGGACGCTGTGGTGGAAGCGGCGGTTCCTCCATTTCCGCCACAGCCAGCGAGGACGCCGGCGGCCAGGGTGGCCGCCAACGCGACACTCAGGATTCGTTTGGTCATTTTTTTCATAACGCGTTCCTCCTTTGAACGGTTGCAGAAATTTTCTGCAAAACATTTCTATAGATTCAGCAGGCGGGGAAACTTTTGCCGCCCGCTCAATACGCATTAGCCGATGACGTTTGGGCTGACGATGTTGCTCCATAGATTGTAATTGAGCTGCTCGATGTCCCCCTGGTCAAAGTACGAAAACGGAATGCGGGGCGCTTCCAGTTCCTCAATCCGCGCACACGCACCGTCCAGGTAGCCCTGTAGGATTTCCTGGATCTCCAGCAGGCGGGCTTGCAGTCCACCCAGTCGAATCGTCTGCACCTCAAACCCAAAGGGCTTGTTTTCGCGCATCCATTGAGCGCGGAACACGCGCCGGAAAGCGGCCAAATCCTGAAGCAGCGCAGGCAGGGTTTGCTGGACGATTTCCGCCAGTGCCGCGCGGTCCTGCGCACGGTACGCCTCTACAATACGTTTTCCCAGCGCCGCTTTCCGGACAAGCACGCGGCACAGGTGCATCTGCGTTGTAAATAAGTATCCAAACGGTCCGACGCGTTCCAGCGGTGCGAGCTGGCGTGCCGCCTCCTCGTAAAAAACGGAGATATCTGCCGGAATGACGGAATCAAACGTGCCGTACAGTGCGTCCTGATACAGCAGATATTTACTGGCATTGTTGTGGATGCCGGGGCGGTCCGAAAAACGGCACGGCAGGTCGATTTTCAAAAAGTCATCCAGCGACATTCCAGTCATGCATTGAAAGCGGCCGTCCTCCACAGGCGCTCCATAAGCGAGCTGCGCGTCCCAATACAGCGTGGGCAGCACCGAAAAAACACTCGCTTCCGCGCCGTTGTCGCCCCATGTTGTGATGACCACGGAGTGGACGCCTTCGGCGCGGCAGGCAGCCAAAGCGGCTTTTCCGGCTTCGATGCTGTAGTGGTTGTGCGGCGTGAAGCCGGTCCATTTCCACGCGCCGCCGGCAAACGCAACGCGGTCCGTCATCAGCCGGTGCTGCTGCAAGCGCTCGCGGTAATGCGCTTCCTCTGTTGAATAATAATCCCAGTAGGCAAGCTCGACCTCCGGCGGGATCGCAGGCAAATCAGTCAGATCGAGCTGGTTTTTGCCGTCGACCTGGTGAAAAAACAGGTCGCTCCACATCTGCGCTTGTAGGCCGTATTTTTTGCAGATGGCGAGGACGCGATTCAGGTGCTGCAGCAAAACCTCGGTGCGCTTGTGATAGCCGTGCTGCTCCAGATACTTGCCGAGCCCGGCCATATACGCTTCGTCCATGCCGATGTTTATTTTGCGGCTGCGCAGGCAGCCTGCAACCGTGCCGAGCAGATGGTCGAGCAGCGTGTAGGTGCGTTCGTCCCCGACCAGCAGGATGTCATCGGTATCAATGATGGGTTCATAGACCTGATAGCGTGTGATCTGGTTGATATGCGCCAGCGTCTGCACAGAAGCGCGCAGCTCGATGCCAATGGCATCTGCGTAATCATCCAGCGCCCGCAGCTGATCCGGCGTCATCGCGCCACGCATATTGCCAAAGCAAGGCTCCTGCTCCAGCGCAATGGTGTCCTCCATATAGAGCGACACAAAGCGGTAGCCCATCAATGCGGCCAGACGCAAAAACTGCCGCAGCGTTGGCATGTTGAGAACAGCATTGCGGGAGATGTCCAGCGAAACGCCAAACTCTTCAAATGCACACTGCTCGCGCAAGGACCAATCGGCTTCCCCTGCCCGTGCGCCGATGGCGGCGAGCGCCCGGCAGAGATCCACCCGGCTGCCGTATTCCACGATGACGGCGCCGTTTTGCGCCTGTGCGGCAAAGCCGGAAATCTCGGCTTTGCGGGCATCGAGCGGCACGCCGTCCGCACTGTACGAAAAGCCGAGCACGGGGGCCATCTCTTCCAGAATGCGCTGTGCGGCTTTGTCAGAACGCTCCGGATTGATCTTCACAGTTACGGCCTTCTTTCAAACAAAAATCAATATGCAGGAAATCAAATCCATCGATTCGTTTTCCCCTGCGATGCCTGTATTATAGCAACCATACTGGACGTTTTCAATCCTTCTGAAGCATTCTGAAAGTACACGCAAAACTTCTTTATCGCAGGCCAAATATTAAAAGTGCCTTCTTTTTTGACCTTTTTTTCAAAGGTTTTGTCGATAAAAACTTTATTATTGTTTGTTAAAACTTAAAAAAAGAAAGTAGTCTGTAAAAATGCATAAAATTCCCCCTACAACCGGTTTTGTAGGGGGGTTTTTATAAAATGCAAGGTCATTTGCCTTTTAATTCATTTTTTGCATGTCGGGAGGAATCCTGCCGTAACGCCTGCAAGGTTTTGCGGTGGCGGCGCATGCTGGTCTCCTGATCATTTTTGAGCAGATCCCGATACAGCATGTCTGTCAGAATCAAAACAGGCAGCTGCGGGGAGATCAGCGCACCTTCGTCCAGGCCAGCGACAGAAGCCAACGGCAGCAGGACGTCGTGCGCGCCAGGCGGAGCAGATTTTGGCGCACCGGTCAAAAGGACCGTGCGTGCACCGTTGGCTTTGGCGAAGTGCAAAGCTTCCAGCACATCCTTCGTTTTTCCGCTCAAGGTAATGCCAACGGCCAGGTCCTGCGCTCCCAGCAGGGCGGCCTGCATGCGCATCTGCTGTGGGTCAGTGACCGCCTGTACCTGCAGGCCCAGGCGCATAAACCGCAGCTGAAACTCCTGCGCGGCCAGGCCGGAGCTGCCCGTGCCGAAAACAAACACACGCTGGCTTCCGCGTATGAAAGCGCTGGCGCGCGCCACCTGTTCCTCGTCGAGCAGGGAAAAAGCGTGCTGTAAAATCTCCCAGTAGCGGTCGTGCACACCGCGCGCCATCTTACTGACATCCGGTTCCTCGGTTTCCTGCGACAGATCGTTCTGATAGCTGAAAATCAACTCGCGATAGCCTTTATATCCGCACTTTTTGGCAAAGCGGGAGAGCGCCGCCTCTGAGACATACAGCACGTGAGAAAGATTTTTGGAGGAAAAATCCATCTGTTTGGTATTGTGCAGGAAAAAATCCGCCAGGCTCCTTTCTACTGGCGTGAATGCCTCCCGCACACTCAGGATGCGCTGCTTAACAGAGCTTTGATACATAACACGGTGCCTCCTTGTTTCGGGAAATATGAAAAGCCCTTCAAAATGCGACCATTTTGAAAGGCCATTGTCCAAGACGTATCCAAATGTGCCGGATGCGTTTGATTATACAACTTTGTCTGGCCGGATGCAAAACATTTTTTGGAAATGAGCAGCACGCTGCATTGCCCGAAAAAGCGGCGGGCAGAAACTCCAGGGTCCAAGTCCATCTTTGCAAACAGCCGTCCGAAGTCCAGACGATCCAGTCAGGTCGCCAGTAAAAGCAATAATGTCCGGCCGCGGGCCAAGCTGCTGAGCGGTACCTAGCCGTGTTGTTTCATAAAGTTCGCTCTATTTGCCTATATTTTTCTTTATTATTGTATAGCACATGTAAAATATGCACAAGCGTTTTTATATAAAATGAAAGAATCCGACAAACTCCCGCGCAATCCGAATTTTTTTGCAGGGTACTTTCTGTTTTGCCTTGGCAGCACGCAAGTCCACTTCTGCATTTGAGCAGTCCGCTGCCCAGTTAATCTGGATACTTGCACCGGCGATTCCGGCTTGCAAAAGTCATCAAAAGATGATATGTAATGGCAATACAAAATGAAACCCCCTACTCGCCTATGCGAACAGAGGGCTTCATGGACCGGTCATGATTTCTATTCTATCTGAGATAAAAAAGGTTTTAAATCCAAAACAGCCCGCCACCTTACAAAAGGGTGACTGGCTGCCTATTGAAACGAACAAACTGTTTACACGTAATTCAGGGGATTGACGGCGCTGCCATTGACACGCACTTCGAAATGGCAGTGGTTGCCCGTGCTCTGGCCGGTGCTGCCGACATAACCGATGGTCTGGCCTTTGGCCACTGTACTGCCCACGCTGACGGCAACCCGCGACATATGCGCATACATGGTCACAACGCCGTTGCCATGGTCAATCGCCACAACATTGCCATAGCCGCCATAGCCGGAACCGCTGACGCCAAAGCCCGCCTGGATGACGGTACCACTGTCTGCTGCAACAATCGCAGCGCCATAGCTGCCCGGAATATCGATGCCCTTATGGGTCGTACCCCAACGGGAGCCGAAGCCGGAAGAGATGCTGGAGCAGGACGGAACCGGCCACTGATAAGACCCCGTGCCGTAACTGGAGCCGCCGCTTTCCTCCTCCGTATCGTTGCTGCTGTTGCTAGAATTGTTGCTGCTGGAGTTGGAAGTGCTGCCGCCCGATTCAGAGCCAGAGTCGCTATCGGACTCGGAGTCTTCATTGCGGGAAGATGAATTCGTGCTGCTGCTCGAACTGGTCTTGGCAGCCGCCGCTTTCTGGCGATCTGCTTCCTGTTGGGCAGCAATCCGCGCGCGTTCCTGGCTGGCCTGGTAATCGGCCATCCACTTGTCAACCGCAGCCGCAGCCTCGTCCTCCTGCTTAGCCAGCTGTTCACTGGTGCTCTGCAGGTCGGATTCTGTGCTGGACATCTCATCGATCACGCTCTGGGTTTCTGCTTCCAGTTTTTTGAGCTCATCCTGCTTGTCATCGACCGCTGTTTTCGCATCTGCGGCCTCCTGGCGATTTTTCTCAATCGAGTCCTTTTGTTCCTTGACAGATTCCATCTCGCTCTTGAGATTGTCAATCAAGGCTGTATCATGTTCTGTAACGGTCTGGAGCGCCTCGGTCCGATCCGCCAAATCAACCATGCTGTCTGCGGAAAGCAGAACCTCCAGGTTGCTGGCGCCGCCCGCCATATAGACTGCGCGCAAGCGCTGCTTTAACTTCTCGGTGTCAGCCGAAATGCTCTTTTGTTTGTCTGCGATCGCATTTTGTGCCTGCACAATCTGCGTATCCAGATCCTCAATCTGCTCATTATATGTATCGATCTGGTCCTGCAGCGTGGCGATTTGGTTGGTCAGCGTCTCTTTATACGCCTGCTTATCGCTCTTATCATTGCGCAGCTTCGCTAGCTTTGCGTCATTTTCCTGCTTGGCCTGCGCAAGCTGGGCCTGCTTTGCCTTCAGCGTATCGATATCGTCTGCTGCAAAAGCGGTATTGCAGGCGACAGCAGTCAACAGTGAAACGGAAACCAGGATTGCGCCCACGCGGCGCAGAATCGAACCTTTTCTTTCATGTGCCAACGGTAAATCCCCCTTTTGTCCTTTCCTGATCCATTCTGGGCCATACGGCAGCCGGTCTACCAGCCGACGATGGCGCCGCCCTCTTTTTTGAGGAAACGGCCTATGGAGATGACGCCGCCCAATGCGCCAACCACCGCGCCGGCAATCATAAAGCCGACTGTCACTGGAATCATGTGGGCGTTCAGATTGATGACATTAAAAAGCATCCGAATGCCCAACGCATCTACGACGCGGTAATAAATAAAGTTCAGAAGCAGCGCCCCCACCAAGCCTGCCACAAGGCCAATGACAATGCCCTCCACCAGGAAGGGCACGCGGATAAATCCGTTTGTCGCGCCCACTGACTTCATAATGCTGATTTCCAGCCGGCGCGAGAACATGGCCACGCGGATGGTATTGGCAATAATGAACAGCGAAACCACACACAAAGCAACCATGATGACAAGGCCAACGCCTGTCACAATTCGATCGATGCGCGTGAGTTTATTCGCCAGTTCCTGATAGTCATAAATCTTATCGACCCCATCGATGGCGGTAATTTGCGCCGCCGTTTCCTTATACTTGGAGAGGTCTTTCATGGAAATGCGGAACGCATCGGGCAGCCAGTTGTCGTCCCCTTCCAAGCCGTCCAGAAGGCTTGCGTTGTCCTCGCCAAGCAGGCTCTTCATATCGTCCATCCCCTCTTCTTTGGAGATGAACTCGCAGCTTTCGACGTTGTCGAGCTTGCGAATCTGGTCCCCGATCTGCAGCGCCTTCAGAGAAGGCACATCCTGTTTGATGTAAACCTTGATGGAGTTATTGCCCTCCACCGTGCTCATTGCGGCCTTGACGTTCAAACTGAAAAGGCCCGCCGCGCCTGTCAGAAGCAGGCAGCTCAACAGCACAGCCACTGAGGCCAGGGTCATCGTGCGGTTGGACCAGAGATTTTTGATGCCCTCTTTCAATAAATATCCAAAATTCTTCACTGCGCCGCCTCCAATCCATTGGTGTCGGCCACGATGCGGCCGTCGTGGATCTCGACGATGCGCTTCTGGAAATGTTTGACCAGATTGTGTTCATGGGTGACCATGACCACCGTCGTGCCGCGCAAATTGATCTCGCTGAGCAAATCAACGATCTCAAACGAAAGCGCAGGGTCAATGTTGCCCGTCGGCTCGTCCGCCAGGATCAGATCCGGGTTATTGACAAGCGCGCGCGCCAGGCCGACACGCTGCTGCTCGCCGCCGGAAAGTTCCGCCGGGTGGCACTTCTGCTTGTCCTGCAAATCCACCAGGCCCAACATATAGGGGACGCGCTTGCGGATCTCGCGGTTGCTCGCGCCAACGATATGCATGGCAAACGCCACATTCTCAAAGACTGTCATCGTCGGGATCAGGCGGAAATCCTGAAACACCATGCCCATGGTGCGCCGCAGATAGGGCACTGCGCGGCGCTTAATGTGTAGCAAGTCGCGTCCATTGACACGCAGACGGCCGCCATCGGCCTTTTCCTCGCAGGTGATGAGCTTGAGCAGCGTGCTTTTGCCCGCCCCGGAGGAGCCGACAATGAACACAAACTCGCCCTTCTGCACTTTCAGGCTCACGTCATAGAGCGCATGGGTGCCATTGGGGTACGTTTTGCTCACATGGCTGAATTCGATCAAGCACAATCGCTCCCATCTGTCGTATTTGCAAAAGGGCGCCTGATGGCGCGCCTTTTACATCTTCAATCGTTCACATAATACACGCTGATACGCGTTTTTTGATTCTTTAAAAGAATAATTCAGCAAGAAGTTGTAATCATTTTGTAAACATTTCGCGGAGGGTCGACCTCTGCTGCTAAAATTTGTGAATAAAAAACCGCCCGGCCAAGCGGGCGATTTTCATTTTAGAATTTGACAGGATTGCTGGTCAAGTATTTCTTAACCATCAGGGCTACTTTAAAAACAATCGCGTCCTCGAATTCACGCAGATCCAGCCCCGTGATCTTCTTGATTTTCTCCAGGCGATAGACCAGCGTATTACGGTGGACAAAGAGTTTGCGGCTCGTTTCGGAAACATTCAGGTTGTTTTCAAAGAAGCGCTGAATGGTGAAAAGCGTCTCATGGTCGAGGCTCTCGATGCTGCCCTTCTTAAATACCTCTTTGAGGAACATCTCGCACAGGGTTGTCGGCAGCTGATAGACCAGACGGGCAATGCCAAGATTGTCATATCGGACGATGCTGCGCTCTGTATCAAACACCTTGCCGACTTCCAAAGCCACCTGCGCTTCTTTAAAGGAACGGGCCAGATCCTTGATGCCCTCGATGGCAGTGCCGATACCGACGACGCAATGTGTGTAAAATTCACTGGAAAGCGTGTCCACGATGGAGCCGGCCAGCTTTTCGAGGTCCTTGCTCTCGATGCCGGGCTTGATCTCCTTAACAAGAGCAATATCCGTTTCATTAATATTGATGACAAAATCCTTGCTCTTGTCTGGGAACAGGTTCTGGATGACATCATAAGCCGCCACGTCGGTCTTGTTGGTGATCTTAATAAGCATGCACACGCGGCTGACGTCATTATTGAAATGCAGTTCCCGCGCCTTCAGATAGATATCGCCGGGCAGGATATTGTCGAGGATGATATTTTTGACAAAATTGCTGCGGTCATACTTTTCATCATAAAATTGCTTGATGCTCGCCAGCGAAACCGCCAGCAGCGCAGCATAGCGTGCAGCCTCGGGGTCAGTGCCCAGGACAAAGACGGCGTACTCCGGACGCGGGCGGCTGCCAAACGAGCGGTAGGTATAGCCATTGACGACAAAAGGCTCCGCCGAAGCCATCAGCTCCGGTGTCACACTGTCGTTGACTTCCCCAATGCGCCCCAATTCACTGCAGGCAATGATGACCGAGGTTTCGTCAATTACACCGATGGTGCGGTCGATCGCATCGCGCATCTGATGGATAACGCCCTGAAACAATCTATTGGACATACCTGAATCCCTCATTTCTAACTTCTATGGAAACGGCGCTCATGTGCGGAAGACTATTCCGCTCAGCGCCTGTTGTGTACACGTGCGTTTTCACAAAAACGCATCATACCTAAAGATATCCTTATTATATATTTTACAGACTTTTGCTCTGCTTTTCAACTATCCAGCCAAAAAATTCACGAAATTTTTATTACTTCTGATGATTGCCAGCCAATACAAAAAGGGAAACCGGCCTCAAAATGCGCGGTTTCCCTCTTTATTCACCTACAAAAAATCAGTTGAGAATCGTAATTTCCGAATCCTTATCAAACAGATGGCACTTCTCCATCTCAAAGGCAATCTTAATGTTATCGCCAGTCTGTGCAGTGGAGGTCGGCGCCACGCGGGCGGTCAGGTTGTTGTCGGCGCAGTTGACATACAGATACGTTTCTGCGCCCATCAGTTCGGTGACTTCCACCTGAGCGTCGGCGATATACTGCGGGTTTGCCGCCAGGAATTCAGGCTCGTCATGCACATGCTCCGGACGGATGCCCAGCACAATTTCCTTGCCGTCATAAGAAGCCAAATCTGCAACCGCATTCGGAATTTTGTCAGCAGGAATCGGCAGCGTATAGTCGCCGAACCGAACGGCATAGCCATCGCCCTGCTTGACCAGGGTCACATCAATAAAGTTCATTTGCGGGCTGCCCATGAAGCCTGCCACAAACTCATTGACCGGCAGATCATAGAGGTTTTGCGGCGTGTCGACCTGCTGGATGACGCCATCCTTCATGACGACGATGCGGTCGCCCATGGTCATAGCCTCTGTCTGGTCATGCGTAACATAGATGAAGGTGGTGCCCAGGCGCAGGTGCAGCTTGCTGATTTCCGTGCGCATCTGAGCGCGCAGCTTTGCGTCCAAGTTGGAGAGCGGTTCGTCCAAAAGGAAGACCTTCGGGTCACGGACAATGGCGCGGCCCAGGGCAACGCGCTGGCGCTGGCCGCCGGAAAGTGCCTTCGGCTTGCGGTCGAGCAGGTGGGAGATGTCCAGGATGCGGGCAGCCTCTTCGACGCGCGTCTTGATCTCATCCTTCGGGACTTTGCGCAGCTTCAGGCCGAATGCCATGTTGTCAAACACGGTCATGTGCGGATATAGTGCATAGTTCTGGAACACCATGGCGATATCGCGATCCTTCGGAGCAACATCGTTCGAGAGGGTGTCGCCGATATAAAGCTCGCCTTTGGAAATTTCCTCCAGGCCTGCGATCATGCGCAGCGTGGTGGATTTGCCGCAGCCAGACGGGCCGACCAGAATGATAAACTCTTTATCTGCAATTTCAAGGTTAAAATCGCTGACAGCCTGCACACCGCCATCATAAATCTTATAGACATGTTTTAAAGTAACGCTTGCCATACCAATTGTGCCTCCTGTTTTTCAATCTCGTTTCTTCTTGGTTTTAGATCAATGATTTTGTGTTGCCTTTATGATACCAGAACGCCACGGGTATGTACAGGCGTGTTTTATCCAAACTTTTTGGGCTCCATTTAGGGAATTCTGATAAATGCCAAAAATATGGCTTCAAATTCATGAATTTTGCCAAAACAATTTACCAAAAAAATGCCGGTCTTAGAAATGGATTCGTCACAAATTTGTTAATCGGATTTGACAAGGGCAGCCTGCTCGTCCGGCGTCAGGGGGCGGCAGCCGCCGGGCGGCAAAGCGGGATCCAGGCGCAGCGGTCCAAAAGCGACGCGCTTTAGCGCCAGCACCTCAGCGCCCACCGCCCTGCACATGCGCTTGACCTGATGGAACCGCCCCTCGCACAATGCGATTTCATAGAGCGGCTGCGCTCCTGCATCCACGCAGCGGAGCCGGGCAGGCAGACAGGGGCCGTCCTCCAGCATCAGCCCATCGGCAAATTGCTTTGCGGCATCCGGCGCAGGCGCCTGCGTCAACCGGGCGCGGTACACCTTCCACACATGGTGCTTGGGGGAAAGCAGGCGATGCGCCAAAGGACCGTCATCCGTCAGCAAAAGCAGGCCGGTGGTATCCTTATCCAGGCGGCCGACCGGCTGTACGCCGCGGCGCAGCAGGGCCGGATCGATGCAGTCAAACACCGTTGGCTGCTTTTTATCGCGCGCCGCGGTCAGGACGCCAGCGGGCTTATAAAGCATGAGATAAACATGCGCCGTATAGCCCAGGGGTTCGCCGCGTACGGTGACCGATGCGGGGTCCACCTTTTCCGCGGGGCTATGGACCGGCGTGCCCGCCACGCAGACCGCGCCGCTGCGCACCAGGGCAGCAGCCTCCCTGCGGGTCAGATGCAGCTGCAGCGCGAGCAGCTTGTCCAATCGTACCATCGCATCGCCTCCCTTCCTTGATTTTCTTCATTATAAAGGATTTGCCGTTTCCATGCAAACCAGACGTCTCTTTCTACTGGCTGCTTGCAGTTGAGGATTGCCGCAGCGGCACCATAAAGCCATCCAGCGCGGCGCTGGAAACGTCGCCGCCCACAATCCGACCATTTTCCACCAGCAATGTGGCATGCACCTCATCGTCGCCCTGGTAATTCGTCACGCGATAACAGTATTGCTTGCAGGTCTTGCCCGCAACCGCATGCAGGTCAAACCCGGCCTGCTGATTCAGTTGATTGTACTGTTCATATACATCGGAAAACTCCGTTGGAATCTGTACCTCCTGCGCAGAAAGCGGCTCTTCCTCCACCTGCCAGCCACATTCGGCCAGGAAATGCACGCGGTCGGCGTTTTCCGCGCCCGCAATGCCCGCAGACCCCGCATGCGCTGCAGCGGCGCACACCGCGATGACTCCGGCCAGCACGGCAATGGCAAAACCGAGCAGCAGTTTTTTCCCGATCTTATGAAGATTGACTGTCACGGCGGCCCCCACCTTTCTTCTATTTCCATGGTATGCGCCCAGCGCCTAAAACATGCCCGCCGCTGTGTGGTATACTAAATGCATCTGCAAAAATTCTGCAAAAAAGGAAAACGCGGGGAACAACCTGCTGCCTTCATCCGTCTTAAGGGTGAAAGGGGGAAGAAAAAAGCATGGATATCCAATTGCGCACAGACGCCTTCCTGCAAAACGCCATGGAAACCTGGGGCGACACTGTGTACCGCCTGGCGCTCTGCCAGACACACAGCACCGCGGACGCCGAGGATATTTACCAGGACGTTTTCCTGCGTCTATTGCGGGACGAGACAAATTTTCGGAATGATGAACACCTGAAGGCCTGGCTGCTTCGGGTGACGCTCAACCGCTGCCACGATTTTGCGCGCAGCGCCTGGAACCGCCGTACCGAAGGATTGACGGACATGCTGCCCGCGCCAGACATCACACACGAGGAATGCGAACTCTGGCAGGCCGTTGCGGCACTTCCGCAAAAGCTTTCCGCTGTGATCCACCTGTTCTATGAAGAAGGGTATTCGACCGATGAAATCGCACAGATTCTGCACTGCCGGCCGGCCACCGTCCGGACAAGGCTGCACCGCGCTCGCAAACAACTCAAACTCACGTTAGGAGGTATGGAAGATGAAGAAGAATCACCGCCTGTACTGCTCCGGGATGGAAAAAGTGCATGCCCCGGATTCGTTGAAAGATAAAGTTTTGCAGGCCGCCGCACGGGAACGTGAGAAAGCGAAAACCCCGGCCGCCGGCCGCCGCCAGACGCCCCGCAGGAAGGGACCCGTTCTGCGTCCAGTCGTCGCCGCGTGCTGCGCCGCTGCACTGGTGCTCGGCGCTGTGACGGTCGGCACGATGACCGCGGGCAACGGACGCGAAGGCAATTACCTGGTGCTGGCCGCTTATGCCGCCGGGAAGGACACCGACAGCACGCCCGCAGTGGCAGCGGAAAACGCAAACGGCATCAAAGGATTCAACTTTGCGGGCAGTGAAAACATTACGGACTTTCCGAACAACCGCGCGATTCAGGATTTTCAGTTCAAATTGGACTGTGTGGGCAATCACATCAAAGAACTGAAGTATGAGATCAGCGGTACAAACGCGACTTTTACGATTGCTGGTCCCGCGTATGATAAGGACGGCAAGCCGACCGATCCTTATAAAACCATGCCCAAGCAGAAGACCTTTACCTCCTTTACGGCAAAGCCGAGCGATGATCTGAGCAGCTACCGCATCCGCTGCGTGGCGCCTCTGACTGCCGAGGAAACCGCCACCCTGAAAGCAGAAAAGTTTGGTACGCTCTATACGCCGGAGGAAGCCAAAAAGCTGAAGGAGGAAGCCAACGCCCGCACCAATACAAAAATCACAGTGAACGATCTTAGTTTTTGTTACACGATCGAGGACGTCGCGATCAACAAAGCCCTCAGCGGCACGATCGTCAGCATCACGGCGACCTTCGACGACGGCACGACCCAGACAAAGCGCTACCAGCTCAGCGCTATCAAAAATTATCTGGAGACAATCGTTGCAGACTGGCAGGCATGGCAGGATCTTGATTTTGCTTACAATTCAGTTAAAAAAGTCGGGCCGGATGGCGGCATTTATTGGGTCCCAGACCCCAACGGCATGACGGCTCAAGAATACGGCGCCAAAATGGATGAGCTTCTGAAAAACGAAAAACCGCTCTATTGCATCACCGAACTGAAATAACGCAAATACGGCTTTGTAATTTAACAGCAGGCTCTGGCATAGATTTGCCGGGGCCTGATTTTTTTGGGGGGATGCAAAAGTATGCACAAAAAGCGGAGGACAGACGCTTTTCGAAAAATGCATCTGTCCTCCGGCACGGGATTCTAAGCATTGATATGCGAATTTGGTACGTTCACAATTCAGTCTGTCGGGGCTGCGTCAAAGCACAGCCTTACCGCCGATCACCGTGCGCTGCAAGGTCAGCGTGCCGGCATTGAGCACCAGCAGGTCGGCCCGCTTGCCCGGTTCCAGGGACCCGCGCTGCGCGTCCTCGTGGATTTCGCGGCACGGCGTCAGGCTCGCGGCCTGCACGGCCTGTTCGATCGGAACGCCCCACGAAACCAGATTTTGCACTTCCTTGAGCAGGTTCGTTGTGCTGCCGGCAATGGTGCCGTCCGCCAGCCGCGCTTCGCCGTTTTTCACGAAAACGGTCTGGCCGCCCAGCTCGCTGACGCCGTCCGGCATGCCCGCCGCGCGCATGCTGTCACTGATCACGCAGATACGCCCGGCGCCGAGTTGGTGGAACGCGATGCGCAGCGCCGCCGGATGAATATGGAAACCGTCGCAGATCAGCTCCGCAGTCACGCGGCTGCTGTCAAACACGGCGCCGACCGTGCCGGGCGCGCGGTGCGTCAATCCTGGCATGGCGTTAAACAGATGCGTCGCATGCGTGACGCCGTGGCGGAAGGACCACGTCGCCTGGTCGTAATTCGCTTCCGTATGTGCGATACTCACCGTGCACAGCTCGCGCGCGCCGCGCAAAAATTCGTGTGCGCCCGGCTGCTCCGGGGCGATGTCGACCAGCTTGATCGTACCATCGCTTTCCGCCCAATACCTGCGGAATGTGCTGATGGATGGGTTGCGGACGAACTCCTCCTTCTGTGCGCCCTTTTTGGCTGGATTGATAAACGGCCCCTCCATATTGACGCCCAGCACCACCGCGCCGGCCGGTGGATTTTCCACAGCCGCCCGCACTGTGCGCACAGCCGCGCAGATCTCCTCATCGCTGACCGTCATGGTTGTCGGGCAAAAGGCCGTCACGCCGCATGTTGCCAGGTGCGCCGCCATCTTGCTCAAAGCCTGCGGGTCGCCGTCACAGGTGTCCACGCCCACGCAGCCGTGGATATGGATATCGACAAAGCCTGGGGTCAGGATTTTTCCGGTGCAGTCGAGCGCCTCGTCACCCTCCAGGCCCTGGCCAATCTTGACGATGCGGTCCCCTTCTGTGCGCAGATCAGCCGTGTGTGGCGCGGCACCTGTCCCATCGACAATGGTCGCGTTGCGGTAAATCATACAAAGCTCCCTTCTGCGGGCGTTGCCCGCTCTGTTTTCAAAACATAAGTATACGCCTCCTTTCCTCTGCATAAGAATGTGCAAAAAGGAGGCGGTTTATTTGCCAACCCTATATCTCAGCCCCTCGACGCAGGAATGGAATCCATTCAACGGCGGCGGCACGGAAGAACAATACATGAATGAAATCGCGGACGCCATGATGCCCTACCTGCGCGCGGCAGGCGTCGCCGTCACGCGTAACACGCCGGATATGACCGCCGCGTCCTCCATCCGGCAATCGAACGCGGGCAATTACAACCTGCACCTGGCGCTGCACTCGAACGCGTCCCCTGAATCTGAGGCGGGCCAACGGCGCGGCAGCGAGGTATATTACGCGCGCGGCGCTGTGGCGGGCCTGCGCGCGGCGGAGATCATCGCGGCAAACCTGCGCGGCATCTATCCCGGCCAGGTACGCGTGCTGCCGACCACGACGCTGGGCGAAGTGGTGCGCACGCGTGCGCCGGCTGTGCTGATCGAATACGCCTATCACGACAACCCGGAGGACGCCGAATGGATTCGCTCCAACATCCAAGAACTCGGGCGGGTGACGGCGCGGGCCGTGATAGAATTTTTCGGGCTGCCCTTTATCGAGCCGATGACCCCCCAGAACGGCCGCGTGCAAACAAATGGCAGCGCGCTGCTGGTGCGCAGCCGGCCCGACCGCACGGCGCCGATTGTCGGGCGTCTAGCCAACGGCCAGTACGTCGCGATCTATGGCCAATGGAAAGGCTGGCTCTCCATTGAAAGCAGCGGCCTGGTCGGCTGGGTGGATGGCGGCTATATCCGCCGCTAAGAGGGGATGTGTCCCAGCTGGCTGCGTTTCGTGCAAGTGCAGCCGGCTATTTTTCTGTGTGGTGATGCGCGTGGCGCGCCGCGTTTGTAACTTCTTCAAACGTAGCGTCGCACTTGCGTGCCAAACGGCGCACATCGTCATATTCCGGTTTGGCGCGCCGCCCGCCTGGGCCATCCGCAACCTTCATGCGCACGTCGCCATACGCCGTGTGGACGGTACAGGACGAACGAGGCAGAATTCGACGCTCGCACATATGCATTCGAACGCCAAGCGTGCGGGTATGCCTAAGGATCAGGCGGGCAAATTCTTCCTTTCGCTCCGCCGGGCAGAGGCAGGTCAGTTCGATGCCGGGCCGCGCCTTTTTCATGCCAATGGGCGTTGTAAAGGCATCCAACGCCCCGGCGTCCAGCAACTTCTCAACCGCAAAGGCGACGGCTTCCGGCGTCATGTCATCGAGGTTACAGCTCAGCTGTGCCACAATGTCGCCGCCGGTCATGCCGCCCTCGCCCAAAAAGGCACGCACGCAGTTTGCCTTGGGGAATTCCTTGGTGCCAATGCCATAGCCGATCCGCTCCACCGCCATCAGCGGCTGGTGGCAAAAATGCGTCACAAAGTGCCGCAGCAGCGCTGCGCCCGTGGGCGTGCAAAGTTCCCCGCGCGTGCCGTCGCTATACGTCGGGATGCCCTCCAAAAGCCGCGCCGTCGCAGGCGCGGGCACCGGCAAAACGCCGTGTGCGCAGCGGACATGGCCGCTTCCGGTATTAATCGGCGAAGCCGCCACCTCGTCCGCCCCAATCATGGAAAACAGCAGGCAGCAGGCCAGCACGTCCGCCGCCGCGTCGAGCGCGCCGACCTCGTGAAAATGCACTTCTCCGGGCGGGCGGCCATGCACCTCGCCCTCCGCCTGCGCGATGTCGCGGTAAACTGCGCACGCATCCTCGATCACTGATTCGTCCAGCGGCTGTTTGCGGAACAGCGCCTCCATATCCGCCAGATGGCGATGAGGATGGTGCGTATGGTCGTGGTCATGCGCGGGCGGGGCGTCCTGGGTTTCTTCTTCTCCATGCACCAACACATGCATCCGCGTCCCCCGGACCCCGCATTGCTGGGCCGGCGCTGCCGAAATCTGCACGCCCGGCAAATCCAGGCTTTCCATTGCATACCAGAACGCTTTCGGATCAGGGCAGATTTCTAAAAGCGCCGCTGTGAGCATATCACCCGCAGCGCCCATTCCGCAATTAAGATAGATGATTTTCATGTGTCGGGGCCCTCCATTCGATTGATGCGGTCGGCCAGGAATCCCGCGCCGAAGCCGTTGTCGATATTCACCACGCTGACCCCGCTGGCGCAGGAATTCAGCATGGATAAAAGTGCGCTCAAGCCGCCCAGGCTCGCGCCATAGCCGACGCTGGTGGGCACGGCGATGACCGGGCAGGAGGCCAGGCCGCCAATGACGCTGGCCAAAGCACCCTCCATGCCCGCCACTGCGATGACGACGCGTGCGGCAGCGATGTCTTCTACATGATCCAGCAAACGGTGCAGCCCGGCCACGCCGACGTCACAAAGGCGTTCCACGCGGCTGCCAAGCGCCTCGGCGGTCTGCGCAGCTTCCTCCGCGACAGGCAAGTCGCTGGTACCCGCGCAAGCCACAAGTACGCGGCCAACCGGCTTCAGAACAGGCTGCGCGCCCGCCACCGCGATGCGCGACACCGGGTCATACCGCAGCCCCGGCAGCTCCGTGATCTTTTCCGCTGCTTCCGGGCTGACGCGGGTGATGAGCACATTGGTGTCTCCATTTCTCAGAATGCTCTGTGCAATCGCCACAATCTGTTCAGGCGTCTTGCCCGCGCCATAGATAACCTCCGGCGCGCCCTGGCGCAGGCCGCGGTGATGGTCCACTTTGGCAAAGCCCAGATCTTCGTAAGGGCTGATCTTCAATTTTTGTTCCGCCTGCTCCGGCGAAAGTGCGCCGCTTTGCACCTGTTTTAAAATTTCTAAAATGGCGCTTGGCCGCATGGCCGCGCCTCCTTTCAATCTTTAGAAATACGGGGCTGCAAATCGAGCAGCACCGCCTCAAACAGCGGTTTCAGGGCTTCCTCAATCGCTTCCCTTTGCAAAACCGCATCGGAAAACTGGTCTTCCAGCAGCTGTATACGGGCTGCCCCGTGAAAAACGCGCACGCGGAAATCGGTAAAACCCAGCCGCGCCAGCGTGTCCTCCGCCTGTTCCACGCACTGCAAAAGGGCATAGGTGATCGGTTCCCACGTCGGCACCCGCGTAGCCAGGCAGGCATAGGACGGCTTGCGCGCCGTGAACAGGCCCGCTTGTGCAGAAAGGCGGCGCACATCGGCCTTGGTCAGGCCGCAGATACGCAGCGGCGACAGCACGCCCAGCTCCTCCAAGGCGGCCATGCCGGGGCGGTCGTTCACGTCGTCAGAAGCGTTTGTCCCATCGAGCACGGTGGTGTAGCCGTCCGCCTCTGCGCGGCTGCACAGGCTCGTAAAGAGCGCCAGCTTGCACCAATAGCACCGGCGCGGTCCGTTCGCAGCCACGCGGGGATCCTCCAGCACATCCTCGGAGAGAACTGTCAAAGGTGCATCGACCATCTGTGCAATCAGGCCCGCGTCGTGCCGCTCCCGCGCCGGTTGAAAAGGCGTCTCGAAAAAGTAGCCGTGTACATCACAGCCATATTGATGCGCTGCATAAAACAGATACGAGGAGTCTGTCCCCCCGGAAAGCGCGACGGCCACCTTGGGATGCACCGCGAAAAACTGTTCCAGTGTCTGCATGGCGATTCCTCCTTTGACACATCTGCGCCGTCAATGACAAATATCTGTCAGTTTCGTCCATAATTCGTCCATAATAAAATGGGCGCCTGCTGCTTTCTCTAACAAAATTCTTAACATATTCAGTTTACACCACCTAACGTTGTGATGCAAGCCTCCGACGTCAAACAGAAAACCAAAAAGGAACAATTTTCATTCGAAAAAGTTGTGTCAACCAGCAAAAATGCACAATTTTCAAAAAGTATATCCTTTTTGACGGCATCATACTGCGCTCGCTGCCTTCCTGTATCCGGCGTGATGTACCGTCGAAAAATCCCCCGCGTCTGGGGGATTTTTGCTGTATGGCCGTTTCACGGTCGCGGCGAATACAGGTATTCCTTTGCCTCCGCGATTTCCTCGGCCATCGCCTTCTGACCGGGCGCGCCTGTTGTGTTTCGCTTTTCCACACAGGTTTTCAGGCTGATCGCATCGTAGATGTCCTGGTCAAACACAGGCGAAACAGCGCGGAATTCCTCCAGCGTAAAGTCATCGAGCGCCTTGTGGTGTGCGATGCCGTAAAGCACAAGCTGGCCGACGATTCCGTGGGCATCGCGGAAAGGCACTCCCTTATTGACCAGGTAATCGGCCGCGTCAGTGGCATTCGTGAAACCATGGCGGGCGCTCTGTTCCATCCGGGGTTTATTGAAGCGCAGCGTGCGCAGCATATCGGCGAAAAGCCGGACGCATCCCTTGACCGTATCGATGGCGTCAAAGGTCGGTTCCTTGTCCTCCTGCATGTCCTTGTCATAGGCCAGCGGGATGCCCTTCATGGTCGTCAGCATGGCCATCAGCGCACCATAGACGCGGCCGGTTTTGCCGCGCACCAGCTCCGCGATATCCGGATTTTTCTTCTGCGGCATGATGCTGCTGCCCGTCGAATAGGCGTCATCGAGCTCGACGAACTGGTATTCATTGGAATTCCAAAGGATAATCTCTTCCGAAAAGCGGCTCAAGTGCATCATGATGATGGACAGTGCGTCCAACAGCTCCAGGATATAGTCGCGGTCCGAGACAGAATCCATGCTGTTGCGCGTAGGGCCGTCAAAGCCCAAAAGCCGCGCGGTATAGCCGCGGTCAAGCGGATAGGTAGTGCCCGCCAGCGCGCCGGCGCCCAAGGGGCAGAGGTTCATCCGCTTGCGAATATCCGCCAGGCGGCTGCGGTCGCGGCGGAACATCTCAAAGTATGCGCCCAAATGATGCGCCAGTGTGGTGGGCTGGGCTTTTTGCAGGTGGGTAAATCCCGGCATAAAGGTGTCGGCGTTCTGTTCCATCTGGTGCAAAAGGCATTCCAACAGCTCGCGCAGCTCCTCGTCGATGTGGCCAATCTCATCGCGGACATACAGCTTCATATCCAGGGCAACCTGGTCGTTCCGGCTGCGGCCGGTGTGCAGCTTTTTGCCCGCATCGCCGATGCGCGCGATGAGATTCGCCTCGACAAAGCTGTGCACATCCTCATATTCGTCGGTGATCGCGAGCTTTCCGGCCTTCACATCGGCCAGGATTCCGTCCAATCCGGCGGTGATGGCGTCGCGCTCCCCTTCCGTAATCACGCCCTGGCGTGCAAGCATCGCGGCATGGGCGCGGCTGCCCGCAATGTCCTGCGGGAGCAGCCTCTGGTCAAACGAAATTGATGCATTGAATGCATAGGCGAGCTGATCAGTTTCTTTTGTAAAGCGCCCGCCCCATAATTGTGCCATAATCAATACCCCTACCTTTTTAATAAAGCTGATAGCGGCGTTTCGCTCAGCTTTCCTTCATTTTTGATTCCATCTTCTGGTTCTGTCCGTTGCGCCCCATGGTCTGCCATGCCGGCGCAGGAATTTCTTTTACTATAGCATATTGCCTGCGCGATTGCAATTTTCGCACAAAAGCAAGGCCAAAATTTCTGTTTTACTTTAGTGACGATTCATGGTATATTGAATTTGAATGTATCCGAAAGCCCTGTGAATCTACTGAAGTTGGAAAAGATATTGGAGTTAGGAGCCTATGGAAACTGACGGTGCGTTAAAAATTACAGACCTCATCGCGCCACGTGCCATTGATCTCGACGCCCACGTCGCCACCAAGCCGGAAGCGCTCGACCGGCTGACCACGCTGGCGAACGCGGCAGGGTATCTTTGGGATGCAGCTGCCTTTCGCGCCGCGTTACAGGTGCGCGAGGAAACGGTCACGACCGGAATCGGCGGTGGGCTGGCGCTGCCGCATGCGCGCGGAGATTTTGTGAGCCAGCCCGGTTTGTGTGTGATGCGCGCGCCGGGAGGATGTGCGTTTGACACGCTGGACAAGCAGCCCGCGTACCTTTTTTTCATGATCACCTGTCCGCCAGACAGTGCGCGACTGCATACGCAGGTGATCAGCCATCTTTCCGCGCTGCTGCTCAATCGCGACCTGCGCCAAAAGCTGATGGAAGCTGAGACGCCAGCGCAGTTTTGTGCGATGCTGGACGCAGCACAATCCGCCGAAACTGCGGCAATGGCTACCCGGAAAAACGCCGCTAACTCCCAGGCTGCATTGGTTGCGGTTACGGCCTGTCCAACAGGCGTCGCCCACACCTATATGGCCGCAGAAGCCCTGGACTTGGCCGCCGAGCAGCTGGGCATTGCCCTGAAAATCGAGACCGACGGCGCTTCGGGCGTGGAAAATGCCCTGACGCCCGACGATATTCAGGCAAGCACAGCCGTCATCATTGCGGCGGACCGCCAGCTGGACCTCGAGCGGTTTGAAAGCAAACCCATGCTTCGGGTATCTGTGACGGATGCCATCACGCGCCCTGCCGAACTGCTCAAGCAGGCTGCGGCCGGGGATCTGCCGCTTTACCATGCGCCTGCGGGGGGCGCCTCCTCTGAGCCGGCCGGACCGCACAGCAAACGGGGTTTCGGAAAAGCGGCCTATGACGCGCTGATGGCCGGCGTCTCGGCCATGCTGCCTTTTGTCACAGTGGGCGGGTTGATGCTGTCGATTGCTTTTCTGATGGATTCGCTGCTGCGTCCCGACGCCTCGATCCTGAACTTTGGCCGCAACAGTGAAATTTCCGCGTTTTTTCATTTTGTAGGAAACGCGGCGTTTGACTTTATGCTGCCGGTCATGGCGGCCTTCATCGCCCGTGCGATTGCCGGGATGCCGGGCTTTTTGACCGGTTTTGTGGGCGGATGGTTCGCTTCCGAAGGCGCATGCCGCTATCTCGATACCTTTGTGACAGCCGATACGAACAGCGCGCCCGTGACCTCCGCCGGATTTCTGGGCGCCCTGGCCGCAGGTTTTCTGGCAGGGCCTCTGGTTTTGTTTTTGCAATTCCTACTGCGCAGGATGCCCCGGTCCATGGAAGCGGTCCGGTCCATCCTGATCATCCCGTTTCTGGGCATGGTGATCCTTGGGCTCTCCATGCTGCTGTTTTTGGATCCGGCGTTATCCTGGGTCAATGACCGCCTCTCGCATTCGTTGCTGGCCATGCACACCGGCATGACGGTGCCATCCGTGTTGCTCTGCGCGGCAGCGGCAGCAATGATGGCGGTGGATTTCGGCGGCCCGGTCAACAAAGCCGCTTATCTGGTGGGCACTGTCTCCCTGACGCTGGGGGGCGAGGCACAGTCCACGGAGCTGATGGCCGCCGTCCTGCTGGGCGGCATGGTGCCGCCGCTGGCAATAGCCCTATGCACGACCTTCTTCCCGAACCGCTTCACGCGCCGTCAGCGCACCAGCGGCGCTTCCAACTATGTGCTCGGCCTCTGTTTTGTAACTGAAGGCGCACTTCCGCTGGCCATGTCGGACCCGCTGCGCGTGGTGCCTGCCTGTGTGGTGGGAAGCGCAGTGGCTGGCGGCCTTTCCGCTGCCTTTGCGTGTACACTGAGCGTGCCGACGGGCGGCATCTTCGTGTTCCCCTTTGCAACCAATCCAGCATTCTACCTCTTTGCGCTCATCGCCGGCAGCCTAGTCGGCATGTTCATGCTGGCTTTATTGCGCCACCCCCTGCCCCCAAAGCAAAGCGGCCTGCCTGAGCGCGTCAGGCCCTGAAATCCGCATAAATTCCAAATCTGCCGGCTTTTTCGGCGGATTCTTTGTTTGCGTCAAAATGCCCGGCGTATAACCGCCGCCAAGTTCCCCGCCTGAAACGAGGCCGGCAACATGGGCATTGCCATTTCTGGAGCAGTAAGACGAATCCGCAAAGCTATCTAACGCAGGATGCCCCTGCCACGCGGCCAACGCCGCATAGCAGGGGCATCCTTTTTTAACGCTTGAACTTATCAAAAAAGCCCTTGCGCTTCTGATAATTTTTCTCTGACGTGGATTCCTCAAATTTTTTGAGGAGCTCCTTTTGCTTGAGCGTCAGATTTTTCGGGACCTCAAGCACCATGCGGACGTATTGGTCACCGCGGCCACGTCCGCCAAGGCGCTGTACGCCCTTGCCGCGCAGTTTAAAGACATCGCCCGGCTGCGTGCCTTCCCGCACCTCATAGCTGACCTTCCCGTCGAGCGTCGGCACCGTGACCTCTCCGCCCAAGGCAGCTTGTGCGAATGTGATGGGCATGTCGCACCAAATGTCATTGCCCTTGCGCTGGAAGATCGGGTGCGGCCGCACGCTGACAAGCACATGCAGATCGCCGGCAGGGCCGCCGTTCGAGCCTGCATTGCCCTGACCGGAAACGCTGAGCACCTGCTGGTCCGCAATACCGGCCGGGATATTAATCTCAATCGTATGATGCTTGCGCTGGTGGCCGGTTCCGCGGCAGGTCGGGCAGGGGTCGGAAATGACCCGGCCCGTGCCATGGCAGCGGTCGCAGGTGCGGGTGGTCTGCACCACGCCCATAAACGTGTTCTGGGTGACGCGCTGCTGGCCTGTACCGCCGCAGACCGGGCACGTTGCGGGTTTGGTGCCTTTTTTGGCGCCCGTGCCGCCGCAGTCCGGGCAGTTTTCCACCTTATCGTAGCTGACTTTCTGCGTGCAGCCCTTGGCAGCCTGCTCAAACTCGATCACAACGCGCGCTTCGCAGTCGCTTCCACGGCGCGGCGCATTTGGATTTTGACGGCGCGCACCGCCGAAGGGGCTGCCGCCGCCAAAGAAGGTGTCGAAGATATCGCTGAAATCCATGCCGCCCATGCCGCCAAACGGATTGCCGCCGCCTGTGCCGCCGCCAAAATTCGGGTCTACGCCCGCGCGGCCAAACTGATCGTACCGCGCGCGCTTTTCCTTATTGGAAAGCACCTCATACGCCTCGTTGACTTCCTTGAAGTGCGCTTCGGCGTCTTTATCGCCGGGGTGCAGGTCCGGGTGGTATTTCTTGGCGAGCTTGCGGTAGGCTTTTTTGATCTCGTCCTCAGAGGCATTCTTCGGCACGCCCATGACTTCATAATAATCCCTTTGTTCCGCCATTCTCAAATCCCTCCTCACAGGACGTTTTACAATCTATCCAAACATGAAAACGTATTTTGGAACGTTATGATTTTACGGCAGACGCGCGGGCCTTGTCAACCCGGCCTGCCCGCAAAAAGGGCTGGCCGCAATGCGGCAGCCCCTTTGCGAAAAGATAGGACCTGGCTTTGGGTTTTCTTCGCTCTCCTGCGTTTTCCGCAGGAGGCCCAGGGCTTCCCCTCAAATTCATAGCTGCCCCTGGAAAAGTGGGACGAAACGCTCGTGTCCGCTTCACCAAACCAGATTATTTTTTGTCCTTGTCGTCATCGACGTCCCGATACTCCGCGTCATAAACCGTGTTGCCATTAGCATCCGTGGTCGGGCCGCCAGCGGCTGCGCCGGCGCCGGGCTGGCCGCCGCCCTGCGGGGCTGCGTTCTTATACAACTTCTCGCTGACCGCGTAAACCGTCTTCTGCAGATCCTCGGCCTTTGCCTTGATATCCGCTATATCGTTGCCCTTGGCAGCTTCCTTAGCGGCGTTGATCTTTGCCTCGAGTTCGGTCTTGTCGGCGGAATCGATCTTGTCGCCGCTGTCTTTGAGCAGCTTTTCGGCCGCATACGTGATCTGCTCGGCAGCGTTCTTCTCGTCGACCTCTTCGCGGCGCTTCTTATCCTCTGCCGCATACTTTTCGGCTTCCTTAACAGCCTTGTCGATATCCTCTTTGCTCATGTTGGAGGAGGAAGAAATCGTGATGTGCTGTTCTTTTCCGGTGCCGAGATCCTTTGCGGAGACGTTGACAATGCCGTTGGCATCAATATCGAACGTCACTTCAATCTGAGGCACGCCGCGGGGAGCCGGAGCGATGCCGTCGAGTTTGAAGAGGCCCAGCTGCTTATTGTCGCGTGCAAACTCACGCTCGCCTTGCAGCACGTTAATCTCGACCTGCGTCTGGCCGTCCGCAGCCGTGGAGAAGATCTGGCTCTTCTTGGTCGGGATGGTGGTGTTACGGTCAATGACCTTCGTCATGACGCCGCCCATGGTCTCAACGCCCAGGGACAACGGGGTGACATCCAGCAGCAGCAGGCCCTCGACCTCGCCGCCGAGCACGCCGGCCTGGATGGCCGCGCCGATGGCCACGCACTCATCCGGGTTGATGCCCTTGAACGGCTCCTTGCCGCTCAAGCGCTTGATGGATTCCTGCACAGCCGGGATACGGGAAGAACCGCCAACCATGAGGACCTTATTGATATCGCTAAAGGACAGGCCTGCATCGGACATTGCCTGCTTGACCGGGCCCTCCGTAGCGGCGACCAGGTCAGCGGTCAGCTCGTCGAACTTTGCACGGGTCAAAGTCATATCCAGATGCTTCGGGCCGGTTGCGTCCGCGGTGATGAAGGGCAGATTGATCTGCGTGCTGGTCATGCCGGAAAGCTCGATCTTTGCCTTTTCGGCCGCTTCCTTCAAGCGCTGTACCGCCATCTTGTCGTTGGACAGATCGATGCCATTGTCCTTTTTGAATTCGGAAACCATCCAGTCCATGACGCGCTGGTCAAAGTCATCGCCGCCCAAGCGGTTGTTACCCGCGGTGGCCAGCACTTCCTGCACGCCGTCGCCCATCTCGATGATGGACACATCGAAGGTGCCGCCGCCAAGGTCGAACACCATGACCTTCTGGTCGCCTTCCTTATCCACGCCATAAGCCAAAGCAGCAGCCGTCGGTTCGTTGAAAATACGCTTGACGTTCAGTCCGGCGATCTTGCCGGCGTCCTTGGTCGCCTGGCGCTGTGCGTCGGTGAAGTAAGCCGGGCAGGTGATAACGGCGTCATGCACCGGCTCGCCGAGGTACGCTTCCGCGTCTGCCTTCAGCTTTTGCAGGATCATGGCGCTGATCTCCTGCGGTGTATACTGCTTGTCGTCGATCTTTACTTTATAATCAGAACCCATCTCACGTTTGATCGAGATCACGGTGCGCTGCGGATTTGCAATGGCCTGGCGCTTTGCCGCCTGACCGACGATGCGCTCGCCGTCTTTCTTAAATGCCACCACAGACGGCGTGGTGCGCGCGCCTTCAGCGTTGGGGATGACGACCGGCTCGCCGCCCTCCATGACCGCTACACAGGAATTGGTTGTGCCCAAATCGATACCAATCGTCTTGCTCATAGTTCATACCTCCAGTTTATCGTAAGAAACACATCTGCAATCTATTTGGTTCAAAGTATTTATATTGAAAAGCCGCAAACGCAGCCCCTCAGGCAATTTTAATTGGCGACCTGCACCATGGCGTGCCGCACGACTTTTTCGCCGAGCATGTAGCCTTTCTGGTAAACCTCAGCAATCACATTTTCGCCGAGGCTGTCGTCGTCGATGTGCGACACGGCGTTGTGGAACTGGGCGTCAAATGGATCGCCCTTGGCGCCCATAGCCTTGACACCCAGCTTTTTGAGCGCGTCGGTCATCTGCTTTTCTACCATCTCAACGCCTTTGCGCAAATCCTCGACGGAACAATCCTTCTGGGCCAAAGCCCGCTCCAGATTGTCCGCCACGCCCAGAAAGGCCGCCACGGTATCTGCCGTAGCCGTCTGGTACAGCGCGTTTTTCTCGCGCTCTGTGCGCTTTCGGAAGTTGTCATATTCCGCGGCCGTGCGCATCAGCAGGTCCTTTTGCTTTGCCGCCTCTTTTACTGCGGCATCCAGCTGCTCGCGCAATTCATCGGCCTCGGTCTTTTTCTTCCCGCCGCGCTTTTTTTCTTCCTTTTTATCTGTTTTGGCGTCCTTCATTTCCGCTTCCTGCTGCGCAGATTCAACGGCCGCCTGTGAATCCTTTTCCGGCGTTTCCTCAGGCTTTTCCTCTGCGGACGCCCCTTGGTTCTTCTCTTCATTGTTCATCAGAAAAAACCTCCTTCCAAAATTGCAAGCTACTGCAAGTGGATCAGCTCTGTCAGCATCCGGCCAACTGAACGCGCCACATAATCCAGCACGCCCAAAAGCCTCCGATACGGCATGCGCATCGGCCCGAGCACCGCAATGGCGCCCGCGTCATGCCCACACACCGCGTAATGCGCAATGGCCAGGCTTGCATCTTCCAGCGCCGGCACGCCGCTTTCGCGGCCTAAAAGCACCCGCGTTCCCGCCCGCTCCAGCAGGCGGTAGACCTCCTGCGGTCGGTCGAGATACTGCATAATCCGCCGCAGGCCCATGGGCGTAAATTCCGGACAGAACAAAAGGTTCGTCTGGCCGTCCATGCGCACGTCGCTGCCCATGGCTTCGCGCGCCGCGTCCTGCAGGGCCATCAGGGCACTGCTCATCAAAAGCGCCGCCTCCCCAAGGCCCGCGCCCAGCGTCTGCAAAAACGCAGGCGTGATGCGCCGCACAGGCTTGCCGGTCAACTGTTCGTTGAATACGCGGAAGAACACGCGCAGCACATCCGGCGACAGGTCAAAGTCGCAGTGAAACACGCGCGTATGCATCGTGCCGGACGTGGTCATCAGGATCAGCATCGCGGTGCGGCGGCTGGTCTGCACGAACTGCACGCCGCTGACCGTGGCGCCGCTGCCGCTGGGCGTGGTGCTGATGGCGGCCATGTGGGTCATGCCCGCCAGCGCCCGCGAGACGCCGTCGAGCAGCTTCTCCGGATCATAGGCCCCCGGCAACAGCAGCGCGTCGATAAAGTGCCGCTGCTCCGGCGAGATGGGGATCGGCGTCATCAGGGAATCCAGATAGACGCGCCACCCGCGTTCGCTGGGCACCCGGCCCGCCGAAGTGTGGGGCTGGTTCAAAAGCCCCATCCCCGCCAGGTCGCTCATCTCATTGCGCACAGTGGCGCTGGAAACGCGGATGTCGAGGTTTTCACACAGGACCTTGCTGCCGACCGGCTCGCCCGACACAGTGTATAGCTCCACTGTGGCCGTGAGGATTTTTTTCTTTCGCGGCGTCAGCTCCATTGTCCTCACCTCTTTTTGTATTTTAGCACTCTATCGATCCGAGTGCTAATTTACAATACTAATTTACCATTACTTTGCCCGGCTGTCAATAGGTTAATTGTAAACACATTGTGAACATCTCAAATTTTTTTGAAGGGCAGACCGGCTTGCCGCTTTTTGTCCCCTTTTATTTTGACCAGCATACGCAATTTATGTTAATAGAACAAAAAGGCCGCGCGGCAACCGCGCAAAAGAGGTTGCCGCACGGCCTTTCATTTCCGGGAATCGAAAATTGCGCATGAAAAAAGCCGGGCAGCGGGCCCGGCTTTTTTCGATAGCTTGAGGGGTATATTGAGGAGGGTAGAACATACATCAAGTGGGCGGTGCGGTTCCGCCGCTTGATTACATGCATAGTATAGTGCAATATCCGATAAAATTTGTTAATACGGTGTGAACAATTTATGAAAAAGCAACAGCTGCAAACAAACGTTTGCATTTTGCGCGTGTCCATGGTATACTGAGAGCAAAGAAAAGCAAGGGAGGACGGCAACATGTTGACTGCCAGCCAGCAAAAAGTATATGACTATATCAAGCAGTGCAGCGAATCCGGGCTGCCGCCCACCGTGCGGGAAATTTGCGCGGCCACCGGGCTTCGTTCCACCTCCAGCGTGCACGCACATCTGAAAACGCTGGAAAAGCTCGGACTGATTTCGCGGGACGCCAAGCACAACCGCGCCATCCACGTCGCCGGGCAGGGCAGCCAGGTCCAAGTGCCTATCGTCGGGCGAGTCCAGGCCGGCCAGCCGGTTCTGGCGGTGGAGGAAATCGAAGGGTATATCCCCTATTCCCCGCCAGCCCAAAATACGGCGGACAAATTCTTCGCCCTCAATGTCCACGGTGAAAGCATGCGGGACGCTGGCATCCTGGACGGCGATATCGTTGTGGTGCGGCAGCAGCCGGAGGCGGAAAACGGGGAAATCGTTGTGGCGCTGATCGAAGACGAAGCGACGGTAAAGCGGTTCTTCCGGGAAACGGACCGAATCCGTCTGCAGCCGGAGAATCCGGATTTTGCGCCCATCTATGTCCGCGATGTGGCAATTCTCGGCCGCGTGGTCGCGCTGTTCCGATATTACTGAGAGAAATCTGTTTACATATAAAAGGGGTCTCCTGGTGTCGAATCAAATCGACAGCGGGAGGCCCCTTTTCATATCCGGGAAGCTTGCGGTCATTTTCAAAGGAAAGGCCCGAGCGGGGAATTTGTCATCCAATCCAGGCCATCACCCGGCCCATGGCCAGCTGGGCTTTGCAGGCCAGCCAGAAGTTCCAGGCCGGGATCTGCTGTGCGGCCATATTCTCGCCGGGGATGACGGTATAGGTGCCGTCGCCGTTGCGCAGCGCCACAGGATACGGCGACATGTCGATGCGGTAGAGATGCTCCTGCGGCTTGATTCGCCGCCCAAGCGCCTGCTGCGCAAAAGCATCATAGGGGCTCAGGCCGGGCGTCGGTTCGCCCACCGCGTAGGGATTCTCCACATCCGCCATGACATTGATGGAACCGACGCGCGTGCCATTTTCCGCGACAAAATAGGTATATTGGCACACCTGCTCCCGCAGGTCATAGAGCGGGAAACAGCCGTCTAAAACGGCATTTGCGCCCCAGAGAGGCGATGTGCTCTGGGCTCCATAGCGCGTCAGTGCTTCCTGGGCCAGGGCGCGGGCTTTTGCCTCCGGCAGGTACGTCTTTTCCGGCGGCTGCTGCACGAGCACAAAGACGAATGCCGCCGCAATCAGCGCCGCCACAGTCCCCAGCACCGCGTGCAGCACCCGGCGGCCTGTCCTTTTTTTAGTTGTTTTTGCCAAGGCTCCGCCCCCTAGTCAAACGATTGGGCCGCAGCTGTCCGCCGCGGTCCTAATGTTAAAATCTGTAAAGCCTTTTATTGAGTGTAACACAATCCGTCCGCCCGCACAAGGGCCGCCTCCGCTTCGCCAGAAAGCCGGCAAACTTCTCTTCTTCAACCGCTCTTCACACAACGTTCAGATTTGTGGTTTATGCTTTGGTTTTGTATTGGGCGCTTATACGGCGGAATGCGCCCACAACCCCCACGGCGTGCCGCCGGAGCCTCCGGATTCCGGCGATGCACCGTGGCAACACAAAGGAGTGGAAAATCGGATGATCGAAGTCAGTCACCTCACGAAGCGATACGCGATGAACACCGCGCTGTCCGACGTGAGCTTTACGGTGGAGGGCCACGGCGTAACGGGATTTCTGGGGCCAAACGGCGCCGGCAAGTCCACTACCATGAACATCATCACCGGCTATCTGTCCGCGACCAGCGGCAGCGTGCGGGTGGAAGGGCACGACATTCTCGACGAACCGGACGAGGCCAAGCGATGCATCGGCTACCTGCCGGAGATACCGCCCCTGTACATGGACATGACCGTGCAGGAGTATCTGGATTTTATGTATGACCTCAAAGGCGTGAAATTCAGCCGCAAGGAGCACATTGCCAAAGTCTGCCGCCGTGTGGGCATCGACCATGTTTACGGCCGGCTGATCGGGAACCTCTCCAAAGGCTACCGCCAGCGTGTCGGCCTGGCGCAGGCACTTTTGGGCGACCCGCCGGTGCTCATTCTCGACGAGCCGACCGTTGGCCTGGACCCAAAGCAGATCATTGAAATCCGAAACCTGGTTAAAAAGCTGGGAGAAAACCACACGGTGGTGCTTTCCTCTCACATTTTGCAGGAGATCGAGGCCACTTGTGACCGCATTCTGATCATCAACAACGGCCGGCTGGTCGCGGACGGCACGCCGGAGGAACTTTCCCGCGCCATTGCGCCGCCGGCACTGACCGCATCCATTGCGGCCGGGCGGGCAGAAGCCGAACAGGCACTGCGCCGCCTGCCACATGTGGCGGACATCACCTGCAACGGTGAGGAGGAGCCCGGCGTGTGGTCCTTCTCGATTGCGGAACAGGGCGACGCGCGCCGCGATGTCTACCGGCTGTGCGTTGAGCGCGGCTGGGATCTGTTGGCTCTTTCCGGCCGTAAGAACACACTGGAAAGCATTTTCCTGCGTCTGACAAGCGGCGAATTCGACAACGACGGCGGCAATCCGGCTTCGGTGCAGCAGGCGCACAAAGAGGCACCCGCCGAGCACCCCAAGGCGGTGGCTGAAGCAGTCGGCTACACCGCGCCGCCGCCGACCTTTGAAGAAGCCCAAAAGGGCCCGGCAGAACCGGCCAAAACGGACAGCCCGAAGGGAGGAGACTGAAAATGGGTGCCATCACCAAAAAGGAAATCCGGGCCTGCTTCCGTTCACCGATTGCTTACGTCTGCATCGGTGTGCTGCTGGCGGTCGCAGGGTATTATTATGCGCAGGTGCTGATGATCGGCAGTTCGTCGAACATCCCGGCGGTCTACAGCATCCTGTTTAACATCAACATGATTCTGATCCCGATCCTGACCATGCGCTCTTTGAGCGAGGAACGCAAAAATAAAACCGACCAGGCGCTTTTGACTGCGCCGGTCAGCACCTGGGCCATTGCGGTGGGCAAGTTTGTCGCGCCGTTTTTGATCTACGCCATCGGCATGGCGATCACACTGGTGCCGGCCGTGGTCATCACCTTCATCGGCAGCCCGAACTGGGCCCTGATCTTTGGCGATCTGCTCGGCGCGCTGTTCTATGGCGCGGCCATGGTGGCCATCGGCATCTTCATTTCGTCCTGCACGGAGAACCAGATCGTGGCTGCCGTGGGTACCCTGGGTATCTCTCTGGTGCTGATGTTTATGGATCAGATCGGTTCCATTCTCAATAACGACACCGTCACAAAAGTGCTGGGCTGGATCAGCTTCAACACGCGCTATCAGAAGTTCACCTCCGGTACCTTCGACATTCCGTCGGTCGTGTTCTTCGTGAGCGTTGCGGTGATATTCCTGTTCCTGACGTCCCGGCGGCTGGAAGCCCGCCGGTGGAAGTGAGGGGGCGGTTACAATGGAGGATAAGCACATGAAAAAGCCTGCCGGGGAGCAGCCCCCCAAGAAAACCGAGCTGGAAAAATCCACTTACGTCAAGGATAAAGAGCGGGAAGCCGCCGAAGCGGCCCGCGAAGCCGAAAAGGCCGCGCGCAAGGCGGAAAAGCAGCGGCAGAAGGCAAACCGCCCGCCGCTCAAGGAGCGCATGAAGTCCCAGCGCTTCCGCCATGGCACCACCGCAAAGGTCATCACCGTGCTGGTAATTGCGGCGCTGGTACTCGTCAACGTCCTGTTCTCCGCTTTGAGCAGCAAATTCCCGAACATGAACATCGACATGACCACCGGAAGCATCAACAGCCTCTCCGATCAGGTCAAGAGCGTGGTCCAGAGCGTCAAGAAGGACACGGACATCATCATCATCGGCACCGAGGAGCAGGTGCGCAACGACCAGCTTTTGTCGAATTATGGCATCAAGTACAGCCAGGTTGCGACTCTGACCGACAAGATGCACGCCCTGAACCCGAAGATCAAAGTATCCTATAAAGATCTCGACGCGGACCCGACTTTTGCCAATGATTATAAGGATGACAACCTGGTTGCGGGTGATGTCATTGTCAAGACAGCGGATCGCAGTTATGTGGTCAAATATTCTGACCTGTTCAACATCTCCCAGGACCAAATGACCGGGGCGCAGGCGATTTATACGCAGGCGGGCGACGCTTTGGCCGCGGGCATCTCGAATGCCAACGCCAGCAGCCTGCCGGTGGTCGCATTTGACACGGGCCACGAAGAGCAATTGCCCACCGATGCCTATAAATCCCTGCTCAAGAGTAACAACTTTGACGTCAAGGACTTTAACCTTTTGACCGACGACATCCCTGAAAATACCCAGTTCATTATGCTTGCGGCACCCAAGAACGATTATACTGAGGATGAAATCAAGAAGCTGGACGACTTCCTCTCCAACACAGACCAAAAGGCTGACCGCGGCCTGCTGGTCACCTTCCACGCCAACGCCTCCACCATGCCGGTGCTGTGCAACTTCCTGAAGGAATGGGGCCTGACCGTGGAAAATAAGATTGTGGCAGAGACTGACGCGAACCAGACCATCGCAAACCAGCCCTATTTCCTGCTGGCAAACGCAGGAACCGCTACGACGCTCAATGAAAAATCCAGCTATCAATATTTGATCGACCCGCAAACACAGCCTGTGACCGTGGCGTCCAGCGCAAACGGCCTGACCACCAGCGCGCTGCTGACTTCCTCGGATACGACGGCCGCCCTGGATGCGGACGGTGACGGCTCTGACATCAATACGGCGGCCAAACAGAGCTATACGCTGGCCGGTATGGGTGAAAAGACCGTCAAGACAGGCAGCGAGGAGCACAAGGCCTGTGTCGTGGCCATGGGCGGCTCGATGTTCTTTACGCAGACCTATTTGCAGTCCGGCACCTTCTCCAACGGCACCTGGGCGACGGATCTCGCGAAGTATGTCACGGGCACCGTCAATAACAGCTCCGTGACCATCACGCCCGTGCAGACGAACACCGCCGACATCTCCATGAGCAGCGCAGTCAGCGGCCTGGTGGGCATCGGCGCTTTCACCATCCTGATCCCGGTGGCCTGCTTCGTGGCCGGCATCGTGGTCTATCGGAAACGGAGGAAGCTGTGATATGAAGCGCAACAAACGCACCCTCATCGTCCTGGCCGTTGTTGTCATCGTGTTGGTGGCTGCGATACTTGCGCTGCTTCTGCCCGATCAATTGAGCGGAGACACGGCTTCTTCCAGCGTTTCCTCCTCCACGACCAGCACGCTTTATGAATACGCCAGCAAGGACCTCAAGAGTTTGCAGGTCAAAAACAAGTCCGGTTCCTTCACCATTGTGCCCGACGCCGAAGCCACCGCAAAAGCGGAAAGCGAAGCAGCCGCAAGCGCGGCCAGCAGCGCGAGCAGCGCAGCCACGGCAACTGTGGATACAGTCTTCAAAGTGCAGGAGCTCGAAGGCCTGCCGCTGAACACCAGCGCAGTTGCCTCGGCCGCTAAGGACGGCTATGTCTTTGCCACGGTCAAGACGGTGACCACGGCAGAGGACGACCAGCTGGAAAACTACGGCCTGACCGACAGCACCGCCACGGCAAAGTGGACTTCTACCTTTACAAACGGCACAACGAAGACGCTGCTAGTTGGCAGCCAGACGCCGCTCGATTCCACGAGCTATTATGTCCGGGAAGAGGGTTCGAACACCGTCTATGCTGCCAATGTGGATTCGTCCCTGCTCGGATCGGTGACTGGCCTTGTCAGCAACAATGTGACGAACTACCAGGCGCCCGACGATGACGCCGGCACCGGCGCCTCTACAGCGTCCAGCCCCTTCCAGCAGATCGCCATCACAAACCAGCAGGGCAGCTTTACGCTCAGCCGCTCCGGCAAAGGTGCGGACTGGTCCGTGGATGGCCAGCCTGCCAGCGGCGATGCAGTCAGCACCTTGAGCAGCGGGCTGGCCGCCCTGACGGCGGACAGCGTTGCGGCCATCCATCCGGACAGTGCCGCGCTGACCAAATATGGGTTCAACGCCCCCGCCGCCAAGGCTTCGCTCAAACTGCTCGACGGCTCTTCCCAGACCTTGCTGATCGGCGGCACTGACTCTGACGGCAAATATTACGCGATGCTCCAGGGCGGCCAGGTGGTCTATCTGCTGCCCTCCAGCGGGCTTTCATGGCTGACACAAAGCGCCATCGACCTGCGCGACCTGAAGATTCTCTCCAACGAGGTCACGGACATCGCCTCCTTCCAGATCACGGGCAGCAAGTCCTATGATTTTGAGGTCACGCGCAAGGAGGACACCGCCTCTTCCACCGAGGACAACAAGTCCTATACCTATTCGGCCACGGTCAACGGCAAGGCGGTTTCCGATTACAGCACGTATGAAACTTTCTTTACCGCAGCGGCCAACCTGCAAATCCTAGAGGCTGCTGGCGCAAATGACAAGCCCAGCGGCACGCCCGCGCAGACCATCACGCTGACAGGCTATGACAAATCCGTCCACCACGTGTACCAGTTCTATACATCCGGCAACCGGCGGTATTTGGTGGTTGCGGACGGTAAGGTCTTTGGCCTGATGAATGTTTCTGATTTCGACGCGCTTCTGGAAAGCGCCACAACCGTCAAATAACGTTTTATGCTTTCTCGAAACAGCCCCGGTGCAAAAGCCGGGGCTGTTTGCTTCATACGGGCCTTTACGCCGGGAGATTCGGGATCCCGCCCAAGCATATTGGCCGGTTGACGAGCAGGCGGGAAACGGATACAATAGTATGAAAAAGGAAAAAGTCGAAAACAACATCTGCAAAAAGGAGTTTGCATCATGGCTGTCATCAAACCGTTTCGCGCGCTGCGCTACACCGAAAAGGCCGGCGATATCGCCAAATTGACCTGCCCGCCTTACGACATCATCAGCGAATCAGAGCGCACTGCCTACCTCGCCGAAAATCCATACAACGTCATCCGCCTGGAACTGCCGCGCGGGGAGCATCCCTATGCGGAAGCCGGCGCCACGCTGAAGGCTTGGGAGCAGGAAGGCATTCTGCGCCAGGACACCCAGCCCGGCCTTTACATCTATGAGGAGGAATTCCAGGCCTACGGCGAAACCAAAAAAATCAAAGGCTTTATCTGCCGCGTTAAGCTGGAACCCTTTGAAAACGGCGTCGTGCTGCCGCACGAAGAGACGCTCAGCAAGGCAAAGCAGGACCGCTTTGAATTGATGAAAACCACCTACTGCAACTTCAGCCAAATTTATTCGCTGTATATGGACGAAAAACACGTCACGCGCAGCCGGATCGACGCGCTGAGCAAAGATACGCCGCGCTATGAATTTTCTGACGGCGCGGTGACGCACCGGCTGTGGATTGTCAATGACCCGGTCGCAATCGAAGCCATCTGCGACGATTTCGCGCAGCGCAAGCTCTATATCGCTGACGGCCATCACCGGTATGAGACCGCGCTAAATTTCCGCAACTACTGCCGCGATCAGGGCGTCATCTCCCCGGAGCCGGATTACTGCATGATGATGCTGGTGGACATGGAAGATCCCGGGCTGGTTGTGTTCCCGACGCATCGTCTCGTGCATGGCTTGGCTGGCTTTGACCGCGAGAAGCTGCTCGACGGCTGCCGGCAGCACTTCACCATCGACCGCAAAACGAGCGTCAGCGCGATTCAGCCTGCGCTGAACGCAGCCTACGCTGCCGGGAAAAAGGCCTTTGCCTGTTACTGCGGCGGCGATGACTGGGATCTTTTGACGCTCAAAGATCCAACTGCCATGCAGCAGGCGCTGCCCGGCAAGAGCGCTGCCAGCCAGGGGCTGGACGTCTCCGTGCTGCATTCCCTGGTGCTGGAGCAGGTGCTCGGCATCGATAAGGAAAACATGGCCCAGCAGATAAACCTGCGCTATACGCGTGACTTCGACGAAGCGATTCAGAGCGTACAAACCGGCGAAAGTCAATGCGCCTTCCTGATGAATCCCACACGCGTGCAGGAAATCCGCGACGTGGCCGCAGCAGGCGAAAAGATGCCGCAGAAGAGCACCTATTTTTATCCGAAACTAATTACGGGCTTGGCCATGAACCAGATGAACATCACCAAATAAAGCGAATCAGTTTTCAAGAAAAGGGAGCGGCCGATGGCAAACGGTCGCTCCCTTTTTTGGCGGACTGTAGATCCGCTGCCATTCTCCGCGAAGGCCAAACGGGCGCTGCATGCGTTTTTGCATGCGGCGCCCGTTTTTTCTTTCTATACCTTGATCAAATTTCTTCGCTGTCATCCAGCAGCACGGCACGGACCATCGAGGCCTCCGCCCCCTGGATCTTCAGCGGCAGCGCACACAGGATATATTCCCCGGGCGCCGCGTTTTTCAAGTCCAGGTTTTCCAAAATCACCGTCCCGGCCGAAAGCAGCGCACGGTGCGGGCCAGTCGGGTCCGATTCCGGCGCAATGCTCGAGCATTCCGTGCCGATCAGCCGGATGCCGGAATTCGCTGCGTACAGCGCCGCTTCTGTGGAAAGCTGCGCCCCGCCGCTGAGCAACAATCGTTCCGGGTCGCGCGCCTTATCCAAAAGCGCGGCCATCTGGCTCTCCGTCAGCACGCCGGAGGCCCGCGCCACGATGCATGGACCATAAACCGCTTCCAGGCGCACGGAACAGACATCGCCGCCGCCTTTCATAAAATGCAGCGGCGCGTCCAAATGGGTGCCATTGTGGGAACATGCGGAAAAACGACTGAGATTATCGTCGCCGCCATCCGCCAGCGACCGTACAAATTCCAGGGTGGGGGCTGGGTCGCCGGGATACACCGGCGTGCTGAACAGCTCCCTTGTAATGTCAATCAGTTTCACGACGCTACCTCCAACTGACGGGCCAGATGCGGCAAAATCTGCATCAGCAGGTCTGTATTCTTATGGGCCACCTGAGTGGCAAACGACGGGAAATCCACGCTCGCACCATCGTCGCCATTATCCGAAATCGTGCGCAACACCGCGCAGTCCACGCCCGCCATGCAGCAGGTCTGCGCAATCGCACCGCCCTCCATCTCGCAGGCAACTGCGCCGAATTTATCCGCAATCTCATGCAGCTTCTGGTTGTCCGCAATGAACTGGTCTCCGGTGGCGATAATACCCTGATAGAGATTGCCGTCATACACGTCGCGCGCAAATGTCGCGATGGCGTTGGCGAGCGCCTGCGGCACAGGAATCTGCACCATGCCCAGACCGCTGATGTACCCCACCGGATCGCCCAGGGCGCTGGTGTCCATGTCGTGCTGGACCAGCGCTGTGGCGATGACCAGGTCACCGATATGCACATTCGGCCCAATGCCGCCTGCCACGCCCTCGCAAAGGATCACATCCGGCGCATAGCGCAAAATCATTGTCTGTGCGCAGACGGCTGCCGCCACTTTGCCGATGCCGCTCTGGGCAACCACACACGGCACACCGGAAAGCTGGCCGCAATAAAACGTCGTCCCGCTGATGGTTTCTGTCTTGCAATCCTGCATTTTTTCAAACAGGTCTTCCACCTCAACCTGCATTGCTCCGATAATTCCGATCATATTTGTGAATCGCTCCTACCGTTAAAATTTCTGATATTTTTACATTTAAAAAGTATACCGCTTTGCTCCATAAAATGCAACGGAATTCCGGAAAGGCAAAATGGATTTTCCATCCGCTTGAAAAAGCAGACGAACCATCCGTCAATTTTTGTTGGATTATACCACAGCCTCTGATTGGCTGTCCTGCGCGCGACCGATATTCGGCCAAGCCACAAATGCGGTCCGCCAGCGCACTTTCCAAAAGGCCGCCTCAGAATTTGGCAGAACCGCCGTTGCCAGTAAGCCCTTCCATAAGCAAAGGCGCTCTTGAAGAGCTCTAACAGCTCTTCAAGAGCGCCTCTATCATTGCCTCTGCTTTCGGGGCCTATCCGTCTGCCCCGCCGCATCAGTTTTCCGACAGATATTCCTCCAGGCAGATATTGCGTTCGTGCATATCCTTGGCCGCCTGTTTGCCCACATAGCGGTAATGCCATGCCTCATATTCGACGCCTGTAATTGCCTGCTTATTCTGAGGATACCGCAAGATAAAGCCATATTTCCAGGCGTTATCCTTGAGCCATTGGGATTCCGGCTCCTCGTCAAACGTCTCATCAATCCGCTGGTTGGAGATGGACCCGAAATCGATCGCAAGTCCCAGGTTGTGTTCGCTGCCGCGCGGCACTTCCACGACCGTCGCAGCCGCCGCACGCGCTTTCTCTTCGTCCAGCCCCTTTTTCTCTTCGGTCCGGACCTGCTGGTTATACAGGCCGGTTTGGTAGGCCACATCGCGGTAGCCGGAACAGAGCACCAGATGATGCCCCTCGCTGTTGCAAGCATTCAAAAGCGCCTGCAGGTCCTGCGCAGCGCGCTTGTCAAACCGCACTTTTTTATTGGAATCCCCTACGGAGACTGTCTCGACCGTAAAATTCTCCGGCAGAAGATGTTTGCTGGAAACCAGCCGCAGCATCCAGCTGTTGGGGTCGATCACGTTGGCTTGCGAAGCAGGCTGGCTCTTAGCCGGCGCAACCGACGCAGCCTGTATCTGCGAAACCGCCGCAACCGGCTGTGTGGAAGCTTCTGTATGGGTGCCTTTCAGAATCATGGAAATCCCCGTCACCAACACAGCCGCAAGCACGCAGCTGGCCGTCACAACCGCAATTTGATTCTTGTGCTTTCTTTCCATAAAATGATGACCTCGTTTTCGATTCATCAAAATCCCCTTCCAAGCCAAACATCATTGGGCCTTCTCGTTTAGGATGTCCCAAATGATGCGGCTTATGTATCGCGGGAACTTTCTATCTCTATTGAACGATGCCTTTCCGCATGAGATGCGGCGCCCCCCTTTCACGGCTTGTCCTTTCATTGTAAACCCAATTCCAGCTATGCGCAACCCGGCAGGGCGCCGCAGCGAAAGATGGGCGCGGCCTTGGGGGCCGTATGATGTGCTTTTTGGATTATCTTTGTATCAAAGAAATATATTGGAAAAGCCTTGGGGAGCTTTGAAGCGGAATCTCGTTTAAAAGCGGCAATAGAAACGGCCAGCGATTTTTCTTCATAAATTCACAAAAAAGGTTGCCATATAGATTGCTTTTTACTGCGAAATGTATTATTGTTTATATTGCCGCGGGAAGGAACAAACCGCAGGCAAAAGGAGGATTCCCGCTGTGAAACAGCCAAACGTAATTTTGATTATGACCGACCAACTGCGCGGCGACTGCCTGGGCTATGCAGGGCATCCGGACGTTAAAACGCCTTATCTAGACACCCTGGCGGCAAAGGGCGTGAATTTTGACCGCGCCTACAGTGCCTGCCCCAACTGCATTGCAGCGCGCGCTGCTTTACACACCGGTATGGAGCAGAGCCATCACGGCCGCGTCGGCTATGCGGACAATGTCCCGTGGAATTATACGCATACGCTGGCCGGCGAGCTGGCGAAGGCCGGCTATTACACCCAGTGCGTGGGCAAGATGCATGTGTATCCGCTGCGCAATTATCTGGGCTTTCACAATGTGACGCTGCACGATGGCTATCTGCATGCCGCGCGGTATGGCAGCGTGCCGTACCGGGAATCCCAGTTTGTGGCGGACGACTATTTTTACTGGCTCAAACAGCAAAAGGGCATTTCCGCCGACGTGACAGAGACGGGTCTCGACTGCAACAGCTACCTTGCGCGGCCGTGGATTTATCCGGAACAGTATCATCCGACCAACTGGGTGACGGACGGGTGTCTGGATTTTCTGCGCCGGCGCGACCCGCGCCGCCCATTTTTTCTGATGGCGTCGTACCTGCGGCCGCATCCGCCGCTTGACGCGCCGCAGTATTATTTTGACCTGTATCAAAACAAGTCCCTGCGCCCGCCCTTTGTCGGCGATTGGGAAACCGATGCCTATTTAAAGCGCGACGGCCGCATTTTCGATTCCAAGACCGGCCCCATTGACCCGGAATTGATCCGCCAGGCACAGGTTGGGTATTATGCCTGTATCACGCATCTGGATCACCAGATCGGTCGTCTGCTGATGGCGCTGATTGAGCAGGAAGTGTATGACGATTCCATCTTCCTGTTCACCTCAGACCACGGCGAGGAGCTGTGCGACCACCACATGTTCCGCAAGTCGCGGCCTTATGAGGGCAGCTGCCACATCCCGATGCTGATCACCGCCGGGAGCCATGTGCTGCCAGACCTGCAGCGCGGAACGGTCTGCCATGCGGTTGTGGAGCTGCGGGACGTAATGCCCACGCTGCTTGCCGCCGCAGGCGTGCCTGCGCCGGCGTCCGTGGATGGACACAGCCTGTTGCCGCTGGCGCAGAACCCCAGCGGCCGTGTGCGCGAATGGCTGCACGGAGAGCATTCCTACGGGGAATTCTCCAACCACTGGATCGTCACGGAGACGGACAAATATATTTGGCACGCCCAGTCCGGCCAGGAGCAGTATTTCGATTTGCAGGCGGACCCGCACGAATGCCATGATCTGATCCATTCCGCCGCCCACCAGACGCGGATCGCCACGTTGCGCAATCACCTAATCGATGCGCTGCGCGACCGGCCGGAAGGCTTTACGGACGGCACAAAGCTCATCCCGGGCCGGCCTTACGAACCAATCCTCCCGTCCGCCACACAGGCGAGCTGAAATATCTGCCGCGGCCTCCGCGGCCTCATGCGCGTGGGTCCAGCCTGCCGGCTAACCACTCCAGGCGCTCGATCGCATAGGCGAAAAAGCCCTGATATGCCTCGCAATAGCGGTTATAAAAAATGCCGTCCTTCTGGAAGCAGTCACGCCGGCAGCCGCCGCGGCAAAGCGGATACCAGCGGCAGTGCGGGCAGCGGCTGTCCCGCTGGGTGGCATTCTGGAAAAATCGGCAGGAAGCCGGGTGCATAGATGCTTCCTGCAATGCCACAAAATCTGTCTGCCGGATATTTCCCATGCAAAAGCTGTCGAGCGCATAAAAGTCGCAGGGATAGATGTTGCCGTCGGCCTCCACCACGTGCTGCATGGTACATTTGCCATACATGGCACAGGCCTCCGGCTGTCCGCCCAACAGCATGTTCAGGTAATTATCGAACTGCCGGACATATACGGGCAGCCCACGCGCTTTATCCGCAAACCAGCAGTCAAAGAGCGCGCACATGGCTTTTCCCCACGCGCGCGGCGTCAGGGAATAGGGCTCGCTGCCCGCAGGCGCAGACAGCGGGTCCATACAGGGGATGTACTGCTGACTGCTGAGGCCACGCTCCATGAAAAAGTGGTACACCGCCTCCATATTGTCCGCATTCTGCGCCGTGCACACGCACAGGACATTGACCGGCACCCGCTTTTCCTGCAACCGCCGCAGGCCGCCCAGCACACGCCGGAAGGTACCGGCGCCGCTGCCGCCGATGCGGTTGGCGTCGTGCATGCGGCGCGTGCCGTCCAGGGAAACACCCACCAGGAACCGGTGCTTTGCCAAAAAGGCGGCCCAGTTTTCGTCGAGCGTACAGGCGTTGGTTTGAAGGATATATTCGACACGCTGCCCTGGTCGTTTTTGCGACGCCACATACTGCACAAAATTCTGATAAAAATCCAGGCCTGCCAGGGTTGGTTCCCCGCCCTGAAAGGCAAAAATGCAGTTGTCAGCGGCTTGCAGCGCTTTGTCGATCACCGCGCGCATGACGGCAGGCTGCATCCGGCCGCGGTCCGCAGACTGCCGGTGCGCCGCCTCGTCCCGGTAAAAGCAATAGCGGCACCGCAGATTACACGCCGCGGAGGCCGGCTTGAGCAAAATTTGGAGTGTCTCCATATGCACATCTCCTGTTTTTCGGTAAAGACTATCTTACAACGTTTTGTAGCATCCGGCAAGCAAGCGCCACACGGGCGTCGTGGCCGGATGGATCCAATTCTATAGATTCTTGGGAGGAAGGAAATTCGCATGCAAATTAACCTCGAACGCGACGGCCTTAGCGCAGTCATCTCCACCGTAGGCGCCGAATTGCAGAGCCTGCGCGTAGACGGCCGGGAATACCTGTGGCAGGGCGACCCACGCTGGTGGGACAGACGCGCCCCTATCCTCTTTCCCATGGTTGGCAGTCTGCGCCGGGATACGGCCTTTACCCTTTCCGGCGGCACCTGCCGAATGACCCGCCACGGCTTTGCAAGAGATACGACGCACGCTGTTTTGGAACAACAATCGGACACTGTGACCTTTCGCCTGGAGGACAGCGCCTGGTCCCGCAAGCAATACCCTTACGCATTCCGACTCGATACCACTTACTCCATTGCCGGGCCGCGCATCCTGACAATCCGTTTCGCCGTCACGAACACCGGCGACGGGGCCATGCCCTTTGTCATCGGCGGCCACCCGGGCTTTCAGGTGCCGCTGCCGGGTACTGGGGAGGATTTTACGGATTACGCCCTGCAATTTGAGCAGGCGGAAATGCTCAGGGTTCCCTCCTTGGTGGACGCGACCGGTGAGCTGGATTTTACAAACCGCCGGTGGCTGGCGGAGGACAGCGACACGCTGCCGCTGGATCACCACCTCTTTGACCACGACGCGCTGGTGTTCGACAACCTGCAGACGCGCACGCTGACCTTGCGTGGAAGCAAAAGCGGCCACGGCGTGCGGATTGATTTTGCCGATTTTCCGATGATCGGAGTCTGGTCGCCAGCCGGAGAAGCGCCCTTTGTCGCCTTGGAGCCGTGGACCGGATGTACCGCATGCGTGGGCGAGGACGACTGCTTTGACCACAAACGCGGTATGCGAACGCTGCCGCCCGGCGAAACCGCTGTGTATACATTTTCCATCACCGTATTTTGAATGCTAAAGCCCGACAGGCAAAAGGCGCGTATTCCCACCGGAACGTTTCCGTGGGGATACGCGTCTTTTTTATTTACCAGAATACTTTTCTGTATTTAGATATCCATCCAGACGCAGCCGGCGCCCGGCAGGTCAAATGCATAGGTCTTTCCATCCGGTGCGTGGACCGTGCCACGCTGCGGTTCGGTGCTGTTGTTAATGACCGAGAAGCGGCCGGTTTCCGGATACGCCGTGACTTCCGTGTAGACATTGTCCGAAGCCCAGTTTGCGGCTTCTCCCTCCTGATGCGCCACCCAGCAGATGGCGCGTTGCAGCAGGCGGGCATTTTGCAGGTCATAGGGCATGCCTGCCATGTAGAAGGCGCGGCCCTTGCCGCATTCGTTGGCCGCCATGGTACAGCTGCCATTCTGCACGTCGAGCACAGCCAGCGAGTCGCTGGCCTGATAGATCATGGGCATGCTCTCGCCATAGTTCACCGGTCCCTGCAGGTCAGCGGTGATGAAGTGGCTGTCCACCTTCTGAAGCGCCGATTTGTCGCAGCTGGCGGTCAGGCCGATTTCCTTCTGTACGCCGAGCACATCTGCCAGCTGGAAGAAGCGCCCCTGGTATTCGCAGGCAGTCGGTTCGCCAATGCCGATGAAGCCGCCGCCATTATACACCCAGGCGCGCAGCGCCGTGGTGATCTGCGGGTCCTTCCAATATTCAGCGCCGCTCCAGCTTGTGCCAGCGTCGCCCGCGTTGAGGATGACGCCGATGTCCTTGGGCACGCCGCCGCGGATGTCGTCAAAGCTGATAAACTCCACTTCAAACGGCAGGCCCGCCAGCGCCTCCATGGCACCGAGGTAGGAATAGCAGCGCTGGTTCCAGAGAGAGTGCGCGACTTGATGCGTCTGCCATGTGCGCAGATGGCCCCAACTATTGAGCACCGCCACTTTAAATGGCGCGCTGTAGGGCTTCGTGCCCTTCGCGTTTTCCACAATGGAGCGGAACTGGTCCGCCACATCCGAAACGTGGTCGATAAACGCCGGGAACTTGTAAGCCAGGCTCAGGTATCCGCCGTAACCCATGCGGTCCATGGGCTTGCGCATCATGGCGCGGCGGCATTTGCGCCAGACGCGGGTGCTTTCCCCGACCGGGTCACCGCCCTCGTGGAATACATCTGGGAAGAAATACGGGTAAAAACGCGCCTCCGTCTCCTTGACCGGAATGTCCGCGATCATGCGGGTCGTCACGCCGTCGCCGGCCGCGCCGACGACCGCATCCAGGCCGATATTCTGAAAATATTTGCCGTATGGCTCCGTCCCCGCCCAATGATCGCCAAAGAACATGATGGCCTTGCGGTTATGCTTGTGGACAATATCCACGCACTGCTTGGCAAACTGCGAGACAAAGCGCTGATTAAAGTCCATCCAGTCGAGGTATTTCTTCGATGGATTTTCAAACGGGGTGTTGTACTTGCCAGCATCCACGAGGTCCTCCGGCAAAAGCGCGTAGCCGTATTCCTTTTCAAAAAGGTCCAATGCATAAGGGCTGACGCACGCGGCGTAGCCAAACCAGTTGACCTGGCGCTCCTTGGCGTTTTGGTCATACATCAGGTCAAAGTTGTAGAAAAAGGTTGTGAAGCGCACCACATCGGTCTTAGGGTGGTTTTGCAGCCAATCTTCCAGCACCTGCAGCGTATGCGCCCCGGCTTCCGGGTAACGCACATCGATCGGGATCAGGTGCTCGCGATCGCCCCAATCATTCGTCAGATGGTTATACATGGAAACTGGTTCCCAAATCTGATAGGCCAGGAAACTGACAGTATAGACATGATAGGGCACGGTGCCGCGGATTGTAACGATGCGGCCTTCGCAGGAAAAATCGGGCAGGCTCTCGCCGGTTGTGCGGTCCACGACCTGCCAGTAGCGATGAATATCGCAGTCGGTGTTGGGGGTGAACTGCTGGTCAAAGAATTTTTGCATAATATCAATCTGCAGCGTTTCGGCTTTCGCCACGCAGGGCTCAGAAAGCAAGTAGATCTGCTGGCGGTACTCAGGGTGCGCCTTCATATAGGTGTTGTCCGCGCGCACCAGGCACAGCGTCGAATAAACCTGCAGCCCCATGTCCAGAATCTCCTGAGAAAGCTGGGTGCCATCGCTGTCACGCACCGCATCCACTTTCCATTTGCGGGCCAACTCCGCCACAATCGGTTCCATCCCGGTCTCGCCGGGCAGGGTGAATCTTCCGCCTGTCTGACTCATAAGCCATTTACCATCCTCTCATTCCGGGCGCCACCCGGAAACATCTGAAATATCCACGTTCAAAAATGGGTATGCTGTTTAACCCTTCAAGCCGCCCATGCTGATGCCCTGGGTCAGGCGCTTTTGCACGATGCAATAGAGCACAATGGTCGGCAGCATGACGATAACCATACCGGCAAACATAGCGCCCCAGTCGGTTGCAAATTTGGCTGTCTCCATCAGGTTCTGCAGGCCAATCGGCAGGGTCTTCACGTTTTCATTCTGCAGGAAAACCAGCGCCAGGGGATACTCGTTCCAATAGCTCATGAAGTCAAACATGACGACCGTCACCAGCGCGGATTTGGACATCGGCACGATCACACGCAGCATGGTGGCCCAGTGGCCGCAGCCGTCGATGCCGGCCGCTTCCTCATAGTCTTTCGGGATGCCGGACATATAGCCGCGCAGTAGATACACCGTAAACGGCAAGCTGGTGACTGCGCAGATGAGCGCGTAGATGACCAGGTTGCTGGTCAGCTGAATATGTATCTGATAGCTGCCAAAGAAGATATAGTCCGCGAAGTAGTTGTTGATGCTCTGCTCCACTCTGCTGAGCATCGTAAACACCGGCACCGCAATATAGGTCTGGCTGATGAACAGGCCGGCCATAATCACAAAATTGACAGGGCCGCGTAGCTTGAACTTCATTCTGGAAGTCGCATACGCCAGCGGTACGGCCAGTACCATGATGAAAGCCAGGCCCAATGCCGTCACGATGATGGAGTTAATAAAGTTGGCGCCCAGGTTGCCCGTCTGCCAGGCATTGGCGTAGTTCTGAGCGTGCAGGCTGCTGGGCAGTGACCAGGCGCTTGTCAAGAACTCACTGCTGGTCTTGAAGGACGTAAAGATGGTCCACAAAATCGGCCAAAGCACAACGACTGTAAACAGGATCAGGACAATGCGCGTCACGACGGTCAACGCAATCTTATGTTTTTTTGCTTTTCTCGAAATTGCATCTGCTGCCATAGTTGTCCTCTCCTTTCCTCAGTCATTCCGGGCGGTCAGACGGTTGCTGATTCCCGCCAGGATAAACGAAACTGCAAACATCACGGTCGTTGCGGCCATAGCAAAGCCATAGTTATTGCTTGAGTATGCCTGTTTGTACACATAGGTCAGCGGCACGTCGAGCGTTTCCGGCGTCATGACCTGGACGAAAGTGTAGCTCATATTAATGGTGGAGATGATGAAGAACACCAGCGTCACGCGCACGACCTCCCACATCAGCGGCAGGGTAATTTTGAAAAACTGCTTGAACTTGCCCATACCCTCGAGATCCGCAACCTCATAAAGCTCCGGAGAGATGCTGTCCATGCCGGACATGTACATAACCATATAATAGCCGATGGCCTGCCAGACCATGGCGATGGTGATGCACCACAGAATGGTGAACCGCTCGCCGCCCAGCCAGGCGATGTGCGACTGCGTACCGGTAAAGAGGCTTACAATTGCATTGAGCAGGCCGTTTGTCGGATCATAAATCTGCACAAACAGCGTGCCGATCACCACAACCGCCAGCACATTCGGGAAGAAGAACACGGTCCGGTAAAAAGGCCGCTCCCGCAACTTGGACTGCGTCAGCAGTGCCGCAAAAAACATCGAGCAGGTCATGGTGATGATCGTGACGACAACGATCAGAAAGAATTGGTTGCCCAATGCCGTCGTGAACTTGGCGTCCTGGAACACACCGATAAAGTTTTGGAACCCGACAAATGTCCTGTCTGTTCCCAGACTCGTCTGGCGGAAAAAGGACGTGTAAAAAACAGTGATGGTCGGATAGAGCACAAACAGCGCATACAGAACCAGAGACGGTATGACGCAGGCCGCAATGAAGCCTTTCCGCAAGCGTTTCCGGTCTTTGGGTTGGCTAGCCGCCAGGCTTTTCCCTTTTCCCATAAAAAATCCTCCTTTGACAAGACGAAGGCGGTATAAAAAATGGCAGGGGGATCACTCTGTCTTACCCTGCCATTCCCCGTTAAGCCGGGATTCTGCTATTGCTGATCTTCAGTCTTGTTTCTTGGCACACATGCTTAGTTCGACGAAGCGGAAGCATCCGACGACGTCGTGGTGGTCACAAGCTTTGCCAGCTGCTGCGATTCGTCTTCCAGTTTCTTCTGCAGCTCGGCCGGCGTAGTCTTCTTGTTGAGGATATCGCCGATACCCTTGAAGAAGTCCTGACGGATGTTGATGTTCGTGGACTGCGTGTTGGCAAAACCGCCGCTTACCTGGATATAATCCGACGACGCGCCGATTTCCATGGAAGAATAGGTTGCATCGTCGACCAGGCCTTTGACGAGCTCCGGACCATTCTTCAGAGGCGGCAGCGAATTGGAAGCCTTCGCCATCATCTTGACGATGTCGTCCTCATACAGGAACTTCATGAACGCCTTGGCCGCGTCGATGTTCTTGGCCTTGGTCGGGATATACATCTCTTCTGTCTGAGACCAAACGGCCTGCTTTTGACCTTCCTTGGTCGCCGGGGTCGGCATCATCGCAAACTTGAAGCCGTCCGCGCGCGGGCTATCCTTCATCTCGTTCTGGATCCAAGCGCCGTTCGGGATGAACAGGGCCTTATCCTGCAGCCACTGCTGCTGGCTCTGGGTGTGGGTCATGCCCATCGTGCCGTCGAGTAGGTAACCGCCGTCACCGATCTTCTTGAAAATATTCAGCGTATCGGTGACTGCCTGATCGTTCCAAGCACCCGCCTTGTAGTTGAAGATGTCGTCCAGCTTCTGCTCGCCGCCGATCGCCGCGATCATCGGCCACACAACGTTCTCGTTGTAAGCCGGGGCGTTTGCCGCTGCATACGTATACATGGCGATGCCCTGCTGCTTTGCCTTGTCGGCCACCGCGAATGCCTCATCCCAGGTCTTCGGTACGCTCCAGCCGTTCTTCTCAAAGAGATTTGCGTCATACCAGATGCCGTTGACGCTGTAGAACAGCGGCGCCGCATAGATCTTGCCGTCGCCATAAGGCTGATAGGTCGGGCCGTCAAGCACGCCATCAATCAACTTATCCTTCAAGCCGTCCTCAAACACATCGCTGACGTCGACCAGCTGCTTATCCGAGATCAAGGACTGCATCAGGCCAGATTTGTTTGTGGATGCCAGATAAATCAGATCCGGCGCGTCGTTGTTGATGATCTTCGGGCGGATCACATCACCCAGGTTCGGGTCCGAGGTGATGCTCACCTTGACATTCGGATACTTCTCCTCAAATTTTGCGGCGATGTCCTTCCACACCTGATCGCCGTAGCCGCCCTTAAAGACAGCCAGCTTCAATTCGCCGCTGATATTGCCGGTGCTGGTGCCGCTTGCCGCTGCGCTCCCAGTATCCCCAGCGCCGCCGGTGCTGGATGCGGTGTCCACCTTCTGGCAGCCTGTGGCGCCAACCGCCATGCTGGCTGCCACGGAGGCAGCAATGACAGCCGCCAGTACCTTTTTGACTTTGCTCATAACTCTTTTCCTCCTTTTAAAGCTTTCTCGCTCTTGACTTTCGTATCTCGCCCGGCGCGTGTCGCCCAGCGCATCTTTCACTTACTATTATACGGATTCCTGCGGGTATCACAATCGTGTTTCTTGCGAAAAGTTTTAGAGATATTGCGCTTTTTGTGTTGAATTCATAAAAATCAGATGCGAAAAATTTAATTTTGTGCGCAATGATGCGAAAAGACAAGATTTCCTTATTTTTGAAAGAAAAATGGGACAACATTCTTTTTTTGAAAAGTCTGTTCTAGACATATTGCATAGATTTCAATTTTGATTTATAGTGTAATAGATAAGAAATAGAAAAGCCGCTCGACAGTATTCTCAGTCTCCGGAAGAGTCAAGCGCTTGTCCGGGCGATTGCAATGGAGAATTTTACTGTAAAAAGCAACATTTCTAAAATAGATCGTGGCAAAAGCCGGCAGAACCGGCAAGCCTGAGTGAAGGGGGTCTCCGGGATGAGCAACAGCCGCTTTTTTATGGAAAACACAACCGTCGAGCACGGCAATGCAAAATTGCTTTACATCAGCACCTCAAAATTTGGCGACGACTGGTCCAGCAGCCTGCACAGCCACTTTTACACAGAGCTCTTCTTTGTCAAAAGCGGCCAGGGTTACTTTCGCGTGGAAAACGACCGGTTTGCCATCCACGAAAACAGCCTGGTGCTCGTCAATCCCAACATTGAACACACGGAACTGAGCTCCGCCGCCTCCGCGATGGAATACATCGTGGTCGGTGTGGAGGGGCTGGGCTTTTTATTCCACGGAGAACATGCGGACCGGGAAAACCGGTGCAGCATTTGCGACTGCAGCCAGACTCAGCGGGAAGAATACCTTTTTTATCTGGACACCATGCTGCGTGAACTGCAGGAAAAACCCCCACAATATGAAATCATCTGTCAAAACACGCTGGAAAATCTTCTAATCCGCTTAGCGCGCGCCAATAATATGAGCTTACAGGCTGTTTCCAGCCGCCGCTCCAGCAAGGAATGCGCCCGTGTCAAGCGCTATATCGATGCAAATTACCAGCTTCCGCTGACGCTCGACGACCTCGCCAAGCATGCGCACATCAACAAATGCTACCTCGTGCACGCTTTCACTTGCGAAAACGGCATCTCCCCGATCAGCTACCTGATCCAGCGCCGCGTGGAGGAAAGCAAGTACTTCCTCGAAAACACTGATTACACGATTTCTCAGATCGCCCAGTACACGGGCTTCGCTTCGCCGAGCTATTTTTCCCAGACCTTCAAGCGCCTGGAGGGGTGCAATCCCAGCCAATACCGCGCCATGTGCCGCCGAAAAAATGACCGCGGCGCTTAAAAAAGCGCTGCCCCATCGGAACCGGGCAGCGCTTTGGGCTTATTGAAAATTTTCCGCATCCTGCGACCGCATGGTGCGCAGTTTGGCAGAAGTACTGTATTCGGTTGGGGTCATGCCTGTACACTTTTTGAAGTCGCGGGAAAAATACGCGGCGCTGGCATAGCCCAAAAAATCGGCGATTTCCTCCATACTGCGGTCGCCGCGGCGCAGCGCCTCTTTGGCGACTTCCGCTTTAATCTGCCGGAAATAGGCGATCACGCCGCAGCCCATGCGCTGATGGAACAGCTTTTGCAGCCGTGAACGGCCGATGAGATTTTCCCGACAGATGGTCTCCAGCGACAGGTGCGTGCGGGCGTGGGCCTGCAAATAGAGAATCACGCGGTGCAGCGCGTCGGTGGCCTCGCGGCTGGCCCGCGCGGTAGAAAGCGCCTGGTCCTGCTGCGGCTCGCCGCGCCGCCGCAGCAGGGAAAGCAGCAGCCGTTCCAGTGCGTTGCCCAGCAGCTGCTCCGAGGCGAGCGCCTGTTCCTCCTCGCGGCGCTCCATCCCGCGTGTCGCAGGGTCCCCCAGCGGTGTGGAAAAGGCGTTTCCCGCCTCTGCGACGATTTGCGCAAGGCAGTCGCGCTCCACATCCTGGACATGCAGCACCTGCCCCATGAACCCCTGCATCGCAGGGCTGTGGCATACAAACGAAACCACCACCAGGTTTGGCGCCGTGTCCCCCGCCGCGCACAGGCTGTGAAATTCCATCGGCGCATGGAAGGCGATCTGCCCACGGCGCAGGCGCACGGTACGCGTTCCCTGGGTGACGTCGACCTCCCCCTTGTCCACATATACGAATTCCCAAAAATCATGTGCCTCGCCGGGAAAGAAGAAATCCGGCGTATACTCAAAATAATGGACAGTTACGATTGCATCCACGCAAAGCGTCTTGTGCAGTTGTGTGCTGTGAAATTCCATTCGGCGGCCTCCTCATCCATTCTTCCGTTTGCAGCCCCCTTTCCGGCACGTCCGGGTGGGCGCCAGAGCGAAAAACCGCTGTATGCGGATATAAAATTGACGAAATCTATACATCTATCATAAGTCCGCGATCTTACACTTGTCAATGAAAATTTTACACGATTGTGCAAAAAACATCTGTTAAGCGCCCTGTACACTGGCCAAAATGTGTATTATTCTATAAGCAGCGCAAGTGGGCGAATGCCCTTGCAAAATAGAACGCAGAAAGATTACACTTTTCAGAAAAGGAGAACCTGCCATGAAAAAAGAACCCATTCTCGTCGTGATGGCCGCAGGTATGGGCAGCCGCTACGGCGGGCCCAAGCAGATTGACCCCGTGGGTCTGCACGGAGAAATCATCATCGATTATTCCATTTTTGACGCCTACAAGGCTGGTTTCCGCCGTGTTGTATGCATCATTAAAAAGGAAATTGAAGCGGACTTCAAGGAGATCATCGGCGACCGCATTTCCAAGATCATGGATGTGCAGTACGCCTATCAGCGCGTTGATGATCTGCCGGCCGGCTACACGGTGCCGGAAGGCCGCGAAAAACCCTGGGGCACCGGACATGCGCTGTTGAGCTGCCGCGGCATGATTGACGCGCCATTTGCCGTTATCAATGCGGACGACTACTATGGCTCCCAGGCATTCCAAATCATGTACGACTGGCTGTGCCAGGCGCAGGACGACGACTACTATGAATACAGCATGGTCGGGTACCTGCTGGAAAACACGCTGACCGACAACGGCCATGTGGCGCGCGGCGTCTGCACGGTCAAGGACGGCATGCTCACCGACATCCACGAGCGTACGCACATCGAAAAGCGCGACGGCGGCGCGGCCTACACCGAGGACGACGGCAAGACTTGGCATGCGCTGCCCATGGATGCAACCGTCTCGATGAACCTGTGGGGCTTTACGCCTGGCTTTATGCAAGAGCTGGAGAAGGGCTTTCCGCCGTTTTTGGACAAGGCACTTCCGGAAAACCCGATCAAATGCGAATACTTCCTGCCCAGCGCTGTGGACACGCTCTTGCAGGCGGATAAGGCGCGGGTACGCGTTTTCCGCTCTCCAGACCGCTGGTATGGCATGACCTACCGCTCTGACAAGCCAATCGTGCAAGCAGCCATTCGCGGCTTTATCGATGCGGGCAAATATCCGGAACATCTTTGGGAGGGCTTGGCAGAATGATTGAAACGAGCCTTCAGGAAGCGTTGCAGGCATTTGACTTTCCCGGCACGCTGGTGGAAGTCGCGTCCTATGGCAGCGGACACATCAACGATACCCGGCGCGCCACCTTCCGTCAGGCGGATGGCAGCGACCGGCATTATATCCTGCAGCGCATCAATACGCAGATCTTTACAGACCCCGACGGGCTGATGGATAACATCGTGAACGTTACCAAATACCTCAAGCAGAAAATCACGGCTGCTGGCGGCGACCCGGACCGTGAAACGCTGACCGTACTGCACACCAAAGAGGGTCACCCCATGGCGCGGACCATGGGCGGGAAGGACTATTGGCGCTGCTATCCCTTCATCGAAAACACCGTCTCCTATGATCTGGTGGAAAATGAGAACGATTTTTACACCGTGGCGCGCGCTTTCGGCCATTTTCAGATGCAGCTGTCCGATTATCCGGCTTCCACGCTGCATGAGACGATTCCGCATTTCCACGACACGCCCAGCCGTTATGCGAACTTCCATAAAGCACTGGCAGCGGATGCGCTCGGCCGCGCGAAAGATGCAAAGCCGGAGATTGATTTTGTGCTGGCCCATGAAAAGGATGCCGGCGCTCTGACCAGCCTTCTGGCTGCGGGTAAGCTGCCGCTGCGCGTGACGCACAACGACACCAAGCTCAATAACATTCTTTTGGACAAAGATACCGGAAAAGCGTTGTGTGTGATCGATCTTGACACTGTGATGCCGGGCCTGGTGCATTATGACTTTGGCGACAGCATCCGCTTTGGCGCAAGCACAGCTCTAGAGGATGAACAGGATCTCTCCAAGGTGCATTTCAGTCTGGAGCTGTTTGAAGTCTTTACAAAGGGTTTTCTGGAAAGTGCGGGTTCTGTGCTGACGCCGCTGGAAAAAGAGACCCTGCCTATCGGCGCGAAGCTGATGACGCTGGAATGCGGTGTGCGGTTCCTCACGGACTATCTGGAGGGTGACACGTACTTTAAAATCCACCGCCCTGGCCATAACCTCGACCGCTGCCGCACGCAGTTTAAGCTGGTGCAGGAGATGGAGGAAAAGGCCGGCCAGATGCAGGCAATCATCCAAAAATACGCATAATGCAAAAATAAATTCGCCAGCCGCCTTGCCCCTTCGGAAGCATAAGCAGCTGGCGAATTCTTTTTTATATCTGGTGGCGAATCAGCGATATTTTAGGCGATGCACCGTGCGGCAAATACTTTATAGGTCTTGCCAGCAACCTTCACATAAACGCCAACATCGCCCACAGCTTTATTCGCTGTGATCGTACAGTAATAATCGCCGTTTTTGTCCGGATAGCTGTCCTTCTGATACGAAGTCGAAAGCGCCGTTCCGTTTGCGGTCAGGAAGGTAAAGTCTGCCTTCGGGTCGTTCAGCGTAATGCGGAACGTGTACGGATGGCCCACCTGAACCGGCGTGGTCAGCGTGGTGTCACTCGTAAACGGGCGCGCCGTCACTTCCAGCGTAAAGAGCTTGATGCCATTGACATACATTCCAGTCTTTTCGCCGACTTTGCCCGCCGCATAGGCCTGATAGGTACCGGACGTGCCGTTCCATTTCGCAATGGTATTCGTGCCCCCTACCTGGCCATTGCCTGCGTTGTAGCTGAAGGAATCAATTGCCGCACCAGACGCAATGTTAAATGTATAGGCCGCGGACTGCGGGATCTGGATGACCGTGGAACCATCCGCCGCGCAATCAGTCGTCTTCCCGTCGAGGTCCGTAATCTGGAGCGTGAACGGGTTGACAACGACGGTGCAGGTTGCTGTCTTGTCGCCAACCTTCGCCGTAATGGTTGCCGTGCCGCCGGTCTTGCTGACTGCTGTCACCTTGCCGTTTTTGTCGACCGTCGCGACTTTTTCATCCGAAGAGGTCCATGTAATGCTCTTGCTCGCGGTGGTGTCAGACGGCGTGTAGGAAATTTCCAGCTGTGCCGTGCCGTCCGGCGCAACCTGTGCAGTGGTCGCGTTCAGCGAAATGCTCTCCAACGGCTTCGAGCTGGAGGACCCGCCGCC
>ERZ1090860.64-NODE-64-length-64945-cov-16.275358_pt1 | contig 64945 bp, 58 predicted proteins | sample MGYA00478483_ERZ1090860 | MGnify/ENA primary metagenome ERZ1090860 (study PRJEB33644, sample SAMEA5815741) | chicken gut metagenome | biome: Chicken; feature: Gastrointestinal Tract; material: Caecum | place: Ireland | collected 2019-01-01 | study: A study of the...
GATGAAATTGTGCTGTTTTCCGCGGCGCGGAGAACAGAAAGGGGTAAAATGATGAAATTGCGGATTCGGAATGCTTCGATTGTGGATGGGACCGGCGCGCCTGCGTTTTCCGGCGACGTGGTTGTGGAAGGGGGCCGTCTGGCATCGGTCGGCGGATGTGTACAAGGAGACTTTGACCGCGTAATCGACGCGCAGGGTTTGACGGTCTGCCCGGGCTTTATCGATACGCACAGCCACAGCGATTTGGCCATCTTGGACGACCCACGCGTGCTGCCAAAAATTATGCAGGGCATCACGACCGAAATTTTTGGGCAGGACGGTATCTCCATGGCGCCGTTGCCGGAAGCCTATATCGACGACTGGCGGGAAAATATTGCCGGCTTAGACGGAACAAGCGATGCGATTAACTGGCGCTATTACACGACGGCCGGCTACTTTGAAGAGCTGGCAAAACGCGGCACCGGCACCAATGTCGCATATCTCGCGCCGCACGGAAACATCCGCATGGAGGCGATGGGGCTGGAGGACCGCCCTGCCGCACCACAGGAAATGGAAAAAATGAAGGACATCCTGCGCCGCGAGCTCGAGGCGGGTGCGATTGGCCTTTCCACAGGCCTGATCTATACGCCCTGTGCCTATGCAGGGACGGAGGAGCTGATCGAGCTATGTAAGGTGGTCGCGGAATACGGTGGCTCCCTTGTAGTGCATCAGCGCAGCGAAAGCGGGCATATTCTGGATTCCATGCGAGAAATTATTCGGGTTGGCCGTGAATCTGGTGTACACATTCACTTTTCCCATTTTAAGATTTGCGGTAAGGAAAACTGGAAGTATATGGAGCCTGCGCTGCGGCTGCTCGATGAAGCGGAGGCAGAGGGCATCCAGGTTTCGCTGGACCAGTATCCCTATACGGCGGGCAGCACGATGCTCGGCGTGATTTTGCCGCCATGGGCGCACGACGGCGGCACAGAAAAACTGCTGGAGCGCCTGACGGATAAAAACTGCCGCGAACGGCTAAAGGCGGATATGCTCGCAAACGGCTGCGACTGGGACAATTTTGTGGAGTTCGCAGGGTTAAAGGGCATCTATATCACCGACGTGGCGGACGAACAGCACCGGACAGCGGTGGGCAGAAACCTGGTGCAGCTCGGTGAACTGTATGGCGAGGACCCGCTGGACGCCACATTTGACCTGTTGGAGGAAGAGCACAACGCTGTAGGCATGATCGATTATTACGGGTGCGAAGAAAATGTCATTTCCGTTTTGCAGCGGCCGGAGCAGAATGTCTGTACGGATGGGCTGCTGGGGGGACGTCCGCACCCGCGCGTGTATGGCGCTTTTCCCCGCATTCTGGCGCGCTATGTCCGGGAAAAGAAATGCCTGACCCTGGAAGAAGCGGTGCACAAGATGACCGGCAAGCCCGCGCAGACATTTGGCTTTACGGACCGCGGCACCCTTCAACCGGGCAAAGCCGCGGATTTGGTGCTTTTTGATCCGGCAACCATCCGCGATACAGCGACATTCGCCAACCCGATCCAGTTCCCGGAAGGCATCCGCATGGTGCTTGTCAATGGCCAAATCGTTGTGGATCAAAACCAGCACACAGGCGCCATTGCCGGTCAATTGTTAAAAGCAAAGAGGTGATAGGACGATGTTTTCGTTTGGATTGCTGCACGGACTCATTTATCTAAATGGGACGTTTGTGCCGGGAAATCTCTATGTGCAGGATGGAAAGATTGCGGCTGTCAGCAGTGCGGAATTGCCCTGCGAACACACACAGGATGCAGGCGGCCGTATGGTGCTGCCGGGGCTCATAGACCCGCACGTGCATTTTTCATTGACGGTGGGGGCGCATACTTCCTCAGATGATTTTTACACCGGTTCGGTACAGGCCGCACTGGGCGGTGTGACCACCTACATTGATTTTATCGATCCTGTGCGCAGTGCCGATGAGTTGCACGAAGCATACCGCGTGCGGCGCGCTTTGGCCGAGCGCAGCGCGCTGGATTATGGCCTGCATTGCGCGGTCCGCGGCCTGGAGGACGCTGCCCGGCCATTCCTGGAGGAGACCGCTGCGCTGGGGATGCCGACGGTCAAACTGTTTACCACCTATGCTTCAAGCGGCCGGCGCACCTATGACCGCGATATTGCGGCCTTGTTGCGGGAATCCAAGCGCTGCGGCGCGCGCATCGTGGCACATGCGGAAAACGACGACCTGTTGTATGACGGCCCGGATATCCCGGTTGCGCACCACGAACAGGCGCGTCCGGCTCTGTGCGAGCGGACGGCCGTGCTCAATCTCTGCGAGCTGGCCAAGGCGTGCGACGGGGCGCTGTATATTGTACATGCATCGGCGGGGAGCACGGTCCGGCGCGTGCGAGAGCAATATGCTGAACTATTGCACGGAGATGTGGTTTTAGAGAGCTGTCCGCAGTATTTTTGCTTCAATGCGGATGCCTATGCGGGGCCGGATGGCTACCGATACACCATGACGCCGCCGTTGCGCGCGCCGGAGGAAGAGCAACTGCTGCGCGCAGAGATCGACGCCATCGACGTGATGGGCACGGATCACTGCCCGTTTCCCGATGAATGGAAGCGGCATCCATTCACACAGGAAATCCCCATGGGCGTGGGCGGCATCCGCTATGGCTTTACAGCCATGTACACCCTTTATGGAGAAAAAATACTGCCAAAATACACCGAGCATCCTGCCCGGATCGAAGGACTTTATCCCCGCAAGGGGACGCTCCTGCCAGGCGCGGATGCGGACTTTGTGCTCTTTGATCCGGACGCAGCCTGGACGGTGTCGGATCCGGAGAGCCTTTATGACGGTATGCAGATGCGTGGCAAGGTCTGCGATGTTTATCAGCGCGGTGTGCCCGTGGTGCGGGATGGCGCTTTCGTCGGGCGTCAGGGCGACGGTCGGTATCTGGAAAGGAGGCTTTCGTTTACATGAAGGCGTTGACACACGCAAATGTGTTTGACTTCGATACCTATCAGCCGGATCGGTACGTCCTGTTTGATGACCAGATCCAGCAGGTCGGGCCGATGGCCGCTTTTCCTGGCGCGGAAGAGGAGACGAACTGCACCGGCGGCCTGGTGATTCCGGGCCTGGTGGTCGGACACGCGCATATCTATTCCACGCTTTCGCGCGGATGGAACGCGCCCTTTGCGCCGCAGTCCTTCCGCCAGCTTTTGGAGCAGATGTGGTGGAAACTCGACGCGGCTCTGGACAACCGCGCGACTTATGCCAGCGGCCTTTACAGTGCGCTATCTTATGCAAAGCATGGCGTCACGACTGTGATCGACCACCACGCCAGTGGCGCAGAGATCGGCGGCTCATTGGAGGCGCTGCGGCGCGCCGTTGTGGAGGAGGGCGGATTGCGAGGGGTGTTCTGCTTTGAGACGAGCGAGCGCTTCCCGCTGGAAGATTGCATTGAAGAGAACGTCCACTTCGCGCAGGCGCACCGCGGCGAAACGGATTGCGCAGGCATGTTCGGCATGCACGCGCTGATGACGCTTTCCGATCGTGCGCTTGACGCCATCGCCGAAAAAAGCGGCGATCTGCCGGTCCATATCCATGTGGCGGAAAGCGAGGAGGACGAGGCGCAGAGTCTGTGCGATACCGGCAAACGGATCATCGATCGCTTGGCTGCGTTCGGCCTTTTGCGGCCGCATTCCATTTTGTCGCACGGCGTCCACCTGTGCCCGGAGGAGGTGGCACAATTGGCGGGCAAGCCGTTATTTCTGGCTTTGAACCCGACGTCCAATCTGAATAACGGCGTTGGCCTGCCGGATCTGCACGCCTTTCAAAAAACAGGGCTGCGCTGCATCCTTGGCAACGATGGCATGGGCTATGGCCTGGAGCATGACATGCAAAACCTGGTGTTTGGCATGCACGGGCGGTACCAGGACCCGCTGGCCGCTACGACCGAGACCCTGCGCGGGATTCTGCGCAATACCTACGCCTGTGCAGAAGCGCAGCTGGGGTGTCGCCTGGGCCGGGTGGCGCCGGGATATGCGGCGGATTTGGTGTTTTTGCCCTATACGCCGCCTACGCCTCTGCGTCCGGACAATGTCTGGGGCCATTTCTTTTTCGGTTTGCTCGATCAGTTCCAGCCATATCATGTGTGGTGTAAGGGCCAGCCGGTTCTGCGGGAAGGCAGGCCTGTCCGACTGGAGGAGACTGCTGTCTGTGCCCTGGCCAGAGAAGCCGCACAGCGGGTTTGGAAAAAAACGATGGAGATTTAAAGGAGGGCTGCTTAATGGATTTACATACAACGGTGGCGGGGATTCGGCTGGAAAACCCGCTGATGCCTGCGTCCGGTCCGTTGACAGGAGATGCAGAAAAAATGCTGGCGCTCAGTGCGCAGGGCGTCGGCGCCATGGTGAGCAAGACGATTTCCACCACAGCGGCCAAGGTTCCGCGCCCGTGCATTTATGGTGGGAAGGATGTGCTGTTTAATGCGGAGCTGTGGTCGGAATATGGACCACAGGTGTGGATCGACGAATTCCTTCCTGCCTACCGTTCCGGCGACCCAGATCGCCCACTCGTCATCAGCGTGGGCTATAGCCCGGAGGACATCGCCTGCCTTGTGCCAAAACTGGAGCCGTTTGCGGATGCCTTTGAGGTTTCTACGCATTATGTGGGCAAAGACCTGGAAAGGATCGCAAAGACAGTCCGTATGATCCGGTCCCTGACGGAGAAACCTTTCTTTTTTAAGCTCAGCCCGCATATGCCGGATGCGGTCGCCTTTGCACAGATGGTGCTGGAAAATGGCGGCAGTGGAATTGTCGCCATCAACTCGCTGGGGCCAGGGATGCGCATCGACCTTTCCAGGCGCAGCGTGCAGTTTGGCAACAGTTCGGCTGAGGTCTGGGCCTCCGGGCCGGTCATCAAGCCCATGGCGTTGGCCTTGATACACCGCATTCGCAAGGCGCTGCCGCACTGCGCCATTTTGGGCGTCGGCGGCATTACGAGTGCAGAAGATGTGCTGGAATTCCTGCTGGCGGGGGCGGATGGCGTGCAGATGCTTTCCGGCGCCATGCTCAAAGGCCGCGACCTTTATGGCAAAATTCTCCGCGATCTGCCGAAAACGCTCGCGCGGTATGGCTTCTCCAGCATCGAAGAGGTGGTGCGCACGCCGCTTGCAGATTTCCAGCCGCAGTTTGAGAAGCATCCGCCGCGGGTGGATGCGGACAAGTGTAAGCAATGCGGCATGTGCGCCGCACGCTGTCCCTATATGGCCATTCACATGGACGGGGCAGCCAGGGTCGATCCGGAAAAATGCTTTGGATGTGGATTGTGCCAGTCGATTTGCCCAACAGGGGCAATCTGCGGCGTTTTTCCACCCACGAAAGCGGGATGCATATGACAGTCAAGGGAACCATTACGGTCAATGGACGCGCGATCCCTTATAAAACCGATGCACAGCTTTCGCTGATGCGGTTTTTGCGAGAATATCTGGGCCTGATGGGTGTCAAAAACGGGTGCGAGCAGGGGCATTGTGGTGCCTGCACGGTCATTGTCAATGGCCGCGCGCAGCGTTCTTGCCTGCTGCGTATGGGCAAGCTCGACGGCGCACAGGTTGTGACGGTGGAAGGCCTTTCGCAAAATGGCTGCCTCGACGTGGTGCAGCAGGCTTTTGTCGAGGAGGGCGCCATCCAATGCGGCTTCTGCACGCCAGGCATGATTCTCGCCGTAAAAGCGCTGCTCGACCAGAATCCACATCCCACAGACGACGAGATCAAAAAAGCGCTGCGCTTTAACATCTGCCGGTGCACGGGCTATGCCTCCATCCAGCGTGCCATCCACCGCGCTGTGCGTATGAAGGACGAGGGCTGGCGGCCGATGCCGGCGCCACAGGACAACGCCATGCCAATCGGACGCAGTCTGCCGCGCGTTGACGCAGTGGAGAAAGTCTGCGGGAAACCCATTTTTGCGGACGATTATACGGCCCCGAATATGTTGATCGGCAAACTGCTCTATCCGCCGTATGCGCATGCGCGCATACGCGCCATCGACGTAACGGCGGCCGCGCAGGCACCCGGCGTGGCACTGGTGCTCACGGGCAAGGACATTCCCGGCATCAACCAGTTTGGCGTGTTCCGTGCGGAGCAGCCGGTTCTGGCAACGGATGAAGTGCGTTTTTTGGGCGACCCGGTGGCAGCAGTTTTTGCACAGACGCGTGAGCAGGCAGAGTATGCCCGGTCTCTAATTCAGGTGGACTATGAACCGCTGCCTGCCCTGCTGTCGCCGCAGGAAGCGGCAAAGCCGGGCGCTACACCGGTTTTACCGGGCCACAAAGACAATCTAGCCCATGAGGTTCATGTGCGCAAGGGCGATGTGGACGCAGCCTTCGCCGACGCGGATGTGATTGTGGAGGGCGACTATGAAACACCCGCGGTGGAGCACGCCTATTTGGAACCGGAATCCTGTTTTGCAAAGCCGGACGGCGATGGCGGCGTGACCGTATGGACGGGCAGCCAGGGCTCAGAAGCGTTCCGGCAAGCCATTGCCGATAACCTCGCCATTCCAAAAGAAAAAGTGCGCGTGGTCCTGACTGCCTGCGGCGGGGCCTTCGGCGGCAAAGAGGAGCCCACTGTGCAGGTACAGGCGGCGCTTGCTGCGCTTCAGACGGGCCGTCCTATTAAAATAACCTTGACGCGCCAAGAATCTATCCGCACCAGTGTCAAACGGCACCCCATGTCCATTCACATGAAGCATGCCGCCAAACGGGACGGCACCGTCACCGCGGTTGAATCCTATATTGTGGCGGATGGCGGCGCTTACCTGTCCTCCACGCAGCCCGTGGTTTTTCGCTCTGCCGTCATCTGCACCGGCCCGTATGACGTGGCCAATGTCCGGGCGGATTCGTATGGCTATTACACCCATCACAACCCGAGCGGTGCATTCCGCGGATTTGGCAGCACACAGGCCGCCTTTGCCGCAGAGGTGCAGATGGATAAAATTGCCCGGGCACTGCATATGGACCCAATTGCCTTGCGGCGCAAAAACGCCCTGCGCTCTGGCCGCCAGACCTGTACGGGGCAGGTGCTGCAAAGTGGCGTCGGCTACCTTGGCACCCTGGCGGATGTCGGTTCTCGCATCGAGCAGTTGCGCCGCGTCTATGGCAGCATGGAGCGCCCGGCGCATGTCAAATTCGGCGTCGGTGTGGCAAGCGCTTATAAAAATGTCGGCATCGGCACGGGCTTGCCGGACGGCGGCAGCGCAGTGGTGGAGATCACGCCGGAAGGGCGCGTCCGCGTCTGCCACGGCGCAGCGGAAATCGGCCAGGGTTGCAATACGGTGGCGGCACAGATCGCGGCCGCACAGCTGCATGTGCCCTATGATTTGATCGATGTGGTCTCCTGCGATACGGCCATCTGCCCGGACGGCGGTATGACGACCGCCTCTCGCCAGACATATGTCATGGGGAATGCGGTCAAAAAGACGGCGGATCTGCTCTATAAACGCCTTTCCTCCTATCTGACGGATGGAGAAGTCACGCAGGCGTCCTTGCGGGCGGCCTTCCAGGCAGCCTTGGAAAATGGTGAGCCGCTGCGTGCGGAAGCGACCTATATCCCGCCCAAAACGTATCCGCACCAAACGGACGCCAATCACCATCCCGGCCAATCCGATGGGGAGTTTGACATTCATTATGCGTACTGCTTTGTAACAATGGGCGTTGCTGTGGAAGTAGACACAAAAACTGGCGGGGTCAAAGTGCTCAAGGTGCTTGCTTCGCAGGATGTCGGCCGGGCAATCAACCCGCATAATGTAATCGGACAGATCGAGGGCTCGGTCGCCATGGGCATGGGATATGCCCTGACGGAACAGTTTCTCGAAGACGACACCCAGGTATTGACCGATACCCTCCAGAAATGCCATTTGCCGAATTTTTCCAATATTCCTGACATCGATGCGATGTATGTGGAGGTCAAAGATGACAACGGCCCCTATGGCGCCAAAGGCATCGGGGAGGTCGGCCTGAATCCCATGGCGCCCGCCATTTCCAATGCGATTTACGATGCCGTGGGCGTGCGCGCGCAATCCCTTCCCATTACCAAAGAAAAACTGCTGGCGTTGCTGCATCAAAAGAAGCAGGATGCTGAAACCTGATTGAATGGCAATCGTGATCGATATGGGGTTCTTCATTAACACGTGAAAAAATGCGGAGAGCGGCGATTTAAGCCGTTCCCCGCACTTTTAGTTAACGCTTTTATACAACCTGCTATAGAATATTCTGCAAAGCGGGCACTTCGCCTTCCTTCAAGTTCTGCACCTGTAAAAGACCGCGCGCGCATTCCCCGGAAAATTGATCTCGGGTACCGTAACGTGCCAGCGAGGGCAGCGCTGCAATCGTCTGCGCGACAGCTTCCAGACGCGTGTGCGGCAAAAATGTGCACAGCACATTGTGCGCGCTTTGCCAGCCATCCAGCGCCTTTTGGCTGAACGTATAGGCCTGTGTATCGTCTCCGGCGTCTGCCGCTTTTTGTGCTGCTGTCAGCTGGGTGGTCAGTGTCTGGGTGTAGCGTGCCGTCGCGACATTGCCCCCGATGCACAGGCCGATGCACACAAGCAGAAGAACCAGCGCAGTCCACAATCGATTCATACGCGCGCCTCCTTCGGAATAATCTGAAAATCCCCTTTTGTATTCGCTGTCATGATAAAAACATCCTCTGCATGGACATTTTGGTGGCGCAGCGTTTCCTCCAGCCATTTGTGGCTTTTTCCGCAGATCTGTAACGCCGCTTCGCTGATCACGCCGTCGCTGATGACCACGGTTTCAATGCCGCGGCTCGGCACCGCAACGCCCAGCATGCCCGCAGTGGGCTGCTCCTGGTCGGGCTTTTTGATCACGCTCAGGCGGCCGTTTGTTTCGACAATTGCATAGGCCACATCCTTGAGCGAAAACACATCTTTTTCGCGCAATTGTTCAAACAGATCCTCCGTCGTCATGCGCAGCCGGCGCATTTCCTGCTGCTGAACCGTGCCGTCCAGAATGACGATCACCGGCCTGCCGCACACAAGCCGCCGGAAGCGGCTGCTTTTCATCATCAGTGCGGAGGCGATCAACTCGCAAATCACCAGCACAAGGATGGGCAATACGCCGCTGACCAGCGGCTGGCCGCTGTCCTGCATCGGGATCGACGCAATATCGGAGATCAGCAGGGTTACAACCAGCTCGCTGGTCTGCAGCTCGCTGATCTGGCGTTTCCCCATGAGCCGGACCGCTGCTATTATAAATATGTATAATAGCAGCGTGCGGATAAATGAAATCGTCATGTTTTACATCACCGCGCTTAGTATGGCCCAAAGCGAATGTTCGTATACGGATCAGCGTGCGGCACGGTTCTTTCCCGAACATCTGCACAGCGGCTCCTAACAGCCAATAAAAAAGGAAGAGCAGCCAAGGATAGGCCGCTCTTCTTGATTTTTTTGCCGTTATCTTTTTTTCAAATCGGCTGGATTTCCTTTGCAAAACGTGTGAAATTCGCTTCACCACAAAAGGACTTTTCCCACAGCTTCCGGCAATGGCTGCGCAGTAGCTGCATTTCTGCGGCCGGACAGGCAGCCGCGGCCCGTAGATGACCGGCCAGCAGCTGTGCCGAGCAGTCGGCCGGAACGAGCCAGCCGGTTTCTCCGTTGCGCACCAACTCGCTGGTACCGCCCACATCTGTCGCAATAGCTGGAATTCCGAAGGAAAAAGCCTCCATGATGGACACGGGCAGTCCCTCAGTGTTGCTTGTGTTGACAAATAAATTCACTGGCGTTTTTTGGTAAAACTGCATGAGCTCCTGGTTTGGAATCGCACCGCAGAAATCCACCTCCATAAAAGTGAGGTGCTCACTCGCATAACGCTGCAATTCCGGCAGCGTGTCGCCGCCGCCAATATGTGTCCATTTGAGCTTCAAGCCGCTGTCTTTCAGCTGAGCCAGTGCTTCCGCCAGAAGGTCCACTCGTTTCAGTGGAGAGATGTGGCAGCAGCTTACGATGTGAAAGACGTCTTCGTGTGGTACAGGGCCGATTCCATAGTCGTGCGTACCCAAGTAAGCGGTAAACACTTTTTGTGTATAGCCGGGCCAGTTTTGATGGATGCATTGGGTCCCGTTTGCGCTGCATGGATAGACGGCGTCGAGATTTTTTAAAAGATAGTGCCTTAATGGCAGATACCCCACCGGGCTGCGCTCCGGGTAGAGGTCATATCCGTGTGCCCGGCAGACGGCCCGGCAGGACTTGGAAGTGCAGTATTTTTTAAGTTGTGTGGCAGCAACGGCGACGTCATAAAACCAATAGGCATAAAACGTGACGCCGTCGAAAGTTTCTAGATGATACGGCAGCAAAACCTGGCGGCAAGCCGCAAAGACACGCTCGCTTTTTGCAACAAAATAGGCCAGAAATGCACGGGATTTTGGCGAGCCTTTTATGTATTTCAGCTCTTCCGGAACCACGAAGCCATGGAAGGCACGCGACGGAAACAGGCGTAGCGCCGCCGTGGAAAGTCCTTTTTTGATGGAAGAAGCATAGACGGCGTGCGCGGTGACGTTTTCTGGGACTTCGCGCGTCAGCTGTGCGCCGTCGGCAACGCTGGTAGCAATGATGATCACCTGGTCGAATGCTTTCGCCAGAATGGGCACCTCGTCCTCAATAAATTCTTCCCCCTTTCCAAAGGGATATGATTTGGTCAGCATCACTAGGCATTTTTTCATGTGCGTACCTCCTGATCCTGGGGCGATTGGCCGCCCGCATTAGGTGATTTGCACGGAAAAATCATTTCAATCAAATTTAGGATAGCACACTTTCAGCTTTTTTACAAGAAATCGCCTCCAAAAATATAAATTTTTCGTTGTATTGATGACAGTGGGATGGTATAATAGAAAAGATTTCAAGAGATACGACGGCAAATGCGAGGGGAGATGAGTGCTTGCAGCTTTCGATCATCGTTCCGATCTATAAAGCGGAAGCGTATTTAAAAAACTGTGTGGAGAGCATCCTGTCGCAGCCTTTTTCCGACTTTGAACTCCTATTGGTCAACGATGCGTCTCCGGATAAATCGCTGGAGATTGCCCATGATTTTGAGCGCCGGGACGCCCGTGTGACGGTTTACGATAAATTGCACAGCGGGCTGGGGCTGACACGTAATTTCGGTGCGCAGCGCGCGCGTGGCGATTATCTGCTTTTTGTCGATGCCGACGACTGGCTGGGGGAGGACACGCTGGAAAAGCTCATGGAGCCAACGGTGGCGGAACAGGCGGATTTGGTTGTGTTCGATTTTGTGCGTGAAAACCAGGCTGAGGGCATCAGCCGGGTATGCTCCTTGCCCATCGCGTGCCCAACGACTGATCCGGCGGTCAATGAAGAGGTCCTGCGCGAGCTGGTCGGCCCGGATCCGGCCGATTCGCCGTGGCGCAGCGTGGAAATGCTGGGCTGCGCTTGGCGCCGGCTTTACCGCAGGGAATGGTTCCAGGCCAATCGCTTGACCTATCCGGATGAACAGAAGGTGATGCTGGAGGATTTACCCGTCAGTATCCAGGCGCATTGCCTGTCCGCAAAGACGCTTTTTTTGAATATTCCGGCATACCATTACCGCTATAACTCGGATTCCTTGAGCGCTCGCTATCGCGCGGGCCGAATGGAGAAACTCAACCACTGTTATGGCATGATTGCAGATTTTTTACGCGAACAACATATTTATGCGGGACTGGAGCAGCGCCATTTGGCATGGTACCTGCGCCAAGCGGCGCACAGCGCCCTGGTCAATGCTTTTCATCCCGGAAACCCCAAGGACCGGGCCGGAAAGCGCGAGGAAGTGCGCGAAATTCTGCGCAGCCCCATGCTGAAGCGTGCGGCCAAAAGCAACTATCTCAAAAACGGCACGCGTGCTGACCGCATAATCCGCGCCGTTTTGCACACAGGCTCTGTGGGACTTGTGTACTTGTTCTATAGCCAGTATGCAAAAAGGCTGCAAAAAAACGCCGACAAACAGTAGGGAGGCCCGCATGCCAAAAAAAAAGGTCTTGTTTATCAATTATAGCCTGCACAGCGGCGGCATCGAAAAGAGCCTGGTCACGTTGTTGTCCCTGTTTGACTACGATCAATATGAAGTGGATTTGCAGCTGTTTGCGAATGACGGCCTGTTTTTGTCCCGGGTTCCCAAATGCGTGCGGCTGCTGGAACCGCTATTCCCACAAGTCTATAAGCGCAATATCCGTCAGGCTTTCCCCGCCCTTCTGAAGCAGGGGAAGCCAGGCATTGCACTTTGCCGGGCGCGTGTCTCCATTGCGGGACTGAAAGGCACAATGGGCGAACGCCTTGTCAAGATGTGGAAAGTGGAACGCCACTATGTACGTAAGAATTCGCAGATATATGACGCTGCTGTTGCGTTTATGGAGGGCCAGCCGATCTATTACTGCGTGGATTTCGTAAAGGCGCGCCGCAAGATCGGCTTTATCCATGGCGACTACCGCGCGATGGGCCTTGACCGCGATTTTGACGAGTCTTATTTCGGAAAGCTCGACGCGGTTTGTACGGTGTCCGAGTCGTGCAGAAAAGCGCTTGAGGAGACGTTCCCGCAGTACCGGGAAAAATTCCGCGTCCAGTATAATCTGATTTCGCCGCCGCTTCTGCGCCAGATGGCCCAGGAGCCTGCGGATTTTGGCGACGATTTTGCCGGCCAGCGCGTGCTGTCCATCGCCCGTCTTTCGGAACAAAAGGGGCTGGACCTGGCGATGCCGGCGGTTGCGAAGCTGCGGCGAGCGGGGCTGCCATTTCGCTGGTACATCATTGGCGTCGGCCCACAGGAAGCCGCCTTGCGGGAACAGGCGCAGTCACTTGGCATTGCACAGGATGTCATCTTCCTTGGCGAACGCGCGAACCCGTATCCGTTTGTACGCGCATGTGATGTCTATATGCAGCCTTCGCGCTTTGAGGGGAAAAGCATCGCAGTAGATGAGGCGATGGCCCTGTGCAAGCCAATTTTGCTGACGGATTTTTCCACAGCACGCGACCAGATTACGGACGGGAAGACCGGCTTGATTGTGCCGATGTCGCCGGAAGGGATCGAATCGGGGCTCGAACATTTATTGCGGGATACCGGCCTGCGTGCGGCGCTTTCCGCGGAACTTGCGCGGCACGATTATTCCAATGCAGAAGAAATTCAGAAGCTCTATGCGCTATTGTGACGGGCGCTGGAAAATAACTCTGATGAGGTGAGGGATGCGCTATGAATTTGAACACGCTCTTGGAAGGAATTCCCTGTACCGTGACCGGAAACGCGGATATGCCGGTCACAGGCGTAGTCTATGATTCCCGCAAGGTCCAGCCGGGCAGCGTCTTTGTCTGCCTGAAAGGGATCAGCTTTGACGGCCACCAATTCGCCGCGCAGGCCGCTGCGGCGGGCGCGGCCGCCATTGTGGCAGAGCAAGACATCGACCCGGTTTCCTGCGCGGTGGTGCGCGTGGAAAATACGCGGGAGGCCCTGGCCTGCCTTTCCGCTGCCTGGTTCGGACACCCGGCGCGGGAGTTGAAGGTGATCGGCGTGACGGGCACTAAGGGAAAGACCACCTCGACCTATATGATTCAGTCCATCCTGGAAGCGGCGGGGATTCCGACGGGCATCATCGGCACCATCGGCACTGTGATTGGCGGCCAGTTGACCCCCAATGCCAACACAACCCCGGAGTCCTATGAGATCCAGCAGGCCATGCGTGCCATGGTGGAAGCTGGCTGTAAGGCCTGTGTGCTGGAAGCCAGCTCTATCGGTCTGCGCGACCATCGCGTGGATGGCTTTACCTTTGATATCGGCCTGTTCACGAATTTCAGCGAGGATCACATCGGTGGCGCGGAGCACAAGGATATGGCCGAATATATGGCGTGTAAGGCCATGCTTTTCCGCAAATGCCGCCTGGGTATCGTCAACATCGATGACGCCAACTGGCAAGGCATCACGAAAGGTCATACTTGTCCTTTGCTCTCCTACGGCTTTTCCGCGGACGCCGAATTCCGTGCAGCGAATGACCAGCTCCTCAAACGGTCGGGCTATCTCGGCGTGTGTTTTGATCTCTCTGGCCCGCTTTCCGGCCATGTGGAGGTGGATATTCCCGGCCATTTCAATGTTTATAATGCCCTGGCCTCCATTGCGGTCTGCTACCAGCTTGGCGCAGATATGGATGCGGTGCGCAAGGGATTGGATACGGTCAAGGTCAAGGGCCGTGTGGAGCGGGTCCCAGTGCCCGGCGACTTTACCCTGTTGATCGATTATGCCCACAATGCCGTAAGCATGGAAAACATCCTGACCACCTTGCGCGCTTATAACCCGCCGCGCCTGATCTGCCTGTTTGGCGCAGGCGGCAACCGCCCCAAAGCCCGCCGCTACGAAATGGGTGAAATCTGCGGCCGCCTGGCGGACCTCTCCGTTGTGACGGAAGACAATTCCCGCTTTGAGAATGTCCATGATATTATTGCGGACATTGAAGTCGGCCTCAATAAAACCGAGGGCAGCTATTTGGTCATTCCAAACCGCCGCAACGCGATCCGCTGGTGCCTGGATAATGCAAAGCCCGGCGATGTCATTGTCCTGGCGGGCAAAGGACATGAGGATTACCAGGAAATTAAAGGTGTCAAATACCATATGGATGAACGCGAGATTGTGCACGATATTTTGGTGGAGGAAGGTAAAATCTGAAAAATAAAGCTGCTTTTTGTGTTTTATACACCGGTTTTTCTTTACAATTTCGTGCGTTTGGTGTATTCTGTAAACTGGATTATGTCAAACGCAGACAGTGTATTTTTGAAAGCGACACGGGCCTGCTGCCGTGCCGCTTTTTGATTTTAGAATTCAGGGGGCATTGATCGATGCATATGACGGTAGGGGAAATTGTGAAAGCATGTGGCGGCAAGCTGTTGTGCGGAGACCCGGCGACAGTGGTCACAGGCGTGGAGACCGACAGCCGGCAGATCCGCCCGGGGGATCTCTTTGTCCCGTTAAGAGGGGAACGCGTGGATGCGCATGTGTTTATTCCCGCTACATTTGCGGCAGGCGCGGCGGCAGTCCTGACGCAGGAACACGCGACGATGCAGGCGAAGCACGCCTGGATTGCCGTGCCGGACACAGCCAAGGCGCTGCAGGCGCTGGCGACCGCTTATCGCCGCCGGTTCCAGATGCCGTTGATCGGCATTACCGGCAGCGTAGGCAAGACGACCACCAAAGAGATGGTCGCGCTGGCGCTTTCCGCGGGCCTGAATGTCATGAAAACACAGGGAAACCAAAACAGCCAGGTCGGCGTGCCGTTGACCATGTTCCAACTGGATGCATCGTACCAGGCGGGCGTCATCGAAATGGGCATGAGCCAATTTGGAGAAATGGCCCGGCTGGCCAGCATTGTAGCACCGCAGTACGCCGTCATGACCAATATCGGCATCTCTCATATTGAAAACCTGCATACGCAGGACAACATTCTTCGTGAAAAGCTGCACATCACCGATGGCTTTGGCCCGGATTCGATCTTGGTGCTCAATGGCGAAGATCCTATGTTGGCTGGTCTGCGCGGGCGGCTGCCATTTCGCACGGTATTTGTCGGCATGCAGCCTTGGTGTGATTACCGCGCCACAGACTTGGTCTCGCACGATGGGACAATGGATTTCACGGCACAATGCCCCGGGATGCAAGTGCCAGTGCATCTGCCAGTGCTCGGAGCACATCAGGTTACCAATGCTTTGGCTGCGCTGGCGATCGCCGATATTCTGCACGTCGATCCGCAAGCTGCTGCTGCGGCTCTGGCCAATTATCAGCCCTTGGCCATGCGCCAGCAGGTGCACCATGTAGATGGCATCACCATTATCGACGACACTTATAATGCCAGTCCGGATGCGATGCGCAGCAGTGTAGATGTGTTGTGTGCTTATTCTGGCCGCCATGTGGCGGTGCTGGGGGATATGCTGGAGCTGGGCGCTTATTCCGAGCAGGCGCATTTTTCCTGCGGAGAGCATGCTGCTCAGGCGGGCGTCGATCTCTTGGTGACGGTGGGGCCTGCGGCGGCAGCCATCGGCGAAGGCGCCCGCTCTGTCTGTCCGCAGATGGCCTGTCGCCACTTTGAGACCAACCGAGAAGCAGCGGAATATCTGCGCCAGGCGCTCACCGCGGGAGATGTGGTGTTGGTCAAAGGCTCCCGCGGGATGCATATGGAAGAGATTATCAGCCGACTGATTTCTCTGTAAATCTGTAAAAATGACAGCTTTGTAATAAATCCGCTTGCTTTTTCCCCCAATCTGTGATAAACTTGTAACCAAGTTGTTAGAATTGTCATACTTGTGTTACGATTTTTTGAAAATTGTCGGCGCAGAGGAGGAATTTATTTTGAAAGCGGCAAAAATTTTGGCGCCAGTGTTGGCGGTCCTTTTGGCATTTGCCCTTTGCGTCTGTGCAGTGCCCACGATACGGGTGCAGGCGGCAGCACCGCAGACTGCGCAGACCGAAGAAGCGCCGGCGGCGCAGGGAATGGCCGGTTTTGCGGCTGTTGTGCTCTCCGGTGCCTTGACGGGTCTGGTACTTTTGATCCGGGGGCGCAGCGGCGGACAGACCAGTTTGCCGGTGGATCTCGGCGCTTGCTATAAAGATGATCCAGTGGATTGGGTCCATTAAATTTGCGTGCAATACACTACATTTTTTAGACATAAACTTGTGTGAGAGAAACAGATGGGGTCGTTTTTCTGGGAGACAAAACCTCTCAGAAAAACGACCCCATCTGTTTTTGCAGTTGATATTGGAAAAGCCCGGATAGACGTTCCACTTGGTTTCCTGTGTCAGCAGTTGCCTGTATACACAAACGCCAAGTTTTCTCGCGCAATGTCTGCCAGCCGGTAGACTTCCGCCACTGGCGTCGGTGGGTGGTCCTGCATCTGGAAGCGTGGAAAAAAGCGGGAAAGATGCAGCGGAATCTCCGGGTCAATCGAGGCGAGCCATTGCGACAGCGCACGAATTTCCGTCTCCGTATCATTTTCGCCGGGCACCAGTAGGGTAGTGACTTCTACATGGCAGTCAGAATTAGCCGCCAGCACAATGCTGCGTTTGACAGTCTCTAAATCGCCGCCCAGGCGGCGGTACCAATTTTCCGTGAACCCTTTTAGATCGATGTTAACGGCGTCTAGCAGCGGAAGCAGAGCCATCCAAGGTGTTTCGGAGATGGTACCGTTTGTGACCAGCACATTGCAAAGCCCCTGATCGCGTGCCAATTTGGCGCAGTCGCGCACATATTCATAGCCCACCAACGGTTCATTGTACGTATAGGCGATGCCGATGCTGCCCCGGTCCCGCAACGCCAGTGCCCGCTGGGTCAATTCCTGCGGGGAGACGTCTACAGTCCGAATGCCGTTGGCCCCGGCCATAGAAATTTCAGCATTCTGACAGAACGGACAGCGCAGGTTGCAGCCAAAGCTGCCGGCGGAGAGAACCAAGCTGCCCGGATGAAATCGGCGCAGCGGCTTTTTTTCAATGGGGTCGAGTGCAAGGCTTGTCACTTTACCGTAGTTGATCGGAACGATCACGCCGCCGCAGTTGGCCCTGGCCCGGCAAAGGCCAGTTTGTCCTTCCGCCAGTGCACAGTGGTGGAAACATACGTCACAGGTCGCTTTCATGTGTGCCGCACCACCTCGAACCGCTCCAATGTATAGGGCTCGCGCGGACTGATACCGCCCTTTTTGCGGGCAATGTCGATCTGTTCTTCAACGGTGTCGATGCCGTCAAGATTTGGCAATAGCAAGCCGCAACGCCCATTGCAGGAGACAATGACACCGTAGCGCTTGACGTCCAGTTCAGATGGAGAAGAGATGGGCTCAGCGGGGCCCAGGACGTCTACACTGTATTCGATCCGGTCCAATTCTTCCGGCCGCACAGCCGGGAAGCGCGGGTCTTGCGTTCCGGCAGAGACGGCGTTGCGCGCGATCTCCTCCGCGATACTGCTTGTGGTTGGCCCGACCGTGCCGATGCAGCCGCGCAGCTGTCCACACAGGTGCAGTGATACAAAAACACCCGCCCGTTGGTTGGTCATTTCCTGTGGCAGAGCTGCGGGCAAACTTGCCAGGCGTTTTCCCGTGCGCACATACGTTTCCAGAGAGAGACGGGCCAGCCGCACCCAGGGATCTTCGGCGGACTTTTGATGCGCCAACCGCTGCTGTTCCACTGCCCTATATTGTTCGGCAAAGCAGCGGCTTTCGTCCGGGCCCGTGGGCACAAAAACGGCTACCGCATAGCCGACGCCAAAGGTGCCTTCGTAGCTATAAAGCCGGGACTGCACGGCCTGTCCGTCCAGCGTCCCGGCCATGATCTGAAAAGAGCGCAGCCCACACTCGGCGGCCCGATTGCAGAAAGATGGGTCAAAGGTAAGCATGCGCAAAAAATCCCCGGAAGCCATGGCCTCGGTGACCTGTTTGTCGAAGACCGGGCCTTCGGCGGCAAAGCCGTAAGGCCCATCGTCCTTTAATTTATGGGAAAGATCGCCGCTTGCAATAACGGCAACCCGGCGGTGCAGCGATTCCGCCGCGCCGGCGATGCACTGGCCCAACTGGTAATGTTCCAGCGGAGAAAATCCGGACAGACCGATGCGCACGATTGGACATTTGACGCCTGCTTCCCGCAAAAAATAAAGCGGGATCATCGTGCCATGGTCCAGATGCGGGTCGCGTTCGCCGAGTGTCCCGGTTTGCAGGCCCTTTTTCTGGGCGAGGTGGATCAGTGTTTCCCGCATGGCCGCATCGTATTTTACCGAAAAGCGCACGCCGGGCGCGCCAAAGGCCGCCATACTGCCAGACGCTCCCTTGCCAGGCGAGATGTGGAAATAATCGGCATAAAGCGTCGCGTGTGGTGAAGTAATGACAAGTGTCTCCGGCTGCCAGTCCGCCACCGCGCGGGCGGCAGTCCGGTAGGCTGCGGCAGTGGCCTCAATTTTCCGTTCCTGACCCCGCCCAATCTCCGGCAATAGAATCGGCGGATGCGGAACAATCACAGCGCCGCAAATGGACATAATACAGCACCCCTTTCATCATTTCTCATTTTCATTATACCGCAAATTGCAGGCGAAGGGATCGGAAAACGGAAATTCCGTTTTCAATTGAAACAGAAAAAGCGGGACTTCCGCAGTCTGAATGCAATAGGCATGCCGCATAAAATGGCGCACTATTTTTTCAAAAGGTTGCCGCGGTACACCCGCCCGAAATGTGTTACATCGCGCTGGCTTTATTCTGGTCGATGCCTCCGTCCCCATCCACAGGCCGGTATTCGACCGCCTGCGTGTGAGCCTCGTTTTCCGGATTGTCTGCCGCCGGCTTTTGCAGCTGGATGTTAACGCCGTTTACTTCCACGCCTTCCTCCACCCGAACCAGGATATACTGTGTCCCGTCAATTACGCGCGTCTGCACAAGGTCGCTGCGCTCCGGGTTTACTTGAATGGTGACATCCGGCGTGGAGACCTGAAATTGCTTGGTGTCCACGACGTTGCGCACTGGCAGGGCGGCGTCCTCGCCAAAGGTTTCATCATAGCGGGCAGCAAATGCCTCGACACGCTCTGCTGATACGCCGCAGGAAGCCAGCAGCTGCGAAGCCTCGTGTTTGGGAAGCGTCAAGGGGGTGGGATCTTTGGCTTCTTTGTGTTCGGCAATCCGCTCGCTGAGCTGCTCGTGGACAGATTGCAAGAGCTCCAGGTTGCATTCCTCGGCCAGCGTGTCGCTCAAAAGCGACTCAAATGTCTCCTTTTGTTCTGCCGCGGGCATGGGCAATGGCTGGCGGAATACGGCGTCGACAAAATCCTGATGGCTTTCCGCGGTGTTGCGCGTGTAATAGAGCGCGTTATAGAGGTTCGCACAGCGGTCGTCGAAGGCGGGGAAGAGGAAGCCTAGTTCCGGCGGCGAAATGAGCCAGTCGATTGTGCAGTTATAAAATTTATTCTCCGAAATATAATAGCTTAAGGCGGGCTTTGTCGTTTTGACCGGGCAGATGCTGCATAAAATATAGGAAAATACAGCCGAAGACGCATCGTCCTGCCGCGCGCCGTCCGTGGAGCGGTAGGGAACGTCGTATGTATCGTGTGCCAGCAGAATCATGTAGTGCGTTTCCAAAGACAGGGCTTGGACTACGCGCTCGAAAAAAGTCTGTACCGCGTCTTCGTCGGCCAGCGACGAGTCCCGCATTTTCATCAAAAGCGAATGCTCGTCCCCGCTGACGACCTGGTTGGTATCAAAGGGAATGTCGATTAAATTTTTTCCCAGCGCGCCGGAAAGCGTGCGCCGCAATACGGCAAGGAGCTCCTCGGTCTCTTCCGGTGCCATCAGCGCCAGCGACTGATCAAATTGCGAGACGATTTCTCGTTTGTCATTGACAAAACAACCGCGGATATGGGTGATGTTGCTTTTTTCCGGTCGGAAGCGGCGGCGCAATTCTGCGATTTCCTTTTCGTTCATAGCGACTCCTTCTAGCATATGGATTTTGAGAGATTTTATTATACCATACTTGTCCGGAGAACCCAAACGAAAAACGTTCCGAGAGGGCGGCAAGCCAAAATCTGCATGCCAGAAACAGCCAAAAATTTCCGGGAAAATACACCTGAAACGGCACGGCAGGAAGTGCCTGGCTTCCAGTCCTGCGCGCCGTTTTTTGGCGTCTCTGGTTTCCAGGTCCCGCACAAACCGCGCAGCGTCCCCAATGTCCTTTTCAGTTGTCCCAGAAAGTGCCGGCCATCCGCAGAATTCCCAAATATAAATCCTCCTTCGCCGTGGCAAAGTAACTGCGCGGCATGAGGAGGTGAGAATGTTTGCAGCAAAAAAATAAAGCATTTCGCATCTGGACGGCTGTGGTCGCGGCAAGCCTGCTGGCTTTCCCATTGGCAGGCGCATGCACACAGCCGACGTATGAAGCAAATGCGTCCCAGACACAGACTGTCATCGTCAGCGGACAGCCCTTTGGTATCAAGCTGTTTACAGACGGCGTGGTGGTCGTCGGTACAGCTGATATCCCGTCCTCTGGCGGGGCGGTCAACCCGGCCCGGCAGGCGGATATTCAGATCGGCGACTTGATCACCGCTGTCAATGACACGCCAATTTCCAGCAACAACGCCATCGCTCAGGCTGTAGAACAGAGCGGCGGCAAGGCGGTTTCTTTGACGCTGCAACGCAGCGGTAAAACCATCCAGGCTAAATTGCAGCCTGTCGCCAGCGCAGGCGGGTGGCGCGCTGGCCTCTGGGTGCGTGACAGCGCCGCCGGTGTGGGCACCCTGACCTTTTATGATCCCCAGACCGGAATGTTTGGCGGGCTTGGACATGGCGTCACAGATCCGGATACCACGGATCTGGTGCCCTTCGGTTCCGGTGATATTGTGCCGGTGTCCATTCATGGCTATCAGAAAGGCACCAGCGGCACACCCGGCGAACTGCGCGGCTATTTTACGTCCGATACACCGGTGGGTACACTGATGGCCAATGTCGGCGAAGGCGTCTATGGTTCCATGCAGATGGATCCCGGCGGAAAACGCATGGCGGTCTGTCCAGCAGAGCAGGTCAAGCCGGGCAAAGCCCAGGTCCTTTGTACGATTGACGGTACCGAACCGGAAACCTATGACGCGGAGATCGTGCTCGTCGATACGCGCTCGACACAGAGCCGCAATTTGGTCCTGCGCATCACGGACCAGCGCCTGCTCGATAAAACAGGCGGCATCGTGCAGGGGATGAGCGGCAGTCCCATTTTGCAAAATGGGCAGCTGGTGGGCGCGATCACCCATGTGTTCGTCAACGACCCGACGCGCGGCTATGGCATTTTGGCCGCGCATATGCTCTCCACAGAAACACAATTGGCGCAAAAACGGGCCGGATAATGGCTCCTTTCCATATTTTTTCCCTCGATCCGAGAAAAAATGAAAACAGAGTATTGCCATTTTTAACCATATATGGTAATATATTTGCAGAAAATAAATTAGGGGGACTAAATATGGAGAACAGTATAAAACTCATGATCGCCAATGACAGTGCGGAATATCAAAGGGAAAATAGCCAAATCTTTGCGGACAACGGATTTGTAGTCACGTATACCCCCAAAGATGGCATTCAACTGCTTGAACAGATTCGGCTCCAGCGGCCGGACGCGGTATTGGCGCCCATTTTTATGCCGGGCCTGGATGCTGTCGGGGTACTGCATGCCTTGCAAGAGGAAAAAGCGACAATGCCGCTGTTCCTGATTGAAAGCAACTTTACAAGCCCCACGTTGGAACGTGAGGTGCTCTCCGCTGGTGCAGCTTATTTTGCCATCCAGCCCTATGAAACAACGTCCCTCGTTGAACGAATCCGCCAGTTGCTGACCATGGAACATCCGATTGCGCAGGATGAGGATTCACTCGAGGTGCAGATCACCGAAATTTTGCACCAGATTGGCGTTCCAGCGCACATTAAGGGGTACCATTACCTGCGCGATTCCATCCTGATGGCTATTGAAGACCCCGAGATTATTAACGCGGTCACTAAGCAGCTTTATCCGGGTGTTGCCAAAAAATATGACACCACGCCGTCCCGTGTGGAGCGGGCCATTCGCCATGCGATTGAAGTGGCCTGGGATCGTGGAGACGTGGATGTGCTCAATTCGTATTTCGGGTACACCATCCACAACACACGTGGCAAACCCACCAACAGCGAGTTTATCGCGATGATTTCCGACCGGCTGCGACTGCATATGAAAACGGCTGGGTAAAATTTGGCTATTCCTCACATGCCGCAAGCCGCAGCTGCTTTCGGCGGGCCCACTCCAGCGTAGATGCATGGGAGTGGGCCTTTGGCGTTCTGCATTTCATCAAACAAAATGCGAGAAATTCCTAAAAAGCGTTTGACACCTCGAATCAATCCCAGTATAATTAGTATACAATCAGCTGGCGCCCTGCACAAGTGCAGCGGCGAAATGGAGGAATCTCGCATGAATAGTGATGCAATTAAAAAAGATGTGCCCAAACGTGCGCTGTTTCATGCGCTGGGCTTAACAAATGAAGAGATCGACCGCCCTTTAATTGGGGTGGTCAGTTCCTATAATGAAGTGGTGCCCGGGCATATGAATATCGATAAGGTCGTGCAGGCTGTCAAGACCGGCGTCTCAATGGCCGGCGGCACGCCGCTGATGTTCCCGGCCATTGCGGTTTGTGACGGCATCGCCATGGGGCATCGCGGCATGAAATATAGCTTGGTCACCCGTGAGTTAATTGCTGACTCGACCGAGGCTATGACCATCGCCCACGCATTTGATGCGTTGGTTTTGGTACCGAATTGCGACAAAAATGTTCCGGGTCTGCTGATGGCGGCGGCACGCTTGAATATCCCCGCGATCTTTGTCAGCGGCGGCCCCATGCTGGCGGGCCGTGTGCATGGCCAAAAGACGAGCTTTTCTAGCGCAAGTGAAGCGGTTGGCGCCTATGCGGCCGGGAAGATTGACAAGGAGACGCTCGATGAATATGAGTGCAACACCTGCCCAACCTGCGGTTCCTGCTCCGGCATGTATACGGCCAACAGCATGAACTGCCTGACGGAAGTACTCGGCATGGGTTTAAAGGGCAACGGGACGATTCCGGCTGTGTACTCTGCACGCCTGCAATTGGCTAAGCGTGCCGGTATGCAGGTCATGGAACTGCTTAAAAAGAATATTCGCCCGCGCGATATTATGACGCAGGAGGCGTTTGAAAACGCCCTGGCAGTGGATATGGCGTTGGGATGCAGCACAAACAGCACACTGCATCTGCCCGCGATTGCGCATGAGTGCGGGCTGACGTTGAATCTCGACATCATCAACGAGATCAGTGCCCGCACACCGAACCTGTGCCACCTGGCGCCGGCCGGCCGCACGTACATTGAAGACCTCAACGAGGCGGGCGGCGTCTATGCCGTGATGAATGAGTTGGCTTCTGCTGGCCTGCTGCATACCGATGTGCTCACCTGCACCGGCAAAACGGTTGGGGAAAATATCGCCGGTTGTGTCAATAAGGACCCATCCGTTATCCGCCCGATCGACAATCCCTACAGCAAGACCGGCGGCATCGCTGTGCTGCGCGGTAACCTTGCGCCTGACGGCTGTGTGGTCAAGCGCAGCGCAGTGGCTGATTCCATGCAGCACCACACAGGCCCTGCACGCGTCTTTGAAAGCGAGGAAGATGCCATGGCAGCCATCCTCGGCGGCAAAATCCATCCCGGCGATGTGGTGGTCATCCGCTATGAAGGCCCGAAGGGCGGCCCCGGCATGCGCGAGATGCTCAATCCGACTTCTGCCATCATGGGCTGCGGTCTGGGCGAGAGCGTCGCTTTGATCACGGACGGCCGCTTCAGTGGTGCGACCCGCGGCGCGGCTATCGGCCACATTTCGCCGGAAGCCGCGGTCGGTGGCCCGATCGCCCTTGTGCAGGAGGGGGACGAGATTGAGATCGATATTCCCAACAATTCTATCACCCTGCATGTTTCGCAGGAGGAGTTGACGGCGCGCAAGGCTACCTGGCAGCCGAAGGAGCAGCATGTCACCGGATATCTGGCCCGGTATGCAAAGTTGGTCACTTCCGGCGCACAAGGCGCGGTGCTGTCCATTTAAGTTTTACTGCGGCGCTGCCACGCAGGCAGGAAAGAGGGGAAAGCAGGATGGCGGATTCTAATATCACAAAAAAAGCGCTGGGCGATGCCATGAAATCCTTGATGGCGGAAAAGCCCTTTGCCAAAATCAGCATCAGCGACATTTGTCAGCGGTGCTCCATGAACCGCCAGAGCTTTTACTACCATTTCCGCGACAAATACGATCTGGTCAACTGGATTTTTTATACTGAACTGATTCAGAAATTGCAGGAAAATCCCACTTCTGATGGTTGGGTTCTCCTTCAAGACGTGTGCAGCTATTTTTATGAGAACAGGCCGTTTTATGTCAATGCCCTACAGGTTACCGGTCAGAATGCATTTATCGATTATTTTGCGGATGTCCTCCATGCAATCGTGCAGCCCTTTTTTGAGGAGATCTTTCATGAAGATGAGGCGCATCTGGATTTTTATGTGCAGCTTTTCACCGATGTCAGCCGCGCGGCGATTATGCGTTGGCTGCTCGATGAGGCGGAGATCAAACCCGCCGAGTTTGTCCGGCTGGTGCGTCATGCGGTGATCAGTATGTCCAAGTGCGTGATGCGGGAGCAGACAGTTGGGGAAGAAAAGTGAAGCGTCTGGGATTTGCTCAAAATCGTATATAAACATGCAGAAGGGGAGTCGCCTGTTGGAAGGGGCGTTTCCCCTTCTTTTGTATTCAAAAAGAAAACGGCCGCGTTATGCAAAGAATGCGAAAAATACGCCTTGATTCGGCCAGTCAAAGCCGCTTCAAGGCGTATTTTTGTCATCTAAAAGAGTTTCTTTGGGCAAAAGACTGTTGGAAAATCATTTTGCAATAGGACCAACCAGTTTGGGAATATTTGATTCCGCAGTTGCGCAGACATGCGCATCGCGCACCGGTCACATACTGCGCAGGGCGTCGATCGGGTTGAGGCGGCTGGCCTTGCGGGCAGGCGCCCAGCCAAAAAGAATCCCGACAACCGCTGAAAAGCCAACGCCCAACCCGATGGCTGGCCACGAAATGGTGATGTCGATTCCAATGGCCGTGCAGCCAATGGCTGAGATGATGACGCCCAGCACAGCGCCAAGGACGCCACCCATCAGGGATAGGAAGATGGACTCCAGCAAAAATTGGATTTGGATGCGTTTCGGTTCCGCTCCCAGGGCTTTGCGCAGGCCGATTTCCGGTGTGCGCTCAGTCACGGAGACGAGCATCATGTTCATGATGCCAATACCGCCGACCAAAAGCGCAATGGAGGCAATGCCGCCCAGCATGGTGGCCATCATGCCGGTGATCTGGTTCATGGTGTCGAGCAGACCTTCCATATTGATGAGGTTATAGCTGTCATCTTTATAGTTGAAGGCGCGGTTGAGCGCGGCGCGCACCGCATCCTCCACCTGGTCAGTTTGTGTTGGATCCGTTACCATCACGTCCAGCGAGGTGATGCTGTTTGCCCCGCTCATGCGCATTGCGGTCGTGTAAGGAACGATCACCTTTCCGTCTGAAGCACCGCCCATCAGCTGGTTCATACTCGCCAGGACATCCTTTGTGTTATCCGACAATACGCCGACCACCGTAAAGGTTTTCCCGTTGATCTGTAAGGTTTGGCCGAGAGGGTCCGTTCCATAAAACAGCAGCTGTTGGAGATCGTGGTCAATCACGCACACACGTGTCTGTTGCGCGACATCCAGCGGGTTAATGGCGCGCCCACGCTCCAGCAGATCCTTTTGGTTGCGGAAATATTCCGGGCTGCGCCCTTCCACCGAAATGCTGTCGCTGAGTTTACCCTCGCGCACAGCCGAGGCACTGACGTTGACCGTGGGGGAGACCCCTTCTACGCCGTCAATTGCTTGTAAGGCAGCGAGGTCGTCGGCATTGAGGCCCTGCTTGAGTGGTGTTCCCTGGGCGGAAATACTGAGTTTTCCGGCGCCAAGCTGTGCAAACTGGCTGGTCATTTCGTCGCTGACACCCTGCACAATGGTCACCAGCGCAATGATGGCGGTAACGCCGATGACAATACCCAGCACCGTCAAAAATGAACGCAGTTTGTTGTGGATGATGTTCTCCCAGGACATCTGAATACTTTCTTTCAGCATGGAAACGCCTCCTTTTGCGGGGGATATACTTTAGGCATCCTCCACGCCCCCTTCCGAAAGCACGCCATCAAGCAGACGCACGATGCGGCTGGCATATGCGGCAATGTGCACGTCATGCGTAATCATGATGATCGTACGGCCTTCGGCATTCAATTCACGGAACAGTTCCATGACTTGACGCCCGGTCTTTTGGTCGAGCGCACCGGTCGGTTCATCTGCCAGCAGGATGGTCGGGTCGGTGGCAATTGCCCGGGCGATTGCCACGCGCTGCTGCTGCCCACCGGAAAGTTGGTTTGGATAGTGGTCCATCTTGTCGCCTAACCCCACACGCTCCAGCATTTTTTTGGCGCGCTCGCGGCGCACGGCGGGCGGATAGCCGGCATAGATCATAGAAAGCGCCACGTTTTGCAGCGCAGTCTGCCTCGGCAAAAGCTGAAAGTTCTGAAAAATAAAGCCGACCGACTTTGCGCGGATGTGTGAAAGCACCGTTTCATCCTGCTCCGAAATATTCAGGCCATTGAGCACATAGGTGCCGGTGGTCGGCACGTCGAGGCACCCAATGATGTTCATCAAGGTAGACTTTCCGGAGCCGGAGGGCCCCAGAATGGAGAGAAATTCCCCTTCATAGACAGTCAAATCAATGCCGCGCAATACCTGCTGCGTCTCTTCACCCATCTGATATTCTTTTGTGATTCCCTGCATGGTCAGGACCACCTTGGGCGCTGCTTCCTGCCCGCTCATGATTGGGACGCCTCCTGCGTCTGTGCATTGGAGGCCGTTCTCTCGCGGTCTCCGCCTTCGGCCATCATCTGGAAGGCATTGGTTGATTCTTTGGCGGCATAGACCTGTTCCCCATTGGAAACGCCTTCTGTAATCTGCACCGTCGTACCGTCCGTCAGACCGGTCTTCACCTCTTTGCGCTGTAACTTGCCATCGGCATTTTTAACCAGTACATACGGCTGGTTTTCCTCGTCAAACTGCAAAGCCTTTTCAGGCAAGGTCACTGCGCCTTTGGCCTGCTGATTCAACATCGTGACCTCGGCGGACATGCCGGCGTAGAGACCGCTGCTGTCTTCCAGGCGGATTTTTGCCGGGAAATAGGAGACGTTGTTTTCACTGGTGGCCTCATGGCTGACGCGCTGCACCTTTCCTTTCACGCTCTTATCCTGTGCATTCACTTTGACGTCTACCTCTTTGCCGACTTCCAATGCCGAAACGTCATATTCATCCACTTTGATGTCGACTTCCAGTGTACTGTAATCCGCTACCGTGGTCAGCGGCTTGTCGCCCAGTACGGTGTCGCCCTCCTTGACATTGACCTCGCCGACTTCGCCGTCCTGTTTTGCGGTGAGTTCTTCGGTTTCCGTTTGGCCCATTGCATTGATTGTCTCCACATCAAAGAGAACGTCGCCCTCTTTGACCTGATCGCCTTCTTTGACATGCACGGTCTTTACCTTTGTGCCGCTGGCTGCGGTCACCGACTGCTGATTGACCGGCTCAAGGGTGCCGCTAAAACTGTACCAGGTGCGCAGATCTTGCGTTTTTGCCGTGTAGGTATCCAGAGATTCTGTCCCCCGTTTTGCCAGGGCAGTCATCGCCAGGGCGATGATAACCACCACCGCTACGACGATCGCGACCCATTTGACCCATTTATGCTTTTTCTTTGCCGCTGACATGATGATCCCCTCCTATTTTTTGTGAGAAAACTTTACCAGATGTTCGTGAACCCGACATGAACAATGATAGCGTTTTCATACCGCCGGTTTTCATGCATTTCGGGCGCACGAAGGACAAAAAAGGCACGCCGCGTGATTTTGCAGCGTGCCTTTCCGGCGTGAAAGTGCCCCTTCTACGAAAGCCAATCAACTCAGACACAGCCGGCCTGTGCCGGCGCTTCGGGGATGGGCATATCCCGCACAATTTCCGGCAGATGCTCCGGCAGCGTCAGGCCCCATTCGCGCTGCGCCTTCTGGAGAGCTTCCAGCCCGTCCTCTGCGCCCATGCGATAGGCTGCCATCAGCTTGTCGTGCTTGGTGTTGAACAGATCCAGGTCCAGCGCCTCGCGCGGCGCAATGACCAGTGCCTTTCCGTTGCGCTCCAGCAGGTTGATGGTGTCCAATGTGGTATTATAAATCCGGTGGCGTTGGTCCATCACACGGACCAGGTTGGGGTATTTGCGGTACTTGTGCGCATAAATGGCATGGCCGGCCATTGCCTCCTTATGGTAGCCGCGTTGGCGTGTCAATACAATGATGAGTTTGTCGCAGCCGTCCCTCAGCGCCTTTTCTACTGGGATAGGCGCGTGCAGGCCGCCGTCCAGGTATTCGCCGCCGCGGTACGAGAGAATTGGCGAAAAAACCGGCAGCGAGCAGGAGGCGCGCAGAACGAGCAGCGGGGGCACAATGTGCTCCTTGCCAAAATAGACCGTTTCCCCGGTATGTACGTCAGTTACGCCCGCGTAAAAATCGCATGGCGATTTCTGAAAAGCTTCGTAGTCAAATGGATCAAGGTGTTCCGGAATCTCGCCAAAGATATAATCCATCCCAAAAAAGGATTTTGTTTTGCGATAGTTTTGAAAGCTTAAGAATCTTTTGTCATTTGCATAATTGATGGTGGTGCGCAGCCCGCGTCCACTCTGCATGGAGACATATGAGACGCCGACGGATGCGCCCGCGGAGACGCCAACCACTTCGTCGGCCAGAAAATGCATATCCAAAAATGTCTGCAGGACGCCGGCCGTATAAATGCCGCGCATACCGCCGCCCTCCAGTACGATTCCAATTTTCATGTGTGGTTCCCCCAAATGGTTTCTTTTTCGGCAGAAAATCTTCCTGCTTTCTGTTATTATAAACCTGAGGCAGCTTGTTTGGCAAGGTGTGTAAAAAGTTGGGAAAGGGTTTCCCTTCTGGAGCATCTATGATATAATAATAACAATATTATGTGGGAAGCGTGATGGGTATGAAGCGTGTACAGCGGCGGCTCTGGCGCCAGCGTATCCTCTGCTTTGTGCTGGCTGCCGTCTGTATGGTGATGATCTTCTGCTTTTCCGCGCAGAACGGTGCGAGGAGCGACGCCATCAGCCTTCCATTGGCCGGTGTAATGCAAAATGCACTTCACATTTCCACACAGACTGCCAACTTTCTGGTGCGTAAAGTCGCGCATTTTTCCATCTACCTGTTGCTATCCGTGTGTTTATCCGGTGCGTTCACTACGTACCGGATGTGTACGGTTGTGCGCGTTGCGGTTGCAACGGGGATCTGCGCACTGTATGCAGTGAGCGATGAGCTCCACCAGAGCCTTGTGGCGGGACGCACGCCGGCGGCGCGGGATGTGTGCATCGACACCGTAGGCGCGCTGGCGGGCGCAGTGGTGTTCTGCCTATGCGAGGCCCTTTGGAAACGTTTCTACCGCAGCAAAAAGCTGCATGCAGGTAACATCCCATGAAACGCGAGTGGAATCTCCCAAGGACAGTCCCTGCCCGCGGGGCGCATTGAAAGCTTTATGATAAAAAATGCAGTCTCAAACGCTCCAATGGCCATCCGGCCAGAAACTGGAAGAGGTGATGCCATGCTTTGTCCACGCTGTGGCCATGAAAATCCAGAAGACGCGCTGTTTTGTGCCTATTGCGGTGTGCCACTTGGCCAGGAGGGGATCAATGCACTTGACGACGGTTGGGAGGAATATGAAGAGGAGCTGCCGGCGCACCGTTCGCGCGCGCCGCTTGTGATTGTACTGGTCGTGCTGATTCTTGTGGCGGCGGGCTTTGGCCTGTCTGTGGGATGGCACCAGACCAAGGGTGAGTGGCCCTGGGAGACGCTGCGCGGCCAGGCCGCTTCCAGTTCACAGGGTGCCGCGCCTGCGGATTCCCATGAACCGATGCTGACGCGCCCGGATACGGCGGATTACAATGCGGCGATGCTCGCTGCGTCGGTCGCACAGAGTGGATTTCAGGATTTCCGCGTGACGGAGAATGAAATCAGCAACATTCAAAAGGATCAAAACCTCTCTGATGTGACGTCTTACCGGTTTACGGTGACAAAGCCGATGGCAGTTTTGCATATGGAACTGCGGCTTCCTCAAACAGCATCGGCTGATGACGTCAATTCTCAGGGCAGCGCGTCTGCAGGCAATGCGCCATCTCAGTTGAATACGCCCCAGGTCATGACATGGGCCGTGGACACCTGGAAGCTTACTGGCGTCTGGAACGACGAGGCGGGCAACAGCCTGGTCATCACCTCCTGTGAAGCGGGCGCATTGGAAGGCTCCTTTGTTCCGCATGGAAGCACCACTGGCATTCCACTGACAGGAACCGTGTCCGAGCAGGGGACGGTGTCCCTGCTGGGCTCCAAGACGGAAATCAGCGGGACCTTTTCTCCAGCCGGCACGGGCAATCTAATTGTCAAATCCGACAGTCAGGAGAGTCCGGCTGCGGAATATGTGATGCTTTCTACGGCTGTTCCGATTGTGCCGCAGGCCTCGGTCTCCAGTGCCACTTCTGATATCTCTTCCAGCGCAAATTTGGGGCAGAATCTGCAAAAGGGGGACATTTTCCCGCAGAGCAGCAAGCGCCTTTTGACAGATCTTGACTTTGTTCCGGTCGTGCTGTCCGGTCAGGCAGCGGACAAACTGGCGCTTGCCCGCAACGAAATTTACGCGCGCCATGGTCTGGACTTTAAAAAGGAGCCGTACCGCTCCCACTTTTATGCGCTGGATTGGTACAAAAAGCTGCCAAAGGTTACAACGGTTCCGGATAGCAAACTCAGTGACATCGAGCGGAAAAATATCGAAAAAATTCAGGCGTATGAAAAGCGCTACTGACAAGGTAAGCCTGACTTGACAAATCCATCCACGGGTTCTATACTTAGTGATTAGTTAGGCAAACTAAGTAATGAGCCGGGCGGAGGGAGGCGGCCGTTATCACCGAGTTTGAAACAGAACTGAATGACCTGTTGGTTCGCGCCTATGGATCCATAGGCCGTTTGGAGGAAGAAATGCTGCAATCCACTGCCAACCTGCATGTATCCATCAGCGAGATGCATCTCATGCAGGCCGTCTATGCGGCGGGGGAAAATTGCTCAATCAGCCGGCTGTCCGTATCCCAGGGAATCAGCCTGCCGAGCGTAACTGCGGCCGTCAATAAGCTGTGCAAGAAGGGCTATGTGGAAAAAAAGAAATGTCCGGATGACGGCCGTGTTGTGCACGTGGTCCTAACCCGAAAGGGCGAGAAGGCGGTCACCGCGCACCGGTACTTCCATATCCGTATGGTGCGTTCTGTGGCCGAGAATATGAGTGAAGAAGAGCGCAAGGCTCTGCTAAAGGGCGTGCGCAAGTTAAATCAATTTTTCGACGAAAAACTGCATCGGGAAGAGGGAAAACTTTGAGTTTTACGATTATTGGCACGGGCAGCGCGCTGCCAGCGCATATAGTAACCAACGACGATCTTGCCGCCATGGTCGATACCAGCGACGAGTGGATCCGCACGCGTACCGGAATCCGCCAGCGCCATGTGATGACCACAGAGAGCCTTACGGACTTGGCGGTTACAGCCGCACGCCGGGCGCTGGAAATGAGCGGCACCCGTCCCGAAGAATTGGACGCCATTATTGGCGCCACGGTGCAGGGGGATTTTATCAATCCTGGCGTGGCGTGTCTGCTGCAACATGAAATTGGCGCTTCTTGCCCATGCGTGGACATGAACGCCGCCTGCAGTGGATTTCTATATAGCATGGATTATGCGGACGGCCTCTTTGTGAGGCATAAAGCCAAGCGCGTGCTGATCGTAGCTGCCGAGGGCGTAAGTCGCCTGCTCGATTGGAAAGACCGCTCTACCTGTGTGCTCTTTGGCGATGGAGCGGGCGCTGCGGTGTTCGCACCGGGCGATGATCTGCAATATATCCATTTGGTTGCGCAGGGCAGCATGGTGCTGCATGTGCCCCCGAAGCCGGGGGATAGCCCGTTTGATCAGCGGGAGCATATGACTTATGGCCTGCGCATGGACGGTCGGGAAACGTACCGCTTTGCCGTCAATACTATGTGCGCTGAGCTGCAAAAGGCCAGCGATGAGACGGGAATCCCACTTGAAAAAGTAGACCATTTCCTGCTGCATCAGGCGAACCAACGCATTTTGGATGCGGCCATGAAGCGGCTGCATATCCCAGCGGAAAAGGTGCCGACCACCATTGCAGAGACAGCCAATACCTCGGCTGCTTCCGTGCCCATCCTGCTCGACACGGAGGTGCGTGCAGGTCATCTGCACCGCGGCGACCAGCTGATGATGTGCGCTTTTGGTTCCGGACTGTCTGCAGGGACCGCCGCAATGACTTGGGGAATCGACTGAACTGCGATTGCTCTATATTTTGTGTTTCATTTACTTTATTTCATATATCCGAACAGCTAACCAAACAAATTAAAAAACAAGGAGAGATCAACTATGGCAAATCCCGAGACTCTGAAGAAACTGGAAAAAATTTTTACGGAATACAAAGACGATCTGAAACCCGGCACCTTGACTCCGGAAACGACTTTTGAGTCCCTCGATTTTGACTCTCTGGACATTGTCGACATGATGATGGCCTGCGAGGATGAATTTGGCGTGCAGATTCCCGAGGATGCAGAGCTAAAGACCGTTCAGGACTTGCTGGACTTGATTGAAAAGGCGGAGGCGTAAATCATGCTGCAATCACCGATTTGTGATCTTTTGGGAATTCAGTACCCTGTGTTCCAGGGCGGCATGGCCTGGATTGCCGACGCAGATCTGGCGGCAGCCGTGAGCAACGCCGGAGGCCTGGGTATTATTTCGGCTATGAACGCGGATGGGGAATGGGTGCGCGGCCAGATCCGCAAGGCCAAAACGCTGACAGACAAACCCTTTGGCGTCAATATCATGCTGATGAGCCCCTTTGCCGATGCGGTAGCCAAAGTTGTCGTGGAAGAGGGCGTGCGCGTTCTGACAACCGGAGCGGGCAATCCGGGCAAATACATGGCCGCGTGGAAAGCGGCGGGCATTCAGGTCATTCCGGTCATCGCCAGCGTGGCGTACGCTCGCATGATGGAGCGCTCTGGCGCGGCTGCCGTTGTGGCAGAGGGCTGCGAGAGCGGCGGACATATTGGCGAAAGCACCACCATGGCGCTGGTTCCGCAGGTGTGCGACGCGGTCAAGATTCCGGTGATCGCGGCTGGCGGCATTGCGGATGGCCGTGGTATGGCGGCGGCGTTGATGCTCGGGGCGTGCGGCGTGCAGATGGGTACGCGTTTCCTGGTCGCCAAGGAATGCAATGTACATGAAAATTATAAACAGCGCGTCCTCAAGGCAAAGGACATCGACACCATTGTCACAGGCCGCCGCCAGGGGGATGCGACCCGTAGCCTGAAGAACCATTTCAGCCGTGAATTTGCCAAGGCGGAATTTGATGTCAACGTCACGGTGGAGCAGTTGGAGAAGCGGGGCGTGGGCGCACTGCGCCGCGCGGCCGTTGAGGGCGACGAGCAAAACGGCTGCTTCCTGGCAGGACAGATCGCTGGTCTGGTCAAGAAGGAAGAGCCGGCAGCGGATATTGTACATTCCGTCTGCGCCCAAGCCGAAGAACTGTTGAAGGGAGCTTCAAAATGGGTAAAATAGCCTTTTTGTTTGCCGGCCAGGGCGCGCAGTATCCAGGAATGGGGCAGTCCCTGTGTCAGGGCAGCGCAGCGGCGCGGTCCGTCTTTGAAGCGGCCGAGACCATTCGCCCGGGCACGCAGGCCCAGTGCTTTTCCGGTACGGCGGAAGAGCTGACTGTCACGGCCAATACGCAGCCGTGCGTTTTTGCCGTGGATCTGGCGGCGGCGCGCGCACTGGAAGAAGCAGGAATACACGCGGACGGCGCAGCTGGATTTTCGCTGGGCGAAGTTGCCGCATTGACCTTTGCGGGTTCTTTTGCAGACGATGCGGCAGGGTTCAGCCTGGTTGTGGCGCGCGGTCGCTTTATGCAGGCTGCGAACGAAGCGCATCCGGGCGCGATGATGGCAGTTCTGAAAATGGAAAATAAACAGGTCGAAGAGATCTGTGAAAAATTCGACCATGTGTGGCCGGTCAATTACAACTGCCCCGGCCAGCTGGTTGTTGCCGGCGAAAGCGCGGAGATCGAGCCTTTTGGTGCGGCCATTACGGCAGCGGGCGGCCGGGCAAAGCGGCTGGCTGTCGGCGGCGGGTTCCATTCGCCGCTGATGCACGAGGCGTCGCTGGCCTTTGAAGAGCTGCTCGAGAAAAGCGACATGAAGGCGCCCGGCATCTCGGTGTATGCGAATTATACCGCTGCCCCATATGCAGAGCCGCTGCGCGCCACATTGGCGCGCCAGATCGAAAACCCCGTGCGCTGGCAGCAGACCATTGAGCGCATGGTGGCGGATGGCTTTGACACGTTTGTGGAGGTCGGTCCCGGCAAGACACTGTCCGGCCTTGTCAAGCGGATTGCGCCGCGTACGCAGATCCTGCGGGTAGAGGATATGGACATGGTCACCGCAGCCGTGCAGACGCTGCGTGGATAAACCGGATAGATCCCGGAAAGGAATTTGAGCATATGAATGAAGCGAAAAAGACCGCCCTTGTCACAGGCGGCAGCCGCGGCATCGGCCGCGCTGTGGCGTTGGAGCTGGCACGGGCGGGCATGAACGTTGCGATCATCTATGCGGGCAACACCGCTGCCGCGACAGAAACCGTCTCTCTGCTGGAGGCGGAGGGCGTTACGGCCAAAAGCTACCAGTGCGACGTGGCCGACGAGAAGCAGGCAAAGCAGACGGTCGACCAGGTTTTGACGGATTTTGGCGGCGTGGATGTGTTGGTCAATAATGCGGGCATCACCCGCGACGCCCTTCTGCTTTCTGCAAAGGAGGCAGACACCGACCGCGTGCTGGCCGTCAGCCTGAAGGGCGCCTTCCATATGATCCAGGCACTTTACCGGCACTTCATGAAAAAACGTGCCGGCCGTATCATTAACCTCTCCTCTGTGGTGGGGTTGCATGGCAATGCGGGCCAGGCGAGCTACGCTGCCGCAAAGGCGGGCGTCATCGGTCTGACCAAAAGCGTCGCCAAAGAGCTGGCCAGCCGCGGCGTCACCTGCAATGCCATTGCGCCGGGATTCATTGCATCCGATATGACGGCCGCCATGCCGCAAAAGGTACAGGACGCCCTTCGGGAGACGATCCCAATGGGCAGGCCCGGGCAGCCGGAAGATGTGGCGCATGCGGTCGCCTTTTTGGCCAGCGATGCAGCGGCCTATATCACAGGCGTCGTTCTTCGCGTTGACGGCGGCCTCGGCATGTAGAAAGGAAGGGTACGAAGAATGCGCAGAGTAGTAGTAACGGGCCTGGGCGCGGTGACGCCTGTAGGCAATACAGTGGAGGAAACCTGGGCAGGCTTGACAGCCGGCAAAAACGGGATCGGCCCAATCACCCGGTTTGACTCTTCTAATCTGAAAGTGCACATCGCCGCCGAAGTGAAAAACTTCGACCCGCTGCAATATTTTTCAAAGAGCGAACTACGGAAAAATGACCTCTTTACGCTTTATATGGTCGCGGCGGCCGAACAGGCCATGGCGGACAGCGGCATTAAAGATAAGATTGCGCCAGAGCGCCTGGGCCTTTATTTAGGCAGCGGCATTGGCGGAATTACCACCACTTTGGAAAACCACACGAACCTGGAGACTGGCAAGCACGTTTCCCCCTACATGATCCCAGCTATGATTGTGAATATGGGCGCGGGCGTCGTCTCCATGCGTACGGGTGCGAAGGGGCCCTGCGTGCCGATTGTCACCGCGTGCGCGACGAGCACGCACACTGTGGGCGAAGGATTTCATGCTGTGAAAAACGGCTACGCGGACGCGGTGATTGCGGGCGGCAGCGAGGCGGCCATCGTGCCCTTGACCATTGCCGGTTTCTCCAGCTGCAAGGCGCTGACTACGAACCCGGACCCTGCCACCGCGAGTATCCCGTTTGATAAGCGCCGCAGCGGCTTTGTTTTGGGAGAGGGCGCAGCCGTTTTGATCCTGGAGGAGTACGAGCACGCCAAAGCTCGCGGCGCCAAGATCTACGGCGAGGTTCTCGGCTATGGCAACACGAGCGACGCTTATCATTTTACAGCGCCGGCGCCGGATGCGGAAGGGATCACACGTTGCATCCGCATCGCCATGGAAGAAGCAGGTGTCACGCCGGATAGCCACACCTATGTCAACGCGCATGGCACCAGCACAACGCTTAATGACGCTGCAGAAACGCAGGCTTTTAAACAGGCATTTGGAGATGCGGCCTATCAGGTCAAGATCAGCTCTACCAAGAGCATGACCGGCCACCTGCTGGGTGCGACGGGCGCGTTGGAAGCCCTTGTGTGCTTAAAGGCAATCGAAACCGGCACCATTCCGCCAACAATCGGCCTGGAAGAGCCGGATCCCGCGTGCGACCTTGACTACACGCCGGGCAAGGCCGTGAAGATGGACGTACAGACGGCTGTGTCCACCAATTTGGGATTTGGCGGCCACAATGGTTGCCTGGTATTTGGAAAAGTCAGGGAGGCGTAAAGCATGGATTTGCAGGCAGTGAAAGATCTGGCTCAGTTGATGGAAGACAAAGGCTTGACAGAGTTGGACGTCGAGTTGGATGGGCAGCATGTTGTCCTGAAAAAGGAAGTGCAGGTTGTTGCGTCGCCGGCCATCCCGGCTACGCCGCTGGCACCGACAGCCCCCATACCGCAGGTTGCTCCGCCAGTTCCGGCCGCAGAGCCAGCAGCTGGTGCTGGCCAAGAGGGAAATGTTGTCGATTTTAACAATGTGACGGAAGTCAAGGCACCGATGGTCGGCACGGTTTATATGGCGCCTTCCCCGGATGAGGAGCCCTATGTCCACGTAGGCGACAAGGTCAAAAAGGGCCAGGTGCTGTGCATCATCGAGGCAATGAAGCTTATGAATGAATTCACCGCTCCCCAGGACGGCGAGATCGTCGATATTTGTGTTGAAGATGGCCAGCTGGTGGAATATGGCCAGTGCCTCTTCAAAATGTTTTGAGGAGGCATTCAGATGAATCGCGAACAACTTAAGGAAATTCTGCCGCATCGCGAGCCCATGTTGCTGGTGGATGAGGCGGAGCTGCAGCCAGACGGCACGGCGCACGGCCGCTACACAATCCGTGGGGACGAGTGGTTTCTGCAAGGGCATTTCCCGGGCAATCCGACAGTCCCTGGCGTGGTGTTGTGCGAGATGATGGGCCAGACCTGCTGCGTCATGCTGGCCGAGCAGCTCAAGGGGAAGACGCCGTATTTTACCGGCATCGATAAGGTGAAATTTCGCCATCCAGTCAAGCCGGGCGATACGCTGGAGATGGAATGCGCCGTCACACGGGAATTCAAGTCGTTTTATTTTACGCATTGCAAGGGCTCAGTCAATGGAAAGCTCGCGGTTTCCGGTGACCTGAGCTTCGCGGTGGTCGGATGACCCCGCGGCGGAAGAAGAGGTGGGCCTAGTGTTTTCCAAAATTCTGATTGCGAACCGCGGCGAGATTGCTGTGCGCATCATCCGTGCCTGCAAAGAGATGGGCGTGGAAACGGTGGCCGTTTTCAGCGAGGCGGACCGCGAAGCCCTGCATGTCAGCCTGGCAGATCAGAGCGTATGCATCGGCCCGGCGCGGCTGCAGGACAGCTACCTGAATATGCCGGCAATCCTGTCGGCGGCTGTCAAAACCGGTGCGCAGGCAATCCATCCGGGTTATGGCCTGCTCAGCGAGAATGCCCGCTTTGCCGAATTGTGCGAGAAATGCCATATCCATTTTATTGGTCCGAACGCGGAACTGATTTCCAAGCTCGGCGATAAGGATGAGGCCAAGCGGACAATGCGCGCGGCCGGTGTGCCGGTTGTTCCGGGCAGCGATCTGGTGCCGGATGCGGATGCGGCGGTGGCTGCGGCAAAGGAGATCGGTTATCCGCTGCTGGTCAAGGCGCGTGCTGGCGGCGGTGGCCGCGGCATCCGTCTTGTGAACAGTGAGGAGGAATTGATCCCCGCTTTCCAGGAATCTTCTAAGGAGGCGCAGTCCGCTTTTGGCGACGGTGCCTGCTATCTGGAAAAGTACCTCGATCCGGTAAAACATATTGAGATGCAGATCCTCTGCGATAACTTTGATAACGTCGTATGCCTGGGTGAACGGGAGTGCTCTGTGCAGCGCAAGCATCAAAAGCTTTTGGAAGAGAGCCCTGCCTGCTGCGTGACGCCTCAACTGCGTGCCAAGATGATGGCTGCGGCTGAAAAGGCAGCCCACGCCGTCCACTACCGCAGCCTGGGAACAATCGAATTCCTTGTGGACAGCAACCGAAATTTTTATTTCATGGAAATGAACACACGCCTCCAGGTGGAGCACCCCGTCACCGAAATGGTCACTGGCCTGGATTTGGTCAAGTGGCAGATTCGCGCGGCAGCAGGTTCCGAGTTGTCCTTCCAGAAGAAAGATATCCATCTACGTGGCCATGCCATCGAATGCCGCATCAATGCCGAGGATCCAGAAAACGGGTTTATGCCCAGTTGCGGCAAGATCAATTTGCTGCACATCCCCGGCGGCCCCTGGGTGCGCTTTGATACAGCGCTGTATCAGGATTATTCTGTGCCGCCATTTTATGATTCCTTGCTGGGCAAGTTGATCGTCCACGCGCCCACACGCGAAGAAGCAATCCGAAAAATGCAGGCGGCGCTTTCCGAACTGGTCATCGAGGGCGTGACACATACGGCTGATCTGCAGATGGATATTTTGGCGGATCCCGCTTTCCTAGATGGCAGCTATACGACTGACTTTATGGAAAAGAGGGAAGCTGAATGCTGAAGCGTGCCAATTTTAAGCCAAGCCGCAATAAGCTGGAGAACATCGGCGTCGCGACCGCTGGCGGCGGCGAAACCGAGCAGCCTCAGATTCCAGATCAACTGTGTACCCGCTGCCCGGGTTGTGGCAAAATGCTGTTTACAGCGGATATGCAGGCCAATATGAATCTGTGCCCTTCCTGCGGGTATCACTTCAAATATCCGGCGCGCAGGCGCCTGCTGGCGCTGTGCGATAAGGACAGCTTTGAGGAATGGGATTCGAGCCTGCGCAGCAGCGACTTTTTACATTTTCCGGGCTATGCCATCAAATTGAAAAGCGCACGGTTAAATAGCCGTGAGAATGAATCCGTTATCTCTGGAAAAGGGCTGATTGAGGGGCTGCCGTGTGCGCTTTTTGCGATGGACCATCGCTTTATGATGGGCAGCATGGGCTCAGTGGTCGGTGAAAAGATCACACGCGTGTTTGAGCGCGCGACCGAGCAGCACCTGCCGGTGATTGGTTTTACGCTTTCCGGCGGCGCGCGCATGCAGGAAGGGACGATCTCCCTGATGCAGATGGCGAAAACCAGCGGCGCGGTCAAGTATCACAGTGACGCAGGTTTGCTCTATATTACAGTGCTGACAAACCCAACCACCGGCGGCGTGACTGCCAGCTTTGCAATGGAGGGGGATATCCTACTGGCAGAGCCAGGGGCGCTGATCGCCTTTGCCGGGCCGCGGGTCATTGAACAGACCATTCGCCAGAAATTGCCAAAGGGGTTCCAAAGTGCCGAATTCTTACTGGAAAAGGGATTTTTGGATGGCATCGTTGCCCGTCCGGATTTGAAAGCAACGCTGGCCAAATTGCTGCGGCTGCATCAAAAGGAGGCTTGACCTGTGGAAGCCTATAAACGCGTACAACTTTCCCGCAAGTCCGGCCGGCCGACCGGACTGGACTTTATTAATCACACCATCACAGATTTTTTTGAAATGCATGGGGACCGCCGTTTTGCGGATGATCCGGCGATCGTGGCCGGGATTGGCCGTCTGTGTGGGCAACCCGTAACGGTGATTGCCCAGGAAAAAGGCCACACCATGAAAGAACGCACGTTCCGCAATTTTGGCAGCCCACATCCAGAGGGATACCGGAAGGCCCTGCGCCAAATGAAGCTGGCGGAAAAATTTGGCCGCCCGGTGATTTGCTTTGTGGACACTTCCGGCGCGTTCTGCGGCACTGGCGCGGAGGAGCGCGGCCAAGGGCAGGCTATTGCCGAGAATCTCAGTGAGATGATGACGCTCGGCGTACCGATTTTGACCGTGTTTATCGGCGAAGGCGGCAGCGGCGGCGCGCTCGCCCTCGCAGTGGCCGACCAGGTTTGGATGCTGGAAAATGCCTATTATGCGGTTATCAGCCCCGAAGGCTGCGCCAGCATCCTTTGGAAGGATGTCGGCAAAGTCCGCGAGGCCAGCGACAGCCTGCACCTCACGCCGGAGGATCTGCTGGAGCTGGGCGTGATTGAGCGCATTCTCCCAGAGGGCGACGAAGAGGCGCTGTGGCGCACCCTGCCGGTGCAGCTTTCGGAAGAATTTGCGCACTTGAGTGCGATGTCTCGAGAAGAGCGCTGCGCAAAACGCTATCAGCGATTCCGGAAAATGGGGGTGTTCAAAAAATGATCGTCATCGTGACCGATAGTACTGCCCCCCTGACCCGGCAGGAAGCGGAACAATTGGGTATCTGCATGATCCCGCACAGCTACACCGTGGACGGCACGACTTATTTGGAGACGTTTACCGACGAAAATGTTGGCTATGCGGACCGCCTTTTGCGGGCCAATAAATATGCCACCGGCCAGTGCACGGCGGCGGCCTTTGGCGCAGCATTTCGACAAATCCTGGCACAGGGCTGCGAGGTGCTCTGTCTTGTGATTTCCTCCCGGTTAAGCGGTGCTTGGACCAGCGCCGTCACTGCCGCCCGCGAGACTGGCAATGCGCATATCGCAGTCATTGATTCCCATGCAACAGCTGGGGCATTGTATTATCAGCTCGTACGCGCACGTGGATTGATTGACAGCGGTCTCTCCCTGAGCAGGGTGGCTGACCGCTGCCGCCAGTTGGAGCACGTCAGCGGTGTGACGTTTTCAGTAGAAAACATGCGTGCGCTGCGCCGCAGCCACCGGCTGAACTTTACCACGCAGTCGGTAAATACGATTCTCAACCGCCGTCCTGTGTTTATGCTGGAGGATGGCGCCATCGTCACGCGCGGACAGGCGCGTGGCCGGGCCGAGCGCATCCGCATGATGACGAGCCTTGTGCCCGCTGGAGCCAGGCGCCTGATGGTGCAGGGCTTTAATAATACCCCGATTGAAAACAGCCTGGCGCATATGGTGCGCCGCGAATTTCCGACCATCCCGGTATTGCAGCGTGAACTTGGGCCGGTGTTGAGCACACATCTGGGCACCGATGCGCTGGCGGTTTCCTGGTGCATGGAATAAATACGAATTATATGGCCGCGTCAGGCAAGGATTTCGCCTGATGCGGCTTTTTACATACGTAGCGATCGTAGCGATTTGACAGCGGGCGGGCGGTTTGCTATAGTAAATTGTATAGCACTTTAGCAGACAACGGGTTCGAAGTGAATTGGTGAGCCATGTGCAGCAGTTTTTACCATTTCTCCGGCGACGTCCGCTCACGTAGAGCCTTTCTCGTTGTTTGACTGTGTTTGTCAATCAGAAAGGACAGGTGCATCTATGGGAAAAGTCTATGTAGTGGGCATTGGACCAGGTGGACCGGATGGATTGACAGCGGGCGCGCGGCAAGCGTTGGAACAAAGCGATCTGCTCTGTGGGTATACCGTTTATCTGGAACTGATTCGTCCACTTTTTCCGGAAAAGGCCGTTTTAGCCACGGCAATGACCCAGGAAACGGAACGATGCCGAGCAGCACTTCAGACGGCGGCTTCCAGAAAGACGGTGGCGCTTGTGTGCAGCGGAGATCCTGGCGTCTACGGCATGGCAGGGCTTGTGTTGCAGCTGGCTGTACATTATCCGGGCGTAGCGGTGGAGATTGTGCCGGGTGTGACCGCAGCGACGGCAGGTGCGGCCGTCCTTGGCGCGCCGCTGATGCACGATTTTGCGGTGGTTTCCCTATCCGACCGCCTGACGCCATGGGAGAAGATTGAAGCGCGTTTGCGCGCGGCTGCACAGGCGGATTTTGTCATTTGCCTGTATAATCCAGAAAGCCGTCACCGCGCCGGCTATTTGCGCAAAGCCTGCGCCATTTTGGCGTCGCTGCGCGCGCCGGAAACGGCCTGCGGATGGGTGCGTAATATTGACCGCACCGGCCAGGAAAGCGGCGTTTGCACCTTGGCCGAGCTGACGGATATGAAGGCAGATATGTTCACAACCGTTTACATTGGAAACAGTGAGACCAGACAGATCAATGGCAAACTTGTGACGCCGCGTGGGTATCAGCTGTGAGACGTCTGCTCTTGTTTGGCGGGACGACCGAGGGACGCCGCTTAGCGCAGGCAGCGCTTCATATCCCACTGGCTGTGACCGTCTGTGTGGCGACGAATTATGGGGAAGAGCTGCTGCCGCCCGGCTGCGTTGTGCAAACCGGCCGGCTAGATGCGCGGGGCATGGAGACCATGATGCGGCGCGGTACATTCGACTGGGTGGTAGATGCAACGCATCCTTATGCAGTGGAAGCTACCGCCAATATCCGCGCCGCCGCCGCTGCGGCCGGGTTGCCATATCTCCGGCTTTTGCGCCAAGCAGCGCCGCTTGCTGCGGGTGCGCATCTTTGTACAAGCGCAGGAGAGGCGGCCGCAGCTTTGTGCCGAACCATGGGGAATATCCTGCTGACGACTGGCAGTAAGGAATTGTCCGCGTTTGCAGCCTTGCCACGTGAGCGTCTCTATGCGCGGGTCCTTCCCACACAGGCGGCCATTCGGCTTTGTGAGAAGGCGCAGATTCCGCACAGCCACATCATCGCGATGCAGGGGCCGTTCGGAGAGGAACTGAACCGGGCATTGATCGGCCAATTTTCCATTGCCCATTTGGTCACAAAGGATGGCGGCACAGCGGGCGGCTTTTTGGAAAAACAGCGGGCAGCTGCGGCGTGTGGGACTGCACTATGGGTGATCCGCCGCCCGTCGGAAGCCGGTTTGTCTTATGAAAAGGTGTTGCGCATTTTGCGACGGGAAAGCGAGGAAACAGCATGCAGGTGACATTAATCGGCGCAGGTCCGGGCGGACCAGGCGGACTGACAGCAGATGGGTGGAAGACTCTGCGCCACGCGGATGCGGTGTTTGGCGCGCCGCGGCTTCTGAAAAGCATCGGCGACGCCTGCTATGGCATTCAGGTTCCAGAATATCTTCCGGATCCGGTATTAGCAGCTTTGACTGCTCACCCGTTGTGGCAAAGCCCCTGCATCCTACTTAGCGGGGATGTTGGCTTTTACAGCGGCGCAACGCGTCTGCGTGCCACGTTGGAGGACGCGGGCTATTCGGTCCGTTCGATTGCCGGGTTACCGACCGTCGCCTGCTTTGCCGCTGCATTGGGTCGTCCGTGGCAGGATTGGCGCCTTGTTACGGCACACGGTGTGGCCTGCGATCCGGCCGCGGAGCTGCGTGCGCATCCGACTGTATTTTTCCTGACCGGTGGCGACGGCGGCGTGAACAAATTGCTGCACGGCCTGTGCGCAGGCGGTTTTCCCGATGCCCGCGTCGCGGTGGGGGAGAACCTCTCTTATCCGGAAGAAAAGCTGACGCTCGGAAAGGCCGAAACGTTGTGCGATCGATCCTTTGCGCCGCTGAGCGTGCTGTTGACGGAGCGCCCGGAGTTGGTACCCAATGAGTAAGTCAAGGCTGCTTTTTTCGGCTATGAGTAGTGGAGTAGGGAAGACGACGGTCACCTGCGCGGTGCTGCGGGCGTTGCGGCAGCAGGGACTTTCTGTGGCTGCCTGCAAATGCGGGCCGGACTTTATTGACCCCATGTTCCACCGCGCGGTGTTGCAAATCCCCAGCGTCAATCTCGATCTTTATTTGTCCTCGAAGAATGCCGTCCGTCAGGTGCTCGGCGCGCAGCTGCGTCAAGCCGATCTCACAGTGTTGGAAGGCGTCATGGGCCTTTATGATGGCGTGGGAATGTCGGATGAGGCCAGCACATGGGCGGTGGCGGATGTGACGCAGACGCCGGTCGTGCTGATCGTGAAGCCGACCGGGGCGGCGCTTTCTCTGGCCGCGCAGGTGCGCGGTATCTGCCAATTTCGCAAGCCTAGCCACGTGCGGGCGTTGCTGCTGAATCCATGTTCCCAGGCACTGTATGCCCGGCTGGCGCCAATGCTGACGGCAGAAACCGGACTGCCGGTGGCCGGGTATCTGCCTCCCATGCCGGAAAACACCTTTCAAAGCCGCCATCTGGGCTTGGTGCCGCCGCAGGAACGGGCGGGCATGTGCGAAACGCTTGACGATTTGGGGCGCCAGTGTGCGCAGACGGTGGACCTTGCTCTGCTGCTTTGTTTGGCGGATAGTGCGCCGCCGCTTGATGTGCCGGAGCTGCCCAATCCGGCCCGCATGATGGCTGGCGCACGGATTGCCGTGGCGCGCGACGAGGCGTTTTGCTTTTACTATGCGGAAAATCTGTCACTGTTGGAACGCAGCGGCGCGCAGCTGTGTCCGTTTAGCCCGCTGCGGGATGCAGCGCTGCCGTCCGGCTGCAGCGGACTTTATCTGGGGGGCGGGTGGCCAGAACTGTTTGCCGCGCCTCTGTCACAGAACATTGCCATGCGCACAGCCGTGCAAAGAGCAGTGCAGGGCGGGATGCCGACGCTTGCAGAATGCGGCGGGTATTTGTACCTGCTTGCGTCGTTGCAAGACGAGGCGGGCTCTTCTTTTCCGATGGCGGGCGTTCTGCCGGGCGGGAGTGCGCGTAAGGGGCTGCGGCGTTTTGGCTATGCGGAACTTGTACCGCAGAAGGATTCCTTTCTACTGGCGCGTGGCGATTCTTTGCGCGTCCACTGCTTCCATTACTGGGATAGCGACATGCGTGGGTCGGATTGCATTGTCACAAAGCCGGATGGCCGCATGTGGGCCTGCGGCTTTGCGCGGGATACTCTTTTTGCCAGCTTTGCCCATCTGTATTTCCCCGGAAAACCAGAACTGGCGCGCGCGTTCGTGGAGGCTGCTGACGCTTATGGAAAACAATGCAAAGCCGGTGGAGCAAAAAAGGAGCTGACAATATGAGTAGGGAGCTTGCGCTTTACCAGCAAATTGAGCGGAGTATTATCACAAAATATCGGAAGAAGCTTTGGATTCCATTCGTCAATGCCATCACGCAGTATGATCTGATTCAAGCAGGAGATCGGATTGCAGTATGCATTTCTGGCGGAAAAGATTCCATGCTGATGGCCAAGCTGATGCAGGAACTGCACCGCCACACAAAGGTACCATTTGAGCTGCTCTTTTTGGTGATGGACCCTGGCTATAATGAGATGAACCGCCAGAAAATCGAGGACAATGCACAGTTGCTGCACATCCCGATCACCATTTTCGAGACCAATATTTTTTCCGTCGCCAACCAAAGCGAGCATTCGCCCTGCTATCTCTGCGCGCGTATGCGTCGAGGCTATTTGTACCGGAAGGCGCAGGATTTGGGCTGCAATAAGATTGCATTGGGCCATCACTTCAATGACGTGATTGAAACAACCATTATGTCCATGTTTTATGGCGGACAGCTCCAGGCCATGCTCCCGAAACTGCACAGCAAGCATTTCGCAGGGATGCAGCTGATTCGCCCTTTATATTGCGTGCATGAGGAGGCGATTCTGGCCTGGAAGCGGTATAACGGGCTGGAGTTTATCCAGTGCGCATGCCGGTTTACGGAAAATTGTGCCATGCATGACGATCGCGGCGGTTCCAAACGGCAGGAAGTGAAAATGCTGCTGCGCCGTCTCAAACGGGACAACCCAAATATTGAAAAAAGCATCTTCAACAGCATCCATGCCGTTTGCCTGGACACGATGCCCGGATACAAATCAAAAGGCATTCGTCACTCCTTTTTGGAAACGTACGACACAGATGGACCAGGACAAACCTGAAAGATCCTTTTCATAGAAAAACCGGCCTAGGGAGGCAGCGTCGCCTCTCAGGCCGGTTTTTTGCAGGCATATTTTAAACATAATATTTTCGCAGGGATTCCAGGGCCTTTTTCTCAATCCGCGATACATCCCGACGCGGGTATTGAAAGCGTTTGGTCCTAAGATGCAGGGATTTTTACGAGACAAGAATCCATCATACGCCAAGCAAACCCGGTTTTGAAAATCGGAACCGAAGGATAATTTGTTTTTCTTTGGTCAGTTCCACCCGCTCGATGAGGCTGCAAAGCAGTTCCCGGTTTGTAAAGGCGCTGTCGAGAAATCGCTTTACCAATTCTCTAGCCGTGTCTCCGGTACAAACGGAGGATTCCGTCTGACGCTTGAGTACATCCAGCTGTTCTTTGAAAGCATTGCGCTCCAATTGGGTTTGCTGGTAGATGCGCTGAAAATCCGCTTCCGGTAGTAGCCCGCTCAGACGGTCCATGTACATTTGATCCAGCTGCATGGTCAGCCGGTCGATTTTATCCTGCAAGTCCTGCGCTTCATCTCCCGGGCAGTGGGTCCTGTTCGTTTCCTTTATGGCAGACTTTGCCACAGGCAGCAGCCATTCCGGTGTCAGATAGGCCGCGCAGATCGCCCGTACCTTTCCCATCACCGCTTCCGTGACGGTTTTCTCCTGAATACAGTGGCTGGTGCAGAGACCTGCCTTGGTAAATCGCTGGTAGGTACGGCATACAAAATAGAGCACGTCTTCCCCTTTGGCATTTTTCCGGTTGAGCACAGCCAGTGGGCTTCCACATTCCCGGCAGAAAATGAGCCCCTTGAGCAAAAAATCATAGGTACGGCTGCGCATGTGGCGGCGTTTTTGCAGGAGCCGCTGTACGGCTGAGAATGTGGCCTGGCTGACAAGCGGCTCATGTGTGCCCGGAACCACAATCCAATCTTCCCGGGGTTGGTGGATACATTTTTTAGATTTATAACTGACCTTGCGGGTGCGCCCCTGTACCATATTTCCGAGGTATGTTTCGTTTTGCAGCATCGCGGAAATGCGCTCGCTGCTCCACAGCCCGCTGTAGGGACCGCGTCTGGCGATCGGTAGATTCGCGTAGATGGCTGGCGGCGGTATCTTTTCCGCATTGAGCTGGCAGGCAATCTGCCGGCAGGACACTCCTTCCAGCGCCATGCCGAAGATGCGGCGCACAATAGGGACCACTGCTTCGTCGGGAATGATGCGGTTTTTTTCCGTTGGGTGCATTTTGTAGCCATAAACCGGTTTGCCGCCGATAAAAAGCCCCCTGCGCTGTTTGTCGTGCTTGACGCTGGAAATCTTCTTGGAAATGTCTTTGGCATACATGTCATTTAAAATCGCACGAAACGGGGTGATGTCATTTGCTGTGGAATCCACGCCCGTATCGATGCCGTCCAATAAGGAAATGTACCGCACCCGGTGCTCTGGAAAATAGCGCTCCATGTAATGGCCGGTCAGAATATAGTCGCGGCCAAGACGCGACAGGTCTTTGGTGATGACCAGATTCACTTTCCCAGCCTCGATGTCTTCTAGCAGTCGGTTGAAATTTGGCCGGTCAAAGTTGGTGCCTGACCATCCGTCGTCGATGTAGGTATCATACACGTCCAGCTGGTTTTGCTTCGCGAATGCTTCCAAAAGGGACTTTTGATTGCGGATGCTTTCGGACGGTCCTTCTCTTTCGTCTTCCTTGGAAAGCCGGATATAAAGTCCCGCGTGATACGCGGCAGGATTGTCAACTCGCAGCATGTGTATCCCTCCGTGCCGGCATGTTTAGTGCGGTCTGCGCGCTGCCGGATTGCCGGGTCCAGCGGCTTTTCGGTGCAGGTCGCGTTGCAGGAACAAGACCAAGGAGCGGCGCAAAATATCGGGTAACGGTTCGCCTTGTTGGGGGAACATGCATTGCACATGGACTTTTTTGGCCATTAAAAACCCTCCTGTTTTCTATAAGAGTGAAGTTTCATAGAAACATATGCATCCGCCCTGTTCTATATTGCCGTTTTATGCCGCACTTTTTTACCATAGGTTTTACTGGATCTCTCGTTGTTCGATGGCAGGAAACTGAACAGAATGTCTGGAAAGCGAATAAACATTCAAAATCCAGAAAAAAGTCGGTGTCATTCTGCCTAAATTTATCTTGTTTTCTATAAAAATGCTGCGAAATTTTTTCAAGACACGGATTGACTTCCTCTCTAAAGCTGACAAATTATCAGTAGAAGTTCCAATAACTGTTGATTTTTTTACCATAAATGATTTATAATAAAAATGAAACAATTAGAAAGGGTAAAAGCCAAGGCTCCACTTCACACCCGTGCAACCAAAGCTTAACAGATAATTTATGGAACGTATTAGCGGGACTTCCCAAGGAATTGAAAACAAAATAAAGAAAGCAACCTCAGAAATGTTGGCCCTGTTTTTGATGAGCCGCCGCCCCATGTACGCGAATGAAATCGCGACAGAACTCAAGCGCCTGAGCGGCGGCGCCTTTGCGATTGTATTTCCCTACAATATCATTCATCGCATGGAGGAAAGGGGACATATCAGACGTGAGGAAAAACAAATTGCCGCGGATGGCCGCCTGCGCCAGTTTTACAGCATCACAGAAGAGGGCAGGGCCTATTTGCACGATTTGATCGGTTCTTATCGTAAGATGGAAAAGGGAATTTCCCAAATATTAAATTCACGGGAGGAAACATAGCAGTGGCCTTTTTCCGGTTAGAAGTCTGCTACAGACTTACAGTAGCCGTGCTGGAATACATAGCTGCGCGAAATACCCAGCAGACCGGCGACCTCCCGCTGAGTTAACGGCTTACGTCCATTCAGGCCATACCGCAGCGACAAGATGGCACGCTCCCTTTTCGGGAGCTTGCCCAAATAACTGCGCAGCTGTTCCAGCTTGATTTTTCGGTCTAGATTTTCACAAATGTTGTCTTCCGCTGCGAGGACATCCATCAGAGTCAGTGCACTGCCGTCTTTGCCGCTGTCAATGGGCTCGTTTATTGACACGTCTTGGGCGGTTTTTTTGGCGCTGCGAAAGTGCATCAGGATTTCATTTTCAATGCACCGCGCTGCATAGCTGGAGAGGCGGATTCCTTTGCTTTGATCGAAGGTGTTGACCGCTTTGATGAGGCCAATGGTGCCAATTGAAATCAAATCCTCCTGGTCGGCTGCGCTGGCATAGTATTTTTTGATGATATGTGCGACTAGGCGTAGATTGTGCGCGATCAGCGTGTCGCGTGCCTCGGCATCGCCTCGGGCAAGTCTTTCCAGGCATGCCCGCTCCTGCGTGGCTGTCAGCGCGCGTGGGAATGAGCCTGGTTCGGTGACATGTAGAATGAAGAAAAGAAATCCCGATAGAATTCCAGATAGCAGCGATTCCAGCATGGCATCGTCTCCTCTTTTGAAGTTACTTTCCTATATTGTATGCCGAAAGGGTGATTTGTGTTGCAAGTCCAGAATGCGATTGAAGCGTTGAAGCGAAAATCATGAATATTTTGAAAACTTTTTGTGACAAACCATCGTCTTTTTGTGCCGGGTGTGTTATAATAGCAATGCTTACAATTTTGTAACCTATAGGTGCAGCACAGAAGAATGCGGTGCATTTCTGGGTTAAAGGGGTGCAAGTGATGTCACAAAAGCATACATACAAATACCGCGCGATTGCAGCTGTAGCCGCGGCTGCGATTGCGGTTCCGGCTATGACTATGCCGGCTTTTGCGGGGAATATTGTCTGTACCATTCAGGGAGAGCAAATTCCGGTTGCATCGAACACGGTGCAGACCGTGAAGGTGGAGCAATCTACTATGGTGGACATGCAACTTCAGACACCATCAGAGGCAGACGTTTTCGTGAGTAATCCGGGTGTTGCTTCTGTGACGGTTCCACAGCCGTATAAGGACGGCGCAGCCGAGTATGCGCTTTATGCATATGGAAAGGTCGGAAGCAGCACAGAGGTTTACGCCAATGATGGCACGAATACGAAACTGTGTACCATCGAGGTGCTTGACCGACCGTTTGTGTCGGATACGACGATGAATTGTCTGGTCGAAGTGGGAAAGTCCTATACATTTCGCATCACACCGAATAATCCGGATGACTATGTTACCTTCTGCACGACAGACGGCAGTGCCTTTTCTACATCTGTTGTAGGGAAGTCTGTGGAAAACGGAAAGACGAATTATTACTTCCGCATGACAGCTCTCAAGTCCGGCGGCGCAGGTGTTTATGTGACGGTCGGCGACAAGCAATACCGCGTGTTTGCGATTGATACGGTCGATCATTCCGGCAACGGCAATTCGGACACCAGTCAAAATAGCAATAGTAACAGCGATAGCACCCCAACTTCCACTGGAAAAACCGGGACGGTGCAGGTGAGTGGTAGCCTGAATATTCGATCTGGCGCCGGCACAAACTACGGAATTGTAGGAACGCTGAAAAATGGAGATAAAGTCACCATCATAACGGATGCTGCGAATGGTTGGACTCAAATTCAAACATCGGCCGGTGTGCGCGGATATTGTAGCGCAGATTACATAAAGGTCACAAATAGCGGTGAAACGAATGGGTCGAGCAACGGCAATGCCAGTACCAATAATACGCAGACAGCGACTGTCAAAGTCAGCGGCTCACTCAATATCCGTTCCGGCCCAGGGACGAATTACGCAGTGGCAGGTACGCTAAAGCAGGGCGACAAAGTTACAGTGTTGGGCAACCCGGCGAATGGCTGGGCTCAGATTCAGACTTCGGCCGGAATCAAAGGGTATTGCAGCACAGAGTATTTGGATATTCAAGGCGCCAGCAACAATAACAATGGCTCTACCATTGCACTGAATGTGCCCAAGTATATGCAGACAGATTCCGCATGGGGCAACGAATGGATTGGCGGTGAGGGCGGCGGTACCATCCGCAGCATCGGTTGTACGCTGACGTGCGTTGCCATGTCGGAGAGCTACCGGACCGGAGATTCCCTCACGCCAGACATTATGGCCACGAAGCTGCAATTCACATCAGAGGGCCTGATGTATTGGCCGGATGGTTATGCCACCGTTTCTGGCCTGACGGATACGAACCTGACGGCTTTGTATCAAAAACTGAAAGCGGACACGCCCGTGATTGTGGGCGGCGCCAATAGCCAGACCACGCACTATGCAATTGTCACGGGCTGCAAGAACGTCCCGCTGGACAGTAATGGCAATCCGACTTCTCTGAATGCATCTATGTTTACGGTGAATGACCCGGGCTATAGCAATGTCACAACGTTGCAGGACTTTATTACAAAATTCCCGAGCGGGCGTAGCTACCGTTCCTATTAATGAATGTCAGAAGGGCACCGTGCAAAAATGGCGCGGCGCCTTTTTTCTGCCCAAATGCGAAAACAGCCACTTTTTATATGCTGCAAAATTGCTGCCATTTGGGCGAGGTTCTCCTGCGAAATGGGCACGGGGGCTTTACAAGGCTTTGTACTTCATGTAAAATAGATAGCAGTACTGATATCGGATTGTATTTCAATGAGGAGTGTATCAAGCATGCAGCCAAAGTATAAACGCGTTCTGCTTAAGCTCAGTGGAGAATCCCTGGCAGGCCCGGAGGGGCATGGAATCGACTTTGACACGGTCCTGAAAATCTGCCGTCCAGTGAAAACCTGTGTGTTGATGGGGGTGCAAATCGGCATTGTAGTAGGCGGCGGCAATTTCTGGCGCGGCCGCTCCAGCGGCAAAATGGACCGCACGCGTGCAGATCACATGGGGATGCTGGCGACTGCCATCAATGCACTCGGCGTTGCGGATGCCCTTGAGCAGCTCGGCGTTGCGGTACGCGTCCAAACTGCAATCAGCATGCAGGAGGTTGCAGAGCCATATATTCGCAACCGTGCGGTGCGCCATCTGGAAAAGGGCCGTGTCGTTGTCTTTGGCTGCGGCACTGGCAATCCATTTTTCTCAACAGACACGGCCGCCGCTCTGCGCGCCGCAGAGATCGACGCGGACGTCATCCTCAAAGCAACGATGGTCGATGGTGTCTACGATTCGGACCCCAAAGTCAACCCGAACGCGAAGAAGTTTGATACGCTTACATTCATGGATGTACTCAATCAGAATCTGAAAGTGATGGACAGCACGGCTGCTTCCATGTGTCGGGACAACAATATTCCTATCTGTGTTTTCAGCATTGAGGATCCCGACAATATTGAAAAGGTGATCTGCGGTCAGCCCATTGGCACGATCGTGAAGGAGGACAAGTAACATGAAAGAAGTATTGGAAAGAGCCAAAACAAAGATGGAAAAAAGCATTGGCGTTTTGCAGGAGGAATATGTTGAGGTGCGTGCAGGCCGCGCCAATCCCAATGTGCTCAACAAAGTAACCGTCGACTATTATGGCACCCCAACACCGATTAACCAGTTGGCAGCGGTCGCTGTTTCCGAGGCACGTGTGCTGACCATTCAGCCGTGGGATCCTTCTGTCTGCCGCCTGATTGAAAAAGCAATCCAGACCTCTGACATTGGTATTAATCCGCAGTCAGATGGGAAAATTATCCGTATGATCTTTCCGGCTCTGACGGAAGACCGCCGTAAGGAAATCGCGAAAGACCTCGCGAAAATGGCTGAAGAGACAAAGATTGCTGTGCGGTCCATTCGTCGGGACGCTATGGAAAAGCTGAAGGCACTGAAAAAGGCTGGAGACATTACGGAGGACGACCTGAAAGTTGCCGAAAAACGCACACAAGATCTGACCGACCAATATTGCAAAGAAGCAGATACCCTGTTTGCCAAAAAGAAGAAGGAAATCATGGAAATCTGACCGCTCTGAGCAGAAAATACGAAAGTTTGGTTTGCTCCCTTTGGACAAAGGGAGCAAACGTCCTATAGAGGGAATGTATGAGTGAAGTAAAGCAAAGCGGCGCACCGTCGCCGGAATATCTCCCGCGCCATTTGGCCATCATCATGGATGGAAATGGCCGTTGGGCCAAAAAGCGCGGGTTACCGCGCTCGGCGGGTCATGCGGCTGGCGCTGCAGTTTTCAAGAAAATTGCGCGGTATTGCAGCAAAATCGGACTGCAATATTTGACGGTCTATGCCTTTTCAACGGAAAATTGGACGCGTCCGCCGGAAGAAGTCGGGGCGCTGATCACCTTGTTTAAAGAATATCTGGAGGAATCCCTGCGGGATTTTCGAGAAGATGACATCAAGGTGCGATTTATTGGCGATACGACCAAGTTTCCGCAGCGTCTCCAGGAGTTGATTTCGGAAACGTGGGACTTGTGCAGAGACCGTCAGGGTATGGTCCTTAATATCGCGATGAATTATGGGGGCCGCGCGGAAATTACCCGCGCTGTGCGTGCAATTGCAGAAAAAGTGGCAGAGGGACGCCTTGACCCTGCGGATATTGATGAAAGCATGGTAGCGAATCATCTGTATACGGCTGGCCAGCCGGACCCAGATTTGATTTTACGCCCGAGTGGCGAACAACGCCTGTCCAATTTTTTGCTTTGGCAGTCTGCTTATGCGGAACTGCTCTCAATGGAGGTACTTTGGCCGGACTTTACCGAGCAGGATCTCGACCGTGCGTTGGTCGAGTTTGCGCATCGGAACCGCCGGTTTGGAGGTGTCTGACGTGAAAAGTTCCTTGAAACAGCGGCTGCTTTCTGCGGCGACAATTCTTCTGCTCCTGGCGGCGGTTGTGTTGTGCAACAGCTTTTTCACGCTGGCTTTGAATATCGTGATCGCCGTTATCAGCTTGATGGGTGTCTGGGAGATTTTTACGGCTTTACGGTTAACCCGCCAAATTGCACTGATTGTGCCCAGCATGATTCTGGCTGCGGTGCTGCCCTTCATGCCGGACTCTTTCACCCGCGGCGTTGCCTTTTTTGTCTATACGATTCTGCTTTTCGGCGCCATGATTCGTTACCACGAGGCAATCACCTTTCGGGAAGTAGCGGTCATCTATAGTATGGCGATTTTAATTCCGACAGCACTGGATACGCTGGTGCCACTGCGGAATCTCGGCGAGGCGCATGGGATGTTTTACGTGATTGTCACCATTTTTGCCGCTTGGGCGGCAGACGCAGGCGCCTATGTGTTTGGCAGCCGCTTTGGCAAGCGCAAGCTGTGCCCCAAGATCAGCCCCAAGAAGACAGTTGAGGGAGCAGTCAGCGGCATAATCGTCAATGTGCTTATGATGCTGCTTTTCGGATTTATTTTCCAACACCTGTATTGGAACAGCACGGTTCAGGTCAATTATGCTATCCTGGTCGTGATCGGCGGGGTTGGGGCAGTGCTCTCCATGCTGGGCGACCTGAGTTTCTCCATCATCAAGCGCAGCTGCCATATCAAAGACTTTAGCGAAGTTATTCCCGGCCATGGCGGTATCCTGGACCGTTTTGACAGTGTGATCTTTGTGGCACCTTTTGTGTATCTGTTGGTGCAGGTGGTCCCGATTGTCGTGGAGTAGCGTACACGGTATGTTTCTCGCTAAAATAGAAATACTGAATCGGGACGGAGAATAGAATGAAACGGTGTATATCTCTTTTGGGCTCTACGGGCTCTATCGGCCGGCAGACGCTGCAAGTGGCAAGAAATCTGCGCCTTCGCGTCTGTGCGTTGGCGGCCCATTCCAATATAAAGCTTCTGGAACAGCAGGTGCGGGAATTTCATCCGCACCTTGCCGCTGTTTATGACCCGCAGGCTGCCCGGGCGCTGCGGACGAAGATCGCCGACACCAACACCAAGGTGCTGGCGGGGATGGAGGGCCTGTGTGAAGCGGCCACCTGCCAAAATGCGGATGTCGTGCTCAACGCTGTGGTCGGCATGGTTGGGCTTAAGCCGACGCTCAATGCAGCTGCGGCAGGAAAAGACATTGCCCTGGCAAATAAGGAGACTTTGGTCGCAGGCGGCGCGCTGGTGATGGACGCCGTCCGCCTGCGGGGTGTGAACCTGATTCCGGTGGACAGCGAGCACAGCGCCATTTTTCAGTGCCTGCAGGGGACGCCAGGCAAGGCGCTGAAAAAGATCCTGCTGACCGCCAGCGGGGGCCCCTTTTTCGGCAAAACGCGTGCGGAACTTGCCGACGCGACGCCGGAGCAGGCGCTGGACCATCCGAACTGGCACATGGGGGAAAAGGTGACCATCGACTCTGCCACCCTGATGAATAAGGGCCTGGAAGTGATGGAAGCGGGGTGGCTTTTCCATGTACCACTCGAACAGATTGATATCCTGGTGCACCGGGAAAGCGTTGTCCATTCCATGGTTATGTTCGAGGACAACGCGATTTTGGCGCAGCTTGGTAAAGCCGATATGCGTTTGCCGATTCAATACGCGTTAACATGGCCGGACCGTGTTCCTGGGCTGGTGGAAGAACTTGACCTCGCCGCATGCGGTTCATTGACATTTGCAAAGCCGGATTTGGAAACATTCACGTGCCTGGCGGCCTGCCTGCGCGCAATGGAGCGCGGCGGTCTGGCGCCCGCTGCGGCCAATGGGGCAAATGAAGCCGCTGTTGAGCTTTTCCTGCGGCGGAAAATTCCGTTTTTGCGAATCGGCGAATTGGTCACTGCGGCGATGGAGCATCAACCCGACCAGCCGGCCTCTACATTAGACGCGATTTTGGACGCCGACGCGGCGGCGCGTGAATATGTTTATACACATGCCTGATTAGGAGGGATTCCCATCGAAGCCATCAAGGTTATCCTATTGATCCTCATTGCTGTATTGCTGTTTGGCGCATGTATTTTCCTGCACGAATTGGGGCATTTTTTATCCGCCAAAGCCTGTAAGATCCGCGTGCTGGAATTTTCCGTCGGCATGGGGCCGCGGCTGTTCCATTTCCAGCGCGGGGAGACCGTGTATTCCATCCGTGCGCTGCCTGTTGGCGGCTTTTGCGCATTTGAGGGCGAGACAGGGGAAGAGGAAGATCCGGAAGCTGAAAAGGCGGAGGCCGATCAGCCGACTTTGCCAGCTGGGGAGCAACTGCCGGAAAAGCGCCATTGGTGGCAAAAAGAAGACACGGAGCCTGCCCCCAAACCGGTTTATGATGAGCGTTCATTTTGCCGCCAGCCTTTTTGGAAGCGCTTGATCGTGCTGGTGATGGGCGGCGTGATGAATATCCTGTTTGGCATGGTGCTGATGGGCATTCTGCTCGCCCCCCAGGACATGTTCGCCACAACAACCATCAGCAAATTTGTGGAGAATTCCCCGATGCAGCAAGCGGGCATTCAGGTGGGGGACCGCCTGACCAGTATCGACGGCTACAAGATTCGCACCGATATGGATGTCTCAACGGCGCTGGCAATGGCGAATCCAGATAGCGTGGATATTGTGGTGAACCGCAACGGCGCAGAGGTTGCGTTCCCGAATGTTAAGCTGCTCTCCAACGTCGTGGATGGCCGCAAGGTCGTGCAGATGGATTTCTATGTGCAGCCGGAAAAGCGGACGCCGCTGACCCTTATAAAAAAGTCGGTCCAGAATACGTATTCTGTGGAACGCATGGTCCTTAGTACGCTCAAAGGATTGATAACGGGTCGCTTTGGGCTCAGCGATGTGTCCGGCCCGGTTGGCATGGCACAGGCGATCACACAGACCGCCAGCGCAGGATTGCATCACAGCTTTGCCACAGCGGTTAGCAATATCGTCTATGTCATCATGATTATCACGGTCAACCTCGGCATTGTCAACCTGCTGCCGGTTCCAGGACTGGATGGCGGCAAGATTCTGTTTATTATAATCGAAGTCATCCGGCGCAAGCCGATCAGCGCAAAGCACCAGGCGGTGATCGAGGCAGGCTTTATGGCCGCGCTTGTAGGATTTATGGTGCTGGTAACCATCAGCGACGTCATGCGTTTGGCCACCGGCACAGGATTGGGAGGATAGGAATGCGCGCTTCAAAACAAGTGATGGTCGGTAATGTGCCGGTTGGCGGCGGCGCGCCGGTGACGGTGCAGTCCATGCTCAATGTTCCCTCTACAGATCTGGAAGGTAGTGTGGCGCAGGCAAAAGCGCTGGAGGCGGCTGGGTGCGATATTCTGCGCGCCGCGATTCCAGATGCGGACGCTGTGGCTCTAATTCCTGCGATTCGTTCGGCCGTTACGGTGCCGCTGGTGGCGGATATCCATTTTGATTATCGCCTGGCGTTGCTTGCCGCGGACGCGGGCGTGGATGCCATCCGGATCAATCCGGGCAATATTGGCGGCCAGGACCGTGTGGCGGCAGTGGCCAGCAAATGTATGGAAAAGAAAATCCCCATCCGCATCGGCGTCAATTCTGGTTCTCTGGAAAAGGACCTGCTGGCGCAATACGGCGGCCCCACGCCGGCGGCGCTGGTGGCAAGCGCCCTGCGCCATGCCGCCATGCTGGAGGCGTGCGACTTCACGGATATCGTGCTCTCGATCAAATCCTCGAATGTCGATACCATGATCCGCGCTTATGAACTGTGTGCGGAAAGATGCAGCTATCCGCTCCATCTCGGCGTGACCGAGGCGGGAACCGAGCGCATGGGGATTATAAAATCCGCTATCGGCATCGGTTCGCTTTTGCAACGCGGCATCGGCGACACCATTCGTGTTTCATTAACTGCGGATCCAGTGCGTGAAGTTTGGGCGGCACAGGATATTTTGAAAGCGCTCGGCCTAGGCAGACCGGGCCCGCAGATTGTTTCCTGCCCGACGTGCGGCCGCACGCGGATTGATTTGATCCGGATTGCGCAAGAGGTTGAGGACAAGCTGCGCGGTTGCACAAAGCCAATCACTGTGGCGGTTATGGGCTGCGTTGTCAACGGCCCCGGCGAAGCGCGGGAAGCGGATGTAGGCATTGCCGGTGGTGATGGCGTTGGGCTGCTTTTTAAAAAGGGAGAAATCGTGCGCAAGATCCCGGAGTCAGCCCTTGTGCAGGCGTTGATGGAGGAAATTGATCGTTTATAAACAGGTCCCGCAGGGGTTGTCTGGCGAAAATCCCTGCGGTCCGTTTGCAAGATCGGCAGAACGGATGAAAGGAGGCATACATGAAGAATACATTTGGCGGATTTTTCAGAACCTACATAGATTGCAGGGGATTGCCTCCGGCTTTGTGCGATGGGGAGCTGCGCTCTTTACAAATTGATACCAAGCAACGCATTATCCGGATCGAGGTTGGCCTGCAAATGTTGGTTGATCGGGAAGCGCTCTATCAGGCGCAGGACCGTGTGGCTGCGTGTAAGACGCTCAATTTGGCCGGCGCGGAGATTTCCCCCCGGTACCCAGCGGAGCTCTTTGACGTTTCCTATTATCCGAGTCTGGTGCGCGAGCTCAAGCGCCGCGAGGCTTCGATCAATGGGACGCTGACCGGATCGGAGGCTTCCCTGGAAGGGGACAGGCTCCTGATTACACTGAAGCATGGCGGCGGCAGCATTTTGCAGTCGCGCCATGCAGACCGCCTTCTCTCCCGGATGATCCACGAGGAATTTTCGCGCACCATTCATGTGGCGTTTGTTGGCCTGCTTGCTGTCGATGGCGACAGTGCCCATTACCAGGAGACCCAAACACACCAGGCGGAAACGGTCCGTCGTGCGGAAACTGTCCGCAAACAGGAAGAGTACGAAATTTCCATGCAGCACGGCGCCAAGCCACGTATTGTGGAGGTGCGGCAGGGCGATACGCTTTTGCCGTCCATCGTGCCGGAAACGGCCCGCGAGCTTTATGGCCGCGTACCCAAGGGAAAGCCGGTGCCGCTTTCCACCGTTTCGGTGGAGATGGGCTCCGCCACGGTCTGGGGCGAGATCTTCTCCATGGGGGAGACGCGCATTACCCGCGACAAAAGCCGCAAGATTTATTCCATCAGCATTACAGACTACAGCGGTTCCATTACACTCAAGGTGATTGAGAATGTCCAAAACTGCCGCCCATTGGACACACTGCATAAGGGCATGACGCTGCTGGTCAAGGGCGACATCGAGTACGACAAATATGACCGCGAGGTCGTCATGCGGCCGCGCGCCATCGCGACCGTCAAACAGGTAGAAGTTCAGGACAACGCGCCGGCCAAGCGCGTGGAATTGCATCTGCATACCAGCATGTCGCAGATGGACGCGGTCAACGCCCCGGCAGATCTCATCACGCGGGCAGCGGAATGGGGCCATCCGGCGGTCGCCATCACGGACCACGGCGTCGCGCAGGCGTTCCCGGAGGCCATGAACACGGCTGCAAGCCTGAAAAAAGCAGGCAAGCCGATCAAGGTGCTCTATGGTACAGAAGCGTATTTTGTCAATGACCTCGTCGCAGCGGTCAAAGGCAGCAGCGACCGGCCGCTGACCGGCGAATTCATCTCTTTTGACCTGGAGACGACCGGCCTGTCGCCCAACCAGGAGCGCATCACGGAAATCGGCGCTGTGCGCGTGCGAAATGGCGAAATTCTGGACAGCTTCGACACGTTTGTGGACCCGGAGCGGCCGATTCCAGCGAAGATTACAGAGTTGACCGGTATCACCGATGAGATGGTGCGCGGTGCGCCCAGCGAGGAGGAGGCACTGCACCAGTTTTTCGATTTCTGCGGCGAGAATGCGATTCTGGTCGCGCACAACGCGGATTTCGACACTTCCTTTATCCGTATGGCTGCCGGACGCCACGGCATCCCGTTTGAAAATACATATATCGACACCGTGCCCATGTGCCGGTCAATGTTGCGGGATATCAAAAATGTCAAGCTCGACACCGTGGCAAAATACTTGAAGCTCGGCAAATTCAATCACCACCGCGCCTGCGACGATGCGGCCATGCTCGCGCAGATCTTCATCTGCCTGCTCAAACGCTTGCGTGAGGACACCAAGGCGCAGGTTGTGGACGACATCAATACATCCTTGGCCGGCAGCGACCCTAAAAAGATGAAGACCTACCATCAGATTATCCTGGTGCAAAATCACACGGGCCTGAAAAATCTCTATAAACTGATCTCAAAAGCGCATCTCGACTATTATTACCGCCATCCACGCATTCCCAAAACCGAACTGCAAAAGCACCGCGAAGGCCTTTTGATCGGCAGCGCCTGTGAAGCGGGCGAGTTGTATCAGGCCATTTTCCGCGGCCAGCCCTGGAGACAGTTGGAGGAGATCGCCAGCTTTTACGATTATCTGGAGATCCAGCCGGATGGCAACAACATGTTTTTGGTCCGCAACGGGTCCGTCAAGGATGTCGAGCAGCTGCATGAATTTAACCGCACCATTATCAAGCTGGGTGACAAGCTCCATAAACCGGTTGTCGCCACCTGCGATGTGCATTTTCTGGATCCCAAGGACGCTGTCTACCGCCGGACACTGCAGGCAGCTATGGAGATGCCCGGCGCGGATCAACAGGCTCCGCTTTATCTGCGCACCACGGCTGAGATGCTCAAGGAATTTGCCTATCTCGGCGAGAAGAAGGCCTACGAGGTCGTTGTCACCAACACCAACCGCATTGCGGATCTGTGTGAAGAAATTCAGCCAATTCCGAGCGGCGTTTTCCCGCCGTTCATCGATGGCGCGGAGGAGCAGCTCAATTCCATCTGCTGGAAGCGTGCCAAGCAGATCTATGGCGAACCGCTGCCCGAAATCGTCCGCGCCCGCCTTGAGCGTGAGCTCGGGTCGATCAATAAGCACGGCTTCTCGGTGCTTTATATGACAGCGCAGAAGCTGGTTGCCGACAGCGAGGCGCACGGTTACCTGGTCGGCTCACGTGGATCGGTCGGTTCTTCGTTTGTGGCCAGCATGTCCGGCATCTCTGAAGTGAATCCGCTGGTGCCGCATTATATCTGCCCGTATTGTAAATACAGCGAATTTATCACCGACGGCTCCTATGGGTCGGGCTTTGATATGCCGCCCAAAACGTGCCCGGTTTGTGGCTCCCCGCTGCGGCAGGACGGCCATAATATTCCGTTCGAGACTTTCCTCGGCTTTGACGGCGATAAGACACCGGATATTGATCTGAATTTTTCCGGCGAATACCAAAGCGGCGCCCATCGTTACACGGAAACCCTTTTTGGCAAGGACCACGTGTTCAAAGCTGGCACCATTGCAACGGTGGCCGACAAGACAGGTATCGGCTATGTCAAGAAGTATGAGGAAGGGCACAATACGGTCTTTAATCGTGCCGAGGAGCTGCGCCTGGCGGCGGGTTGCACAGGAATCAAACGCACCACCGGCCAACATCCGGGCGGCATGGTCGTGGTCCCGCGCGGCTATGAGATCTATGATTTTTGCCCCGTGCAGCATCCAGCCAACGACCAGAAAAACGACAATATCACCACCCACTTTGACTTCCATTCCATTCACGATACCATTTGCAAACTCGATGAACTCGGCCACGATGTGCCGACGATATACCGCTATCTGGAGGAATACACCGGCATCCCGGTCATGTCCGTTTCCATGAGCGACCCGCAGGTGATGAGCCTTTTCCACTCCCCAGAGGCGCTCGGTGTTCAGCCGGAAGACATCGACAGCCAGACCGGAACATTCTCGCTGCCAGAACTGGGTACACCTTTTGTCCGGCAGATGCTGCTGGATTCTCAGCCGAAGACATTTACAGACCTTTTGCAGATTTCCGGTTTGTCCCACGGAACGGATGTGTGGCTGGGCAATGCGCAGGACCTGATTAAACAGGGAATCTGTACGATTTCTGAAGTCATCGGAACGCGTGACTCGATCATGACCTATTTGCTCCAGAAGGGGCTGGAGCCGAAAATGGCTTTTAAGATTATGGAGATCACCCGTAAGGGCAAAGCGACAAAACTTTTGACCGAGGAGCACGTCGCGGCGATGAAAGCGCACAACGTACCGGATTGGTATCTGGATTCCTGCTATAAGATCAAGTATATGTTCCCCAAAGCCCATGCGGCCGCTTATATGATTTCAGCTTTGCGGCTGGGCTGGTATAAGGTCCACAAGCCGGTGGAATACTACGCAGCCTACTTTACTGTGCGCGGCGAGGACTTTGACGGCGCCACCGTGGTCAAAGGCCGCGAAGCTGTACGTGCCAAAATGCGTGAGATTCAGCAAAAGGGCAAAGAGGCCAGCGCCAAGGAAGAGGCCGCTTATACAACCCTGCAAATCGTCAACGAAATGTTGGCACGGGGAATTGGCGTGCTGCCGATCGATCTGTATCGATCAGATGCCCGCAAGTATCTGGTGGAGCACGGCAAAGTGCGCTTGCCTTTTGCCTCCATCAGCGGCGTTGGCGAGGCGGCCGCCCAGGCGCTGGCCGCCGCCCGCGACGGCGGACCGTACATTTCCATCGACGACTTGCGCGCGCGCAGCAAGGTCAGCAAATCGGTTATCGACCATCTGGCGGAGGCGGGTGCGCTCAACGGTCTGCCAGAAAGCAGCCAGATGAGCCTGTTCTGATGAAATGCAGTCTTCCATGAATGCAATTCCGTTTGTGCCTGAAATTTTACAAAACAATGGTTGACAAAGAGATGTTTCACATAGTATTATAGTAGCGCACTAAAGTAAATTGATGTAAGGATTGAGCGTGCCAAATGAAACAGAATAATAAAATCACGCCCGAGGGAACGCGCGACCTTTTGTTTGAGGAGTGCCTGGCCCGCCGCGATGTGGAGCGTAAGCTTGCGGATGCATTCCGGCAGCGGGGATACAATGAGGTCATGACTTCGGGACTCGAATTTTACGATGTCTGCGATCCGGAAGTCTCCGGTATTGCGCCGGAGAGCATGTATAAGCTGACTGACCGCCACGGCCGTCTGATGGTGATGCGGCCCGATTCCACTTTGCCAATTGCACGCCTGGTTTCAACACGCCTGCAGGGGCACCAGTTGCCATTGCGCCTGTTTTACGTACAGCCGGTTTGGCGCAGCAATCCGGGCCTTGCAGGCCTGCAGGACGAGAACATGCAGGCCGGTGTAGAGCTGATGGGTGCTGACGGTATCCGTGCGGATCTGGAAGTGCTCACCACGGCGGTGGAAGCGCTTTCCACCTGCGTGCCGGATTTTCGGCTGGAACTGGGACATGCGGGATTCTTCCGCGCTCTTGCCGAGAGATTGCCGATCGATGACAATATGCGGGAGGACATCCGCGGTGCGATTGAGAGCAAGAATTATGCCGCACTGGATACAATGCTGGATGCACTGCCGCAGTCACAGGCTGTCGCCAGCATGCGGCGCTTGCCGCGGCTTTTTGGCGGGGAAGAGGTCTTTGCACAGGCAGAGGCTGTTTGCCCGGCAGAGGTGGCCAACGAGACGCTGGCTTATCTGCATAAGATTTATCATGCGGTGCAGGATTTGGGCCTTGGCGACCGCGTGATCGTAGATCTGGGCCTTGTGCAGCGCAATGATTATTATACGGGCTTGGTGTTTACTGCCTATACGGAAGGCTATGGGGATGCAGTGATGCTGGGCGGCCGGTACAATAACCTGTTGTCCCATTTTGGCAGCCCGATGCCTGCCACTGGATTTGCGATTGATGTCGATGCACTGACGCGCATTGCACTTTCTAAAGGGCAATGCGCAGTACATGCGCCGGAGGTTCTGGTCTATAGCGAAAAGGGCCATACAATCAAAGCACTGTCCCATGCGCGCGCCTTGGAAAAGCAGGGGATCCACTGCGAATCCTCGGTGGCGCAGGAGCGCGCGGACGCGGAGGCGTATGCACGTGCGCGCGGGATCCGGCGGCTGGATGTCGTCGGCGAAACCATCACGGAGGTGCAGCTATGAAACCGTTGCGGATTGCATTGACAAAGGGCCGCCTGGAAAAAGACACGGTTGGCCTTCTGGAGAAAATCGGGTTTGACTGCACGGCAGTCCACGAAAAGGGCCGCAAGCTGATTTTGCCGGTCGGGGATTCCATTGAAGTGGTGCTGGCAAAGGCCGCGGATGTAATTACGTATGTCGAGCACGGCGTGTGTGACTTGGGCGTTGTCGGCAAGGACACGATCCTCGAGTCGCGCGGCAGCTTTTATGAGCTGATGGACCTGGGGTTCGGCAAGTGCCGTTTTTGTCTGGCAGGCCCTGTGGGGAAGAATTTTTTTGAAGGCTACCATACCCGTACCATCGCCAGCAAATATCCCAAAGTGGCGCGCAGCTACTTTGAGGGGAAAGCGATGGATGTCAATATCATCAAGATCGAGGGCAGCGTCGAGCTGGCACCGCTTTTGGGCCTTGCGGATGCCATCGTCGATATCGTGGAAACAGGCACCACGCTCAGGGAAAACGGCCTGGCTGTGATCGATACCATTTGTCAGATTTCTGCGCGCCTGATTGCCAATTCGGCGAGCCTGAAGCTGCGCAAACAGGAGATAGAAAGCCTGGCTTCCCGTATGGAGCAGGCAAAGGAGGAACAGTAATGATCCAGATCGTCCGTCAGGGCGGGGACCCTGCAAGGGAATTTATCCGGAAA
>ERZ1090860.65-NODE-65-length-64829-cov-136.014682_pt1 | contig 64829 bp, 69 predicted proteins | sample MGYA00478483_ERZ1090860 | MGnify/ENA primary metagenome ERZ1090860 (study PRJEB33644, sample SAMEA5815741) | chicken gut metagenome | biome: Chicken; feature: Gastrointestinal Tract; material: Caecum | place: Ireland | collected 2019-01-01 | study: A study of the...
TCATAATGGCCCCCAAACGCAATAACCCCGGACCCCAACAAGTCAAATATTCAATCGAAGTCAGACAACTTGCTATACTGGCAATAGATTTCCGGTTTTACACATGAAAGTGAGGTTACAACGATGGTCTTCCAGGCAGATTTCACTGGACGCACGCAGATATCCAACAAGGAAAATGCTGCTCGAGAATTCTCTCTTATTTTCAGGTTTTCACCAGCAATACTCAGAGAATCAGCCCGCAAAGCACTCAGAGAGGCGATGCAGACGGACGATATGCATTCGCAGCTCAGCGGTGCCGGGTCGTATTTCTATCATAAATTCGTTGAAGAGGCACGTGCTGAAATTGATCGATTAGATGAATGGACAGCCAACCGTAATGATGACAACCAGTCATCGCCACGCGCTCATCGAGCTGATGGATTGACCTTGGCTTTTGCACAAGGAAATCCTGATACTGGGTATCTTAATAAAACTCCCGAATCCAAAAATCCTCTTGGCAATGTGACTCGTGTAGATATTCAGCAATCCGTTTCTACGCTAGATCAACAGATGACATTTGTTTTTCCAGAAGAAGAGCCCGAGTTAAACTCTCATAAATTTTGGCTTGTGCTCTACCGACGTGAGGATGATACCGTCAAGTTGGAGGTATCATCGCCCGCTGGTGTAACCGAAGATGGTAAAATCACCGGCTGGCACAAACGTATTATTCTTGATGACGTTACCATGAGTGGTTCCATTACGGAGGAGCGTACAGATGAACGTGGCGAAGACGGTGAGGTTGGAGTCGCCATTTCCGCACGCTGACAACAGTCGTCCATTACTTGATCCGGATAGGATTCGCTGCGCCCGTGAAACGGCAGGATTCAGCAAGGTCGAACTGGCCAAGCTACTTAGCGTAACTCCTCGTACTATCTCGAATTACGAGGAGGAAGGCGCCCCTTTGGGCAAAGCCCGCTCTCTTGCCGACGTTCTGGGAGTGAATCCGTCGTTTTTCACCGGACTGCCCGGAGATCCCTCCATTGAGGATTTGGCGGCTGATCGGGTATGGTTTCGTTCGCTGCGCAAATCCTCGGCACGACAGCGCAAGTCCGCCATCGGCCATGGCCGCAATGCGCTGCTGTTCTTCCACTGGATCACCGATCATTTCATGCTGCCGGACAATGATCTGCCGGACTGTGCGGAAGAGTCTATCTCGCCGAAACAGTGCGCGGCAGTACTTCGCGATGAATGGAGCTATGGGGAGAACCCTCTGCCCAGCATGCTGAATTTGGCGGAGGCGCACGGTATTCGCGCATTCAGCATGCCGGACGTGGGCAGGGAAGTGGACGCGTTCAGTTTCGTCTTCGATGGCGTTCCCTACATTGCGGTTGATACGCACAAGACACCGGAACGCATTCGCTTTGACATAGCCCACGAAATCGGACACCTGCTCATGCATGAGGCCATGTTCACGGAAGTCGATCGCGCAGTTCGCGATGCGGAGAAGGAGGCACACGATTTCGCAGCCAATCTGCTGATGCCCGAACGTCGCGTGGAAGCATTGCTGCCACACCATGCCACGTTGTCGCAGATTCTTGAAGCGAAACGCTATTTCCGCGTATCAGCTTTTGCCATGGCATACCGGGCTCATACGCTGGACCGCTTGACGGATTGGGAGTATCGATCGGTCTGTTCGGAGTTGAGTGCACGGGGATATCGAACGGGCGAACCTAAGGGTATCCCTATGGAAACCTCGCAGGTGTTTACTTTCATCGCCCGATCAAACCATGCCAAGGGAATCTCGACAAGCACCATTGCGGAAGAGACCGGGCTTTCCACCAAGGAACTGCACGGTCTCTCATTCGGCAACCTCATCGCGGTCACAGGCGGTAGCGAGTCGGCGGAAGACTCGGCCGGCTCGACGACTCGTCCGCAATTGACTTTGCATGTGAACACACGGTTGAACGGCTGACCGCAGCCCTTATCGAATGGAAATACCGGGAATACTCTGCTTGACGCACCGCCGACGCACATCCGACACTGCATGGATGCGTGTACGTTGCACTCTGCCTTTGGTTGCGGATCGGCAACCAATCGCATAGCGCCGCGATGGCGACCCACCGCCAACCTGCCTGCGGAGACGCGCATGGGAATCACGTCGGCACCCCGACGGCGCCCCATCGCCACCCCACCCACCCGCACAGGAACGCGGGACATGCCGCCGCCGAAACATCTCCTCGCCACCAACATCCGCAGGCTCTTCACCGATTGTTCACCGGGTATGGGCGTAGGAACACGTCCATACCCCGTAGTGACGCTAGACTGTTGAGATATTGGCCCACGTGACATACGGTCCGCGTGAGATATTGGTTCACGCGCGACGGCGTCGAAGTCTGAAGGAAAGGGTAGGGACGTGAGCGACGTATTCGAGCATTCGGCCGAGAAGATGAAGGCCCACGGCATGAGCGACACAGCGGTCGCCCAGTTCAAGCGGCTGTATGACGTCTGGCGAAACGAGGAGGCCAGCAGCTGGATCCGCGAGGAGGACGTGGAGCCGCTGACCGGCGTGCCCAGCTTCCATGACGTCTACAAGACCATCGACCATGACAAGGCGGTCGGCGCCTTCGCCAAGACCGCGTTCCTCAAGCTCAACGGCGGCCTGGGCACGTCCATGGGCCTGGAATGCGCCAAGTCGCTGCTGCCGGTGCGCCGCCACAAGGCCAAGCAGATGCGGTTCATCGACATCATCATCGGCCAGGTGGTCACGGCCCGCACCAGGCTCAACGTCCGTCTGCCGCTGACGCTGATGAACTCGTTCCGCACCTCCGAGGACACGATGAAGGTGCTCAAGGCCAACCGCCGCTTCACGCAGGACGATGTGCCGATGGAGATCATCCAGCACGTCGAGCCGAAGATCGTGGCCGAAACCGGCGAGCCGGTGGAGTTCCCGGAGAACCCCGATTTGGAATGGTGCCCGCCGGGCCACGGCGATCTGTACTCCACGATCTGGGAGTCCGGCCTGCTGGACATCCTGGAGGAGCAGGGGTTCAAGTACCTGTTCATCTCCAACTCCGACAACCTGGGCGCGCGCCCCTCACGCACGCTGGCCCAGCATTTCGAGAACACGGGCGCGCCGTTCATGGTGGAGGTGGCCACCCGCACCTACGCCGACCGCAAGGGCGGGCACATCGTGCGCGACAAGGCCACCGGCCGTCTGCTGCTGCGCGAGATGAGCCAGGTGCATCCGGACGACAAGGCGGACGCGCAGGATATCGCCAAGCACCCGTATTTCAACACCAACAGCATCTGGGTGCGCATCGACGCGCTCAAGGCCAAGCTCGCCGAGTACGACGGCGTGCTGCCGCTGCCGGTGATCCGCAACTTCAAAACCGTCGACCCCACCGATGCCAATACGCAGAAGGTCGTGCAGCTGGAAACCGCGATGGGCGCGGCCATCAGCCTGTTCGACGGCGCCATCTGCGTGCAGGTGGACCGCATGCGGTTCCTGCCGGTCAAGACCACCAACGACCTGTTCATCATGCGCTCGGACCGGTTCCATCTGACCGACTCCTACGAGATGGAGGACGGCAACTACATCTTCCCGAATGTGGACCTCGACCCGCGCTATTACAAGAACATCAGCGATTTCAACGAACGGTTCCCGTATTCGGTGCCGTCGCTGGCCGCCGCGAATTCGGTGACGGTGCGGGGCGACTGGACGTTCGGGCAGAACGTCATCATGTTCGCCGACGCCACGCTGGAGGACCAGGGACGCCCCAGTTACGTGCCGAACGGCGAGTATGTGGGACCGCAGGGCATCGAGCCCGATGATTGGGCGTTCTGACACCTCATCGGACAAGAAAACGACAGTTTTTTGTGAAATGTCGCGCGGACGGAGGAAAAACACTCTAATATGGAACAAGGTGTGTTGTGAGGTGCACACTTACATACAGGACTCTAACGATACGTGAGGACGAATGGCAGAGGGTAGCAACGGAAGACGTCGTTTCTCCGACAAGTGGGGCAAGCATGAGCTTGACGTGTTGGCAGTGTTGTCGTCGGCCTTCCCGCAGTGGCTGACCTCCCGCCAGATCGCGCAGCGCGTCAAGGCGTATGCCGATTCCTACGGTGAACTGGCCGACCAGGCGGCCAAGGCCGCCTTCGCCAAGCAGTTCCAGCGCGACCGCGCCAAGCTCGCCGCCATGGGCATCGCCATCGAGTCGCGCCAGCCCGAGTATTCCTCGAAGTCGGAGGGGCAGGATTTCGCCTCGTACCGCCTGCAGCTGGGCGACGAGCCGCGCATCCGCCTGCGGTTCGCCCAGGAGGATCTGCCGATCCTGGCCGCGGCCAACTATCTGGCCCGTTCCATGTCGATCTCCTCCGCACCCTCGCAGCAGCAGGTGCAGCAGCATGCCTCGCGCACCGCGCCGCGCGTGCCCCAGACGCCGATCCCCGGACTTGGTCTGGATTCGATCGCCCCGGGTCTCGGCACCCAGGCCATCCCCGACGCGCTGGTGAAGGTCATCGATTCGCGCCGGTTCGCCGCCACGGTCGACGTGGACGGCGAGCTGCTCAACGTGGCCTATACCGATTCCGACGACCTGGCCATGTTCGTCCTGCAGCACCCGGGCGCCGCCATCGTCAGCCCGCAGGAGGCCGTGGACGCGTTCCATCGCAGGCTCAACGCCGCCTCGCAGTTCCAGCTGGCCGACGAATCGGCCAGCCCCGCCTCCGCCACCGTCGTCTCCCCGTCCATCAGCCGTCAGTCCGAGGACGACGAGGAGGATCCGGAGGAGATGGCGGCCCATCAGAAGAAGAACGCCTCCTTCCAGACCGGCAGCGAGGTGGATCGGCGCCTGCGGCTGATGCTGTTCCTCTCGGCCCATCTGGGCGAGGAGTTCTCGCTGGAGGAATTGGCGGAACGGTTCATCGGCAAGCCGAAGAACAATGACGAACGCCGCAAGCACGTCGCCACCATCCATAAGGACATCAACACCCTGACCACGGTGTCCGACGACGGCGAGATGGCCGGCAGCCAGTTCTTCGACATCGACTGGTCGCTGCTGGATGCCGAGGGCATCGTCTCGGCCACGAACTCGCTCGGACTGGAGCGTCTGGCCGGCATCTCCCCGCAGTACCTGAGTATGCTGACGGCCTCGGTCAGCTATCTGGCGCATTCGCCGCTGCTGCCGGAGGAGCAGCGTGCCAAGGCCGCCTCGCTGAACAAGCGGCTGCGTCAGCACGTGGAGCCCGGCGAGATCCCGTGGCTGAGCCTGACCGGCTACGAGGTGGAGCCCCACAGCTTCTCGGTGGTCAAGCGGGCGATCTCCACCGATTCGCTGCTGGATATGGAATACACCGACGGCGCCGGCCGCACGCGCCGCAAGCTGGTGGCCCCGGCCAAGATCTTCGTGGACGAGGGCGCGTACTATACGGCCGTGTGGACCGACGTGGCCGACGCCGCACCGAAGGACAAGCTCAAGTACGTCAAGAAGGACATGACGATCAACAAGGCCACCGGGGAGCCCCGCATCTGGCAGACGCTGCGCCTGGCGCGCATCGAGCATGCCGAGCTCGTCAAGCCCACGCAGAAGGTCGACATCCCCGATGTGCCGGTCAGCGAACTGCGCAAATGGAACTTCGACAACGGCACGCCGGCGGTGTTCATCACCGACCAGCCGCATCTGCCGTTCATCAAGACCCTGTCCGGCGCCACGGTGGAAAGCTGCGGGGCGGGGGAGAAGGTGCATCTGACGGTGTCCTCCGATTCGTGGTTCGTGGCCTTCTGCATCTCCCATGCCCGTCATATCCTGGCCGTGGCGCCGGAGACGCTGCGCACGATGATCGTCGCCCGCGCGCAGCGCGAGCTGAGCGTCGGCCAGCACGACGAGCCGCAGCAGTAGGAGGAGTCGCCATGCCTTGGTGGATCTGGTTGGTGCTGGTGGTGTTCATGCTGGTCATGCTCATCGCCGGCCTGGCATACGCGGCCTTGCACCTGTGGCGGGCGTTCGGGAAGGTCTCCCGGATCGGCGCCGTCATCGGCGAGCATGTGGCCGCCTTCCAGGACACCGCACCCTCCGAGGAACAGCCCGAGCCGCCGCTGTTCACCCAGCCGCTTTCGGTGGCCTCCGAGCGCTACAGCCAGGCTCATGCCGAAGTCATCCGCCGCAGGGAAGCCAAGCGCAGCCGCCATGTGGAGGCTTGGGCGCGCTGGCGTCGATTCAACAACGACTGAATGAACCGGGGATTCATCTGACCATGCCACGACGTCATCATCGCCGTTCCGTGGACGGCGCCGTATCCGCACCGCACAACAATGCCTCGCCGTCGCCCTCGCAGCGGTATCAGGCCTTCCGACGCAGCCAGGAGCGGCGCAAGTCGGTCGCCGAACAGTTCGCGCGGACGCTGCCGTTCGAGCTCGACGAGTTCCAGCGGCAGGCCAACGAGGCCCTGGAGGCGGACCGCAACGTGCTGGTTGCGGCGCCGACCGGCGCAGGCAAGACCATCGTCGCCGATTTCGCCATCTATCTGGCGCAGCAACGCAACGTCAAAGCGTTCTACACCACACCGATCAAGGCGCTCAGCAACCAGAAATACCATGATCTGGTGGCCGTGTACGGGGCCGATCGCGTGGGGCTGCTGACCGGGGACACCTCCATCAACTCCGAGGCGGACATTGTGGTGATGACCACCGAGGTGCTGCGCAACATGCTCTATGAGCGTTCATCCACGCTCACCGCGCTGCGGTACGTCATCCTGGACGAGGTCCACTATCTGGCCGACCGGTTCCGCGGGCCGGTGTGGGAGGAGGTCATCATCCACCTGCCGCGGAGCGTCCGCATCGTGGCGCTGTCGGCCACGGTCTCCAACGTGGAGGATTTCTCGGGCTGGCTCTCCTCCGTGCGCGGCGAGACCACGCTGGTCATCTCCGAGCACCGGCCCGTGCCGCTGGAGCAGCATGTGCTCGTGCAGGCCGACGATCGGACCGAGCCGGAGCTCATCGACCTGTACCGTCATGACGCCGATGGCCGCCCGACCACCGCGCTGAACGCGCATCTGGTCAGCAGGCTGGATCAACTCGACCGGCAGGCGGCCCGGCGCGCGGGCAACCGCGACCGCGGCCGGGAACGCAGGCGAGCCGGTCGCACGCATCAGTCGCAGCGCAAACCGGAACGGCATGTGCCGCGCCGTTGGGCCGTGGTCGACGAACTCGACTATCTCGGTCTGCTGCCGGGCATCACGTTCATCTTCTCCCGCAACGGCTGTGACCAGGCCGTGGATCAGTGCCTGAACGCCGGACTGGAGCTGACCACCGAGGACGAGGTGCGGCGTATCCGCCGCATCGTCGATGAGATGGTCGACGGCCAGCTGAGCGCGGAGGACCTCAAGGCGCTGCGGTTCTCCCGGTTCCGCTTCGCTTTGGAGGAGGGCTTCGCCGCCCATCATGCGGGCATGGTGGCGCTGTTCCGGCAGATCGTCGAGCGGCTGTTCGAAGAGGGACTGGTCAAGATGGTGTTCGCCACCGAGACGCTGGCGCTGGGCATCAATATGCCGGCCCGCTGCGTGGTGGTGGAGAAGCTGGAGAAGTTCGACGGCACGGGCCATGTGGCGCTGACGCCGGGGGAGTTCACCCAGCTGACCGGCCGCGCCGGCCGCCGAGGCATCGATACGATCGGCCACGCCGTGGTGGTGGACCATCACGGCTTCGTGCCGGCCACGGCCGCCGCGCTGTCCAGCAAACGCGTCTACCCGCTGCATTCCAGCTTCCGCCCGACCTTCAACATGGCGGTGAATCTGCTCAATTCCAGCGATGTGGACACCGCACGCGTCACGCTCGACCACTCCTTCGCCCAGTGGGAGGCGAACGAATCCGCGGGACAGCTGGAATCGCAGATGGTGGCGCTGGAGCAGGCCCTGCAGGGCTACGAGCAGGCGTTCGACTGCGACCACGGCGATTTCCGCGAGTTCATGACGCTGCGTATGCGGCTGACGGATCTGGAGCGCAACGACCGACGCCGGATCAAGCACGAACCGTTTGCGTCCGAGCAGGAACGCCGGCAGGCGATGCGCGAGCTGGACCGCAGGATCGCGCAACTGCGCCAGGCCGAGCAGCAGCATCCGTGCCGACAGTGCCCGGATCTGCAGCGACACCTGACCTGGGGGCATCGTTGGGCCCGGGAGACCCGCGAGCTGGAACGCGTCAGGCACCGCTACGAGTCGCGGACCGGTTCGGTGGCCCGCCAGTTCGACCGCATCTGCGGCGTGTTGGATACGTTGGGTTATCTGGAACGTGCGGAGCGCAACGGCCGTACGGACTACCGGCTGACGCAGGCGGGCCAGCTGCTGCGTCATCTGTACAGCGAACTGGACCTGACCGTGGCGCAGGCGTTGCGTGAGGACGTGTTCGACGGTCTCGATCCCTCGCAGATGGCGGCCGTGGCGTCGGCGCTGGTCTATGAGGCGCGTCGGGGCAACGGGGGAGAGCCACGTCATTACCCCGGCGGTCACCGTGGCGCGGTGGCCCAGGCCGCGGAACGGCTGCGCGCGATCGCCGCGCAGGTATCGGACCTGTGCGAGGACGCGGCGTTGGAGGAGCCCCGCCAGCTCGACTTCGGTCTGACGGATGTGGTCTACGAATGGGCCGAGGGCGAAGGGCTGTATCGTGTGCTGTACGGCACGGAGCTGACCGGCGGCGATTTCGTCCGCAACGCCAAGCGGTTGGCCGATCTGCTGCAGCAGATCGCCGTGGCCGAGCCGTATCTGGGGGAGGACTGCGCCGATGTGGCACGGACCGCTCGACTGGCCATGGAGCAGGTCAATCGCGGTATCGTGGCGTATTCGGGGGTTGACTGACGGGCCCGGGAATAACGGACACGTCCGAACTGTTTTGTAGCGTAAAGGAAACGAACAAGGAGGCATGGCAACATGGCGGAACGCAGTCTGCGCGGTATGAGCATCGGCGCGAAGTCCCTGGAGTCCGACGAGAACGTCGATTTCGCGGCGCGAAACGACGTGGCGTACATCTGTCCGAAGGGGCATCGCACGATTCTGCCGTTTGCGGAGGAGGCCGAGGTCCCGGACGAGTGGGAGTGCCGTTGCGGCGCCGTGGCCCATCGTGAGGGTGATGAGGACGCCGAGGCCAACGAGATCACCAAGCCCACCCGCACCCATTGGGATATGCTGTTGGAACGCCGCAGCATCGAGGAACTGCAGACCCTGCTGGATAAGCGTCTCCAGATGCACCGCGACGGTTGGATTCCCGACTACGAGTAACGCAATTCGACTGTTCGTCAGCTGAAATTCGATGCCCGGTCATCTCGACCGGGCATACTGATGTGTCAGATGTTACGAAGCGCATGGTCGTGGGCTTGCGCGCAACCCGAGAGGAGCAACACACCGATGGAGAATCACCCGAAGAAGGTCGTCCTGCTGGATCTGGACGGCACGCTCACGCAGTCCGATCCCGGCATCATCGCCTGCGTTATCAAGGCGTTCGAGGGTCTGGGCCTGCCGGTTCCCGACGACGATGAACTGCATCGCTTCATCGGCCCGGCCATCATCGAATCGCTGCGCCGCAACCATGTGCCCGAGGACATGCTGGACCGTGGCGTTGAGATCTACCGTGATTACTACGCCAACCAGGCCGTGTTCGACGATCCGAACAACCCGGGTCAGAAGGTGCCGGGCCGCTTGGTCAACACCGTATATCCGGGCATTCCGGAGCAGCTGACCGAATTGCGCGCCAAAGGGTATTATCTGGCCATCGCCACCTGCAAGCCCGAGTATCAGGCGGTACCGATCTGCGAGCATTTCCACGTGGACCGCATGGTGGACGGCATCTACGGCGCCAGCAAGGACAATTCGCGCATCGACAAGGATCAGGTCATCCGGTATTGCTTCGATCTGATCGGTTTCGACGCCGAGGCCGGCGATCACGCGGTGATGGTCGGCGATCGTTGGACCGACATCGACGGCGCCCGTGCCTGCGGCGTCGATACGATCGGCTGCCGCTGGGGGTATGCGGAACCCGGTGAGATGGAGGAACACGGCGCGTATGCGATCATCGACCGCGTCGATCAGCTCGCCGACGCCGTGGAACGCTACTTCGCGCAGTGAGACTATTATCCGATAATGTACGTTATGTCAGAAAAGGAAGTGGCGTAAGCATCGGTCGGATGGTGATCTCCACTATCGGATGACCGTTGCGCCTTCAGTGCCACATCCCACCAAACGCATCACATATGGGTGAAGGGACGGATGCTGATTCCGTCCCTTCACCCATATTGCTATAACGGCCAAAGTCACGCGCGTGCAGCGCAAGGCCACACGTCGCGCGTTATGGCTTGTCCGTCGTCGCATGCGTGGCATGCAGCGCGGCGCCCATCTCCGTGTAGGTGGCCCGCTGCGCCTGCAAGATCATCAGCACCAGCTCCGCGCCGATCAGCAGCACACTGATGATGCCAGCGGGCCACGCCGCGGAGAGGTAAAACGCCAACGCATCGGCACCGAACGAGTCCTGGCATACCTTGCCGATGACGAACGGCACCATCGCCAGAATCAACGACGCCAACTGGGCGCCGATAACCGGCCAACGTACCGGCTCCACGTCGGGATGTCCGGGCTGCAGCAGCTTGCCGCGCCTCACGCAGGTCACGCACACGACCACCGCCCAGATTATGGACACAATCCAGAACACTGCCGGAAGCAGATCGATCATCGACGCCTCTCCCCTATGCCATTCAATGAATCCGTCAGGCGCGTCACGCGGCCTGACGTGCCGCCCGCTGGACCTCAAGCTTCTTCCGCATACGCATGGCGGTCAGCTCGTCGATCGGACGGCCGGACGACAACGCGGCCGGCTTGGACGCAAGATCCACGTAATCCTCATGCTCCAGCGCCTCATCAATCTCATGCCACAACGAGCCGACGGACACCCCGAACACGGCCTTGCCGCTGCGCAGCAGATTCAGCATCTGCTCGCTGGTCGTGCACTCGTAGACCTGCTGCCCGTCGCACATGATGGTGACGTCGGCCAGCTGCGCCGTGGTCCGCCTGGACAGGAAGCCGATGGCGGCGGTCACGTTCTGCAGGTTCACGCCGGCGTCCAGCAACCGCTTGGACACGGCCAGGATGACCACATCCTTGAACGAGTACAGACGCCGTGAACCCGAACCGTGCGAGGGCGTGATCGACGGCTCGACGATCTGCTTGCGCGCCCAGTAATCCAGCTGGCGGTATGTGATGCCGGCGACCTTGGACGCCACGGTGCCGCGGTATCCGCGCCGGGTGTCCTCCGCGTCCTCGGTGGCGAACAGCTCCCCCTGCACCGCCCCTTCCGCGGACAGATCGACACGATCCTTCAGCGGAACATGCAGATGCAGCTCCACATCATGATGCCGTTCGACCATAGTCCACTCCTTCAACCCACACGGACGCCGTCAGAAGTCACGTATCCTGCAACCAGTCTAATCCGTCCGAGCGTACTAGATCTAGGAGATAACGGCGGATTTGGTGAAGAAGACCAGCCGGAACTTGCCGATCATGATCTCGTCTCCATTCTTCAGCTGCGCGCGCTCGACGCGCTGGCGGTTCACATAGGTGCCGTTCAGGCTTCCGGAATCCACCACGGTGAAGACGCCATTGGCTCGGATGAACACCGCATGGGAACGGGAGACGGTGGAATCGTCGAGCAGGATGTCGGCCCGCGAATCACGCCCTACGGTCACCTTGTCCTCGTCAAGCAGGTACCGCGAGCCGGAGACCGCTCCCCTGGTCGAGATCAGCAACGCCGTCCCCTCGGACAGGCGGGCGATGGTGTCGAGATCCTCCTGGGTCAGGGGACGGTCGCCTGTGGAGGTGACGGGGATGGTAATGGCGGGCAGACCGATGATGGTCGTCTCGCCTGCGCTTGGAATCGGTTCAGTCATACAGGCTATTCTACAGTCTTTGCGTACCGGTATTGCGGAACCGAGGCGACCTCGTCGATTTTCACCAGATCGGACGAGGTCACATCCACGTCGGCGCCGAACTTCACCTTGAGCCGCGATCCGACGCCTCCGGCGATGTTCACGGCGTTCTGCAGGTTCTGCGAGTCCCCGATGGCCTTGATGACGTACGGGCTGGACAGGGTCTGGCCGTCGCAGACCAGCCCGTTCTCACCATCGGCGATATAGGTCTGGGTGATGACGCGCACGTCGTTGATGGCGATGACCTCGGCGCCGGCGTTGCGCAGCTCCTCGATCAGACTGAACATGGTGGCGGCGTCCACGGGCTCGATGGAACCGTGCGTGACGCGTATCGTCACCCCCTCCCCCTCGGCCGGCAGACGGCCGGAGAGGATGCCGCTGGTCTGTTCGTTCTGCTCGGCGATGCGTTGGGCCTCCTGCTGCTTGTCCGAGGCCTCTTGCAGGGAGTTCAGCTGCTCCTGCAGCTCGTCGCGGCGCTGCTCCTGCTGCTGGATCTGGTTGCTGGTCTCCGAGATCAGGCGCGTGAGCTCCTCCTCGCTCATCGTCTCGTACGCCGAGCGCGTGTTGTTGAGCTGGATGACATAGCCGTACCCCAGCAGGGCGCACAGCAGGACCACGAACACATTGGTGATGAGCCTCGCCTTGCTGCGGTTGGCGTCCAGCGACGACGTGCGTTTGGGTTTGCGCACGACCACCGGGAACGAACCGGTCTCCACACGGTCGTTCTCCTTGTCCTTCGCGTGCTGCCGGTGCATCCGGCTCAGCGTGTCATCGGCTTCGGGTTTGCGCATGGCCATGGGTTCAGCCTCTGAAGATGAAGCGGCGAATGGCCGACACATTCGAGAAGATGCGGATGCCCAGCACCACGATAACCGCGGTCTGCAGCTGGGACCCCACACCGAGCTGGTTGCCGAGGACCACTAGCAGCGTGGCGGTAATGACGTTGGTGAAGAACGAGATCACGAACACCTTGTCGGAGAAGCTGCGCTGGAAGTACGCCCGTGCGGCGCCCAGCAACGCATCCAGCGCGGCCACCACCATGATGGGCAGATACGGCTGCAGAAACACCGGAATATCCGGTCGGACGAAGATGCCGACCACCACGCCGATAATCAATCCCAGTACTGCCGCCATCACTCGCTCCTTCTTGCGTGGGTCACATCGCCGGAAACCGCCGCTTCCAGTCTAATCGAATCGGATTTCGCCACCTGCGGATAGATGCCCGATTCGGCATATGATTCGTATAACGCCGGCTGGCTATCCGCGCTCACGGCACGGGCCAGCGCATCCTTGTCCCCGATGGCCTGGATGGTGTACGGGCTCTCGATCGAGTTCACGCCGATGAGGATCGTCTGCCCCGCGGTTCGGATGGAGGTCTGCACACCCAATCGGTACCCGTTGACGGCCATCGCCTCCGCGCCGGACTGCCAGAGCAGCGACACCAGCTGCTGCAGGTCGGCATCGGTCACCACACGGATCTGCCCGCCGGATGATTCGCGCGGCAATGCGCCGTCCGCTGCGATCGGGTCGGCGAGCGTCAGGGTGATGCCCTCCCCCTCCACCGGCAGCATGCCGCTGCTCAGCTCGTCCTGAATCAACGTGTCGTTCTGCCCGTAATCGGCCATATCCTTTGTGATCTCATCGATATGTCCGCGCAGGTCGTTGATCTGCCCGGTCAGGTCCTCGACCTGGCTGGTCTGGTCCTCCAATTCGGACGCCCAGCTCTCGCGCACGGCACGACGCGGATCGGTATGCAGCTGCTGCACGAAGAGCGCCCCCGCGAATCCGACCGCCACACAGATCACGAACACCACCACGCGCGTGGCCCATGTGGCCGCCGGAGACGATGGTTTCCTGGCCAACCGCGAATCCATGAACAGCGGGTCCATCGGTCGATTGGTCAGGTCGTCGATCAGTTTCAACGAGTCATCGTCCAGCCTGCGGCGGTGCCCCCGCACGGCACCGGCCCCGCCCGCCGGCCGTACATGGTGGGAATCCACCGCGGCAACCGACGCGGAGAACACGGCCCGCCTGCGTAGCGGGGTGTTCTCCTGCTCCACAGGGAACGAACGTGGCGCGTCGTCAATCGGCATCATTCACCGTTCCTGGCGGAGCAGCTCAAGCCCCTGCCGGTAATAGATCACTCCGGCCAGCCAATACAGGGCCACGCCCCAGATGCCGGCGGCCAATGCCGCCAGATGGAGCAGATCGGCCGCCTGCGTGTTCCAGATATCCGAGAAGATCAGCGCCACGATGGACATCATCAGCATGGCCGTGCCGGTCTTGCCGACGAAGTGCACCGGCAACGGCCCGTAATCATGCTGGGCCAACACCAGGATCAGCACCGCCATCAGCACATCGCGCGCGCCCACCACAATCAGCATCCACCACGGTATGATGCCTGCGACGCCCAAGGCCAGGATGCTGCAGAAGATCAGCAGCCGATCGGCGATCGGGTCGAGGATCTGTCCGACCTTGCTCACCTGGTTAAACGTGCGGGCGATGATACCGTCCAGGCTGTCCGAAACGGCGGAGATGGCCAGGACGATCAGGGCCGTGATCATCTCGTGCCGCGCCACCAGCATCGCGATGATCGGGATGGAGATGATGCGCAGCACGCTGATGAGATTGGGAATCGTGAACACCATATCCCGAGCTTCGGGGCTGTATTGTGTTTCGCTGTTGTGCTCGTGTTCGCTCATTCGTTCCGCACCGCTACATTCTCGACGCCTGCAGCGCCGTGACGATGATCGCACGCGCCCCCACGTCATACAGGCGATCCATCAGCTGGTTGACCTGGGCCTTGGGCACCATGACGCGCACGGCCGCCCACTGCTTATCGTGCAACGGGGAGACCGTGGGGCTTTCGAAACCAGGCGTGATGGCGACGGCGGCCGAGACCTTCTCCACGGGGATGTCGAAATCCATCAGCACGTACCGCTGCGCGGTGAGTACACCCTGCAGACGGCGACCCAGCACGGTCAGACGCCCGTCCTCGGCGTCCAGGCGCGGGGAGCGGATGAGAATCGCCTCGGAATGCAGGATCGGATCGCCGAACACACGCAGGCCGGCGTTGCGCAGGGTGGTGCCCGTCGAGACCACGTCCGCAATCAGATCGGCGACGCCCAGCTGCACCGAGGACTCCACCGCGCCGTCCAGGTGGATGATGTCGGCGTGGATGCCTCGTCCGGTCAGGTAATCGGAGACCAGCTTGTCATACGAACTCGCTACACGCTTGCCGTCGATGTCCGCCAGCTCGTGGATCGGGGCGTCGTTCGGCGCCGCGAAACGGAACGTGGAGGCACCGAATCCCAGCTGCATGTGCTCGATGGCCTCGGTGCCGGAGTTGAGCAGCAGGTCGCGTCCGGTGATGCCGACGTCGATGGTGCCGCGTCCCACGTACACCGCGATATCGAGCGGGCGCAGGTAGAACAGTTCGATCTCGTTGTCGGGATCCTCGACCACCAACTGGCGCGGGTTGCTGCGCAGCCGATACCCCGCCTCGGACAGGATGTTCCACGCAGGTTCCGAGAGCATGCCCTTGTTGGGCACGGCGATTCTGAGCATGTTATCTCCTTCGGCGGCGCGATGGCGCCGTCATAGTCACAGATACTTGTACACGTCGTCGAGCGTGATGCCGCGGTCGATCATCATGACCTGGAGATGGTACAGCAGCTGGCTCATCTCCTCGGCGGTGCGGTCGGCACCCTCGTATTCGGCGGCGATCCAGGTCTCGCTGGCTTCCTCGACGATCTTCTTGCCGATGAAATGCGTGCCCTTATCGAGTTCCTCGACGGTCAGGGACCCCTCCGGGCGCGTGGCGGCCTTCTCGCTTAGCTCGGCGAACAGTGATTCAAACGTCTTCATAAGTGATACAGCACCTTTCAGGCCTTGAACGCGGAGGCGGCCTCGTCGCGGATGGCGTCGATCGCCGCGGCGGGGTCTTCGGCCCCGTACACGGCGGAGCCCGCCACCAGCACGTCGGCGCCGGCCTCGGCCACGATATGCGCGGTCTTGGGGCTCACGCCACCGTCGACCTGGATCTTCACGTCCAGACCACGACGGGTGATCTCGTCACGCAGGCGGCGCACCTTGCCCATCTGGTTGTCCAGGAACTTCTGGCCGCCGAAACCGGGCTCGACGGTCATGATCAGGATCATGTCGAATTCGTCGAGGATGTCGAAGATCGGCTCCACCGGTTCGGCCGGACGCACGGCGAAGCAGGCCTTGCAGCCCATCTCGCGCAGCTGGCGGGCCAGACGCACCGGGGCGTGGGTGGCCCCCATGTGGAAGCTCACCGACGCGGCGCCGAGCTTGGCGTATTCGGGCGCCCAACGGTCCGGGTCCTCGATCATCAGATGCACGTCGACCGGCAGGTCGGTGACCTCGCAGATACGCTTGACGATCGGTTCGCCGAGCGTCAGGTTGGGCACGAAATGATGATCCATCACGTCGACGTGAACGAGATCGGCGTTCGCGATCGCCTTGAGGTCACGCTCGAGATTGCAGAAATCAGCGGACAGGATGCTGGGTGCGATTTGAATGCTCATGGTACCTACTCTATCTTTCTTTTGCGACGTTACGACCGAGTTTAGCCGAGTGTCATGCAACATTGTCCGAATGTTCCGGATCCGCCGACGATTCGGACGGCTCGGACGGCTCGGACGACGCGGACGACTCCGGTTCGGCCGGTTCGGATGCGTCGGACGCCTCGCCTGACGCCGGATGCCGGGTCTGTTCGCCCTGTTCGCCCTGTTCGGCCTGTTCGGATGCGGTGACCGCGGACAGGCGCTCCTGCAGCGGCTCGGGGGCGGATCCGATCCGCTGCACGGCGACGAATGCGATGACGCCGCAGATGAACACCGCGATGGACACCCACACGTTGATCCGCACGCCGAGGAACGTATGGGCGTAATCGATGCGCAGCGCCTCGATCCAGGTGCGTCCGGCGGTATACCACATCACGTAGATCGTCAGCAGCGAGCCGGCCTTGAGCATGGCCGCCGCCCTGCGTCCGATCCAGATGATGAGGGCCGCTCCGATCAGGTTCCAGATCAGCTCGTAGAGGAACGTCGGGTGGTACAGCGCATCGGATCCGTCGATTTGGAGCCCCCACGGCAGCGTGGTCTGGCCGCCGTAGAGCTCCTGGTTGAACCAGTTGCCCAGACGCCCGATGGCCTGGGCCACCAGCAGCGCCGGGGCCACGGCATCGGCCAGCAGCGCCATCGGGTAGTGCTTGTGCCGGCACCAGCCCCAGGCGGCCAACGCGCCGAACAGGATGCCGCCCCAGATGCCCAGGCCGCCGTTCCAGATGCGTATCATCTCCATCGGGTCGCCGCCGGGGCCGAAGAACCGTTCGGGCGTGGTGACGATGTGGTAGACGCGCGCGCCGACGATGCCCGCCAGCACCGAGACGATGGCGATGTCGAGGATCTGGTCGAAGTCGCCGCCGACCTTTTTCCACCGTGCCGTGGTGATGGCCACGGCGGCGATGATGCCCGCCAGAATGCACAACGCGTAGAGGTGTATGGTCAACGGGCCGATCTCGAAGGTGGAGATCGACGGCGAAGGTATCGATGCTAGTGTCATAGTCCCCGATAGTAGTACGGAACCGCTCAGCGACGGGCGCTATGCACGCCCTCGGCCAACGATTCGACCTTGTCCGCCAGAGCGGACAGGCCTTCGCGCATGTCGCGCGCGGCGCGGCCGGTATCGTCCAGCAGGGTGTGCACCAACGCCGAGCCGACGATCACACCGTCGGCGTAGCGGCCCACGGTGCGCGCCTGCTCGGGGGTCGAGACGCCGATGCCCACGCAGACGTTCCGCGCCCCGGCGCGGCGTGTGCGCTCGACCAGTACCTCGGGGGACGAGGAGAGCGTGTCCCGCTCCCCCGTGACGCCCATGCGCGAGGCCGCGTAGATGAAGCCCCTCGCGTTGCGCGCGGCGTTCGCCAGACGCTCGTCGCTGGAATCCGGGGACACCAGGAAGATCCGGTCCAGTCCGTGCCGCTGCGAGGCCTCGATCCACTCGCCGGCCTCGTCGGGGATCAAATCCGGCGTGATGATGCCGGCGCCGCCGGCGTTCGCCAGATCGCGCGCGAACCGTTCCACCCCGTAATGGAAGACCACGTTCCAGTAGCTCATGATCAGCGGCACGCCGCCGGCGTTCGCCACGGTCTCCACCGCACGGAACACGCCGGCCATGCGTTCGCCGTTGTCCAACGCCACCTGCGAGGCGGCCTGGATGACCGGGCCGTCCATCACGGGATCGGTGTAGGGCAGGCCGATCTCCACCGCGTCGACGCCATGCGTGACCATCGTGCGCAGCGTGTCATGGGTGGTTTCGGGATCCGGGAACCCGTACGGCATATAGCCGATGAAGGCAGGACGGTCCTGCGCGCGGAACGCGTCGAACATGGCCTCGCTGGGGCTGGGACGGCGGCTGAGGCCCAACGGCTGTGGAGCGGTGGTCTGTGCTGTTGTCTGAGTCATCATGTTCACCTCTGTCTCACTCGCTGACGGCGTTGCCGTGCGCACCGTTGGCGTCCAGCGCCTTGCTCTGTTCATCGGTCAGGTAGCCGAACCAGCGTCCGGCCGTGGCCACGTCCTTGTCCCCGCGTCCGGAGAGGTTCACGATCATCACCGGCTCGTCGATCCCCTGCGCCTTGAGGTCGGCGGCGGCCTTGTAGGCGCCGGCCACGGCGTGGGAACTTTCGATGGCGGGGATGATGCCTTCGGTTTCGCACAGGTCCTTGAAGGCGTTCATGGCCTCGTCGTCGGTGGCGTAGTCGTAGGTCACGCGGCCGATCTCCTTGAGCCATGCGTGTTCGGGGCCCACCGAGGCGTAGTCCAATCCAGCGGAGATGGAGTAGGTGTCCAGGGTCTGGCCTTCCTCGTTCTCCAGCAGATAGGACTTGGCCCCCTGGAACAGGCCGATTTGCCCTGTGCCCGGAGCGAAGCGTATGGCGTGCTCGCCGGATTCGGGGCCGTGGCCGCCGGCCTCATAGCCGTACAGACGCACGCGCTCGTCGTCCAGGAAGGCGTTCATGATGCCGATGGCGTTGGAGCCGCCGCCCACGCAGGCGCAGATGGCGTCGGGATGGTCGATGCCGTACTCGCTGCGCAGCTGCTCCTTGGCCTCCTCGCCGATGATCTTCTGGAAATCGCGGACGATGGTCGGGAACGGGTGCGGTCCGGCCACGGTGCCGAGCAGGTAGTGGGTGGTCTCCACGTTGGTGACCCAATCGCGCAGCGCCTCGTTGATGGCGTCCTTGAGGATGCGGGAGCCGAGCTTGACCTCCACCACCTCGGCGCCGAGCAGTCTCATGCGGGCCACGTTCAACGCCTGGCGGCGGGCGTCCACCTCACCCATGTAGACACGGCACTTGAGCCCGAGCAACGCGCAGACCGTGGCCGTGGCCACACCGTGCTGGCCGGCGCCGGTCTCCGCGATCACGCGGGTCTTGCCCATGCGCTTGACCAGCAGGGCCTGGCCGAGTGCGTTGTTGATCTTGTGGGCGCCGGTGTGGTTCAGATCCTCGCGCTTGAGGAACACGCGCGCGTTGATGCCGACGCGTTCGTTGAGCCGCTGCGCGAACCGCGGCACCTCGGTCAGCGGCGAGGGCCGTCCGACGTACAGCCGGTTGAGTCGGTCGAACTCCTCGCGGAACGCGGGATCGGCCTTGGCCTCGTCGTATACCTGTTCGAGTTCGGTCAACGCGTGGATCAGGGCCTCGGGCACGAAGCGGCCGCCGAACCGGCCGAAATACGGGCCGTTATGCTCCGCCAGCGGACGGCGTTCCGACACCTTCACGCGCCTGCCGGCCTCCACCAGCCGCTTGACGGCCAACTCATGGTCTTCGGCCGTGGCCACGCCCTCGCCCACCAGCACGGCGTCCGCACCGGCGCGGGCGTAGTCCTCCAGCTCCACCGGGCCGAACACGCCGGATTCCGCCACCTTGATGACGTCCGGCGGCAGCGCCGCGGCCAGTTCCCGGTAGTTGCCCACGTTGACGGACAGGTCCTTGAGATTGCGTGCGTTGATGCCGATGACGGCGGCGCCCGCCTGCACCGCGCGTTCGATCTCCTCGGCGGTGTGGGTCTCCACCAGCGCCGTCATGCCGAGTTCGTGGGTCAGGTCCAGGAGCTCGCGCAGCGTGGCATCGTCCAGAGCCGCCACGATCAGCAGCACGATATCAGCGCCATGCGCCCGCGCCTCCCAGATCTGATACGGGGTGGTGATGAAGTCCTTGCGCAGCACGGGGATATGCACGGCGGCACGCACGCGGTCGAGGTCATCCAGCGAACCGAGGAACCGGCGCCCTTCGGTCAGCACCGAGATGGCCGCCGCGCCTCCGCGCTCGTATTCGGCGGCCAACGCCGCGGGATCGGGGATATCGGCCAGATGCCCCTTGGACGGCGAGGCGCGTTTGATCTCGGCGATGATGGGCACGGCATCGGCATGACGAAGCCATCGGCGGGCGTCCAGCGGAGCGGGGGCCGCGGCCGCGGCCTGCTTCACTGCGTCCAATGGCATGGCCTGTTCGCGGGTACGCTGATCCTGCAGTGCACCCGCCACCAATTCGTCAAGTACCGACATGGGTTCTCCTTGGTTGTGTGGTTGGGTACCGCACACTGTAGCGAACCCGTGTGTTGAAACCACCCCACCGTCTTGCTATGCGGCTACGGGAGAGCCCTGACAGGCCGGTTATCTCATATGGTGAGACCGCCGGTGCGGTCCGTCAGCATTCGCCATCCGTCATCCCGTCCGCGGAATCCAGTTCCTCCGGACGCACGCCCACCACCACGGGCAGCCTGCCGCCTTCGTCGAAGCAGGAGCGCTTGCCGGTGTGGCAGGCTGCGCCCACCTGGTCGACCTGCACCAGCAGCGCGTCGCCATCGCAGTCCAACGCCACCGACTTCACATACTGCACATGCCCGGAGGTATCGCCCTTGCGCCAGTACTCCTGGCGGGAGCGGGACCAGAAGGTCACGCGCCCCGAGGTCAGCGTGCGGCGCAGCGCCTCGTCGTCCATGTAGCCGACCATCAGCACCTCATGGGTGTCGTACTGCTGGATGACGGCCGCGACCAGCCCCTTGTCGTCGTGCTTGAGCCGCTGTGCGATACGCGGATCCAATGTGACGTCGTTATCGTACCGTTCGGTGGGATGCATCTGAGATCTCCTCGATTCCTGTCGTATCGGTCAGCGGACGGTGTATCCGGCGGCCCGCAGCGCTTCCTTCACATCGCCGATCGTCATCTTGCCGTAGTGGAACACGGAGGCGGCCAGCACGGCGTCGGCCCCGGCCTCCACGGCCGGCGGGAAATCCTCCACCTTGCCCGCACCGCCGGAGGCGATGATCGGGATCGAGACCTCCCGGCGGACGGCACGGATCATCTCCAGGTCGAACCCGTTCTCGGTGCCGTCGGCATCCATCGAGTTGAGCAGGATCTCCCCCGCGCCCAGCTCCTCGGCCCGCTTGACCCACCAGATCGCGTCGATGCCGGTGGACTTGCGGCCGCCCATCGTGGTGACCTCGAAACCGGATTGCGTGTGCCGCTCCCCCCGTTCACGGCGCGCGTCCACGGACAGCACCAGCACCTGGCTGCCGAAACGGTCCGCGATGCGTTCGATCAGGCCGGGGTCGTTGATCGCCGCGGTGTTGACCCCCACCTTGTCGGCGCCGCACCGCAGCAGACGGTCCACATCCTCCGCGGATCGCACGCCGCCGCCCACCGTCAGCGGGATGAACAGCTCCTCGGCGGTCCGGGTGACGATGTCATACGTGGTCTGGCGGTTCGAGCTGGATGCGGTGACGTCCAGGAACGTCAGCTCGTCGGCACCCTGCCGATAGTATTCGGCCGCCAGTTCCACCGGGTCGCCGGCATCGCGCAGGTTCTCGAAATGCACGCCCTTGACCACGCGTCCGGCATCGACATCCAGGCAGGGGATGACTCGTACGGCCAATGACATCTGTTTCCTCGCTCTCTGTGTGGAACATGCCCGTGTGGGCCACGCCCGCAACCATAACTGCAGCCATGCGGCGGGATGCCCGCCGGCACACCCAAGGGTAGCCGTTCGGCGGCGGGACGCCGTCGCATGTTCCGTCAGGCGGAATGCGTTCCGCGGCGCCGCGTGGGCCCCGCCGCCGATCGTTTCAGCCCCGGGACCCGGTCTCGCCGCCCGGCTGTTCCTTGGCGGCCAGCTGGCCGCAGGCGCCGTCGATGTCCTGGCCGCGGGTGTCGCGCAGGGTGGCGGTGACGCCGGCGGCGTGCAGGATCTCCAGGAACCGCTGCTCGTCCTCCGGCTTGGACGCCGTCCAACGTGAGCCCTCAATCGGGTTCAGGGGGATCGGGTTGACATGGGCCCAGTCGTCGCCGTAGTGGTTCAGGCGCTTGGCCAGCAGACGGGCGTGCTCGGCCTGGTCGTTGATGCCGCGCATCAGCGCGTATTCGATGCTGACGCGCCGCTTGGACGCCAGGAAGTAGTCGTGCGCGGCGTCGAGCACCTGTGTAGTGTTGAACCGTTTGTTCATCGGCACCAGCTCGTCGCGCAGCTCGTCGCTCGGGGCGTGCAGGGAGACGGCGAGACGGACGGGGATGCCCTCCTCGGCGAGTCTGCGGATACCGGGCACCACGCCCACCGTGGACACCGTGATGTTGCGTGCGGAGATGCCGAACCCCTCCGGAGGCATCGCGCTGATCTGCCGTACGGCGCTCAGCACGGACCTGTAGTTGCCCATCGGCTCGCCCATGCCCATGAACACGATGTTGCTGAGCCTGCCCGGCCCGCCGGCAATGTCGCCGTCCCGCATGGCCTTGGCCGCCACACGCACCTGTTCGACGATCTCGCCGGCCGACATATTGCGGGTCAGACCGAGTTTGCCGGTGGCGCAGAACGGGCAGCCCATGCCGCAGCCGACCTGGCTGGAGATGCACAGGGTGGTGCGGTTGGGGTACCGCATGAGCACGGATTCGATCAGCGAACCGTCGAACAGACGCCACAACGTCTTGACGGTCATGCCCTCATCCGCCACCTGGCGCGTGACCTCGGTGATCAGGGTCGGAAAGAACGCCGCTGCGGCCTCATCCCGCTTGGACGCCGGAAAATCGGTGAACTCCGCGGCGTTGACATCGAAATGCCCGTAATAATGGTTGGCCAGCTGCTTGACGCGGAACTTCGGCAGCCCCAGCTCCCCCGCCCTGGCGATGCGCTCCTCGGGCGTCATATCGGCGAAATGGACCGGCGGTTTGCCTCGTCGGGCGTGGTCCTTGGCCAGCACATCCCGGAACGCCCCGGTGGTGCCGCCCGGCGTGATGCCGGTTTCCGGCATGTCCTCCAACTGTGTCATATCCATCCGTCTCCGCTGTTGCTTGCGTATCGCTACCTTACCTATCAATAGCAAAAGCCCCGGAATGATCCGGGGCGATGCATCGGGGGGCAGTCTGCTACAGGCCGGCCGCCCATAGCAGGATGGCGATGAACGGCGCGCTGATCAGGATCGAGTCGACGCGGTCCATCACGCCGCCGTGGCCCTTGAGCAGATGTCCCATGTCCTTGATGCCGATATCCCGCTTGAGCATGGACGCGCACAGGTCGCCGAAGGTGCCGACCAGACCGACCATGACGCCCATGACGATCGGCACCCACCATCGCGTGGCCCAGGTGGCGCCGTCATACGTGCAGGCGAAGACCGCGAACGCCCCGACCATGGCGAAGAGCATCGAGCCGACCAGTCCTTCGACTGATTTCTTCGGCGAGATGCGCGGCGAGAGCTTGTGCTTGCCCAGCCATGCGCCGGCGAACAGGCCGCCGGTATCGCTCAGGGCCGGCAGGAACACCAGCATGATGGCGTGGGCCACCGGATGCCCGCCGAAGGTCAGCGGGATGATCAGGCACCCGGCCAGCAGCGGGATGTACAGCACGGTGAACAGCGACACCGCCACATGGCTGAGCCTGCTGTGGTTGTGTTCCCCCCGTTCGTGGTTGAAGGAGGATTCCAGACGGGCGCCGGCATCGGTATGCGAGAGCTTGTCCGCCACGGCCAGCGACAGGCGGTTGCCGAGGCTGAGCTTCATGGTGGCCGACAGCGCCACCAGCAGCAGCATGCCCATGATGCACAGGGCCAGCGTCATGATGTGGTGCGGCGAGTAATAGGTGGCCAGCAGCGTGGCCGCCGAGCACAGCCACAGCGTCACCACCGGGATGTGCAGGCCGGCGGTGGCGAAGTCGACGCGCAGCTCCCACAGGGCCAGCATCATGAACACCACGATCAGTACGACGAACAGGTCGATCCTGATCAGCAGGCACGCGAGGATGACCACCACCAATGCCGCGGCGGTGGCGATGGCCTGGGGCATATTGCGCCCGGTCCGTTTGTTGATCGAGGCGATGGCCTCCTCGGCTTCCTTCTCACGCTGATCGTGGTGTTCCATACCGTTCCTTCTCCGACGTTCCCGTGTCAGGAGGATCAGACCTCCATGATCTCCCTCTGCTTGCCTTCCAGCAGCGCGTCGATCTCGTCGGAAACCTGCTTGGTGACCTTGTCGAGCTCCTTGAGCAGACGATCGCCCTCGTCCTCGCCCATCTCGCCGTCCTTGACGGCCTTGTCGATGCCTTCCTTGGTCTTGCGGCGGATGTTGCGCACCGCCACCTTGCCGTCCTCGGCCTTGGTCTTGGCGAGCTTGACGTATTCCTTGCGGCGGTCCTCGGTCAGCTCCGGCAGCGTGACGCGGATCACGTTGCCGTCACGGTTGGGGCTGACGCCCAGATCCGAATCGCGGATGGCTTTCTCCACGGCGGCGGCCTGCGACTTGTCGAACGGGGTCACGGCCAGCGTGCGCGGTTCGGGCACGCCGATGGAGGCCACGGCCTTCAGCGGCGTCGGGCTGCCGTAGTAGTCGACGGTGATGCCGTTGAGCAGCGCCGGGTTCGCGCGGCCGGTGCGGATGCCCGCGAAGTTCTCCTTGGTGGCCTCGACGGACTTCTTCATCTGTTCCTTGGCCTGATCGATAACGGTTGCCATAGTGTTCTCCTTCGATATGAATGGGAAATCTTCGTTGAATGCTGAATCGTCCGCGCTCACTCGACGACGGTGGATTCCGCCGTGGACACCAGCGTGCCGATCTCCTCGCCGAGGAGGGCGCGGGTGACGTTGCCGGCGCCTTCGAGACCGAACACCCGGATGCGCTTCTTGTTGTCACGCGCCATCGACAGGGCCGAGGCGTCCATGACGGCCAGATTGTCGACCAGCGCGCGGTTGTAGCTCAGCGTGGCGAAACGCTTGGCGTTCGGGTCCTTACGCGGATCCGCGGTGTACACGCCGTCGACGCCGTTCTTGCCCATCACCACTTCATCGCAGTGGATCTCCAGCGAACGCTGGATGGACACGGTGTCGGTGGAGAAATACGGCATGCCGGCGCCGGCGCCGAAGATCACCACACGGCCCTTCTCCAGATGGCGGATGGCCTTGAGCGGGATATACGGCTCGGCCACCTGGCCCATCGTGATGGCGGTCTGCACGCGCGTGGCCTGGCCCTCCTGCTCGAGGAAATCCTGCAGGGCCAGGCAGTTCATCACCGTGCCCAGCATGCCCATGTAATCGCCGCGGGAACGGTCGATGCCGGCCTGCTGCAGTTCGGCGCCGCGGAAGAAGTTGCCGCCGCCGACCACGATCGCCACCTGCACGCCCTGCTGCACCGCGGGAACGATCTCCTCGGCGATGCGGCGCACCACCGATGTGTCGATGCCCACCGCGCCGCCGCCGAAAGCCTCGCCGGAAAGTTTGAGAAGCACCCTACGGGGTTTATCGCTGACGTCTCCTGTCATCGGGTATCCTTTCTTGGATTCCGTCGGAAGTTACCGTTATCCCAGCCTATCCGCAAAACGCGACACGTGGGATACCGACACCCGTCAGGCCATATCGCCTTCGAAATCGCCGTCCATGCCGCCGAACCCACCATCGAATCCGGACTGGGCGCCGTCGAAGGAGTCGCCCCCGATGAACTCGCGGGTGGTCATGCCGTTCATCCGGCGGGAGTCGTCCACGGCCCCCTGCATGATCTCGCGCACGCCGAACCCGTCGATGATGTTGATCAGCTTGACCACGCCGTCGCCGGAGGAGCTGTCATGGGTATTCAGCACCAGCGTGGACATGCCGAACAGCCGCTGCAGGAACGTGCGCTCGACCGAGATGTCGACGATGCGGAACAGCTTGATCAGGTTGAACTTCTGGTTGAGTACGCCGGTTTTGATCGACAGCTCCTGGTCGGTCAACGTGTAGACCGTGAACGTGAACGGGGTGCGGCACCAGTTGCGCTTGCGCTGGTTCCACAGGACATTGCCGCTCGCCACCTTGGCCATGGTCGGATCCTTTCTGATCGGGCACGTATCTCCAAAATCCAGCATACTGCGCCGGTGATCGGAACCACGCACACCGGGCAAACGAAAAGGGTCCGTGCCCATACCGGACACGGACCCCGATGCGTATCAGCGTGTCAGCCTACCGGCTCACGCCTCTTCGCCCTTTCCGACCTCGACGCGGGCGAATGCCAGCGCCTGGCCGCCGACCTCCTTGAACAGGTCGCCGACGGACTTGGACGGATCCTTGACGAACGCCTGCTCGAGCAGGACGTTCTCCTTGTAGAAGGCGTTGAGACGGCCCTCGACGATCTTCGGCACGATCTTCTCCGGCTTGCCCTCGGCCAGGGACTTCTCAGTGGCCACGCGGCGCTCGGACTCCACGACCTCGGCCGGGACATCCTCACGGGTGAGCCACTGGGCACCCATGGCGGAGATCTGCAGGGCGGCCTCGTGGGCCACAGCGGCGCCGGCCTCGTCGGTGGCGATCATGGCCACGATGCTCGGCGGCATCTCGACGGACTTCTTGTGGGCGTAGATCTCCACGTGCGGGCCGGTGATCTTGGCGAACTGGCCGACCTTGACGTGCTCGCCGAACAGGGCGGCGGCCTCCTCGACGGCCTCCTTGACGGTGCCGTTCTCGGCGGCGCCCGCCAGCAGGGCCTCGGCGGAATCGGCATCGGCCTTGACGGCGTAGCCGAGCACCGTGTCGGCGAACTCCACGAACTTCGGGGTCTTGGCCACGAAGTCGGTCTCGGAGTTCAGCTCGACCGCGTAACCGGTCTGGCCGTTCGCGGACTCGACGACGGTGGAGGCGATGGTGCCTTCCTGAGCCTTGCGGCCCTCGCGCTTGCCGGCGGCCTGGATGCCCTTGGCGCGGATGATCTCCTTGGCACGAGCGACGTCGCCGTCGGCCTCGGTCAGGGCCTTCTTGACGTCCATCATGCCGGCGCCGGTCTCTTCACGCACCTGCTTGATCAGAGCTGCAGTGATTGCTGCCATTGGTTTGTCTCCTCTAAAACTGTTCGATTCACTCCACGATGGGAGGCTGGCACCTCCCATCGTAAGGGAAACTCACTCGGCCTTGGTCTCTTCGCCCTGAGCGTCAGCGGCGGGGGCCTCGGCGGTGTTCTCCTGAGCCAGGAGCTCCTTCTCCCACTCGGCCATCGGCTGCTCGGACTCGCCTTCGGCCTTGGTGGCCTTGCCGGAACGCTCGAGCAGACCGTCGGCCACGGCGTCGGCCATCAGGCTGGTCAGCAGCTCGATGCCGCGGATGGCGTCATCGTTGGCCGGGATCGGGTACTCGACGGCTTCCGGATCGGTGTTGGTGTCGACGATCGCGATGACCGGGATGCCCAGCTTGTGGGCTTCCTCGACGGCCAGCGACTCCTTGTTGATGTCGACGACGAACATGGCAGACGGCGTGCGGTTCATGTTGCGGATACCGCCCAGCTGCTTGGCGAGCTTGTCCTTCTCGCGCTCGAGCAGCAGCAGCTCCTTCTTGGTCAGACCGGAGCCGCGCACGTCGCTGAAGTCCATCTCCTCAAGTTCCTTGAGGCGGGCGACACGCTTGGACACGGTCTGGAAGTTGGTCAGCATACCGCCGAGCCAGCGCTCGGAGACATACGGCATGTTCACGCGGGTCGCCTGCTTGGCCACGGCCTCCTGGGCCTGCTTCTTGGTGCCGACGAACAGCACGGTGCCGTTGTGAGCGACGGTCTGCTTGATGAAATCGTACGCAGTGTCGATCATGTCGAGCGACTTGAACAGGTTGATGATATGGATGCCGTTGCGCTGGGTGAGGATGTACTGCTTCATCTTCGGGTTCCAGCGGCGGGTCTGATGGCCGAAGTGCAGGCCGGCCTTGAGCATTTCGCTCATCGTGATCTGAGCCATGATATGACTACCTTTCATTGTCGGTTCTTGCCTGGCCATGCGCACCTGCGTGCAATCCCCGAGGGGACCGACCGACACAGGCCGTCGCGGACATGGCGCGAATTGGTGTGCGCCGGTAGACGATATTGGGTGGCTCGTCCCGCCTGCGACCGCGGGACTCGCCGGATGGCGCACGAGGCTCGATAATAACACAACGCCCCGCCATCCGATGGATGGCGGGGTCGCGCCTAACGGCTGCCGCGCATCATGCGCAAAGCCTTGCGGCGCTCCTCCTTCTCCAGCCGGTCGATATAGACGTGTCCGTCCAGATGATCGCATTCATGCTGGAGCATGCGCCCCATGATACCGGTGCCTTCCAGCACGACGGTCTTGCCGTCCAGGTCGATGCCGCGGACGCGGGCGTAGTCGGCCCGCTTGGTGCCGTACCACAGACCGGGCAGCGACAGGCACCCCTCATCGCCGTGTTGTTCCCCGCGGGTCTCCTCAAGCACCGGGTTGAGCACATACCCGATCTTGCCATCGATGTTGTAGGAGAAGGCGCGCAGGTTCACACCGATCTGGTTGGCCGACAGGCCCGCCCTGCCGGGGTTGTCCACCGTGTCCAGCAGATCCTGCACCAGACGGCGCACAGCCGGTGTGATCGTCCCGATCGGATCGCACGGCGTGCGCAGGACGGGATCGGGTACCACGCGAATCTCACGAATCGCCACGATATTCCTCTTTTCTGCATTGACCGGTATGCCCGGTGTCAGTCGTTATCCTGCATGACGGCGTCGGCCCCGTCATCGTGCACGGACGGCTCGTCCGTGTCGGGCTGTCCGTCCTCCGGCTGCTGACGCCGAATCTTCTCGGACACGCTAGCAAGCGAATCTGACATATTCGTCTTGGCCTGGTCGATGGCCTGGCGCATCTTCGGGCTCATGGTCTCGGAGGCCTGGCGAACGCTTTCCGAGGCCTGCCGAACCGTTTCGGTGGTCCTGTCCAGGATGCGTACCGTGGCGGGCAGCGAGCGGACGGGGTTCTTCGGCGCGTACAGCACGTCCTCGATCAGATCCGCGTATCGCTGCAGCACCTTGGGACGCACCACCTTCATGCTCGGCGTCAGCGTGCCCTCCGCCTGGTTGAAGTCGTGGTCCAGGATCACGAACTTGCGCACCGACTCGGCGCGGGAGACATTGGCGTTGGCGTGGTCCACGAACTGCTGGATATAGGCGCGCACCGCATCGTTGCGCACGATCTGCTCATGGTCCATCGCCGTATCCAGCCCCTGCCCCTGCAGCCAGCTGGCCAGCATCTCGTCGTCCAGCGCGATCAACGCGGCGACGAAGGGCTTGTTGTCCCCGACGATGACGGTATGCGCCACGATCGGGCAGGTGTTGATGATGTCCTCCATCGGCGCGGGGCTGATGTTCTTGCCGCCCGCCGTGATGATGATGTCCTTCTTGCGTCCGGTGATGTAGAGGAAGCCGTCATCGTCGATGCGGCCCAGGTCGCCGCTGTGCAGCCAGCCGTCCTCCTCAAGCACCTCGGCGGTGAGCTCGGGCTGCTTGTAGTAGCCGAGGAACACGTTCGGCCCCTTGATCATCACCTCGTCGTCATCGGCGAGCTTCAGCGCGATGCCGGGACCGGGCTTGCCGGCCGAGCCGACACGGTTCGCATCCTCGAAATTGACCACGCAGGGCGCCGCCGTCTCGGTCATGCCATAGCCCTGGATGAAGGTGATGCCGTCCATGCCGTTGAAGAAATGCGCCAGATCGGCGTTCATCGGGGCGCCGCCGCATGCCAGGTACTTGAGGTTGGGTCCCAGCGCCGATCGCACCGAGGCGCCGACGACCTTCATGTAGAACGCATGCTGCAGCCGTTCGGCCACGGGATGCGGCCGGCCGGCCATCTCGTCCTTGGACCACTGGGTGAAATGGGCCACGGCCTTGGCGAAGATCCGTCCGCGGATACCAGCACCGGCCTTCTGCGAGGCGGCGTTGTAGACCTTCTCGAACACGCGCGGCACCCCCAGCAGATAGGTGGGCTTGAATCCCCTCAGATCGGCCAGCAGATGGTCGGCGTTGGGGATGTAGCCCACCACGCCGTTCGCGCCGATCGCCACGTACTGGATGTACCGGGCGAAGCAATGCGCCAGCGGCAGGAACAGCAGCAGGCGGCTGGGCTGGAACAGCATCTCGTCCAGCACGTCGTATCCCGCATACACGATGTGGGTGAAGTTCCGGTGCGAGAGCATGGCGCCCTTCGGACGCCCCGTGGAACCGGACGTGTACACGATGGTGGCCAGATCGTCGGCCTTGACGCGGGCGATGGCCTCGTCCAGCTCGGCATCGCTGACCGCCCCGCCGAAATCGACGACCGCGTCCACGCCGGCCGCGCGGAAGTTGAACACGTATCCGAACCCTTCACGACCGCCGCACAGATCCTCCAGGATGTGTGCGTGCGCGTCGTCCCCGGCGAACGCGATCACCGGGTCGACGTCGTTGACGATGTTCTCGGCCTGCCTGGCGGAATCCGTCTCATAGATCGGCACACTGACCGCGCCGATGGCCGCGCAGGCGAAATCGACGACGCCCCAGTCGTAGCAGGTCGGCGAATAGATGACGACCATGCTCCCCGGACGCACGTCCAACGCCATCAATCCCTTGGCCACGGCACGCACACGCTCCAGCATCTGCGCGGCGGTGACGTCATGCCATTGACGGGTGGTCTCGTCCTGCCATTGGGCGACGACGTCCTCGGCGTCGCGGGCCGCGCGTAATGCGAGCAGCGAGTAGATGGTGTCCTGTTCGGTGGTTTCACGGATGGGGTCCACGGCATATTCACGCAACATGACTCTCATCTTAGTGCCGGCGCACGGCGGTGCCGAATCGGCACGCCGCCGGCCGCTCAGCCCACATCGGCCAGCGTGCACATCCATCGGCTACCCACACGCTTGAACACCAGGTTCGCCCAGTAGTGGGTACGTCCGATGGTCAGATGAGCGGTCAACTCCAGCGTGACGGGACTGACGAACATGCCGAGGATCTGGTGGGGCACCACCGGCAGGAAGCAGAATTGCTCCCTGAGCTCCCGGTGATTCTGCAGATGGTTCTCCAGCAAGTGGGACATCGTTTCCAGTTTGGTCAGACAGTTCGCCGTCAGGTTGCGCTGCAGCATCGACGGAGCCAGCCGCCCACGCATGACGTCGGTGCACCGGCATGCCAGCCAGCAGGAGGACAGGGCCAGCGACCGGCTGTCCTCGGGGGTGATGTAATCCTCGAAGCACCGGACGATATGATACGGCACCGGCTGTTTGGACAGTTCGATCTGAATGAATCCGTCATCGCTGGGCAACCCCTGCGCCGTTCGACGTTGAACATCCCCTTGCATGGTAACCCCCTTTGGTCAATGGCCGCCCCCGCATCCCTCTGACACGGAGCGATGGGCCGTTACCATCCCACAACAGCACAAAACAATTCGCCCCGCAACCGTGCGGGGCGAAAATGTGGATAAGTGGACAACGACCGGTCAGACGCCCCTGTGGGCGTTCACCGCCACGCCGCAGCGCTGGAAGCTCTTCAGGTCCACATAACCCGTTGAGGCCATGGCCCGGCGCAATGCACCGATGAAGTTGGTGGTGCCGTCCGCCTGATGGCTGGGACCATACAGGATCTCCTCCAGGGTGCCGACGGTGCCCACATTCGTGCGGTAACCGCGGGGCAGCGTCTGATGACGTGCCTCGGCGCCCCAGTGCATGCCCTTGCCCGGCGCCTCGGTGGCACGGGCTAGCGGAGCGCCCAGCATGACGGCGTCGGCGCCCAGCGCGAACGCCTTGACGAAACTGCCCGACGTGCCCATGCCGCCATCGGCGATCACCTGCACGTACCGTCCGCCGGACTCGTCCATATAATCGCGGCGCGCCTCGGCCACATCCGCAATGGCCGTGGCCATCGGGGCCTCCACGCCTATCGTCGTACGCGTGGCGGAGACGGCGCCGCCGCCGAACCCGACCAGCACGCCGGCTGCGCCGGTGCGCATCAGATGCAGGGCCGCCGTGTAATTGGCCGCACCGCCGACGATGACCGGCACGTCCAGGTCATAGATGAACCGCTTGAGGTTCAGCGGCTCGTGCGTGTTCGACACATGTTCGGCGGAGACCACCGTGCCGCGGATGACGAACAGATCGACGCCGGCGTCCACCACGGTGGAGTAGAACTGCTGCGTGCGCTGGGGAGACAAAGCACCGGCGACCGTGACACCGGCGTCACGGATCTCATGCAGACGCATGGTGATCAGCTCGGGCTTGATCGGCTCGGCGTAAGCGCGCTGGATGGCGCTGGTCGCCTCGTCGGCGGGCAACGCCGCGATCCGGTCGAAAACCGGCTGCGGATCCTCGTACCTGGTCCACAGACCTTCGAGATCCAGAACCCCCAGACCGCCGAGCTTGCCCATGGCGATGGCCGTTGCGGGGCTGGTCACCGAATCCATCGGCGCCGCGATGACCGGAACATCGAACTCGTAGGCATCCACCTGCCATGCGGTTGACACATCACCCGAATCACGGGTACGGCGCGACGGGACGATCGAGATGTCGTCGAGCGAATAGGCAAGACGCCCCTTCTTGCCCAAGCCGATTTCAATTTCCTGAGACATACCTTCAAGGCTAATGCTCAGGTGGGACTCGGTGTCAACATCGTGGACAAACCCGGCGTGCACCGTCGGCTTGCGATATGACTGGAACCATCGCCACGCACCATATGAGGAGGAACCATGGCCAAGATCAAGGTCGCAGGCAAGGTCGTCGAACTCGACGGCGACGAAATGACCCGCGTGATCTGGAAGGACATCAAGGACCGTCTGATCCTGCCGTATCTCGACATCGATCTGGAATACTACGATCTGGGCATCGAGAACCGCGACGCCACCGACGACCAGGTGACCATCGACGCGGCGCAGGCCATCAAGCGCGAACATGTCGGCGTCAAATGCGCCACGATCACCCCCGACGAGGCACGCGTCGAGGAATTCGGCCTCAAGCGCATGTGGAAGTCGCCCAACGGCACAATCCGCAACATCCTGGGCGGCACGATCTTCCGCGAGCCGATCGTCATCTCGAACATCCCCCGTCTGGTTCCCGGGTGGACCAAGCCGATCGTGGTGGCACGCCACGCGTTCGGCGACCAGTACAAGGCCACCGACTTCAAGGTTCCCGGACCGGGGCGGCTCACCGTCACCTTCACGCCCGAGGACGGCTCCGAGCCCATCGAGCATGTGGTGTTCGACTACCCCGGTTCCGGCGTGGCCCAGGTGCAGTACAACCTGGACGATTCCATCCGCGGTTTCGCCCGCGCCTGCTTCAACTACGGTCTGATGCGCGGATACCCGGTGTATCTGTCGACGAAGAACACGATCCTCAAAGCCTACGACGGCCGGTTCAAGGACATCTTCGCCGAGGTGTTCGAAACCGAATACCGTCAGCGGTTCGAGCAGGCCGGCCTGACCTACGAGCACCGTCTGATCGACGATATGGTGGCCAGCTCGCTGAAATGGCACGGCGGCTACGTGTGGGCATGCAAGAACTACGACGGCGACGTGCAGTCGGACACCGTGGCCCAGGGATTCGGCTCGCTGGGGCTGATGACCTCGGTGCTGATGACCCCGGACGGCCAGACGGTCGAGGCCGAGGCCGCGCACGGCACCGTGACGCGCCACTACCGCCGTTGGCAGCAGGGCGAGAAGACCTCCACCAACCCGATCGCCTCGATCTACGCCTGGACCGGTGGCCTCAAGCACCGCGCCAAGCTCGATGGCACGCCCGAGGTCGAGTACTTCGCCAAGACGCTGGAACAGGTCATCATCTCAACGGTGGAATCCGGCCGCATGACCAAGGATCTGGCCATGCTCATCGGCCCCGACCAGCCGTGGCTGGACACCGACGGGTTCATGGATGCGCTGGATGAGGAGCTCGCCAAGGCATTGCACGGCTGACACGGCAGCCGCTCGACGCCCGTCGCCCGGATTGCGCGGTTTTTCGCCGGCATCCGGGCGTTGGTGTATCGCGCCTACTAGAATCGTGGTGCAGTAGTGGTAACACGGCAAAGTTGAGGTAACGATGCAACGCAGGCAGGTCTTCGTCCGGCTGGCGGCGGCTGCAGCCGTCCTTTCGTTGGCGGTGCCGCTCTCCGGCTGCACCGCACGGCAGGAGGAGCCCGAGCCCTCCGATCCGCAGGCGCACGAGGCGGGCACGGTGGCCATCTTCACACCGACCGACGGCCTGACCATTTCACAGCACACACCGTTGAACAAATGGCAGGCGTTGACGCCCGAGCTCGAACAGGCCTTGCAGGAGCAAGGCTTCTCCCGGGACGACATTCACGTCCACACCTCGGACGGATTGGCACGGCAGAGCCGGGACATCCAGGATTATGTGGTCGAGGCGCTCACCCCGGACGAGGACGACCCCCAACCCGACGAGATCACGCTGGTTGTGGCCCCCGCGGTGGAGGCGGGCGACGCCACCCGCCAATACGGCGACTACGTGACCGAGCATATCGACTGGAGCGCCGACGACATCGACTCACAGGACGAGGAGACCTCCGAGGACGACCGGAAGGCCGAACAGGACGCGCAACGACTGGTGACGGCGCTGGATCTGGCCAAGGAAGCGGGCATGCGTGTGGTGCTGATGGCCAGTACGATCACCGGATTCACCCCGGACGCCTACGTGCAGATGTCCGATGCGGAACGAATCGGCGCCATTCAAGCGCAGAATATCGTGGACAAGCTCAAGTTGGACACCACCAGCGTGGAGAACCCCAAATACGTCGAGGTGATGCTCCCCCGCAACACGGTATCCGAGGATACCTCCGACACCGACGAGAGCGAACAGGAGACCGACGACTTCGCCGCGGCGGCGTTCCGCGGCGCGTGGAACGTGCTCGCGCCGTATTTCCAGGACGGACGCGCGTTGAGTCCCTCCGGTCTGCTGACCGCCGAGACCACCGCCGACGATTGGCGTTCTGTGGCGTTCGACGCCTCCGACGAGGACGCGATCGCATCCGAACTGACCCAACGGCTGCGCATGGACGATGCCGATGCCAGGCACACGCGCGTCGACGGCATCATCGCCATGAACGATTACGTGGCCTCCTCGGTGATCGGCCAGCTGTCATCACTGGGCTACGTCGGCACGTCGGCCGACATCAACCCCTCCATCTCGATCTCGGGCATTGTCGGGAACATCGCCGGACGCAAGGACCTGGTCAAGCAACCGGTCCCGGATCCGATCAAGGCGCCGGAGGAATCGGACGATAACGCCGACGGAGATATCGACGACGACATCGAACGCATGAATTCCCGCTGGCCGATCGTCACCGGATATGGGGCGTATCTCGACATCATCCCCCGCATCGTCGACGGCCAGCAGTGGATGACCGCGCTGGAGGACCGTGTGGCCATCAGCGATGATGTGGCCCAAATCTGCGCGCGCCTGGACGCCGACAAGCCGCTGGATGACCTGGAAGGCATCAGCACCACGGACATCAACGGCTCCAAGGTGCCCACGCTGACCGAACCGCTGGTGGCGGTAAGCGCCAGCAATCTCAAGGAAGCGCTGATCGACCCCGGATACATCACGCTTGCGGACGCGGGGTTGTAACGAAACCGCGCCCGGTCATCCGCGACCCATCCGAGATATCCGAGTCATCGGAACCACCGCGAACGACGATCGGGGAGAGACCTGTGCGGGTCTCTCCCCGATTATCGTTGTCGCTTCGCGTTTCGTGGATTCAGCGCTTCGCCGGGGCGTAGATCACGGTGTCGATGAGATCGCGATAGTGCTCGGTGACCGCCTGGCGACGGGCCTTCATGCTCGGGGTCATCAGACCGTTCGCCTCGGTGAACTCATCCGGCACGATCTCGAACTTGCGGATCGACTCGGCGCGCGAGACCAATTCGTTCGCCACGTTGACGGCGCGTTCCACTTCGGCGCGAACGATCGGATTGCGGGCGGCCGTCTGCAGATCGGGCATGGGCTCGGCGCCCTGGGAGGTCAGCCACAGGTTCGTCTCCCCCAAATCCAACGTGATGATGGCGGCGATGAACGGCTTGCGGTCGCCCACCACCACGCACTGGCTGACCACCGGGGACGTCATCACCGACGCCTCCATGGCACCGGGGGACACATTCTTCCCGCCGGCGGTGATGATCAGGTCCTTCTTGCGCCCGGTCAGGGTGACGAACCCCTCGTCGTCGATCGAACCGAGGTCCCCGGTGTGCAGCCATCCGTCGACGATCTGCTGCTCGGTGATCTCGGGGTTGTTGTGGTACCCCTTGCACACCGCCGGACTCTTGATGCACAATTCGCCGTTCTCGTCGATGCCCATCGTCACGCCTTCCAGCGGCAGGCCGATGGTGCCGATCTTGTAGCCGACCGTCGGGTTCACGCTGGACGGTGCGCAGGTTTCCGTCATGCCGTACCCTTCGAGCAGCGGCAGGCCCACGCCGTTGAAGAAGTGCGCGATCGACACGTCCAACGGGGCGCCGCCGGAGACCGCGTATTCCACGCTGCCGCCGAACACCTCCATGATGGTGGAGTACACGAGCTTGTTGTACACGGCGTGCTTGATGTTCAACGCCGCCGGAATGCCGTCGCCCGACTGCTGGGCCTTGGACCATTCACGGGCTACCACCGCGGCGTCGGCGAAGATGCGCCCCTTGAGCCCGCGTCCGGCCTTCTGCGAGGCGGCATTGTAGATCTTCTCGAAGATGCGCGGCACGGCCAGGATGAAGGTGGGCTTGAACGCGCTGAAATCGGCGAGGATCGTCTTCAGGTTGCTGGACAGGCCCAGCGTGACGTTGCCGGCGAAGCAGAAGAACTGCATATACCGGGCGAACACGTGCGCCAACGGCAGGAACAGCAGCAGGCGGCGATTCGGCTTCATGGCGATGTCGGGCATGGACTGCACGCCCGAATACGTGATGAACACAAAGCTGCCATGGGTCAATTCAATCCCCTTGGGCACCCCCGTGGACCCGGAGGTATAGACGATGGTGGCCAGATCATCGCCGCCGACGGCGCGCTCACGCTCATAGAACTCGGCATCGCTGACGCCGCGGCCATACTCCCGCAGCGTTTCGATGGCGCCGCGGTCGATCACGTAGACGTCGCCGAGATCGGGGCAATGCTCGCGCACGGATTCGATCTTGTCCCGCTGGGCATCGTTTTCGGCAAACGCCATCCGCACCTGCGAATCGTTGAAGATCATCTCCACCTGAGCCGGCGAATTGGTTTCGTACACCGGCACGGTCAAGGCGCCGATGGACATGATGGCCATATCCAACGCCGTCCACTGCCAGCACGTGTGCGCGATCACGGAGACGCAGTCCCCGGGCATGATGCCGCGGGCGATCAGCCCCTTGCCCAGCGAGACCACCAGATCCTTGAACTCCGCGGCGGTGAAGGACCGCCATTGGCCCTGCTCGTCCTTGTATTCAACCAACGAATCCTGCGGGGCGCGCCGCACGCGCTCCTCGAGGATGGAGAACAGGTTGACGTTGGTGTCGATCGGCTCCTGCAACGGCCGTGTGTATTCCTTGTCCATGTCGCTCCCTGACGATGAAACCCTGACAGTTGGATTGTACTATGGCGCGACCCCATAACCTACGTTTCCGTAACCGGCTTGAGCACGATTTTGCGTGTCTCGGCCTGTCCCACGGGGTCCAGGTACCGCTCATCGCCGGTCCTCACGCCCCAATGCACGCAGGATTCGCCGCAGTGGTCGGATTCGCCGGCAACAGTCGCGAACCGGTCGCCTCGACCGATTCGGCTGCCCGCCGGCAGTGCGGTTTGGGCGGGTTCGAACGTTGACGTCAGCCGCCCGTGCCGGATCGTGACTACCGATTTGCCCGCCACCGTGCCGGAGAATGCGATGATGCCATCCGCCGGGGCAAGCAGGTCGCCTCCCAGTTCCACGGCCAGATCCACGCCGCGATGCCCGGGATCCCACGGCTGCGGCGGCGGATCGAACGCACCCACCACATGGGCGTCGGCCACCGGCCATGCCATCGAGGCCCTGCAACCCCTCACATCAGCCACGGCGGCCGACGCCACCGTGGCACTCCGACGCGGAATCGCCACCACCATGCACAGGCAGAGTGCGAGTCCCGCGCCGATGCAGGCCATGGCCGCACCCCGCCGCATATGCTCCCGTCGCCGCTGCTCCCGGTATCGCCTGCGCCGCAGCCGATTCGCGTACCCGTCGTCCATCATTCCCCCATTCCGTCCGTCTCCCCCGATCACCAGTGTCGCAGCCACGCCGGGTTCAAGTCCAGCCGTTCCCGGCAATGTGGTCGAACGCCGTCAGGTTATCCACCGCAATACGGCACCCCGCCCCGTTGCGACACGCCGAAGTTGCACTCGTGTTATTTCCGGCTATTCTTATCTTCTTGTGCGCGGCAGTTCGCCGGGCGCGGAACATTCCTGCGTAGCTCAGTTGGCAGAGCATCCGACTGTTAATCGGACGGTCGCTGGTTCAAGCCCAGCCGCAGGAGCCACAACGGAAAAGCCCCTGGACTCCAGGGGCTTTTCCCATATTGCGGCCACGGCATGCGACCGCGACGCGTCATCAATCACTCATGCACGGTGAACACATAGCAGACCGTACCTTCGGCGAACTCAGCATCCACCACGTATCGATACCCCGGTTCTACGGTCAGTACCGCCTTGGCACCATCCAGTGCGACGTCCACCGGTTCCCCGGAAAGCGGGTCCACGTCGATGTTCTGATAGCCTCCCGCTGAGGATGCCGCCTGTTCGATGGCTTGTTCGCCCCAGCGCGTGACAGTCAGCGCCGTGGCCGTTCTGTCGAACACAATCGTGACGTCCAACGGCTGGTCGACACGAACATCAGGCAAATCGGCCGGATCGATCTGGACGGGATGCGCCGCATCGGCGATAACCTGTGTCGGCTCGCCGTTCTCCTCATACGTCCATGTGTATCCGTTGTCCTGCAGCATAAGCGTCACACTTGCCAAATCGGTGACATACTCCAGATTGGCGGATGCCGGCTGCGACGGATCCATCGATATGGACAGTTCAGCGATCAGATCGGCGTATTCCTCGGCATCCGCGGAGGAACCCTCTTTGATGACCTCGATGGTTTCAATACCCGGATATTGTCCCGGATAGCTCTGCATCATGATGCCGTTACCGACGACACGCACCACGTTCCCCACCTGCAAATCATCGACGGTGAGAGTCTGGCCGTCCAATCCGATAATGTCGGCCTCATCGATGGCCGTCGGCACAAACGGCGAACCGGAACGATTGTCTACCAGCAGCAGACTGCCGTCATGCAAACGAACAACCATCGCCTCCATGTCCGTCTCTGCGGACCGCCCGGTAGTCGTCATCGCCGTAGCCCCTTTCGTCGACTCAGCTTCGGGCGATTGTCCACACCCGGCAGGAATCATGCACAACATTGTGCAACACAGCAGCAAAACCGCCATTCTGCCCATTGGACGTCCCATAGGGCGCCTCCCATCATCTGCCGACCATAGGTCAGTCGGATCCTATCCCCATAGTACAGGACATCCGACAACCGTCGGCAGTCCGAACGCGACGACGGCGACATGCCGTAATTTGCCTTCCAAAGAAAAAGGAATATACTTTTCTTCTTGTGCGCGGCAGTTTGCCGGGCATGCAATATTCCTGCGTAGCTCAGTTGGCAGAGCATCCGACTGTTAATCGGACGGTCGCTGGTTCAAGCCCAGCCGCAGGAGCCCATCGGAGGTCGGCTCTTCGGAGCCGGCCTTTCTTGTATCCCCTACCATCCTTCGCATCAAGGAATCATCCAATAACGATTCTGGAGTGGTATCCAGAAAAGTTGCAGTTTTGACAACGTCGGCCAACGACCATGCGACCCTTCCCTTCAACTTGCTTGTCATATTTGACCTTTGAATACCCAATGCTCTAGCAAGAGCAGCCTGAGATTCACCTCTGGCCGTAAGCATCATTTTCACATTCCACGCTACGACGCGTTCCGCATATGCCGCGCGTTGTTCACCTATGACATTTGGTGTTACTTGAACAGCAGTCATCGTACTTCCTTCATGCCCTATGTGTGTTCATACAATACCTCAACACTAACACGCCGATTTGTGTTCAGTCAAAACGAACACTATACTGTTTGATTAGAACGTACATTCAAGTGGGAGAATGGACATGCGAATGAAAGAATGGGTTAAGAAACAAGGACTGACCTATCGTCAGCTTGCATCGGCAATGGGCATCTCCGCTTCCGTCTTATGCCAGAAACTCAATGGCCAGACGAAGTGGCAGGAGGATGACCTGCGCTGGCTGAACGACCATTACGGTCTTTCCTCGGATTTCGTTCTTGGTTTGCCCGCCCGTTCGGATGAGCGGTTGGGGGTGGTGTCATGATTCTTCTTTCTTGGCGGACGGGAAGGAGGTAGTTGTCGCTGATATGGAAATGCCCGGCCTCGATTGCCGTCGGGGCCGGGCTTGTAAACCACCGTTCGCGGTCCGGGATTGCCGTCCTTTGGATCGCTTGCACTGTCCAGAGTTTGGAGGTTCACATTGTCCAGTGTAGTTGCGGGAACCTGTGAGGTTCATGGTTTCGATGTTACACGCGGCACGCCGGTGTCGCGGAGGACGTTTTCCGGTTCGGAGTCGGAGTATTGGCGTTCCCGTGCCGCGCGGTATCTCGACGTGGCCGTGCTGGCCGGTTTGGCGGGTTTGGTCGTGTTGCTGCTTGATGTCCTGTTTCCCGTCCCGTTTCCGCTGTCGGCCGCGATCGCGGTGGCCGCGGTGGTTGCGGTCGCGGTGGTCGTTGTGTGGTGTCGACGGAATTTTTCGGCGGCGATGGATTTCGCCGTGTGGAGTCTGGAGGCTGGTCATGAGTCGTGATGATTCTCTTCATTCGGCACAGGTTCTCGCCAAGGAGCTGCGCGCCAGGATCGGTTATCTGGCGGATTGCGTTGATTCCTCGTTGACGGTGCGCGAGCTGGTCGCGGTCGCATACGAGGCCGGCGCGAAGGACGCGGACGATTACATCGGGGCGTCAACCAATACCGATTCGCGTGTGTATGAGGCCGGGGAGCGGTTGCGTGGGGCGTTCGCGATGCTTCATCACCCGTCCGCCGTGAAGGAGGATTGCGATGCGTGATCTTAGGTTTCTTGGTCGCCTGTTGGTGTTGTGCGGATTGCTGGCGGGTTCGGTGGGTGTGTATTTCCTGCTGGCCTGGCTGCTGGTCGTGTGCGCGGGCCTGGTGGGCGTGCATGTGTCGTGGGCCGTGGCGACGGTCCTGGTGCTGCTGGTGGTGACCGTGTGCCTGGTGTCGTGGATGCTCGTGGAGATGCGGCGCGCGCCGTTGATGGAGGAGGTTCGTGATGGCCGGTGAGGGGATGTTGACGCCGTTGCAGCGTCGGGCGATCGGCAGGTCGCCGGCCGTGGAGAAGGTCACCGATCGGAGGATTTTCCTGTGCATGCCGTTCAGAGCGCATTTATTGGCTTGTGTGTCCCGTGGCGAGTCGCCGACCGCGGTGTTCCGTGCCGCGGGGTTGGATCCGAAGCTGATCGGGGGCAAGAGGATCGAGCGGGTGACCGCGCATGTGCGTGGGTCGAAGCCGGTTCGTGACTGGCTGGAGCGCCACGGGGATGTGTGGGTCGGGGATCCCGTGCCGCCCTCCCTGACCTCGCTGGACGGTGGTGACGCGGATGACGTGTTCCGCATCCTGCTGGCGGTGAGCTACAGGTGCAACGCGTTGCAGCGGCAGATCGAACTGCTCTCCAGACAGTTGGACGCCGTATGCGCGTCGCGGGTTCCGGAGGGGTCGGGTGATGTGTTATGAAGCGGCGTCTGATCCTGACCCCGGTCCAGCTGCGCGTCCTGGCGGCGAGCCCCGTGGATGGCAGCCAGGACTGCTACGTGTCCACGATGATCGGGATCCCCCAGCGTCGCGTCGGCGAGCTTCGGGACCGGTACCTTGAAGGGAGGAACGGCCATGAGCGGCGGGGATGATCTGGAACGTGTGCTGGCCCGGGACCTGGCCGGCGGTTCGGCGGAGGGAGGCGTGCGATGACCTGTGACGTTGTGGCGTTGATCGCCCTGCTGATGTGCTGCTCCGTGATCGGGGTGCTGTGGCCGTTCGTATCGATCGCCCTGCGCCTGCTGGCCGCGGCCGTGGGACTCGTGGTCCGTGTGGTCGGGTTCGTGGCGCGTGTGGTCCGTGGAGGTGCGTCATGAGCTGGCAGGCCTCGGCGTGGGCGCAACGCTGCCATGTGGGCAACGGGACCGCGAAGGCGGTGCTCTTGTTCCTGGCGGACAAGGCGCAGCCCGACGGGACGGGCGCCCGTCCGAAGATCGACACGATCTGCGAGGTCGTGGAGTTCAAGCGTCGGGCGGTGATCAACGCGCTCCGCTTGTTGGAGTCGCGTGGCTTCATCCGGCGCGGGGACCAGCGTCTGGCGCGCCTGCTGCCGAACGGCAGGGTCCGTCCGGAGCAGTACGCGCAGGTCGTGTGGGACCTCGCGGTCGACCAGGATCCCGAGGTCGTCTCCTTTGTCGAACGGGTCGGCGAGAACGACCGGGATCCCGTGGACGACAGGAGCGTCCTCGACGCCCCCGATCCCGTGGACGACGCCCCGGATCCGACCGGTTTGGAGGACGCGGAATCCAGTGGTGCATTTAATGCACCTCTGGAAACGACGGTCCAGACGTGCATCAGATGCACGTCCAGAGGTGCATCAGATGCACGTCCAGAGGTGCATCAGATGCACCCCTCATATAAGGAACAACCCTCAGATGAACTCCCAGAAGGAACCAACAACCCCTCTGCCCCTTCGGGGCATCTCCCCGCCACGGGCGGGGCGACCCCGGCGGACGGATCGGGCGAGACGGGCACGGTGGCCGACGCCGGGCCGGACGCGGTGGGTCCGGTGCTGGACGGGCTCGCCGGGCGTCGCCGCGCCCTGGGCCTGTCCACGGGCGCGCCGTCGAAGGCCGACCGGACGGCGGTTGTCCGCCTGCTGGAACGGCTCCGCGCCCAGGGATCACCGGACCCGTCCCGCGCGGTGCTCGACGTGCTCGACGCGGCGTTCGCGGGCGGCTGGTGGCCGCGGCTAATCCGTAACGGGCGGAGTCTGGCGGCCCGGTGGGATCGTCTCGTGGACGACGTGACGCTCGACCGGTTGCTCGGCGAGGGCCGCGGGAGCCTTCCGGTCGTGGACGCCAGCGGGGACGGGCCGCACGTGCATTCGGCGTCGTGCGCTCACGTGCTCGCCCTGGTGGACTCCCCCGCGATGCGAGCCGTGGAGCCCGACGGGCCGCATCGCCATGAGGCGTGCGACCGGGTCGCGGGCTGGCTGAACGACGGGTCGGACCCCGACACCGTGACCGGGCGTCTGAGGGAGCTGCTGGCGGGGTCGCGTCGCCGCCGTGTGGATGACGCGCGGCGTCTCGCGGAGGCGAGAAAAGCGAACGGCGGGCGCATGTTCGCCGGCGCGGTCGAATCGAGGGCCGGGGGTGTCGCGTGATGAACGGCAAGCCGATGATCGACGTGACGGACGTGACCGGTCTGGGCTGGTGCGCGGATTTCCCGCCGGTCTGGGCGGATCTGATGTGGGGCTTGGACGACGGGGAGTCGTCCACGGCGAGCGACCGGAAGGTCATGGTGTCCGCGGGCATCAGGATCTGCGAGAAGTGCCCGGTGCGGGTCGAGTGCCTGGCCGACGCGATCGTGCGCCGGGAGCAGTTCGGGATCCGCGGAGGCCTGCCGTTGCGGGCGCGGCGCAGGCTGCGCTGCATGGCCGTCAACGGCGGCGTGGACATGACCAACGGCGAGGCGAGGGCCCTGCACGGGCTGACGCGCTGGCTGAAATCGCATGAGGAGCTGATCGAGGCCGCACGGGACGCGGAGACCGCGGACCGTAACGCCAAACGCCGCCGCCAGCGGCGCAGGCGGCACGACCAGGAACGGAACGGGTTCCGCCGCACGATCCCGCCCGATACCGGCCAGGGCGTGCTGGACCTGTGACGGCGGGCGACGGTCCGTATCCACACGACAAAACGGTTTTCGGTGTTTCGGTTTTTCGGTAAAGGAGTTGATGATGATAACAGACGATGGCGAACACGAGGGGCTGCGCGGCCGGGACGGCCACGGTCATGCATCCGGGCGCGGGGCGCGTCACGCGCGGAGGGATCCGCCGGATCGCGCGCCCGAATCTGTCCGGCTCAGTCGTCCGGCCATGGCGCTGGTCCTGTTCGTGTTTCTCGCCTTGCTGTTCTGGGTCAATGCGGTTGTGTTGTGGCTGATCGCGGAGGTCCTGCCGTTGTGGGCGGCGATCCCCTTGGCGTCGGGCCTGATGTTCGCCCTCTGCTGGTTCATGACGGCCGGCTGCTGACGGTTCGGTATCCCGGTGTTTCGGTTTTTCGGTATTCAGGTAAAGGAGTATATGATGATCGGTTTCCTTCGTGAGACGTTGGGGACGTTCCTGCTGACGTTGCTGGTGGTGGTCGCCTATTCGACGGCGATGGTCTGCCTGTGGCATTTCATGTTGGATTTCCTGTCCCCCTCGTGGCGTCCCGCGTCGTCGGCGGAGATGGCACTGTTCCTCGTGTGGGTCGGAGTCCATGTGCTGTGGGCGGCTGGGATCACCTTCAAACGGTACAAGTCCAAGGGCGAGTTCGACGACACGGATCCCGGCGAGTGACGGCGTTCCTTAGGGTGCGGGGCTCCGTCCCGTCCCCGTTTTCGGTATTTCAACATTTCAACAAATCGGTATTTCGGTATTTCGGTAGATATTAAGGAGTGGATGATGATCGTGACTATTGCGAACGCGAAGGGCGGTGTGGCCAAGACGACCACGGCGGTGTACCTGTGCGCGGCGCACGGCCTGGCCGTTGACGGCATGGAGGACGCGGTCCTGTTGGACGCGGACGTGCAGGCCAGCGCGAGCCTGTGGCGGGACATGGCCGGTGACGCCGGCGCGGATCTGGGGTTCGACGTGATGCCCGCGAACCTGAGCACGCTGCGCCGTCTACGCGGCTCGGGCGTCGACCGGTCGCACGGGCTGACGGTGGTGGATGCTCCCCCGCAGGGCGCGGTGCTGGAGGCGGCCGTCGCGGCCGCGGATTTCGTGGTCGTGCCCGCCTCGGACAGCCCGCTGGATTTGCAGCAGGCGTGGGCCACGGTCGCGGCCGTGCCCGACCGGATCCCGGCCGCGGTGCTGGTCGTGCGCGCCGAGCCCGGCACGACCGCCTGCCGGGACACGCTCACGGCGCTGGACCAGGCCGGCACGCCCCGGTTCGACGCGATCGTGCGCAAACGGCAGGACATCAAACGGTGCATGGGCTCGCGCCCGGTGAAGCTGTGGGAGTACGCGCAGGCGTACCGGGAGCTGATGGAGGCCGCGCGATGAGGAACATGACCGCGTACAGGCCCGCCGCCCGCGTCGCGGACGTGGGGAGCATCGGCGACGTGTTCCGGGCCGAACCGTCGGAAGAGTGGGTCAAGACGAGCGTGAGCCTGCGCCGCGACACGCGTCGTCTGGCGAAGACGTACGCCGTGGAGCATGACATGAAGCTCCAGGAGCTCATCGACCGGGCGTTGAACGCGTACATGGAAGGGAGCGTGTGATATGGCTTCACCACGGTAACGAGGATTGAGCGCATCGGTGGTTCGGTAAATCGGTAGATATTTCTGTAGGGAGGTTTTCGGTATGGGTGATGTCACGGAACGGGCGGTTTTGGCCCGTCGGGAGATCATGGATCATTCGGATTGCGAGGAGTGCGGCGAGGATTACGTGTTCCTCATGCGCAGGGGCGACGGGGAGTTCCCGTTGGGGTTGCGCACGGTGCTGGCGTGTCTGGCGTTCGCGGAGCGTGAGGGCGCGGTGCCGTCTCTTCCGGACGAATGGTGGGTTAGGATTAACGGGAGGTACCAGTGATGCTTACGCGGGGGTGTGCATGGACGTGTTCAAGACCAGAGTCGGGACGGTGGAGAGCATCATGATCACGCCGGAGAGCTACATGGCCGCCACCGAGCTAAGGCGCCCGTACGCCGTCCAGCACGCGGATGGCAGATACTCGTTTTATGCGGTGTGCCCGTTGTGCGACAACCCCATCAGCATCGTGGGATTGTTCAAGAGCCAGGAGGGCAGCCGGTACCGTCGCCCCTTCGGGAAGCATCATCCCGGTGACGTGCAGGGGTTGTGCGCGTATGACGAGGACGCGTACATGAATTGCCCGTACGCCAATCCCAGCCGCAAGCGCAGATCGCGCATACGTCCGCCCAAGAATCCCACCAGCCTGGCGATCTGGCGGCATATGCGCGACGAGTTCGATCATGTCGCGCACGCCTGGGAGACGTGGTCCGGGATCCATCTGGGCCCCAAGCTGGCCGGATCGGCCCTGCAACGCTGGCGGGCGAACAAGGTATGGAACTACTACGGCGCGACGTATCGGAATCTGCCGCAGATGCTGTTCTACGGGGCTCCCGCCCAGAACCTCGTCAAGACCTATGTCGTGCGTTCAAGCCCGTTGCGAGACGCGCTGGATTCGTTGCCCGAGGTGAGGCTGGCCCCGACCCCATCGCCCAGGTACGAGCAGGTCGACAAGACCGGTACTGGATTCCTTTCCCTGGACTTCCACCTGACTCCCGGACGATCGCCCCGCGATGGGCATCACTTCACGGAGACGTTCCGGTTGAGGGTCATCTGCGAGGGACGGGAGGCGTTCCCGGACCTTGAATTGGAGACCGATCCCCAATGGCTCAACCATGCTCGCCGGGACATGGGCGGACGTCGTGACCGCCGTCTGCTCGATCTGGCGAGGAATGTGCTCGACGGGTGATGTTCTTCCCCGGTTTTAGGTATTTCGGTTTTTAGGTATTTCGGTATAGGAGTATTGCGATGAACGTTAAAAGGATTTGGGTGTTCGATCCGGCGAACAACACGGATCATGAGGCGGGCGGCCTGCGTGGCAAGCCGATCACGCCGCCGGAGTGGACCGAGAACTTGGAGCCCGGCGGGGCGTCCCCCGATCCGGAGAGATCAGGGCCGCAAAAGCCGCGGCGTGTGCGCGCGTGGATGATCGCCGTGGCCGTGATCGCGGTGGTCGCGGTCGTTCTGGCGGGTCTGGGGGTCTGGCAGGCGGTGCGAGTGCGGGGCGCGGTGGCGTCCTGCGAGTCCATGACGGCACAGGCCACGGCCGCGTATGAGGATCTCCTGAAGCTAGCCGAGAGCGGCGAGCTGAAGGACGCGGAGGCCATCACGGCGGATCAGGTCGAGGATCCCGACACCGTGACCACGCTCAAGGACGCGCTGGATAAGAAGGTCGTATGGGACTGGAGGCCGTGCGTAGTCGCTTGGTACGACCTGCACCCCGACCGTATCATCGAGCTCCCCAAGCATGCAAAGGAGCAGTTCGAGTCGGTATACAAGACGTTGGAGAAGGCGATGGACGCGGTTCTGGCGTCGCGTGACGCGAAGACCCTGACGGACGCCACGTCCGCGCTGAAGGCGAAGACGGACCAGGCCGACGCCCTGCTGAAGGATTCGGATGGCAAGGTCCAGGACACTGCCACGCGCGACGCGTTGAGCAAGGCGATCGACCAGGCGCGGAAGCTGCTGGATGAGGGCGACGATGCGAAGGCCATGAACGACGCCGCGTCCGCGTTGGACCAGGCGACGGCCGCGGTCAACGACTCGGTCAAGGCCAAGAGCGATGCGGACGCGAAGGCAGCAGCCGAGGCAGCCGCGGCTCAGGCCGCGCAGCAGTCGTACACTCCCAGCTATACTGGCGGATACACCGGCGGATATGCCGGCGGCGGGTATTCCGGCGGGTCCACGCCCTCCTATTCGGGTGGCGCATCATCCGGTGGCGGCATTCCCTCCGGTGCAGTAGGAGGCGCAAGCGATTCCAACATGCATCAAGGTGGAACTTCGATGGGACAGGTTTGTTTTGGCGATGGTGATTGCCCGACAAGCTGATACAAGTCGTCCGACTCCCCTTATCCCGGTCTTCGCAGCCGGGATTTTTCATATCCACGATCGGCAAGTCCAGGGTCGGGCTCCGGCGTCGGGCGGAGGAGGTGCGGCATGAGCGCGAAGGGATAGGGACGCGCACGCCACGGTGCGCGGGGACGGTAGATATATACCGTTCCCTACGACGTGGTCGGATGATGGATGATCATGGCGTTTCGGTGTTTCGGTATTGGAGTATTTCGGTATATATGGAGCAGCAACATGAAAAAGAATGAGAGCAAGGGGATTTGGTTGTTCGACCCTAGGCCCTTCGGTCCGGAGGGGTCTGAACCGCATCGGCCGCGTCGCGTGCGCGCGTGGATAGTGGTCACGGTCGTGGTCGCGCTCGTTCTGGCGGGTCTGGGGGTCTGGCAGGTGTTGCGTGTGCGGGGCGCGGTGGCGTCCTGCGAGTCCATGGCGGCGCAGGCCACGGCCGCGTATGAGGATCTCCTGAAGCTAGCCGAGAGCGGCGAGCTGAAGGACGCGGAGGCCATCACGGCGGATCAGGTCGAGGATCCCGACACCGTGACCGGATTGGCGGCCGCCGTGGACAAGGCGGGTGAGACAGTATCGATTGGCGTGTGCGGAGTCGACTGGTACGACCTGTACCCCAATCGGATCACAGAGAAGCCCACGCGAGGCAAAGAGCAATTCGAATCAAAGCGCCAGGCGTTGAGGAAGGCGATGGATGCGGTCGTGGCGTCGCGTGACGCGAAGACCCTGGCCGCCGCTACGTCCGCGCTGAAGTCGAAGACGGACCAAGCCGCTACCCTGCTGAAGGAATCCGACGGCAAGGTCCAGGACGATACCACGCGCCAAACGTTGGGCAAGGCGATCGACGAGGCGCGGAATGTGCTGGATGAGGGTGATGACGTGAAGGCCATGAACGACGCCGCGTCCGCGTTGGACCAGGCGACGGCCGCGGTCAACGACTCGGTCAAGGCCAAGAGCGATGCGGACGCGAAGGCAGCGGGCGAATCCGCCGCCGCGCAGCAGGCCCAGCAGTCGTACACGCCCAGCTACACCGGCGGGTACACGCCCTCGTATTCCGGAGGTTCGTCATCGGACGGCTCGGCTTCCTCTGGCGGCGGCTCCTCCTCGATCGGGGGCATTCCTTCCGGCGCGGTCGGTGGGACCGGCGTGCCTGGCGGGGACAGCTGCGTGCCTGTGTGCATCGATGGCGAATGCCAGCCTTGTCCGTGACATATATCGCGGCAGGTTTTTTATTTGACCCATAAATCCCGGTCTTCAGGACCGGGATTTTTCGTATCTGCGTATGTTGCAGGTGTCTGGTATATCGGTGCGGATTTTCTTGTCGGTTGTCCTCCGTGGTTTCGGCGTGTCGCGTTTTGTAATGGGTGTCGTCGTCCGGGCCGGCCGGGCGATTGACCTCTTCTCCGAGACAAGCCGGGGCCCTTCGGGGTCCCGGCGCCTACACGGATTGGAGGTCAAGGCAGAAGTAATAAGGAGAAGATCATATGAGTTTCGATGATCCTTCCACGCGCCGCAACAGGACCGGGCGGTCCGGTAGTGCGGGGCGATTGTTGAAGTCGGCCGCACGTGCGGCGGTCGCGGGTCTGGTGGCGGCGGGCATGCTGGCCGCGCCGTTGACCGCGATGGCGGGTATGGGCTCGGGCGGTTCCGGTGCGACCGGCAGCGGTGGCTTGGGACCGAACGGTGATTTGTTGTATGTCGCCGATACCAATCTGGGCGATCCAAATGGTAATCCCGTGCAGGGCTGGGGCGACGCTTCGATCGAGTACGCGATCAATCGTCTTCGTGCGTCGGGTTATCAGGTGCCTGGTGATGGGTATCAGCTGCATGATTCGATCTATTCCACGTGTCGTGAGGCGATCTCGAACGCGGTCGCGGACAAGAGCGACGGCCCGGCGGACAAGGCCCGCGTGGTGGGTCTGGCCGCGACCCTGGGCCAGACGAACACCTTGGTGTCGTGGGGCACGAACCCCACGGATTTCCGTAACCGGTTCGAGAAGAACTGGAGCTATCTGGCTCAGGATGGCATGGGCAACGACCTGGTCGGTTGGAGCGACGAGTGGGTGAACCGCCTGCACACGAAGTTCAACGACCAGATCACCGCGACGGGCCAGCAGTATCCGACGGGCGTGTCCCTCGTGTGCGTGGCCGTGAACAACTACCAGCCGCCGGCGCAGGATTACGATCTGACGGTCTCAACGGACCTGTCGAGCCCGACGGCGTTGCAGGTCGGCGCGACCGACCGGATCACGGACGTGATCCACGCGAGCAACAACGGCTCGTCGATCAAGGAGAACCTGACCGGCACCGCGGTCGTCCATTTCGACGGCAACGCTTACGTGCCCGCCGCGGAACGCAGTAAGCAGATCACGTTCGCCAACAGCGGCGATACCACCGTTGATCTGTTCGGTCCCGGTGATTTCGGGTGGGAGCATTGGCCCGCCGGGAACATCTGGGTGGACGTGCAGGTCCCGAAGCAGGGCAAGATGAAGACGGCGGTGGATACCGCGGACCGTGACCCGCGCGAGACGCTGACCGTGAGCGAGGTCCCGCCGCCCGCCCCGGTGAAGGAGATCGAGGAGGGCGTGAGCGCCGACTCGATGACCAACCGCACCACGATCACCACGGGCACCGGCAAGGGTGGCTGGGAGATGACCATCAAGGACGTGATCGAGCCGAACGGCGTGGACTACGAGGTCTCGAACTACACGCTGACCGACACGACCACCGGCGAGGACGTGAGCGGTGATTTCACGATCGGCTGGGACAAGGCGTCGAACACCGTGACCGCCGTGCGCACGGCCGACAAGGGCGAGATGCCCCTGGAGCATGAGTACGAGTTCGCGTTCGACGTGACCGTGCACACGCCCGAGGATTTCGTCAAGGTGAAGGACACCGCGTCCGTGCAGTGGAACCAGCAGCCCGAGGCGTCGACCGACACCAAGGAGTTCCCGACCTGGCAGCCCAACCCCGACAAGTCCTGGATCACGCAGGACGCGGACGGCAAATGGCAGGCCGTGATCGACCCGCAGGAGACCAACGCGACCGGCGCCGACACGAAGAAGTTCCTTGACGGGGACAAGGTCGCCAGCGTGGTCAACGCGACCGTGGGCGCGAACCTGATCGAAGCGCCCGAGAAGTTCGAGATCACGGACGACTGGAGCGCCGCGGACTACATCTGGGACGGGCCGACCGACGCCAAGGACGTGCGCGTGTACGCCGCCGAGGCGACCACCGACCACCAGTCCAGCGTCGCGGACATCGTCAACAAGGGCGAGGACGTGACCGAACACTTCGACATCACCATCGACGGCACCACCGCGACCGCCAGCGCGAAGAAGGAGTACCGCGAGACCCTGAAGGGCCTGGACAAGCCCCTCCAGGTCACCCTGCTCCTGCCCGGCGAGATCAACTTCGCGAACGGCGGCGGCGCCGCCCAGGTGCGTGAAGACTTCGGTAAGGAGCCCGGTTCCGAGCTGACGTTCTGCGCGGCCCCGGACGCCTCCGGGGACCCGTCGGACACGACCCTGACGAACAAGGGCTCCGAGACCGTGAACAAGCACACCGTGCCCACGAACGAACCGTACATCTGCGGTTATGTCCCGCCGGTGGAGAAGGACGTGATCGGCGAGGCGAGCGAGGGTGGCGACCAGGATTCGGTCGACGGCAAGGTTGTCTACCCCGGCCAGAAGGTCGAGTACCAGTTGCTGACCACCCCGAACCTGCCTGCGGATCTCGCCTACGGCATCTCGAAGGTCGTGTTCACCGACAGCTACGACAAGTACCTGACCCCGGACAAGCAGACCGTCGAGATGATGGACCTGAGCGACGGCAAGGTCGTGCCGAAGAGCAAGTACACCACGAAGTGGGATGATTCCAAGCATCTGTTCCAGCTGACGGTGACCGACCAGGAGCTGATCAATCAGTGGCGCGCGGGCGGATCCCCGCGCATCCAGGTGCGCTTCGAGGGCACCGTCGCGCAGGACGCGCCCACCGACCACAAGGTCAACAACAAGTGGGTCCTCACCCTGAACAATTCGATCACCCCGTCGAACGAGGTGTTCAACATCCCGCCGAAGTTCGACCCGTCGAAGGAGGACAACCAGAGCGAGGACCAGGGCGATCCGACCGTGTCGATCGACGGCAAGACCCTGCTGCTGGGCGACACCGGCAACTACGTCGTCTCGCTTGATCTGACCCAGAAGGACACCGCGTACAAGGTCTGGCGCGCCGGCATCGTCGACGACTACGACGACGAGTACCTGAAGATCCTCGCCTCCGACGTCGAGATCCTCGACGAGAACGGCACCGACGTCACCTCGAAGTTCAACGTCGCCATCCAGGACGGCGTGCTCTACGCGTTCGCGAAGACCGTGGACACGGAGATCCCGGCGACCGGCGAGACCGTGCCCGGCGACCCCCAGCCGGCCGACCTCAAGGCGTACTCCGAGCTGACCGACGAGGATTACGATCCGCTCTCGGATCCGTCGATCGACCAGTCGCTGCTCGGCCACACCTACAAGGTGGTCATGCCGTACGAGGTCATCAAGGTCGACGACGGGTACGTGGTCGAGAACACGGCGACCCAGATCGTCAACGACATCAGCAAGCAGACCAACACGGTCAGCAACCCGCTGAAGCCGATCAACCCGTCGAAGGACGTCACGATCGAGGTCGGCGGCGATTCGGCGAACGGCCAGAGCATCTACCTGAACAGCACGTTCCTCTACCAGTTGGATTCGAGCATCCTGCCGGTCGATCGCGCCTACCCCGAGGTCTCGGAGTGGGGCATCGACGACCAGCTGGATCCGACGGTCGACGTGCTGACGGGCCAGTGGGCCGTGTACGCGAGCCGCGACCTGTACAAGGACGGCGAGGTCATCGCCGCCCAGGGCGCGATGATCGCCGGCAGCAACTTCGACAGCAGCGCGCTGGGCGGTGACATGTTCACCGCGAGTATCGACCCGGCCACCGGCAAGGTGACCATCGAAAGCACCGACCTCTACCGCCAGCTCGTGTCCGCGGACACCGCGCACGAGCAGGGGTGGCGCGCCTACGTCCAGGTCAGGCGCGTCATGGTTGTGGACCGTCATGAGAACGTGTTCACCGAACGCTACAACGGCCAGACCATCGAGTCGAACATCGTGTGGACGAAGACCCCGGACATGACCCCGTCGCTGTCCATCGAGAAGTGGGACGAGGCCAGCGGCTGGCCGAAGGGCGACCGCGACACCCCGCAGGAGGCGCTTGAGGGCGCGAAGGACGGCGACATCATTGTGTTCACGATCACCAACACCTCCAAGACCGACGACGAGGGCAACGGCGCGTGGTTCAAGGCGTCCGACCTGGAGCTGACTGACGAGACGATCGTCGGCGACGGCCAGGTCACCGACCTCGTCTACCCGGAGGATTGGGACACGCTGGTCCTCAAGCCCGGCGACTCGGTGGACGTCAAGGGCACGCTGACCGGTTTCACCCAGGACAAGCACACGGACCGCGCGCAGGTCACCGGCACCCCGCTCGTCACCTGCCCGGTCACGGACGACGACCCGTTCGGCACCAACCCCGACGGTTCCGACAATCAGGACGGTCCCAAGACCGTCGAGATCGACGGACAGGTCCTGTGCGAGGACACGGCTGTGGAATCCAACACGGATGATTGGAACGCGGTCTCGGAATCCCTGGCCACGACCGGCAGCTCGGTCATGTGGATCGCGGGCGGCGTCCTGGTGCTGCTCGCGCTCGGCGGCGGTCTCGTCGTCGTGCGTCGCCGCGGCGTCGGCTCCCATGCCGCACACACCGCGAAGACGACCGACCGTGCCTGACCGGTGACAAACGTCCGTCCGACCGGATGGACGGATAATGGGGCCCGCCCTTCATGGGCGGGCCTCGTTCATTCATATACGGCAATCCGATTGAAGCGAGTTGTCATATACGGCTCGCATACTTTACGTGTGAGGCTGGGAAAAGTCGGTGTGACATGGCGAGGATGGTGAGGGACGGGCATCTGGGGTTCGCGCGCCTCAGGGAGATCGACCCGCCGAGGACGCCGCGGATCAGCGGCCGCTACCTCGACCGGTGGGTCGGGGTGTGGGAGAACGCCTGCAACGTTCCCGACGCCTTCCAGCGCATGGCGCGCGATCTGGGCGAGTTCTGGCTGCTCGACCAGTGGTTCACGGTCGGCATCCGCGGATATGTGCAGAGCACGGCCGGCGTGTGGCTGTCCGAGAGTCCGGTCGGTTTCCTCGAATCCGCCATATTCCACGCCTCGTATGCGAGGCATCCCGACCATGTGCGCAACCTGGAATTGAAGCGCGCGGACTTGTACCGGCGGCTGTGCGGCGCGGTGCGGGGCGCGCCGCCGGAGGCGATGACGCGGCTCGGGGCGCGCGCCGCCGTGTACCGGGCCGATCTGGCCGACGCGCTGTTCGACGTGGCGCACGGCATGCTCGCGGGCGACATCCCCGGCGCCGGAGCCCTCCGCGACATGACGCCCACGCCGCCGGGCGGCTGGGAACGCCAACTCGGCTGGACACCGCCCGTCGGGTGAAACGATCCATCGCCGTTTCAGTCGAAGAGCATGCCCTGCCTGGGCGCGGACACGACGGGTTCGATGAGCCTGGGCCCGTCGCCTCGCAGCGGGGCGACCGGATGCGAGGCGAGCAGACGGACCGCACCGCCTCCAACGCGGTCTGCGCCCCGCAATGCGGTCTGTGCATCCGTGCCGGAATCAAACCAGGGCTGTACGCGTGAGGGCGGGATGACGACGGGCATGCGGTCATGAATCTCGGCGCACCGGCCTTCGGCCCGCCTGGTCAGGATCGAGCACGTCGGCATGCCGCGCCATATGGAGAGCAGGCCGGCGGCGAGCAGGATCCGGTTGTCCCGGGCGTGGAACCAGTATGGCGTCCGGTGCGCGTCCCATTCGTAGTAGCCGAGCATGGGGATCAGGATCCGCCCATGGCGCGCGGCGTCGCGGAACGTCGGCTTGTCGGCGGCGGTTTCGACGCGCGCGTTGAACGTCGGATACGGGAGCCGGTCCGTGCCGCTCCATGCGGGAATCAGGCTCCACCGGGCAGCAGAGAGCAGGTCCGTTCCGTCCTTCGCGTGGCGGATGACGGCTATCGTCGCGCCCGGCGCGACGTTGTACGAGGGTGCGACATCCGATGCGCTTTCATCCGCGTCGAGACCGAGCCGGGCGGCCAGTTCGTCCGGATCCCATGGCATCGCGAACCTTCCGCACAAGGCCGACTCCTTTCGGTATTCCGGTATCGCTTTCCATTATGGACTTGACCATGTAGGGTCATGTCGCCTTGGCGACGGCGTTCTTTGAATCGTCATCGTGTATTCTTGGCTGTAGTGGCGATGGGACCCGCCTGACGCACAATGTGTGCGCGAACCGCATCCGCTGATGGTTCCTACCCGATTCGACCTCAGGGTCGTGCGTCTTGGACGCCGGGTGGGACCATGCCCGGCGTCCAAGACGCACGACCGGAAAGCGTGCGATCATGCCGACGCGCCGGTACCGGCCGCCGCATTCCAGGCAGACGAGTCGCCCGTCGTAGTCCGCGCCGGTCACTCGTCGCCCCCATCGAACAGGACGCGCACCTCGGGATGGCGTTCACGGACCCGTTGGGCGACCATGAGATGCCATCCGGCCGGCATCCGCTCCGGGTCGTCGGGATCACGCCGCGGCACGAGCATGTACCGGGATTCCCGGCGTCCCGCCGAATCCAAGCCGTCGGCGCGTCCGTCGTACCATTCGACCTCGCCGTCGAAACGCATCTTCGTCTCCTGCAGGAAACGGGCGGCCTTCTCGGGCGGGGTGCGGTCGCGTTCCCAGCGCAGCACGCTGTTGACCGCGACGCCCAATTGCCCGGCCACCCATGCGGCGGTCAGCCCCATTGATGTGCGCAGCGCCTTGAACTCCGCCGGGGTCAGTGGCCCGAACATGTCGAAGCTCATTTCCCCGCCTCCTCGTTCTCCCCGCCGGTCAGCCAGGATGCGATCCAGGGCAGGATCTCCTCCCCGACCATGGCCTCCACGGATCCGTCGTGGTCGGCGACGTTCCACGAATACGAGGAGCATTCCCCGTCTCCGTCCCACAGCGTGGCGTTCACCCAGTCGGCGTCCTCGTCGTCCCATCCGATCCCCGCCCGCAGGTCGGTTCCGGCGCGTCCGACGATCAGGTTCCCGCACGGGTCGATGCGCGTCTCCGCCTTCTCCCCGAATTGTCCGATGACGGCCAGTTCGATGGCCTCGTTCGTGCGTTCCATGACGACCTCCCGTTGTTTATCCAAACACACCTTATTCGGTATTAAAACAATACCACATTTGGTTGTGTTTATCAATCCCCCGGATGACTCCGGGTTCATGTCGCATGGACCGTGGCGATTTCGTCCCACCGGTTCGTGGCCCTGCGGGAGAGCATGGTGCGGCGCATGCGCCAGGATGCTCCCGTGTCCGCGTCCTCCCGGCCCTGGCCGCGGATGCCGGCGTGGCCGACGCCCGCATGCATGCTCCCGTATCGGCGGTTGATGGCGTCGATGGCGTCGGCCAGTCCCTCGTCCAGCCGGGGCTCCGGACCGGGCAGGGTCACGTACTCGTCGCGGTCGGTGAGGTCGGTGAGGATGACGGCGGCGCGCGCCCACCTGACGCCCGTCGGGCAATGTTCCGTGAGGATGCTGGCGGCGAGGCGGGCGATGTCGCAGTGAGTCCCGCGTATTCCGCGCCGTATAAGGTGGAAGCGATTCCCGAACCTGACGTGTGGCAATCGTCCGCGGAAAAGCCGGTGGTCCGTCCTCATGACCAGGACGGACCACTTGTATGCGCCATATCAACAATAATTATCGGGCATACTCCAATCGGAAGTACTCTATGATTCCATCTTGGATGTCATTGCGATTTTCTGTCTAAGCCTCTTGACATTCTCCTCGTTTCGGCTTGCAAAGGCTTGGCAAATTGCGGTAATTCGATCGATTGCCTCGGCAAATTGATTGGGGTCTTTCAAACGATCCAACATCTCGGGTGTCATTTTCGCAAGAAGTTTTCGAGTACGCTCCTCGTCTTGTTGACGTTCGAGTGCGGCCTGTTTCTTTCCTTTCTCGGAAAGGTATGCGTCTTCGTCGTCCTTGGCCGGCATCGGGTACCGTTCATGCAACATCCGTGTAAAAGAGTCGATCAGGTTGAATTGTCTGATTTTCATTGCCCGTTCCATCCGGTCATGCTCCTCTCTCGCTTCCCGCTGCGAGTCCATGCGACGGGCACTCATGTAGGTGGACACGTAATCCCTGAACTCCGCGATGACGCCAGAGAGGGAGGATTCAAGAATGAACAATGCCATGGCTTCCATGCCATTATCCACAATGATTTTCTCCCCGTCATCATCGATCGTTTCATCTTTGGTGTATTCGAGAGCCATAATCAAATCAGCGAGAACCGGATCCGTCCCCAACCGTTCTGCAATCTTCAGGTCAACCAAACGTTCGGTCTCCAAATCTCCCGTGAGATATGCCACGTCCACGTCAAGACATCCGGCGAGGGCTACCATTTGGGGATAGGAGGGAAAGCGATATTCACCGCCTTTCCCAACGTTTTCCCACTCACTGATGTTCTTCTGGCTACATGAGCGGAACCCGTATTCATCACGCATCACCTGGGCGAGATCTGTTTGCATAAAACCGGCCTTTTTGCGTGCTTTGCGTAAATTCGTGTTCCACTGCTGCGCGATCCTGCCGATGGGCCGCTTATACAATATTCTTTTCATGGAATAATCATATTCAAAAACACGTAATTTATCACGTATATATCCTTTGCATGGATATTTGAATTGGTTTATCTTTGCCTTACCACAGACATAAGGAGGACGTAATGCAAATCAACGCCAACGCGGTCAAATGGGGCCTCATAGCCATCGGAACAATACTTACAGGACTGGGAACCGGCTTCGCGGCCCATCGGATGGAACGCGATTCCGAATCCACGTCGCCGCAAGCCCGGAACGACGTCACAACCATCGAGAACGCCGTCCGAACGGAGAAGACCGCCGTCCGGAACGAGCCGCAGCCGTTGCGCTCCGAATTCACAACGGAGGCTGTCAGCTCGTCTCTCTGGAATGACGATGCTCCCGTTGACATCGCCGGTCATATGCAAATCTTCTACCTAACCGAGAGCCGGAATCTACGTGGCGAGCTTTTGCAAGCAGCTAGACGCATCAGGGAAGACGAATACAAGGAAGCCGCGCTGCACATCCGTTTCGCGCTCGAAAAGGGTATGGAGGCTGTAATCGCCCATAATCTCGGGAACCATGCCATAGCTAACACCATCAGCGAGAACGCGGAACGTTGCCGTCAGATATTGGGGCCTGAATGGTCGGATAGATTGTCCAAGTCCTGCAAGTTGCTGAACGGCGTGGTCCACGGAGAACCCTTTTATCAGAACATGAACACGGAACGCATCATGGCATCATACAACACAGCCGATGGACTGTGCGCCATATTGCGTTCCTATGCTGATTAACAAAATGCGGTCGTACGCCTCACGCCCCGCACGACCGCATTCACAGATCCAGATTATTATGGCCGGGCTTTCACGTCGGCACAGCTTCGGGATAGCATAGGTCGCTGGCCAAAGCATTGTTCGACATGGTACACGGGATGCTCGTCGGCGACATTCCGCGTACCGGCTTCCTGCGGAACATGAAGCCCGTATCTCCGAGTAGCTGGTGACCTCGGTGCTGATAGGCAACACAGCTGTTCTTCTCCGTGCATCCATTCGATGTTCGCACGACACGGAATCCGCAGTCGCGTCCCGGACCGTCCGTGATCGCCAGTAACGGGTGTTCCTGATGTGAAACTTTATCGTTCCAGGTACACGTAGGATTGAGGCGGGGCCTTTACTTCGGGTGCGTATTCGGAGAGGGCTTGTGGTTCCTCGTATCGGGTCACCTGTCCAATCTCGATGGCGTACGCTACATCGCGTCCTCTGAAATAGGCCATGAACCTGTCCTTGCTGATGCCCCCGTGCTTATGGGTGCGTGTCCACAGATCCTCGGGTTTTTCCGCGATTATCCTCGCTATTCCCGCCTCGGCCACCACGGCGCATCGCGGGCTGGTCGCATAGATGACAATCGTATCGACGTCCCTGCGTTTGAAGATTCTGCGCCTGAACTCGTAGGTCTTCTCTCCCGAGAGTATGCGATCCACGTATTCAGGCTTGATCGACAGCATAGCCTTCATCGGCTTCCCCCAGTTCCAGGATGGCTTTGAACTGTGCGGCTGTGATTCGCTCGCACACGAGCCGTGTATTTCTCGCGATTACGTGTTTGTCCAATAATTCGTGTCTCGTAGGGCGCCGCTTCAACGGAAAATTGTACAGCATCGAGATGACCCATGGGAATCGCTTGTTTCCCCAAAAGTTGTCAAGTTCATCGGCTCTGAAGACGCTTCGTCCCTTGAGATGGTCGAGAAAGTCGTCTCGGCTTCCGAACGTGTCGATATGCCGTGTTTCGGTTATAGTGCAGACGGCGCTGACGACCGCACGGTATTCGGCCGGTCCCATTCCGTCGCCCGTTCTGTAGATGACGACGCGGTCGCCGGGTTCGAGCCGGGCCGCTGCGGGAGCGCCTGAGAGATACACCTTCTCTATCGTGTTCGTGGGAATCTCGTCCTCCACCGGCATCCCGGCCTCGCTTCGCAATCTGTTGTCCCCGAACATGAGAGCGTGATATTCGGGTTTGATTGCCAGCAGGGCAGCGCGATCACGCTCGGGATCGATGAAAGGGAATGTGCGGTGCGGGTCGTTCGCCATCTCAATAGGTCTGCGTTTTGCCCAGACCTGTTCCTCTCCTTTGGAGCCGATTCTGTCGAATCCGTATTCCTGGAGCATGGACATCAGTGACTGCGTGTTCGGAGTGTCGTGCATGGTTACATACACGTATGGTCTCCCGCTTTCGGCGAAATGCCGTAATGCTATGGCGAGTAGTCTCTTGCCCAAACTGGTGTGGTGGTCGAAATCCACCTTGAAGGTTCCGATTTTGACACGCGGCTTGCGCAATATCGGCTCGCATGAATCGTCAACGTCTTCCTCGTTCTTGAGATAAAGCATGGCTTGGAGTTGCCCCGTCTTTCGGTTCCTGGATATCCATGCGCGTTCGCCTGCCGCGGATTTTCGTCTCATCCAGTCGTCGAATGTTGGATAGGAGTCTCTGAGGCTGTCGAGGAACGGGTCGTCCATCGGTATGTCCGAGAAGGGAACGTTCTCGATATGGTCGTCAATTGTCTGGCTCATGTTCATCCTTCCCCGACGAGTGTTTCGAGTGTTGTTTTGCCAAGTAGTTCCGCGGCCCATAGCCTTGACGGCCCACCTCCACTTTCCTCGGGGAAAAGCGTATAGAAATCCGATGGCCGTATACCGGCCATCGCGATGAGCTCCTTGTCATGTCCCCGGTCCATGCTGATGATTCGTCCGGTTCTGTATATGCCGAGTTCATGCCCGTCTTCGGCGCTGATGTATCTGATTGCCTGAATCCCCTCAAGCGACTCGTCTCTGATCTCGCAGCGTTTTCGCCCATCAATGATGAGACGATAGTATTTCTCCTGCATTTTCGCAGTGACGATTGTGGTTTTCCTCATCGTGAGTCATCACCCCCGCCGGCGTGCTTGTCAATCCATTCGCATACAACTGCGGACATGGACATACCGCGCCCCGCCGCATAGCGTTTGAGTGCGCGATGTTTGGAGACGGGGACAAGCAGGTTGAGCTGTGTTCCGGGCTCGTTTTCTCTTTTCAGGCCACGGAGAGATCTGCTTCTTTCCATATCTCTATAATAATAGAAATAAAGAAATCGGTATTTCAATCTGACTTTGTTTCATTAATTCGGCGCTGTTCCGTAGAACCTGCATGGCTTGACGTCACGTCGATTTGACGACGGCGATCTCGTCCCATCGGGTCGTGGCCCTGCGGGAGAGCATGCCGCGGCGCATGCGCCAGGATGCTCCCGTGTCCGCGTCCTCCCTGCCCCGGCCGCGGATGCCGGCGTATCCGACGCCCGCATGCATGCTTCCGTACCGGCAGTTGATCGCGTCGATGGCGTCCGCCAGTCCCTCGTCCAGGCGGGGCTCCAGGCCGGGCAACGTCCGGTAGGTGTCCCGGTCGGTCAAATCGGTGAGGATGACCGCGCAACGCGCCCACCTGACGCCCGTCGGGCAGTGGTCGGCGAGGATTCGTGCGGCGAGTCGTGCGATCACGCTGGGATCGTCGGTGGGGTCCTCCGGGCGCATCCATCCGCCGGCGACGCGGTATCCGGGCGCGTACGGGCTGGTGGCGGCCCATGCGCCGACCAGACGGGTGAGACTGCCCTGCCGGCGCAGGCGGACCGCGGCCTTCTGCGCGTGCACGCCGGCGGCGGCGCGCAGCCCGTCCAGGTCGGTGACGGGTTGGCCGAACATGCGGCTACAGACGATCATGTGCTCGCGTCTTCCGTCGACGGCATCCCCGCCCGCCAGGTCCACGCACGGCGTGCCGTTCAACTCCAGGACGGTGCGCGCGAGGTTCACGCCGAACCGGCGGCGGATGGCCGTCTGGTCGGCGTCGCGCAGGCGCATGGCGTCGGTCAGTCCCATGGCGGTGAGCCGGGGCGCGGTGCGCCGGCCCACGCCCCAGATGTCGCCGACCGGCGTATCCTGCAGGATCCGTTCGCGGAGCATGGGGTCGAGGTCGTCCCACACGGCCGCTCCCCCGGCGTCGGGCGTGCGTTTGGCCCAACGGCTCAGGAGCTTGGCCAGCGTGCGGGTGGGCGCCATCGTGACCGTGACGGGCACGCCCACGCCCCTGAGGATCGCGCGCCTCATGAGCCGGAGCGTCCGGTCCGGATCCCGGGCCGGTGGGTCGAGGAAGCACTCGTCGATGCTGTAGGCGACGCGGCCGGGCAGCCACTGGTCCATGACGCGCATCATCCGCGCGCTCAGGCTCGCATACAATTCGTAGTTCGACGACCGTGCCGTCACACCATGCATGCGCGCGAACTCCCTGAGCTTGAACCACGGGACGCCCTCCTGGATGCCTAGGTTCTTCGCCTCCCTGGATCTGGCGACGACGCACCCGTCGTTGTTCGACAGGACCACGACCGGCCGGCCGGCCAGGCCGGGGTCGAAGACCCGCTCGCAGCTCGCGTAGAAGCTGTCGGCGTCGGCGAGCACGAACCCGGCGGTCACCACGCGCCCCGCTGCGGGTGGCAGGAGCCGAGGACGACGCCCCAGATCAGGCCCTCGCCGAACCGGTCCGGCCGGAAATCCGGATAACCCGCATGCTCGGCGTGCAGGTACCAGCCGTGCGCGTCGCGCAGGAGGCGTTTGACGGTCAGCTCCCCGTCGAGCACGGCCACGACCACGTCCCCGTCGCGCGGCTCCAGGCCCCGGTCGACGACAAGCAGGTCCCCGTCGAAGATGCCGGCCCCGGTCATCGACTCGCCGGCCACGCGCACGACGAACGTGGTCTCCGGGTGCTCGACGAGCCGTTCGTCCAGGCTCAGGTCGCCGCCCGCGTAGTCCTGGGCGACGGAGGGGAATCCGGCGCGCACCGATTCCAGTGCGACGGGTACGCGCGCGCCCGGCGTCCACGGGCCGAGCACGACGGCCCGCGATCGCATCGCCATATGACCACCTCCCTTTGTCGAACGTTTGTTCGAATCATTGTCGGACACGAGAGGGACATGCCCGCGGGAGCCCGGGGCCTGCCGACGTTTCGGTATGTCGGTATTTCGGTGTTTACCGATGGTCGGCCGTCGCCGGCGGCGGCGTGTCGCGCCCGGGATCGGGGAATCGGATGATGCGGGCGTTTCGTGCGACCGACGGTGTCCGCGGCAGGATGAGTCGCACGCTGTTGGTCGTCGCGCTGACGGCCGCGGTGGTTCCGGTCGTTTCGTAGAGGTCCATGATCCGGGTCAGTCCGGATCCCGTGCCGCGGGCGAAACCGTTGGAGACGAACCGGTCGAGCAGGGCCGGGTTCGGGGGCAGGCTCACGCCGTTGAGCAGGTCGTCGGGCGTGAGGCCGTGAAGGCCGCCGAGCGAGACTACCTCGATTCCCGACGCGAACGCCTTGACCAGTACCGGGCCGCGGAGCGTGGCGTCGCGGTGGATGATGGCGTTGGCCGTCGCCTCCAGCAGCGCCTCGCATGGCACCCCGGCGAACAGGACGGCGTGCTCCATGGTCCAGTCGGCGAATCGCCGGTACACGGCGGTCTCGCCGCCGGTGAAGTCGCCGGCGGCCTGGCCGTTGAGGCCGTCCGCCACCCGTAGGGTCACGGCCATGGCGCCCCCTGTCTTTCGGTTGCCGTCGGGGATCGTCGTTCCCGGTCCCGTTTCCCTCGGGCAATCCTAGCGTCGTCGGCGGCGGGGTCGGGTGTCCTCCGTGGCGGGCGCGTCGCGGCCGGATGATGGTGCCGTTGTTGCAGGTCGCCTTGATGTTGGAGGTCGTCGTGGTCGATACGGTGGATCGCTTGTATTCGTTTCTTGACGGGCTGCGCGCCCGTCCGTGGACGCCGGGCGCGGACCCGGCCGCGGATGCGGCGCTGCTGCCCGATCTGGCCGGGTTGTCGCGGCGCGCGGACATGCGCGACGCCGTGCTGGTGAAGGTCGTCAGCCCAAGCATGTCCCAGGCGGCGTTCCGCACGGTCGCGTGCCGGTCCGAGGCGGGCCCGGACCGCGACCGGCGCACGGCCGACGCGTACGCGCTGGTCGACGAGGTGATCGCGAAGGCGTGGGAGAACCCGGGGTACGACGCGCGCCGGGTGATGCAGACCGCCTACCATCAGGACGTGCCCAAGCTCCTGGACCGTCTCGCGGCGCGGATCCCGACGTTGGCGGAGCAGTCGGGCCTGCGGGCCGTGACCGCGTACGCCTCCTGGCTCCAGGGCGACGACCTGCCCGTGTTCAAGGGCTATCTGGATTCCCTGCGGGCCGCGGACCCGTCGGACGAATGGGCCGCCCAGCTCGGGCGCGCCTTCGAGTCGCACGAGTACCCGGCATGGCTGCGCGCGGATCTCGACGAGCGGGAGCGGTTGGGCGCGGTGACCGCGAGCACGGCCGACGTGCTGGACGGCCGTCCCGACCAGGCGGCCGCCGCACGGTGACGCGGGACGACGCCATGGACGGCGTGGAACCGGCGCGCATGGACGCGCCCATGCTCCAGCCATCCCAACGGTGGTGGGACGACGGGAACGGCGAGGGGGCCGGCCGGGTGCCGGATCCCCCGCGCGAGCATGCGCCCGCGCCCGCCGGCGATGCCGCTTCGCCGTCCCCGGAGGACGGGGACGGACTCGGGGACGGGTCCGCCGCCATACCGGACGGGGCCGGATCCGAGTGGGATTTCTCGCGTCCGCCGAGCATCCCGCCCCTCGCCTCCCCCGATCCCTCCGGTCCCGATCCGGATCCGGTCCCGCTGCGCCTGGTCTCGGACGCGGAGCCCGACGACGCGGGGGCGGGCGCGGCCGTGGGGCGTCGGGCGCGCAGGACCGCGCTCGTGGCCGGCGCATGCTCGCTGGCCCTGGTCGTTCTCTGTCTTTTGTCAAGCTGTGGTAGTCCATTGTGGCGTGTCGTTTCAGTCCGAAAA